>Ga0207753_1000413_pt1 | contig 16765 bp, 12 predicted proteins | sample PonA233FremontCA_2_FD_187273 | JGI IMG/M metagenome (GOLD analysis project Ga0207753, IMG submission 187273) | Salt pond sediment microbial community from Fremont, CA, USA - Pond A23 Sediment 3 (SPAdes) | ecosystem: Environmental > Aquatic > Non-marine Saline and Alkaline > Saline | place: USA... | reverse complement strand
CGCCAGTTCGTACCGGCCGTCGGCGCCGGTCTGCGTGACCGAGACGCCATCGGTGACGGGCACGCCCTCGATCCCGCCGTCCGGACCGGCCACGCGCCCGGCAACCGTGACCGCGGACGCCCTCCGGGCGGGAGCGGGCAGGGCGGCGGCCGCGCCGGGCACGCTGAGGGCGGCGCCGGTGAGGCCAAGGGCTTTCAGAAAGTCGCGGCGAGACGTAGACATGGGGAGACGGCGTGGCAACGGGAGGCACGGCGACTTTACAACATGCGGGGCCGCGCCGGAAAAATCATCATCTCAGCGTTATGGTCGCTTCTCGGCGCCCATCGGCGGATCCGCATCGATTCAACATTTCCGTATCAACCTGCTCTGAGGGTTCGTCGGCCGAATCCCCATGCCGGACGAATGCATTTTGGAACCGTCCGAATCATCCCCAAAACTCTGTACGCTCCTTCGAATCGCCCTCGCCTGGACGGCCCCGCGACTGCCCTCCCATAACCGACTTTTTCGTCTCCATGCCCGGTGCCCCCTCCACATCCAACAGTTCTGCTACCGACGCCAACAGTGCCCCCGACGTTGACGGGATTGCTGATGAGGTGCTGACCCGTCTAGCTGAGAAAACCGACGTCGGCCAGCTCCTGCGCACGTTGAGTGACCTGGACTCAGAGGAGCTGAATCGCCTCACCGACGGGACTTTCCCGCAGGGCCCTCAGTCCCCCTCACCTCCCCCGCCGGTCAATTCGGACGCATACGATGTCTTCGAGGGCCTGACCGACAGGCAGAGCCAGACGCGCGAGACCGTCCGGTCGTTCATGCTGGAGGAGGTAGAGCCCATCGCCAACGACGCCTGGGAAGCAGGCACATTTCCGAAAGGGCTCATCCCCCGGGCCGGCGAGCTGTTCAGCACGCTCATCGGCGTGGACGGCTACACGTTTCCCCCGGACGATCCGATTCGGACCAACCTCATCAGCTACGAGATGTCACGGGTTGGCCCGTCGTTCTGTACGTTCTGGGGCGTGCACACGCTACTGTGCATGGGCTCGGTGGCGCTGTTCGGCTCGGACGACCAGCGGGAGCGATTCTTGAAGCCGCTCGGAGCGTTTGACATGATCGGCTCGTGGGCACTCACCGAACCCGACCACGGGTCTGACGTCTCCCGCGGCCTGGAAACCACAGCCCGCCGCGAGGGGGACACCTGGGTCCTTAATGGTGCAAAAAAGTGGGCCGGGAACGCCACGTTCGCCGACGTCACGGTCGTCTGGGCCCGTGACGTGGCCGACGGACACGTCAAGGGATTTCTCGTGGAACGGGAGCGGCCCGGCTTTCACGTGGAGCAGATTGGGGGCAAGATTGCTAAGCGCAGCGTCGAGAACGGGCTCATTGAGCTAGATGCCGTCGAGCTTCCGGCGGCAAACCGGCTCCCCGGCGCCTCCCACTTTGGGGACGTCGCCCGGCAGCTTGCGACCTGCCGCGCCTCAGTCGCCTGGGAGGCGGCGGGCCTCGCCGCCGGCGCCTACGAGAAGGCCCTCGCCTACTGCAACGGACGCGAGCAGTTTGGCAAGCCGACGTCTTCGTTCCAGATGGTGCAGGACAAGCTCGTCACGATGCTCGGGAAGGTGACGGCACTACAAACGTTTGTTATGCAGTTGGGCCGGCTGCAGGCCGAGGAGGGGGAGCTCAGCAACGAGCGGTCGAGCCTGGCAAAGGTCTGGGCCTGCGACACCATGCGCGAGGTCGTCTCCATGGCCCGCGGCATCATGGGCGGCAACGGGATTCTGCTGGAGCACGACGTCGCCCGCTTCTTCGCCGACGCGGAGGGGGTCTATTCCTACGAAGGCTCCCGCGAGATGAACGCGCTCATCGTAGGACGCGCCATCACGGGACAAAGCGCGTTCGTCTGACAGCCTGCCCAGGAACAGCCTGCCCAGGACACGCGCCCCCGTTGCGTTTCCCATGGGGAAGCAGTCGTCGGCCGCCCAGCGGGGCGGGAGGCCCCAATGCTTTCGTCACACGCTGCGGGCAGTGTCGTTGCGAGGGCGGTGTCCTTACGAGAGGAAGCGTTCTTCGAAGCGTTGGACGTCCTCGTCGGTGCCGACCACGACGAGTTGGTCCTCATCCCCGAACGCAAACCCCTCCGGATCGAGCTCTGTGACCACCTCCCCGTCTCGAAGCACTGCGACCACGGTGCAGCCGGTCTCCGCTCGCACGTCGGCCCCCGCAAGCGTGCGGTCGGCCAGGCGCCCCGCCGGAAGACGCACCACATCTATCTTCGTCCGGAAGGACAAGACTGCTTCCTCGTCCAGAACCGTAGCGGCCATCATGCGGCCGCTAATCGTGGCGAGGGACTGTACGTAGTCCGCCCCGGCCCGGTAGATCTTCCGTTCGTTTTCCTCTTCGTTTGCGCGGGCTACGATGTGGGCCTCCGGATTGGCGTCCCGCGCGATGAGCGTCGCAAACAGTGTGGTCGTGTCGTCGTCGAGGTCGATGATGACAGCGTCGGCCGCCTCCGCGTTGGCCTCTTCGTACACGTCGGGATCGCGGGCGTCCCCCACGACATCGACCTCCGGGCGATCCTTCGCGTCGATGATGGTCAGTCGGGCTTCGGTGTCGGCCAGAGCGTCGACCGCCGCCTGTCCGGATTGTCCGTACCCAACGACGATGACCCGCTTGCGCTTCCGCAGCCGAAGCGTCGAGCTATCCTCGCGCCGCAGCGCCTGGATGCGCGCCGGTGCCCCCGATACGAGGAGGCGCGCCCGGCAATCGATGGTCGTCGTCGGGCCGATAGGGCTTTTGAAGGTGCCCCCGAACCAGGCGCCGATCACGTTCACCCCAAAGCGTTCTCGCAGTCGAAGCTCCCCGATCGTCTGGTCGCAAAGCGGGCTGCCCGATTCAATGTCCAGCTCGGCAACCTCAAGGTTCTCGCCGATGCCAATCGTCGTGTCGTCTGCCATCCGGAGCAGGAACGGGATCTCCCCGGCCAATCCCTGGCCCAGCAGTTGGCGCGGGGATAGGACATGATCGGTGCCCGCCATTCGGTGGTAGGATTCGAGCGCCTCGTCTTCGATGACGGCCACCGTCTGGATGTCGTCGCTGATCTCTCGCGCCGAGAGAATGACGCTTGTGTCCACCTCGTCCCGCCCGTCGACGACCAGTGCGGAGGCGGCCTGGAGGTCGACGTCGCGGAGGGTCGACACCGATTCGGGATCGCCGTGGACGACCGGGTATCCGTCTACGTAGAGGACTTTGGCCCGCTCGCGACGGGGCTCAAGCAGGACGTAGTCCCGACCCTGCGCCTCGAGCTCGTCGATCAAGGCCTCAATACGAGACGTATGGGGCGTGAGCACGATGTGGCCGGTCCCCGAAAACGTCTCTGGCGGGCGCCGTTCGAAGGCATCGCGCAGTACCGGAACGGCAAACAGCGGAACGGCAAGGAAGACGAACAGCACCCCCGTCAGGTTCATGAAGAGCACCATCGCGTTCATCTGCGGGCTCGACCAGGGGGCGTGGCTTCCAAACCCCGCCGTCGTGATTGCCTCGATCACCACCTGTAGGGCCTGAATATACATCACCGACTGGTCCTCATACACCTCCATCCCCCACTGATAGACGAAGGCGTAGGTCAGGAGCGTGGCTGCCACGACTCCCATCGCCCCTGCAACGCGTCGCTGCCAGTCGTTCATACTTTTCGTCGAGTTGGCGTCGGGCCCGTTGGCGCCCCAGACCGACGGATTGGACCCTTGAGGGTGCTGGCGAGAGTGCTCAGCGCGGGCAAGCCGCGCGGGGGCTCTTGGCGCACGAGGTCGCCGCTGCCGCAGTGAGCGAAAGAGCACTTGGTCAGCCCCTTCCCCCAACCGTGCACCTTTACGGCGTACGGCCGGGCGATGAGGAACGCAGTGCCCACGGCTGATGGGGAGGGACCATTCTCAGGCTTCGGGCGCTCGGGGATTTTGTCCTTCGGGCCCCACCATCGATATTGCAAGCACACCCGTCGTGATCGTAGCTACTCGGTTCTTTGAGGGCAACCGCTCTGACTGCTTTGAGCCTGCGACGGGACTACTTTTCCCTTGGAAGCCAAAGGGTTCGTTCTTCCAACCAGCCGCCTTACACGCTGGGTTCGAGGCCACGGTCATTTCTCAGAGAACACGGCAGGGCAGGGCACCGCTGACACGAGGACGGTCCTCTTCCATTTTCCCGGGTCGACTGTCCCCCCTTCCGGCTTGACTGGTGCTGGCCCCACCGCGAGACAGTCACAGCTGACGGTTGCAAAGATATGACGGCAGCAGGCACCGATGTTTCCGCGGGCGAGAACGGCGACGAAACCGGCGGGCCATCAATTGCCTGCCGGAGACATTGCCTACCCGCTGAGAGATCTGGTCTCTCTTGGATCTGCTATCCCCTGGAAAAGACTTCCTGGGAGAACAGGCGCCGGAGTGCCGCCAGTAGAGACCGGGCCTCCCCGGCCTGGTCCCTGATCCACGCCCGGGCCGCCTGCAGGCTCTCGGTCGCGCGAAGCGCGGGGACCGTGCCCGATCCCTCTTTCTCCTGCACCCGCGACTCGAGGGCATTCATCTGGGTCCTGCCGATCAGGTCCCCCCCGTGTACGACCGCGACGCACCGGATCCCTGTGTCCCTGGCCTTTGGAAGCCACTGCTCCTCGAGCCACTTCATGTCGGACGGCCGGTGGGCGGTCAGGCCTCGGATGTCGACGATCAGCCCGGAGGCGCCCTTCGAGCGGAGGCGTTCGAGGAGGCGATTGGCCCCGTACCGCACCTCCTCCCCGGTCGGCTGGGTCCGCCAGCAAAACCGGATCACGCCGGTCTCCGCGTCGCTCTCCATCGAGTACAGGCGAGAGGAACGCCCAGAAGAGGGACCCTCAGAAGAGGAATGCTGTGGCGAAAGGCGCTCGGAAGAGCCGTCAGGGGGAAATGCCATGGCAGTAGTCTGCAGCTGTGTAGCTTGGGCCGTGTATGCCGGGAAGCCTGTGCTGCCTAGCTTATCGGATCGGCGCCCACGTCTTAGGGACCGGCTTTCCAGAAGACCGGCGTGCTCGAAAGCCGGCGTGCCGGGAATGGCGTGCCGGAGAGAGCGTGCCGGCAGGCCCGAGCCTCAGGGGCCGCCTGCCCTCTTCTACCCGTCCGCTATAGCCTGTTGCCCTCCGAGGGAGGCACCCGGGGCGCCTGTAATAGAAACTGTTCGGGACACGAAGGGCCCGTGGCAAGAAAGGCCTGTGGCGAAACAGCCCGTGGCACGAAGGACCCGCGGCACAGGAGGCCTGCAGCATAGGACGCCCACCATGTGAGTACAAAGATGGTGCCGGAAGGCGTGTCTCGGCCCCGGAGCGGCACCATCCCCAAGAGGTCTCATCGCCGACGGCGGATTTTGCAGCCCCACTGGCTGAGACCTCTGCCAGACGGGGTGATACATCTACCGGACAGGTTGACACATCCGACCGCCGCCCGGCCTGCAGACCACCACACGTCGGTTTTCTCCGTCCCCCCGGTCGTCTCACCCAGACGGAGCAGGTGGTTCTGTCTCGCGCCGTTTGCTGGAACGGCCCGGACCGCCTCATTGGCGGCAAGCTGTTGACCAAGAATCGCCGCGTCGCCCCCGCCTCGCAGGACTGAGATCTCCAGTGGCCTCAGCGCGCCGGAGCACCAAAGTTGAGCCTGTCTCCCGTACTCCCCTTCCAGTCGGGCCAGCCGGCCGCCGGTTGAGTCAGCGGAGCGCCCGTGCAGGCATGCGCGGGGCGCCGGGGGCCGAGGGGCCCTGCTTCGTCCTCAGCTCCCTAGCCGCTTCGGGTTGGGGCCGAAGGCCGTATCACCGGCCCCGGTCCTCCTCTACCCGCCTAGCACCGGCCGTTGGCCGTCGCGCACGGCGCCATCTCCCGCATTTTTCTCGGCGGATGCCTCCGCGCTGCCCGGGAGGGAGCCGGGCTCAGTTTCCCGGCCGCCAGCCGCCCGGCTTTCAAGGTAGAACTCGTCGACGAGATTACGAAGGCCCCCCGTCAGCTCTTCCAGCTCCTCAGCCGCCTGCACGACTTCGTCGATGCCCTGCGCCGACTCGTCGGAGATCTCCGAAATGGACTGGATGCTTTCGGAGATCTGGTCTCCCGTCGCCGCCTGCTCCTCCGTCGCGGTTGCGATGCTATCGACTCGATCGGTGATGCCGTCGGTACTCTCGACAATCTCCTCGAAGGCGTCGGCGGCCTGTCCGGCCAGTTCAATTCCGGACTCAACCTCACTTTGCCCTCTCTCAATGGCCCCGACGGCCTCACTGGTTTCTTCCTGGACAGAGCGGACCATCCGTTCAATCTCGTCGGTCGCCTTCGAGGTCCGCTCGGCCAGTTCGCGCACCTCCTCGGCGACGACCGCAAACCCCTGGCCCGTCTTCCCGGCCCCCTCGTCTCCGGCCCGGGCGGCCTCGATCGCGGCGTTCAGTGCAAGAAGGTTGGTTTGGTCGGCAATCTCGTCGATGGTGGCGACGATTTCACTAATTTCCTCGCTGGACTCTTCCAGCCCTGAAACCGTCTCGGCGGAGCGCTTCACGACGGCACCAATCTCTTCCATCTTTGATACTGCCTCCAGCACCACGTCTCCATTCTCCTTTGCCAGCGTTCCGTTCTTTCGGGCAGCCTCGGCCGTTCCGGTCGCATTTTCTGCGTTTTCGTCAATCGTTCGGGCCATCTCCTCCATGGCGGCGGCCACCTCATCGGCCTTTTGAGCCTGCTTTTGGACGCCAGCGTTCAGTTGGTCGGCTGAACTGACGAGCTTGTTGGCCAGGGCGTCGGTTTTTTCGATCGCCTCGGTGAGCCGGTGGAAAACCTGCTGGATATTCTGGACCGACCGATTGAACTTTCTCTGGAGCCGTCCGATTTCCTCGGCCTGGGACGCCTCCATGTCCGCCCTGTTGGTAGCGGAGCCTTCTTGCTCATCGTCAATTTGGACGGTCAAATCCCCCTTCGCAAAGCGGTCCATGGCCTTGACCATCCGGTCCACTTCCTTGGATAGCGCCTCTTTTTCGGCCTCACGCTCGTCGGCTAGGGCTTCTGCCTCTTGCTTGGTCTTTTCCGCCTCGGCCTTCTGCTCTTCAACCTCCCCGATGCGGGTGCGCAGCGAGCGTCGAAGGTCATCGACCGCTCGGTAGACGTCGCCAAACTCGTCTCTTCGTCCGGTCCGGACGGACTTCTCAAGGTTTCCCTCTGCGAGCTTGGAGGTTACGTATCGCAGATCCGTGAGGGTCGTAATCGTGATGGTTCCCGTGATCGATCCGATCGTAAGGAATCCCACGAAGGTCGCCAGCCCACTGGCCAGAGGGCTTTTCGTTACCAGGACCGTCGTCACAATCATGATGCCGGTCAGCACGTACCAGAAAACGTATTTTGCCAGAAAACGCCTCATAAGGAGCGTGTCGGGGAGTGGGTTGAAGCGATACGAAGAAAACCGGAGGACAGCCGAAGGGGCCTAGGGGGTCGTGGGGGCCGCCGATACTCCCTCCTCCAAGGCCTCCGCACTGGACACCGCTTTCTTTACGTTGACAAAATTCTTGCGGGCCCGGTAAATGAAGTAGACGAAGGGGACTTTCGCCGTCACATCTAGGTACGTGATGATCACCGCAATCCCCGTCGACTCGACCAGCTGAAGCCCCGGACCGAACAGCCAAACCAAGGGGTACGCGAGCCAGAGCAGTCCGATGTAGTTCAGAAGAAGCCGTGCAAGGCGCCGGTGAGAGGGGGGTTCATGGAGCGCCGATCTCCGGACCGGGCCGTACAGGGCGATAAGGAGCGCGAGGTGACAAAGCGACGAGAGCCCAAAAAACACCCACTGGACCGGGGGAGCAAGTGCAACGGCCCCGACGCCGAACGCAATCATCAGGAAGTCGGCCAGGGCGGCTCCGATGATCGTGGTTCGACCGGCCCCCGCAATGTAGGCGGTGTATCCGACCAGGAGGGGGGTGGTGAGGGCCCAGTCGATGTACCGAGGAAGGGGGACATGGTAGCCCTGAAATTGCACCGAGCCAATGTCGAAGGCCATCAGCAAATACATCAGAGCCGCAATTCCCGGGATGGCCCACAGGTAGTCAAAGTCGAGCCCCACCTCGTCGCCGACCAGCGATAAGGAAGGGGGAATGCCGATGAGCATCCCAATCGTCCCAACGATATAGACAATCGTAATCGGCTCCATGAACTCTCCGGTGCATCGGTGCTTGGGAATCAGCGTGTAGGGTGGGGCCGCCCTCCAGCGGCCCCGTTTCTTCTTCGGGGAGCGTAGTCCCCCCTTCCTCGTCCAGGGTTCATTATCGACCGCCACGGCTTTCCCTTAAACCCGGCCTTGCAAGGTAAAACTCAAGGGCATGGTCCGATTCGGCTCTTAAGAAGCCGGCGCCACCATTTCAGGGGGTGCCCGGCGCCGGGGAACTGGGCAGACGGGCCGCAACTGGACGCGGGCGGCCGGCCCAGCGGGTCACCAGAAAAAGCCGATTTTGCGTCCTCCACGCCTGATCGCTGCCCCCCAGAACCCAATCCCCGCGTCTCTGCCCGACCGATCGGAAAGTGCGCCCGGCGAGCAGTGCCGGGAATGGGTCCGTCCCCTCTGCAAGGGATGGCGGGGCACGTAGGCGAGGGAATGCCGGGAGAGGGGGATTCTGGGAGGGGCCGAAAGCCATCTGTTTTTCGGCATCCGTAGATAGAGAGATAGAGGCCTCGGGCACCTGTTCAAGCTCCCTGCTTGTCCAAGGAGGCCCGTCCCCACCGCACCTCTGGGATTCTCACCGAGGGGATTTGCCTGTTCCTCAGGCTGCGTTTCCAGCGAAGGAGCGGGGCTGGGATTGGCCTGCTCCGACGTTGAACTTCTCGACGGTCTCTTCCAACTCCTCGCTTAGGGTTTCGAGCCGGTCGGCGGTGTCGGACACCTTCGTCACACCGGCCGCCGACTGCTGTGCGGCTGTCGAGATCGACTCGACGCTTCGGGCAATCTCCTCGCTGGTGGCGCTTTGCTCCTCGGAGGCCGCCGCGATCTCATCGGCCTGCTCCTCAACCTCTTCGATGGAGGCGACGATCTCTTCCAACACACCACTGGCCTCTCGGGAGAGATCAATTCCCTCTTCGGCGTTGGCACTGCTTTGCCGGGCGGCCTTTACCGCCGCCTCGATCTCCTCCTGTACCTCGCCGATGATCTCGGCGATCTCGGTGGTGGCCTGGTCGGTCTCCTCCGCCAACTGGCGCACCTCCTCGGCGACCACCCCGAACCCCTGCCCCGTGTCTCCAGCCCCCGACCTGGAGCCGGCCCGCGAGGCCTCGATCGCCGCATTCAAGGCCAGGAGGTTGGTCTGGTCCGCGATGTCGTCGATCGTCTCGATGACCTGGCTGATCTCCTCACTGGAAGCCTGCAGGCGCTCGATGGTCTCGGCGGTGCCCTCAACCGTCTCGGCAATCTCCTCCATCTTGCCGGTTGCCTTCGAGACGACCTCTTGGCCCTCCCGGACCTGGCGGCTGCCCTCCTGGGCGGACTCCGCAACCGATTGGACGCTGCGGGCATTCTCGCCGATTGTCTGATTGAGCTCCTCGACCGCGGCGGCCACCTCTTCGGCCTGGGCGGACTGCTCCTCGGCGGAGGCGGCCCTCTGATCGGACGAAGCGCTGATCTGACTGGTGGCCGCGGCGGTCGAGGTGGCCGCCTCACGGACCCGGCCGACGAGGGAGCGGAGGCGAGAGACCGCGTCGTTGAACCCCTCGAAGAGACGGCCGATGGCACCGTCTGTGGCCGGGAGGCGGACGGTCAGGTCCCCGTCGGCAAAGCGTTCAATCGCCTCCAGCATGGTGTCGACGCCCTCCTGAAGACGCTCCTCGCGGTCTGCTGCCTTCCGTTCCGCCTTCCGAGCCTGCTCGGCCTCCGTCTCGGCTTTCTCTTGGGCACGGTTGGCCTCCTCAATGGAGCGCCCCAAATCGTGCGCAACGTCTTCGAAGGTATCGAAGATCACCCCGATGTTGTCCAGGCGCTCATAGTCGAAGGAGATGTCATAGGCTCCATCGTCGATCTCGAGGACCTTTTCGTTCATTTTCTGAAGAAGCCAGTACATCTCGGCGTAGACCATGAATCCTGTACTCGCGATGCCGCCCCCCGCAACCGCAAAGGAAAGATGAACATTTTCGATGAGATAAGCAGCCGCGGCCGGAAAAACGATGACCGAACAGATGGGACCAGCAAGGAGAACCCGAAGCCCGAATCGCCGCCGAAGAAACCTCGGCGTCGCCCGCTCTAAATTGATCGCAAAAGCCCCGACGCTGTAGATGAGCCCGGATATTAGGCCAGATTGTGAGTGCCCTGCGGCTTGGGGGGAAGAGTCCATGGGTGACGCTTGCATGGGTGACGCTTGGATAGGTGAGGCTCGGAGAAGAAGGGCACGACGCAAGTGTTGATAGCAAAATCTTCGGCTACCATCATGGTTATCGGGGCGCTCGGGAGAAATTTTCAGAGGCGCCTGTTTTCATCCGGCAAGACCGGCCTCGTGTACTCCGCGCACAGGGCAGGACAGTTACGGGAGGAGGATCCGAAGCGCCCCGTAGGTCCGGGCCGCACTCTCGTCGGGCTCCCTGGTTTGCAGCGCCGTGAACGAACGCCTCATGTGGGGCAGCGCATCAGCTCCGAGCGAGGCCTCGGCCCCAAGCGCCAGGTCCATGTCGGTTGCCTTGAGCGGGCCACGTTCCGAGAACGCTCCATCTGCTATGCTCCATCTGCGCAGCCCTCACGCTCGTTTCGAGACCGGCTTCGTCGTGGGGCCTAGCTACACCCTCAGGCGTTGTGGGCGGGCACGCTGTATTTTCGGGGACGGCGGCCAGCGCTCCGGATGCCCCCAGCCCGCATTGTTCTTGCAGCAGCCCCTGCCGCCTGAGCCGCTTCGGGAACGGGCCCTCGGTCATCTAAGAGCTGTCCCTTAGGACTTCAGGGTCCGAACCTCGGAAAATCCGGGCGTGAAAGAAACGGCCCTCGATAAGATTTCTTTGGGGGACGTGGGACTCGGCCTTCCTGACCCGGCCTTCGTGACCCGTGGGTCTGGACAGAACTTCGCCTGGATGCAAACGCCGTCAAATGCAACTGCTGCCCTGGAACGCGCTTTCGCTTCTGACAATCGCTTCTGTCTTTGCCACCTCCGCCCTCGCGGTTGGGATTGCCGGAACGGCGATGACCAGCACCGCCGACCAGTTGGCCGACCTCACGGGGCTTGGGGAGGCGATCTTCGGGGCGGTCCTGCTCGGAAGCGCGACCTCGATTGCGGGCATCACCACCTCCGTCACCGCCGCCGTCGACGGGCGCGCGCCCCTCGCCATCAGCAATGCAATCGGAGGCATCGCGGCCCAAACGGTTTTTCTTGCGATTGCGGACATTGCCTACCGGCCCGCGAACCTGGAGCACGCGGCCGCTTCGGTGGAGAACCTCCTGCAGGGGGCTCTGCTCTCAACCATCCTCTCGATTCCCCTTCTGGGAATGGCCGGGCCCCGGATGGACCTGTTTGGTATTCATCCGTTCTCGCCGGTGATGATCGGGGCGTACCTCTTCGGGCTCCACCTGGTGGCAGAGGCCCGGTCCGAGCCGTACTGGATGCCCCGGCAGACCGCGAAAACCGAAGAAGACCCCCCTCAAGACCACGGGGGCGCAGGACGCTCGCTCATCGTTCTCTGGGGACGGTTCTTAGCGCTGACCGTGGTGGTGGGAGCCGCCGGGTACGTGATCGCGAAGACCGGAGGGCAAATCGCCACGCGGACGGGCCTGAGCGGCACGGTCGTCGGGGGGCTTTTGACCGCGATCTCCACCTCCCTCCCCGAACTGGTCACCGCCATCGCGGCGGTCCGGCGTGGGGCCTTGTCGTTGGCCGTCGGGGGGATTATCGGCGGAAATAGCTTCGACGTCCTGTTCGTCGCCTTTTCGGACGCGGGCTACCGGACAGGGTCCATCTACCACGCGATCACCGACCAACAGGTCTTTATTATCGCCCTCACGCTTTTGCTCACCGGCGTTTTGCTCATGGGGCTACTCCGCCGGGAGCGCTGGGGCATCTGGGGCATTGGGTTTGAGAGCTTCCTGGTGCTGGTGCTGTACTTCGGAGCGTTTACGCTCCTCCTCGCCGGGGGGTAGTCCCCGGGCCTCACTCGCCTCGGCGGAAGGATGTGCGTCGGGCCGTCCTGCTCTCGATTATCGTTGGCCGCGGCCTGATGGACCTCGCTCAGAGCCTGCGCGAGCCGGTCCGGCCCCGGCGGAGGGTCGACTGGCACTGGCCTCTCCGTCTCTGGGCGGCCTCCACGTCTTTGCTGACCATCCAGGTTTGGCGGAATTCCTTTTCGTTTCTCAAGGAAGCGACCTCGGCATTTTTCGTCACCGACCTTTTTGAGCTGCTGCTTCTGTATCTGACCTGCGCGTTTGCCCTCTCGGATCCGGAATGGGAACGGCCCCAGGCAGGCCCCGGGGACTCTTGGCGAACGGAATACTCATGACGCTTCTCGGGTCACTCATCCTCACCGATCGGTGCTGGGTGCACGTGCCGGTCTCGGTGCTTTACTTCTTGGCGGCCGGGCCATGTCAGGATCATTTTCGGATTCTGACGGCGGTTCTGGCCCGCCGCCCCGCGTGCGCCTGGGCGAGGTTTTCAGCCCCCTCGCCCCCCGAACCCCAAGGCGCCGCTGCGAGTTCACAATAGGCGAGCACTCGACGGGCCTAAAAATCCGGGCACGCATCCACATGCGCATGATCAACACAACCGAGGGGACTGTTCGCCTGAATCCCCTTCTGGGACTTCTGGTGGGGACGATGCTGGTGGGAAGTGCGCTTCTGCTGCCTGGGTGCGACCTGGCAGAGGAGGAGAGCCTGGGCCAGTTGCCGGGATCCTGGCAGGTCACACGTCTTTCCGTGGACGGGACGCCGGTGACCGCGCAGCTGAATGTGCAGTACGACCGGCTGGTACTCACGCTCCGAAGAGACGCCGGCGGCCGAGACTTTTTTAGCCTGGTTGGGCGCCGGGAAGGGGACAGTATTCGTACCGTCCAGGGCACGTTCGACAAAGACGGGCGGGAGCTCACCCTCAGACCGAACGGCCTCGTGGGCCTCATCGTGGTCGACTACACCATTTCTGACTCCACAGGCCCCGACTCCACAAGCTCTGACTCGACGGCGCCGGTACTGGAGCTTCACGCCGAGGAGGGACGAAGTGAAGACGCGCTTCTCGACCTTATTCAATTTCCCATCCAGGGGACCGTGGACCAAGTGCGCATTCGCCTGTCGAAGGAGTAGGGGCGGCGGGCCTCGGGCGTGGGGACTCTGTCCGTACTGAGACGGCCCACGTCGGGACTGCTTGCCGCCCCGCATTTTTTGCCGATGCCTCCGGCGGATGATCAACGCCACGACACCTGCGGCTGCGCCCACGGAAGAGTGTCGGGGACGGCGAAATGAGAGGATCGGGGACCCGTTCCCGCTCTTCTACATCCAAAGTTGAAGTGGACACACGGGGAGAGGTGGCAAAGGCAAACGCCCACCGCTTCCTGCGGATCCGCCCAGTGCCAGCGAACACCCGGCCGGAAATACAGGAGCCCACGAAGCGGCCCTGCCCGACCTTCCCCGAGGAAAGGGTGTCTGCTCGTGGTCACCGCGGGCCTCTGGAACGGCAGGCCCAAGTCGCACACGGCAGTTCAACGCCGAGCCGCCCCCCCGGCGCCGCCACCGAAGGCCGTTTGATGGGAAACTCGCCCCCGGCCTTCCCGCTGACATGCTTCTTGCGGAGAGTATAGCCCCGGGCAAGGCCAAGCCGGCCTCAGTGCCATGCTCGCGGCCATGCCGGTTTCGTACTCCGGCATCGAGGCAGGTGTGCGTGCCGAAAGACCGATGCGTCCCGCGGACCTAGACGCCTATTTCCACGCTGAGATGCATTTTGGGGACCTATGAGCGAACGCGAAGACATGCCGGATCGTGATGTCGAGAAGGGCGACCCAAGTCATGGGGACCATGAAGGCGCTCCAAATTACGACATCCCGGAGAGCGACGCCCCTTTGCGGAACCCGTCGGTGAGGGCCTACCGGGTCGATGAGGACGCCGTCCTGCACGACTTAGAGCAGGAGCAAGTCTTCGCGGTCACTGCCCTCGCGCGGAAGATGTGGGAGCACTGTGACGGGAATACCCCCCTCTCCGAAATTGGGCGCACGATCAGCGAGGCGGCCGACGCGCCCCTTCCCGATGCGCCCCTTCCCGAGGTCGTGGGTGCGCTGCGGCAGGTTGCCTCCCACCTGCGCGATCAGGGACTCCTCTCCGTGCCTGATGGCGACCGGGGCGACTCAGCAGAGCCGGGAAACGCAGAGACCCTACGCATTGTCTTCGGGGCCCATCAGGTATCAGTCCGGACCGACGTCCCTGAGTTCGCACGGGCCGTGCGGCGCGTGTTTCGCGGGATGATCGGCGGAGCCCCAAGCCGAACTCTGACCCCAGAGACGATTGACGTGGTGACCGTAAGGTCATCACAGGATCGATATCACGTGCGCGGCGCCGGCGGCTCCCACGCCGAGGCAGGCGCGCTGGAAGGAGCGGTTCGTGACGTGAAGCACGCGGTCCTGCGGCGGTTCATGGAGGCGCGGCCGGACTTGATTTGGCTCCATGCCGGAGCGGCAACCCGAGACGGCACCTCCGTGCTGGTCGCCGGCCCGTGGGGCAGCGGCAAGAGCACGGTGATCGCGGGCCTGTGCCGCTCCGGGTGGAGGTACCTGTCCGACGACATGGCCCCGTACGCCCCCAGTTCAGGGAAGATTTTGCCCTTCCCGACCACCATCGCCTACCGCGAGCCCGGAGACAGGGCGCTTTCGCGGGAGGACCTGGCCGGTCTTCCCAAAAAGCACGTCGGCTTAGAGCCAGAGCGCATTCAAGAGGCCCCCGTTCGGCCAGCGGCTATTTTCTTTCCGACCTACGACCCGGACCGTTCGGCGAAGACAACGCCCCGAGCCGCGGCCGAAGCCGCGGTGTCGCTCGTAGAGAGCTGCCAGAATGCGGGCCGCCACCACGGCGACGCCATAGGCCATCTGTGCCAGTTGGCCGGCCGGGTCCCTGCTTTTCGCCTACGCTACAACGACCGAAGCAATACTTCCGGTCTGCTGACATCTGTCACAGAGTAGGCAAATGTGTGACGACGGATAATCTTTTGGAACACCTGAATTTATGAAGGTTATCTTTTTCGGGCGATTCGTTGTCCGCCCCTGACGTTGTTCGTCGCGTGCCTTCGACCTGATCCCCCTATCCACCCCTATGGAAAACGATAACGACGCCCCCGAGCGACCGGAAAGCACACATCAGGACGGTGAGCAGGGGCCGCCCCCCGAGAGCGGTTCCGAAGGCTCGACGATGTCGAGGCGGGACATGCTCAAGAAAGGTGCGTACGCCGCCCCGGCGATCATGACCATCGGGAGCGTGCCGTCATTTGCGTCCGGCGGATCGCCCTGCCCGGGCAACAGCGGCGACGCGCCCCATAACAGTGGGGGAAAATGCCCGGGGAACAGCGAGGGGAAAGGAAACAGCAACGCCCACGGCAACGCCGGTGGGCCTGGTGGCAGCAGGTATGGGAGCGAAGGATACGGCAGTAGCGGAAACAGCAACTATGCCGGTAGCGACTACGGAAGCAGCAACAGCCCGAATAGTGGATACGGCAGCGGGGGATACGGCAATAGTGACTACGGTGGTAGCTACGGCGACAACGATTAGGACACCGGTGGGTAGGACACCGGTGGGCGCAAGGATGTCTCCCCAAAAGGGGCTCCACGATACGTCGTCGTGATTCGGGCGGCGCATTGCCGTCCGCCGGTGCGTGGATCAAGCCGCATCCCCAAGACGCCCCAGGCCTTGTGCACAGGTCCTGTGATTGCCCTACCGGGCACTTCCGTCGGACCGCTCTACGAGATCGGTCCCCCAACCGCAAACTACGGCGTAGACCTCAAGGTACGGCGTGTACTTTCAGGCCCCTCCCCGAACCAGCGACAGGACGCTCTCGGGCACGGCGTTGGCCTGGGCAAGGCGGGCGATACCAGATTCCTGCAGGATCTTCAGCTTCGCCGCCTGCGCCTGCGTTCGCGCAAAGCTTGTGTCTTCAATCCGGCTCCGTGCGGCCTGCAGGTTTGTCCGGGCCGTTTTTGACTTCTCCCCCGGCTAAAGCCAGGAGATTCTTCGCGTTCTACGCAGACTGCCTTGGACCTGTCGGTCCGTTGGTCTTACGTCTGCTCCGCGAGCTACACGAGAGGTGAGGATGAAACCTCATTCCCGAGGGGGAAGCCATAACCCCAGGTAGACGGGTCGTAGAACCTGTCGGTTCTTGCCCGACATACTTCCTTTTGGCGACATATCGTCGCCTGATGTTCGCGGCACCTACAACGTCCCGATGCCCATGAAAACCACACTCACTGCACGCGTATTCCCGGCCACTCGGCTTCTTCCGGTGGCCGCACTGTGGACATTCTTGGGACGTATACGCTTCATCAACTCGTTCAACTGTGATTCCAGCGAGTTTGGCTTTGTACTCAACCATCCGAGCAAACTCGCCATAAGCCCACTGGTGCAGCCGTTGGTTCATCTGGCTGCCGTAGTCAATCCGATCACGAATGCCGCGAACATCACCGATCCCGATCGCAGAGACACGTCGCTCAAGGAGCATCTCCACGACCTTTCGGCTCAGTTTATGAAGGAGGTCGGTGATCTTGTTGTCGATGTGGTCAAGCTGCTTGTTCTTCGTCTGAACCAGCTTCGTCCAGCGGCTC
>Ga0207753_1000411_pt1 | contig 16785 bp, 13 predicted proteins | sample PonA233FremontCA_2_FD_187273 | JGI IMG/M metagenome (GOLD analysis project Ga0207753, IMG submission 187273) | Salt pond sediment microbial community from Fremont, CA, USA - Pond A23 Sediment 3 (SPAdes) | ecosystem: Environmental > Aquatic > Non-marine Saline and Alkaline > Saline | place: USA... | reverse complement strand
CTTCAGGTGAAAGCGGTCCTCAACAATCGCGACCTCATCGAACGGCAAGGGGAGCCGGTAGAACTCAGACGTATCCGGAGTGAGGAACGCGGCGAGCCCTTCACTCAACGAGCGCCAGAATCCGGGACGATCGAGCAGCTGGCGAGCGTCCGCCAGAATCTCGTCGATGTCGGACTCTCGGTACTCCTGCTCGCGAAGTTGATCCCGAACATCTCGCAGCAAGTTTTTGAACCGGGTCGTATTTTGGGACCAATCAGACCGAAACCGGTGGGTCGGCATGTACATCGAGATGCAGAGGTCGCTCTCCAACTGGGCCAAGCGTCCCAGCTCATCGCGATTGAAGAGATCCATAGTCGATCAGAGTTGAGTTGATGAGGAGGGGTGAACCAACGCGCCGCAAAAAGGTACGGACTGCAACGCGAAGAGTCAGGTCAAGGATGGTCTCGGAGCACAGCACGCACGGGTGCGGCATCCCCGCCACGAATCTTGAGTGGGAGGGCGATCAACTCGTACAGGCCGGGGGATACGTTTCGCAATGATAGCCCTTCTAGATTGACGATTTCGGCGGTCCGGAGTGCGTGGTGGGCCGGCAGATCAGTACTATCCAACGGGTCGACCGACGGGGCGTCCGTACCGACCAATGTAGTACCGGCGCGCGAAAGATGAGAAATCGTCTCGGGGCTGATGGGAACCACGCCCTCGGGCCACTCTTCATCCGAGAGCTCGCTGGCCGACGTTTTGAACAGGACGCGCTCGGCACGTAGATCCCCGACGTGTTCGGGACGGACCTGAGACGCGTCCTCCCCCACCTCTACGACTTGAGCGGGACCCACGAATGCTTGGAGCGGCAATGCGTCCACAGACGTCCCTTCGCCATGTACATGCAGGGGCGCGTCCGCGTGGGTAGCCGTGTGGGCACTCAGACGAAGGGCCCCAAGATTAACGGAAGCCCCCTCCTCCCCAACCCGTGCCGTCCAGGTCCATTCAACCTCCTGGTCCCCAGGCCACACGGCCGTATCCGGGCCAATCCCACGAGAGATATCGTAGAAAGCCATCCGAAGAGGTGAATTTACGCGTGCTCCCGATCTGGAAGGGGTGGGGTATGAACGGGCCGGTCGTGCCGCGGCCGACGGTCGCCCGAGAACGACGGCGGGGGCGGAGCCGGGTGCCACTGCGGCCCCCCCGGCGGCCCTCCGGACGAGCCGGAATCGTCGCTCCAGATGAAATGCCAGAGGAGTGTCCCGAGGATGATGGGCCCGAAGGCAACGAAGAAGCTGAGAACTTGGTAGATCCAATTCATGGCCGGCAGGGGAAGGAACGTGGGACTAAGGGCCGTGAGCGAGCGCCAATCGTCACGCGGGGAAAAAGCCTTCACTACGCTTTAATGTTCACGGACAGTCGACACAACGGTTTCGGAAACTCTCAGCCCAAGACCGTGAAAATGACGTGTCTGATGATTCCTTTGTAAGGTGTAACTCTCATCCCCACCAAAGGTCCCGTCGCCATGCCTACAGACTACGATCTCATCACAATTGGAGCGGGCCATAATGGCTTGATTACAAGTGCCTACGTCGCACAGGCAGGGTACCGAGTCGCTGTCTTCGAACAGCGCGATATGGTGGGTGGTGCCGTGTCGACGAAGGAAATGTTTCCAGGGTACCAGATTGATCTCGGGGGGAGTGCCCACATTCTCATCCGTCAGACCCCAATCGTCGAGGAACTAGAACTCGAAAACTACGGCCTGCATTACATCGAGCTCGACCCGATGTTTGTGGCGCCGTTCCCGGATGGAGACGTGATTTACTTCTATCGGGACCTTGACCGAACGGTAAACCATCTGGAGCGACTGTTTCCTGGACAAGGGCGGGCCTACCGAAAATTCGTAACGGACTGGATCGGGTTTGCCCGGACCATGCGGGACGTCTTTCTGTCGTCCCCAAGTCCACTCAACCTCGGCAAACAACTGATTCGGGGGGCAAGCTCCTCTCTCCCTTGGCAGGAAGAACTTCGTCATATCCTTCGTCCGTACCAGGAAGTGCTGCGGTCGTACTTCGACGAGGAGAAACTGCGGACGGCCATTGCCTGGATGGCGGCCCAGTCGGGGCCGCCGCCCACTGAGCCCCTCACGGGTCCCTTTGCACTGTGGCACCCCCTGTATCATGACGGAGGCGTTGCCCGTCCGGAAGGGGGCTCCGGGATGCTCACACAGGCCCTGCGGCGCCACATCGAAGCCCACGGGGGCGACATTTACACTGACGCCCCGGTCGACGAAATCGTGGTGGATCGGGGGCGCGCGTCGGGCATCCGTGTGAACGGCAGCACCTATACAAGCCGGACCGTCTGCTCGGCCACCCACGCCAAAGAAACGTTTGACCACCTCCTTCCCGCAAAGCACCGTCCCGACCAGGCGGATGGAATGCGGATCGGAAACGGGTTTGGGGCGATGTTGCGACTCGCCCTCGACGAACCGGTGTCGTATCCGGGGATTGAAGACAACAAAGCCGCTCGCACGGGACTCCAGTTGCTCTGCCGTGACATGACCCAGTTACGAGCCGCGTACGGGGACCACTTGGCCGGGCGCCCATCCCAGGATCCTCCCCTCATCGCTATGACCTTTTCGGCGGCCGACGAGACGCTTATGCCAAGAGGCAGCGAGGTCTTGTGGATTTGGGGCCAGTATTTTCCGTATGAGTTGTCCAATGGCAATTCCTGGCCAGAGATTGCCGATCGGGTCGCAGACAACCTGATTTCTCAGTTCGAAACCTACGCGCCCGGCACTCGGGAGTCGATCGTCGGCCAACTATTTCAGCATCCTGAATGGCTGGAAAAGCACCTGAGCCTCTTCCGGGGCAACGTAATGCACCTCGAGATGAGCATCGATCAGATGTTTGCGGGCCGCCCGGTTTTTGGGGCCTCAAACTATCAGGGCCCTGTTGATGACTTGTACTTGACTGGAGCAAGCACTCATCCGGGTGGGGGCATCATGGGAGCGTCTGGTCGCAACGCTTCACGGACTGTATTGAAGGGTCTGTGATCAAGATTGATTGTTATTGCAATAACAGAAACCAAAATGAATGAGCTATCTTCTATTCCATGTTGTCTTTTTGGTCCCGCCGATTTTCTTGATGCTGGCTTGGTATCGAGGCCCCAACGGAATGGAGGACGATCTTCGCGTCCCCCTCGCGATTCCACTTGTGTGCCTCATTGCCGTTAGCTATACCACGCCCTGGGACAACTACCTGGTTGCGAAGGAGGTTTGGTGGTACGGCGCGAACCGAGTTATCGGAACCATTGGACACGTGCCCATCGAAGAGTATTTGTTCTTCGTTCTTCAGCCCATTCTTACCGGCCTGTTCCTGTATCAGTACCTTCACCGGTACTCCCCGTCTCTCGACAGGAGCTCCACAAAAGCCCCCTGGGGGGGAGCTGCAATATTTATCGGACTCAGCCTGTTGGGAGGGATCCTTCTTTTCGACGGCAACCCCGAAACCCTGTACCTCGCACTCATCCTCGCATGGGCCCCCCCAATCCTCGGCGGAATGTGGCTCTATGATGGCGAGACGCTGTGGGCACTGCGCCGAACGGTGATTGTGACGACGTTCATCCCTACATTTTACTTGTGGATCGCCGACGCCTTCGCAATCGGGGCCGGGATCTGGACCATTGCCCCGCATTACACGGTCGGACTTTCTCTTTTCGGCCTGCCGCTGGAGGAGGCGACCTTCTTCTTGTTTACGAATCTCTTGGTGGTGCAGGGCGTCCTTCTCCTGCTGTATGGATCCCACACAGCCGTCGCGCCCAAGAAAACCCCAAACCTCTCCAAAAGATGACTTGTAACCTGTCCCTCACAATTTGGGAGGGGTCGATTTGCGATTCAATTGGCAGTCGCCGTGCATCACGCTTATGTTAGTGCCGAGTGACGCATGGTCACTCCTAGCTAGCGTAAGTGGAGCGTGCACTTCGTGCGGTTTGACTGGAAAACACTGTGCGTTCTAGCAGAGTCGGACATTACGGGATGGCCGACACTCGGCAAACCTGCCTTTGGCACTCTTGCTGGAGAGTTCGGCTTCACTCACACTATCACCCAACCAACTCAACACTAACCCATGCTTCAAGAACTTCCCGCCTTGACGCCAGGCCAGTATTCCCTGGTGTACAACATGTTCTCGTTCACAATTGCGACCATGACGGCGTCGTTCGTCTTCTTCGTCATGGCACGCAACAACTTGGCGCCGAAGTACCGGATTTCGATGATGGTATCGGCGCTGGTGGTCTTCATCGCGGGCTATCACTACTTCCGCATCCTCGGCAGTTGGGATGGCGCGTATGCGCTTAACTCTGCGGCTGGAATGTATCAGCCAACGGGAGAGCTCTTCAACGACGCCTACCGGTACGTTGATTGGCTCCTCACCGTCCCCCTTCTGACCGTTGAGCTCGTGCTCGTGATGGGCCTGCCCAAGGACGAGCGCGGCCCCATGGCGGCCAAGCTTGGCTTCCTCGCCGCTGCAATGATTGTCCTCGGCTACCCCGGGGAGGTCAGCAGCGACGCCAGCCTCTTCGGCGCCCGTGGGCTTTGGGGACTCCTGAGTACCATCCCCTTCGTCTGGATCCTGTACATCCTCTTTACCCAGTTGGGTGACACGATCCAGCGACAGAGCAGTCGCGTTGCGACGCTTCTTGGCAATGCGCGGCTCCTGCTGCTGGCGACCTGGGGCTTTTACCCCATCGCCTACATGATCCCGATGGCCTTCCCGGAGAGCTACCCGAGCGAGGCCGCGGGCACAGTGGTTGCCCTGCAGGTCGGCTACACGATTGCTGACGTCCTCGCGAAGGCCGGATACGGTGTGCTCATTTACAACATCGCCAAGGCCAAGTCTGAGGAGGAAGGCTTCAACGTGAACGAGATGGTCGAACCCGCTTCGGCCACCGCGTAACTCGCGGCATGACATTTCCTCAACGGTTGTTGAGGAGCTTTCGCCCGCCGCTGGAATGGTCCAGCGGCGGGCTTTTTTTATTTGTGGATGATCGAGGGCCCGCCCATCCCCGCCGGCCGAAACGTTCGGCCGGCTCCAATATTCAGGAGGTGCATTTGATGAGCAACGTCCTGCGCCTCAGACATGGCCACAGAATCCCCAACGACGTCCTCCTCCCCAACGGACCCGATTCTGACGATTGCGGGGCCGACCGCTGTCGGAAAGACAGAGCTGAGCTTGAAGGTCGCGGATCGCCTCGGCGCAGAGATCGTCTCCATCGATAGCCGCCAGGTGTACGAGGAGCTGACGATCGGGACGGCCAAGCCGGGGCCGGACGCGCGTGATCAGGTGCCCCATCATTTCATCGGCGAGCGGTCCCTTCACGATCCATTGTCGGCCGGTGCCTACGCGGAGCTGGCCAATGAGCGCATCCAAGAGATCTTGTCCCGCGGGCGGCGTCCCCTCGTCGTGGGCGGGGCGACGCTGTACCTCCACGCGCTACAGTACGGCCTGGCCGACATTCCAGACGTGGACGACGCGGTGCGGGCCCGCCTCAACGACCGTTTAGACGAGGAGGGCCCGGAGGCCCTCTACGAAGAGCTCCAAACCGTGGACCCCAAGCAGGCCGCGGAGACCGATCCGACGAAGACCCAGAAGGTTATTCGAGCCCTGGAGGTGTATCACGGCACGGGAAAGCCCCTCTCCCACTACTACGAGAACCAGCCCGAGCCTCCGTTCAACTACGTGACCCTGGTGCTGAATCGAGACCGGGACGCGTTGTACGAACGGATCAATCGTCGCGTAGACGCGATGCTGGAGGAAGGACTGCTCGACGAGGTGCGCGACGTGATGGATATCGATGGGGTTCAACTCGACGAGCCGCCTCTGAGCACGATTGGCTACCGGGAGCCGATTCAGTACCTGAAGGGCGACATTGAGTACGAGGAAATGGTTCGCCTCGTCAAGCGCAACTCGCGGCGCTACGCCAAACGACAACTCACCTGGTTTCGGCGGTACGACGAATACCACTGGCGCTCCGCCCCGGACCTACGCCCCCAGGATGTTATCAGCCTGTACCAAGAGCAAAAATGAGGGACTACTCGGGCTGGGAGGCCTCCTCGCGGGGAGTCGTCCACGGCCTTGTGCGCGCACGCTGACGGTACGCACCGACCAACCCAATCGCTCCCGCTCCCCCCCACCCGATCCACACCCACACCCAGTACGGCCCACCGATGTAGAACAGATACGTCCCGATCGAACAGAGCCCCAGCCAAAGCCAATGCCAGGAGGGCCGTGGCCCCATCACACAAAGGCTGAGCAGCGGCACCAGGTACCAGGGGTGGACGGTCGTACTCAGCACAAAAAGCGTCCCTAGGAGCACGAGAGAGGCCCGACGAAACGACCAGTCACGCCAGGCATCCAGCAAGTACAAGACCGGCAGGGCCGTTAAAAAGAGGCCCCGGAAGAAAGGGCCGATGGTCTTGCTCCAGTCGGCCCCGGTCCACGCCCATAATAGATGCTTGAGCGCATAGTAGGGCCCAGCATTGAACTCAAAGAGCTTCGCAAACAGGTCCGCGGACGCCTTAATGTGTGGCAGAACATACGGGGCCGCGTAGGGCACACTACATCCTCCAACCAGGAGTGCCCCCGGCCACACGGCGCGCCACCCAAACCGGCGGAGCAGATAAGGCCCCAGTGCAAACGGGTAGAGCTTGACGAGCCCAGCCCCCGCAACTGCAAGCGACGCAAGCCGCCCCCGACCTTGCCGCACCGCCCACACAGCTCCGAGTAGGAGTGGCACGAGGAGGGCCTCGGTGTGCCCTTGTCCCGCCGTTTCGATGAGCACCAGCGGATTCCACGCGTACAAGAGGAGGTTTCGCGCGCTGGTTAGACGGGACAGAAGCAAAGTGCCCGCAAACTCCACCCCGATGAAAAGGAGTTTGAGCGTGTAGTACGAAGGAACCCAGCTCCCATTATATAGCAACCCGCCCGCAGCAAAAAACGCCTGGGACAGAGGGGGGTAGATGCTGTAATACTGCTTGGAGTTGAGCTGTTCGTAGAGGGCCGTATCGTGGTATGCCCCAAGCGCCGCGTGAGACGGCACGTATTTGTACGGGTTGATCCCCTCCCACTGCAGCCATCCATCCCAAATGTACCGGAAGAGATCGTCCGTGAGGCCGGGGCCAAGGGGCAAGTACGCAAGACGCAGGAGGAATGCCCCAAGAAGCACAGTCGTCATCGATAGGCGTCCGCGGCGCCACAGCCACACGATGCCGCCGGTACCAAGAAACGCCGTGCCCACCAAGACCGGCCACAGGCTTTCGGCGGACGCCCAAAGCGGGCCAGAGAGCAAAAGGACTACGGTCACAACCGGAAGAATGTGGAAGCGCCGACTAGCCTCAAATCTGCCCCACATCTATCTACTCCATGTAAGAAAGAAGACGAAACCGCTGCATTTCGGTGAGCAGATCGATCTGTTTGTTACGCGTAACCCCATTTGGTGACCTCCTGAGTCCCCTGACTGCCCACTCGCTATCGCTTTTTTCAAATTGAAAGTTGTCATTGCAATAACGGAAGTTAAAGTCGGGCAGATCCGCTACAGGATCCGAAGCTCTTTCGGCGTCTCCGTAAGATTATCGTGCCCGTCGTTGTGGAGTACGACGATGTCTTCAATCCGGACGCCGTACCCCTTCTCCGGGTCGTACACCCCTGGCTCAATGGTCACGCAGGCGCCATCTGGCAGTTCTTCCTCCGACGTGTGAGACACACGAGGCCACTCATGCACCTCAAGTCCCAGTCCGTGGCCGAGGCCATGAGAGAAGTATTCTTCCAGGTCCGCACTCCGAAGGACAGCTCGTGCCACTTCGTCCAATTCGTTGCTCTTCATGCCTGCTTTTGCGGCATGAAGGGCCGCGGTCTGTGCTTCTAAAACGGCCTCATACCCCTTCCGTGCGGCCGTACTGGGCTCGCCGAGGGCCACGGTCCGTGTCATGTCAGACGCATATCCGTTATGGAAGCACCCCATGTCGAGAACGATCAGTTCCCCCTCCCGAAGGGTGCGGTCTGTCGGGCGAGCGTGCGGGCGGGCTCCGTTCGGCCCAGAGGCGACGATGGGATCAAACGCCATCGAATCCGCCCCCTTCTTGAGGTGACGATACACAATCTCAGCCCCAACCTCCCGCTCGGTCATCCCGGGCTCCATCACGCCAACAATTTCGTCGAATACGGACTCCGTAATCCGTTGGGCCGCACGGATTTTGTCGACTTCGGACGGAGCTTTAGATGCAACCTGAGCGGTGAGAAGGCTCGTTTCTGGAACCCACTTAACGGCCTGGTGCGCGTCGGCGAGCGCATCCCGCCGGGCCACAGTCAGGTCGTCGGCCTGGAACGCGACGCGGTCGTAGGGAGCCAACAGATCGGTCTGTGCGATGCACTCCGTAAGTCCCTCCTCGGCAATCGTAACCTGGGGCCCCTGCACTTCGTCTTTCGCCTGCTCCGTGTAGCGGCCGTCCGTGACAAAGTGGCTGGACGTGGGCCCTACGATCAGCAGTCCGTTGGAGCCCGTGAAGCCACATGCCCAGCGGATATTCGGCAGTGACGTGAGACACAATGCGTCCGCCTCCATCTCGCTGAGGCGATCTCGAACGCGGGGAATACGGTTCGGCATTCAGGACGAGGCGGGCATGAGGAGGATCGCAGTGCGAGGGGTCAGGCGACCACTAGTCGCTGTGCTTCGACGGGCCGGAGTAGTAATTGGGGGACTCCTTCGTGATCTCCACGTCGTGCGGGTGACTCTCCCGAAGTCCCGCGGCCGTCGTTCGGACGAACTGAGCCGATTCGTAGAGTTCTCGGACCTGCTCACATCCACAATACCCCATGGCGGCCTGCAGGCCTCCCTTCATTTGGTGAAGCACTTCGCTGAGCGTGCCACTGTACGGCACACGGCCTTCCACCCCTTCCGGCACAAGCTTCCGAAGCTCATCCTCAGCGTCCTGAAAATACCGATCCTTGCTTCCATCCTGCATCGCCTCCACCGAGCCCATGCCCCGGTAGCTCTTGTACTTGCGCCCCTCGTAGATAATCGTCTCACCAGGACTTTCCTCCACGCTGGCAAAGAGGCTCCCGATCATGACCGCACTCGCCCCCGCGGCCAGCGCCTTCGGGATGTCGCCGGTCTGCTTGATGCCCCCATCGGCAATCACCGGCACACCATCCGGGCGCGCCTCCTCCGCGCACTCCATGATGGCAGTCAGCTGCGGCACGCCCACGCCCGCGACCACCCGCGTCGTACAGATGGAGCCCGGGCCGATGCCCACCTTTACGCAATCAACGCCCGCGTCGATCAGGGCCCGGGTGCCCTCGGCGGTGCCCACATTCCCGGCCACGATGTCGACCTGGCCGTCGAAGCGGGACGAGACCCCCCGCACGGTCTCCAGCACCCCCTCCGCGTGACCGTGTGCCGTATCCACCACCACAAAGTCAACTCCCACCTCGACGAGAGCGGAGACGCGATCCATCACGTCAGGCGTCACCCCCACCGCCGCCCCCACGCGGAGCCGGCCGTGGTCGTCCTTGCTGGCGTCCGGGTGCTTCCGGCGCTTCCGAATATCTTTGAAGGTGATGAGCCCCTTCAGGTATCCCTCCTCATCCACCACCGGAAGCTTTTCCACCTTGTGCTGCTGCAGAATCTCAATGGCCTCGTCCAGGGTGGTGCCGACCGGGACGGTCACGAGGTCTTCGGACGTCATCATCTTCCGGATCGGCGTATCCCCATCAAGCTCAAACCGGACGTCCCGATTCGTCACGATGCCCACCAGCTTGTCGGACTCGTCGACCACCGGAATGCCCCCGATGGAATAGTGACTCATCATATTCCGGGCATCGGCGACCGTGTCGTGCGGGGAGATCGTAATCGGATCCAGGATCATCCCATTCTCCGAGCGCTTGACCCGCCGTACCTCGGCCGCCTGATCCTCGATCGACATGTTTTTGTGGAGCACCCCTGCCCCGCCCTGCCGCGCCAGGGCAATAGCCATGTCGGCCTCCGTCACCGTGTCCATCGCGGCCGACAGGACCGGCACGTTTAACTTAATGTTTTGGGTGAGCCAGGCCGAGGTATCGGCCTCGCGCGGCATGACGGTAGAGTGCCCTGGCACAAGCAGGACGTCGTCGTAGGTCAGGCCTTCCGTCTTGATTTTATCGTCGGCCGCGGTCTCAGGCGTGCCGTTCGTAACCGGTTGTGGCATGGGTAAAAAAAGTTATTGCAAATCAACGCGTGCGTAGAGTTCGCGGACTTCCTCCGGCTCCAGCCGACGCCACTCGCCCCGCTGCAAGCGACCGGTGGTGAGGATCGAATACTTGGCCCGCTCCAGCTGCACGATGTCGTGCCCGAGGGCCTCCATCATGCGCCGAATCTGTCGGTTGCGGCCCTCGTGCAGTTCCAGGGCGATGTCCGTCTTGTTGTGGGGGTCGAGGTAGGCCACCTGATCGGCCGCCGCCTCACCGTCGGACAATTCCACCCCTCGCTCGAGGGCGTCCAGTTGGTGGGGTTTGACCCGGTCTTGCGCCCGAACGTAGTAGATCTTCGGAATCTCGTACCGGGGGTGCATCAGGCGGTGCGCAAGGTCGCCGTCGTTGGTAACCAGGAGCACGCCCGTGGTATTGCGGTCGAGACGGCCCACCGGAAACACCCCCGAGGGATTATCCTCAGGAACCCCAATGGCGTCGAGGACCGTCTGCCGCCCCTTCGGATCCTCCGTAGTGCTGATGGTGTCTTTCGGCTTGTTGAGGAGGATGTACTCAAATTCCAGAGGGTATACCTCCTCCCCATCCACCGTGACCGTTTGCCCCTCCTGCACCCGAGTGCCATGCTCCATGACCGTCTCGCCATCGATTTTCACGCGGCCCTGCTCCACGAGGTCATCCGCGTCTCGACGTGAGCAGACCCCGGCATGCGCGATGTACTTGTTGATGCGCATCCCTTCCCGCTGAGTGGACTGATCGGGCATGACGGGTGCGATGAAGTCAGACAGATGCAGAGTAGCGTGCGATGGGAGTTAATTCTCCAGGGTGCCGTCGGTGGCCTCCTCCGTGCCCTCCTCGTCCACGTCAAGCATATCCACGGAGATTCCCTCCTCCCGGTCTAGTTGCAACAGCTTGGCGCGCTCATCATCGAAGGCGGGATCGTCGAGCAGGTCCTCCACCTCGCGGAGGGTCGGCAGATCATCGAGCGCGTCGAGGCCAAACTGCTCCAGGAACCGATCGGTCGTGCCGTAAAGCAGAGGGCGCCCCACCGAGTCGGCCCGCCCCTCGACACTGGCCAGATCCATCTCCAGAAGCTTGCGAATGGCGTAGTCCGAGTTCACCCCGCGAACGAAGTCGACCTCCGGTCGCGTCACGGGCTGTCGGTACGCAATCACTGCGAGCGTCTCCATGAGGGAGCGGGAGAGGCTGGTCTCTTGCTCCTCCACGTAAAAGGTTTTCGCAAACGGCGAGAGCGAGGAGCGGGTAACCAGCCGATACCCCCCCGCCCACGATTTAATTTCGAAGGCCCGCCCCTCGTCCTCGTAGGCGGCATTGAGCCGCTCCACGGCGCTTGAAACCTCCGGCTCCGACGGCGGCGACTGCCCGGTCACCTCCGACACGATGCTTGCGATGCGGGAGGCCGCAACCGGCTCGTCGGCGGCGAACAAAATGGCCTCGGTCGCTTCGTCGAGAGTATGATCGGGCGTACGGTCGTGATCGTCCGGATCGCCAGACGCCGCGGGGTCAGCAGGGTCAGTCTCCGCGGAGGATTCGGGGGGCGCATCGACGTCAGACATACAACACGGCGGTCCAACCAGACGGAACGGGAGCGATCTCTAGGGCCCGCAGACCACGCTGAAGCTACGTGATCGACTGGAAGGTAGAGGGGACGCCGTCGCCGGAGCTCGACGGATCGGGCCGGGACGGGGCGTCCGCGGGCGGGGCCTCGTCGGTGCAGTACGCCTCGAAGGCTTCGACGAGATCCTGGGCGATCACGTCGGCATTGCGGCCTTCAATGTGCTCCCGCTCCACCACGTACACGGGCTGGCCGTCTCGGAACAGCGCGAAAAAGGGAGACGACGGGGGGACGCCCGGCAGATATTCCCGCGCACGCTCCGTGGCCTCGAGGTCCTGGCCGGCAAAGACCGTCACGTACCGGTCCGGCTGTGTCTCGGTCGCCTCTTTCGCCTTCGCGACGGCGGGACGCGCGTTGCCCGCGGCACAGCCACACACGGAATTGATCACAAGAAGCATCGTCTCCTGCTCCGTCTCTTCGAAGGCGACATCCACATCGTCGGGTGTGCGCAGCTCCTCCACGCCGAGCTGAGTCAGCTCCTCGCGCATCGGCTTGACCATTTGCTTGGGGTACGGCATAAGGGGATAAAGACTCAGTCCAATCGGAAAGACACGAGTAGCCTCCAGCGCAACCCGGGAAGCATGTTGCCGATTGCAACGACCTGGGGATTTGGATGATCCCTCCAGACAGCTTGAAAAACGCCTGACTCGGGCCCCCGCCGGAAGAAGATGTGACAAGATCGGTCCGCTCGGGGTCCCGCCCCCAGTCCGCGGCGTCGCGATCTCTCGCCCGTCGAGTAGGGGAGTCAGGACGCGGGGTCCTCGGATGCGACGTCCTCGGAGACGGCAGCCTCCGCCGGCTTGTTCGCCCGGGGAAGCCGCACCGTGAACCGGCTTCCAACGCCGGGCTCGGTCTCCACCTCGATGGTCCCCTTCATCTGATCCAGCACCTCTCGGGTTACCGTCAGGCCCAGGCCGGTGCCCTCGTACTTCCGCCCAATGCCCTCGGAGGCCTGCTTGAACGCCTCAAAGAGCCGGGAGACTGTCTCGGTCTCCATTCCAATGCCGGTGTCTTCGACCTCCAGCATCGCCATCTCCTCCTCGGCCCGAACCCGGACCCGCACCTCGCCCCCGGGCTTCGTGTACTTGATCGCGTTAGACAGCAGGTTTCGGAGAGCAATCTGCAATCCCCCGGCATCCGCCCGGGCCCAGATGGGCTTCTCTTCGGCAAGGGGCCCTGAGGGTGGGGTGGGCGGTGCACACCTGTCCACGGTGAGGTCAATCTCGGCATCCCGCGCCTGGGGGCCAAACTCCTCGACCGCCTCCTCGGCCTCAGTCATCAGGTTCACGGGACTGAGGTCCAGGCTCATCTCTCCGGCCTGTAGCTTCGAGAGATTCAGCACCCCGGTAAGCGTGTCCATGAGACGCTGCCCACTCTTCTCAATGAGCCGTGCGAACTTGGAGATCGTTCCCTCGTCGCCCGGATCGATTTCGTTCCCAATCGCCTCCGCAAAGCCCAAGATGGACGTGAGGGGCGTGCGGATCTCGTGGCTCATATTCGCGAGAAACACGCTCTTGAGCCGATTGGCCTCCTCCGCTTGCTCCTTCGCGGCCCGCAGTTCCCGCTCCCTTTGCTTTCGATCGGTAATGTTTTCGAAGTACAACGCCAATCCCCCATCGGCGTTGGGGTAGACCTGCACGTCGAACCACCCATCTAAGCCCGAATAGTACGCTTCGAATCGCCGGGGGGTACGGGCCTGCATGGCCGCCTCGTACTCCTCCTCAAACCGAGTGCCGAGCGCATCCTCAAACACGTCCCAAAAATTCTTTCCAAGGAGGTCTTCCTCGTCCCTCTCAATTTGCGCCTCGGCCTGATCGTTGACGAGCGTAAAGCGCCACTCCGCGTCAAGCTCAATGATTGCGTCAGTAACCCGCTCCACCGTCGTCGCGAGACGGGCCTGCTGGCGCTTGCGCTGACTGATATCCAGAATAACACCGTTGTATATCAACTCGTCCGTCCGGGGCTCCGGGGTGGCGGTCCCCAGGAGCCAAATGGTCTCTCCCGACGGCTTCACGAACGGGGCTTCAAACTCCAGGGGACTCTCGTGCTTCACTGCCTCGTCGATCACGCTCATGAGCCGCTCCCGCTCCGAGTCCGGAGCCCGCTCCATACAGCGCTCGAAGAAATCCTCCGGCTCCGCCGAGATGCCCATCACATCTTCGGCCCGGTTGCTCACGAAATGGAAGCCGTAGTTCCTCTCGGGCCGGGCGTAGGCCTGAAAGACCACCCCCGGAATGCTGTTGGTGAGGCCTCGCAGCTGCGCCTCTCGCTCTCGCAGTGCCTCTTCGGCCCGCTTCCGCTCGTCGATGTCCAGATGAATCCCAGCAATCCGCGTGGCCCGGGCGTCGCGCCCCCGCTCCACCACCCTGCCGACCGTTTGGATCCACCTCCACTGGCCCGACTTCGTTCGCATTCGGATTTCCGGATCGTAGGTGTCGGTTTCTCCCTCCACGTACCGCCTCAAGACCGTGGTGGCTCGCTTCAGGTCCTCGGGGTGGACCAGTTCCTCCCACGTGCTGAAGTGAAAGTCGAGCTCCTCTCGGGTGTAGCCCAGCATCTCGGCCCACTGCCGGTTGAACAGGACCTCGTCCGTCTCGACGTCCCAATTCCAGGTGCCAATGTTGCCTCCTTCCAGGGCCATGGAGAGCTGCTCCTGCTTGCGGCGAAGCTCCCGCTCGGCCGTTTTCTGTTTCGTGATGTCCTGAAAGGCCCCCGCCACCCGTACAACCTCCCCATCTTCCACTTTCACAGGGTCGCCCACGGTGTGCACCCAGCGACGATTTCCTTCCGCCGTCACGATCGGGACCTTTAGGTTCACAGAGCCCCCCTCCTCCACACACCGACGAAACGCCTCCGCAACCTGCCCGCGAACCTCGGGGGCGTAAAATTCCAATCCCTTCTGAAGAGTCACCTCTGTTCCTGGGTCCAGCTCGTGGATCTGGTAGACTTTCTCCGACCAACTGACCTCCTCGGACCGTAGATCAACCTCCCAGGCCCCCGCCAGCTTCTGCGTCTGCTCCAACAGGTTGCGCTGGCGGCGCAGGGCATTTTCCCGCTCCCGCTGCTCAGAGACGTCTCGTTGCACGGAGACCCAGCACTCGATGTCGCCGTCGTCTCCCACCACGGGAGAGATGTCCCACTGAACGACGTACGGCGTGCCGTCTTTGCGGTAATTCACCGTTTCCCCATTCCACTCCTCCCCCGCCTCAAGGGCTTCCCGGAGCGAGGCGAGAACGTCCGGGTCCGTCTCCGGGCCCTGCAGAATGCGCGGCGTCTTTCCCAGGACCTCCTCCTCAGAGTACCCGGTCATGGTCTGAAAGGCCTCGTTGACATACACAATCCGGGGCCCGGGGTCATCGATGGGCTGGGCCTCGGTGACGAGGACCGCGTCCCGGGCCTGGTTGATGGCTTTCGAGAGCATGCGGCGATCTTGTTGGAGCTTGCGGCGTCGGAGCTCTCGTTCGGTCACGTCGGTCAGGACCAAGAGCCGGTTGCCGCTCGCTGGCCCGCCAAACTGACCCTCCGTGACCTCATACCGACGAGGGGCATCCTGCCTACCATCCGACGTCCCGCTCGGCAGAGAAAAGATCGTTTTCTCGGCCTCCAGGACCGCGGCCAGTTCCGGCACCGTCTCCACGAGGGACTGGCCCAACGCGCGTCGATTCTCGAGTCCGGGCAGCAGAGCGGCCGCGGAGCGGTTGTAACTGCGCACCGCCCCATCTTCCCCAACGACCAAAGCTGGCTTCTCATCCGCCCCCAAGAACTGAGCATCCCGAAACCGTCCCTCGTAGAAAAAGAGTGCCCCCACCGCAAACACGGCTACACCCAGCGGCTCATGGGAGATATTGAGGAGTTGATCGCTGAGATAGCCCACTCCGTTGAGAAGCCCAGCCCCCAGTGCCAACCCCACGAGCAGGTTCAGCGGCTGGGTTCGGGCCCGCACCCGCATGAACGATTCGAAGAGCAGGAACGCCCCGATGCCCGCCAGCACATACGACGCCCCGAGGCTGATCCAGTACAGCCCGAGGTGATCAATCGCGAGGTGGTTGAACGGAATCGTGGTCTCGCGGAACGCAAAATACAGACCGTGGATGGGATTCGTCACCTTCGTGATCGTCACGGCCCCACACACCCCCAGCGCGAGGCCTTGCATCCCCACTCGACGGTGGAGATCACGCCCAGCGTAGGCCGAGCAGAACCACAGCCAGACCCACACCGACACGAAGCCCACGACGAGCCCCAGTGTGTAAAACGTGTATTGCAGGCCTGCATCCGAGACCAGCACATACCCGACGTACGACCCCGCCCAGACTGCACACGAGCCGAGAAAGAAGACGAGGGGACGACGTACGGCCGGAACCTGCACCCGCAGCGCGCGCCACGCAGCGGCCACACAGGCCAGAGCGGCCGTCCCAAACACAATCAGGTACAGCAGGCGAACCGGACTAAACGGGGGGCTGGCCATGTCAGAACTGAACGTCGGCCTGAGAACAGGGAGTCGGTGGGGCGTAGACGACATGCGGAAATATCACACCGACATCCTGGCCGTATGCCCGGCGCCGACGTGCTATTCCGCTCTACTAAACAAGAATGTAACAAAGATCGCGCCGCTTCACCACTCAACATTTACCGTCCGGTTCCCATCTCCCACTCGTTGATCGAAAATGAGGGTGAATCCCTGTCCTCCATCGGCCCACGCACCCCGAGTGATAGGCTCACACAGAAGCCCGGCCGGTGACATGACCATCCCCTACACTCTCGGGGGAGCCCCCCTCCGGCTCCTCGATCGGTTGGGAGACGGGGTCTGAAGCACTTACCGTATCGGCGGACGCCTCTCCCGCCTCGGTCCCCAGATCGAACCGCTGAACGCCCCGGCGGAGGCGCTCGGTCAGCCCCTCCAGCTCGTCGGCGGAGCCGGACACCTGCGTCACG
>Ga0207753_1000410_pt1 | contig 16789 bp, 17 predicted proteins | sample PonA233FremontCA_2_FD_187273 | JGI IMG/M metagenome (GOLD analysis project Ga0207753, IMG submission 187273) | Salt pond sediment microbial community from Fremont, CA, USA - Pond A23 Sediment 3 (SPAdes) | ecosystem: Environmental > Aquatic > Non-marine Saline and Alkaline > Saline | place: USA... | reverse complement strand
ACTAGAAGAAGTAGAGAGGAATGACGAGGGGGAAACGGAGGAGACGCTTCCAGAGGAGGATCAAGTCAGTAGACCGGACCCAATAGAGAGATATCCGGGGTCAGTAATGCTTCATTACGAAAAGCGCTCGGCGCAGGGACGTAGCATTACAGAAATTGAGTACGGAACTGACGATAGTCCCGATGAGGTAATAGAGTGGTACAAACAGGAGTTCGGCGATCCAAGGGCGGAAGAGATCAGTGACGGAGAAACCACACTCACGTACCTCTTTGAAGAAAACAAAGTTGCGAAGATTTCAATTTCACCGGGGGATTACACCGAAATATCGCTTGAATATTCGGATACTGGTTAATCGCCCGCTTATAAACGTAGATCAGTTGAAACGGTGCAGGCAGAATCCGATACCGATGTTATACATCTAATACTTCTTTTATCAGATTACGTAAAAGCCGCAGATAGGAGTCCGGCCGCGACCAGTTATGGCCTCGCTCGCGATCCAGTCAGAGGGCCTCTCACCTGACGACGGTCACCGGAACGCTCGCCCGATCGACGACGCTCTTTGCGACGCTGCCGACGACCTGCTCTCGTCTCTTCGAGAGCCCCCGGTGGCCAACGTAGACTGCGTCGGCGTCAATCGACGCGGCGTGAGTGGCGATCGAGTGCGCCGGCCGCCCGGCCAACAGTTCGGTTTCGATCGATAGTGCCTCGCCATCCTCGACGGTATCGGTCGCCAATGCTCGGGCCTGACGCAGCACCCGTTCGCCCCGTTCGATCGCCCTGTCGTCGCCCGGCAGCGTGATCTCCCCGTTGACGAATTCGGTCTCCGGAGCCAGCGTGTGGGCGATCGTCAGATCAGCTCCCATCGCCGCCGCGTGTCTCGAGGCGCACCGAACCGCCTCGTCCGCTTCCTCCGAACCGTCCACTGCGACGAGATATCGCATACGTCGACAGATACGGGTGCCTCGAATAAAACGGCACGCTTCGACGGTCCCGGCGTTCGATACCTGGCTATGCCTCGTCGAAGAGCGTCTCGCCGTCGACCATGTGGTCCTCGACGGCGTCGAGATCGAGCGTTACGCCGAGCCCCGGCTTCTCGGGGACAGCGATGGAACCGTCCTCGATAACGGACCCCTCGACGAGATCGTCCCACCAGCCGAGTTCGTAGCTGTGATACTCGACGGCGAGGGTGTTCGGGATCGCCGCCCCGACGTGGGCGCTCGCCATCGTCGCCACCGGTGATGAGACGTTGTGCATCGCGACCGGAACGTAATACTGGTTCGCGACGTCGGCAACCTTGCGCGTCTCACGCATCCCGCCGACTTTCGGGAGATCCGGTGTGATGATGTCGACCGCCCCGTTCTCGATGAGGCGGCGCTCCTCGGTGACCCGGTAGCGGTTCTCGCCGACGGCGATGGGTGTTGTCGTCGATCCCGTGACCGCCTCCTGGACATCGAGGTTCTCGGGCGGGACGGGGTCCTCGAGCCACCAAACATCGTACGGCTCCAAGGCCGCGGCGAGCCGTTTCGCCGAGCCGCCGGAGAACGTCCAGTGACAGTCGAACGCAACGTCCGCGCGATCCGCGATGCGTTCCGTGATCTGCTCGACGATGTCGACTTTGTGTCTGATCTCGCCCGGACGGAGGTGGCGGTTGGCACGGTCTTTCTCGAGGCCCGATGGGACGTCGAGATCGAACTTGAGTGCGTCGTAGCCCAACTCCTCAACGACCCGTTCGGCCTCGTCAGCGCACGCCTCCGGATCAGCCTCGGCATGACAGTCACAGTACGCCCGGACCTCGTCGCGGTACTTTCCGCCGAGGAGTTGATAGGCCGGAACGCCGAGGAGTTTCCCGGCGAGATCATGGAGGGCGATCTCGATGCCGGAGATGGCGGTGACGGTGACACCTTCGATGGAGCCCTCGCCCGACATCTTCTGGACGAGATGCTCGAAGAGGCGATCGATGTCGAGGGGGTTCTCGCCGACGACAAACGGCGTCATCCGCTCGATCAATTCGGGGACGCCAGCCCCCCAGTAGGCCTCGCCGGTCCCCACCGTACCCGCGTCGGTGTAAACTCGGACGAGCGTCCAGGGGAAGTTGCCGTCGACCATCGTCGTCTGCACGTCGGTAATCTCTACGTCTCGGGGACCTCGCGACCCGGTTACCCCCATCGGCTCGGCGGAGAGGTTCCGCATCGTGTATTCGGCGTTCGGGTCGTGAAGCGATCGGTAGTCCCGTCCCATAGACGAATCCTCACCGCCGACGAATAAAACGTTGAGGAAGTACTCGTCAACGAGTAAATTTCACCCGAGGCACCGCCCGGCAGCGAATTTCGTTTGCTGGATCGGCAGTAGTTGGGCGATGACAGGATGATATCGAGACGACGCCCCTCAAGCGTCGTTCGCACACCCGAACACTAAATTATACTAAGCCAAGCTCCGTGAGTTCGGTTTCAACGGCCGCCCGGTCGGCGTCGTCCATGGCCCGAAGCGGTGCCCGGAGTCCCCCGACATCGAAGCCGGTATCGCGCAGCGAGAGGGCGGTCTTGACGCCGGACATGTACGGCCCGCGTTTCAGCGCCGATCGGACGTCGAAGACCGTCGATTGCAGCTCGCTGGCGCGCGCCTCGTCCCCGGTGTCGTAGGCCGCATAGAGGTCGGCGACGAGTTCGGGAAAGACGTTGGCGACGGCGCTAACGACCCCTGAACAGCCGATCTCGAGGCCAGTAAACAGGAGCGAATCGGAGCCGGCCAGAAACGTCAACTCGGGGTTCGAATCGATAGCCTGTGCGAGCCACGGGACGTTCTTCGAGGAGTCTTTCACGCCCGCGATTCCGTCGATCCCGGCGATCGTTTCGATCGTCGAAAGCGACAGCTCGTTGCCCGTCTTGCTCGGGATGTGGTAGACGTAGACCGGAACGTCGACTGCCCCGGCTACCGCCCGGTAGTGGGCGACCGCTCCGTCGCCGTCGACCGGATAGTAGTACGGCGTGACGGCGACGACGCCGTCGGCGCCGACGCGTTCGGCGTGTTCGGCGTTGGCGATGGTCTCCCGCGTGCTCGGGCATCCGACCCCCGCGATCACCGGCGCGTCGACAGCATCGACGACGGTTTCAACGACACGACGTCGCTCTTCGGCGTTCAGCATCGCGAACTCGCCATTAGTCCCGAGCGGGAAGACGGCGTCCGCTCCGCGGTCAACGACGAACGCCGCATGGGCGGCCGTCGCCGCCTCGTCGAGACGGCCCTCGTCGTCGAAGGCCGTCACGGTCGGTGGCACGACACCGCACAGCCCAAGCGGATCACTCGTACCAGGCTCCGGTGCTGTCTGCGTCATGGACGGGATTGAGCGGCTGCTCGGATAAACGTGCTGTTTATTTTTCGGAAGTGAGTAAACTATTTCACCCATCACCCCGATAATCGTGTATGAGTGCGATAGTGCGGGGACGCGGCTCCGGGGACGGTACCGTCGGCGTCGACATCGAAGTTGACCGGTCGCTTGTCGCCCGGGCGGGCACCAGAGGGGGTCGCGTCCTCGTTCCAGCCGGGAGCACCATCGCCGAGGCAGTCGAGGCGTGGGCCGACGGACGCGGCGAACACCTTCGGTTCGCACTGCTCGATGGATCTCGGCTCCGTTCGAGCGTCCGTGCGTCGCGCCGCTCGGGGGAAACGACGGAGCGCCTCTCAGCGTCGAGCCGGGTCGTCGACGGCGACATCATCCGGTTCGAACGGCGGGAGTGACGGCGTAGAAGATAGCCTCAGTAGAGTCGCGAGAGTCGGCGCATCGCGTAGGCGCTTCTGAGCATCTCGGCGGCGTCGCCGCGGTCGAACACTAATTCGTCGGTCGCGAGGACGTGCTTGAGGACGTCCTCAGAGGCGTGGTCCGGGGCGGCGGCGATACCCGCGTCGTTGTCATCGATCCACCGCATTACCCGCAGGTCGCTCTTCGAGTCGCCCATCACGAGTGCGAACGGATCATCGATGCCGAGCACGGACAGCGCCGCCTCGACGCCGATGACCTTGTTTAGTTCGAGGGACCCGATTTCAGCGGCATCGGCCTCATAGTAAGCGACGTCGATACGTTCGAACAGCGACCCGAAGCCGTCGGGAATCGCATCGAGGGCAACGTCAGGTTGTTCGCCGCTCGCCTCAAGCACGTTCCGTATTTCGGGGTCCATGTCGGCGTAGAACGCACGCGCTCGCCCCGCCGCTGTCGGTTCCTCACCGAGAACGTCGGCGACGCTTTCCTCGAGAAGATCGAGGAGGTAGACGAGTCCCTCGTCGATGACCGTCTCCGCCCGTTCGCTCCCGGTTTCGAAGTTCGGCTTGAGGGTGACGTTGAACTCGTTGCCCTGGAGGTGACACCCCCGCCGGATCGATTCGGGGGCGTCGGGGAGCACCCGTGATCGGACCCGGCTGAAGATATCTCGGATCTCGGCGTCGAGGTCCTCATAGAGGAGCTGTTTTGTTTCGGCACCGTGGCCGGGCGTGAAGACGCCTGTTCCGGCCTCGTAGACGATGCTCACGTCGCCCGAGTGGGCCATCTCGTTACCGAGCCCCTGAATGAGAAAGCCCTTGACGTTCTCGAGAGTCTGGCCCGTACAGATGACGATGGGCATCCCCTCCTCATAAAACCGCGTCAGAAGATGCAGCGTCTCCCGGGGGATTTCGTTGTCGGTATTTCCGGCCGACCGAAGCGTCTCATCGACATCGAGCACGAGCACGTTCACGCCGCGGTCGTGTTTCGTATAGAGATCCAACGCCGTGAACGCCTGTTCCCGCGTGGCCATCGAGGCGAGCGCGGCGAACGTCTCGCCGACCTGCGGAAACGCCGTCCGGATCTCGTCTTTCTTTTCGTCCAGTTCTTCGCTCGCGTCCCCCCAGTGGTCGAGTGCAACCCGCGAATCGATCGGCGGAAACAGGTCGACGAACTCCTGATACGCCCGGAGCGTCTCAGTGTCAAATTCCTCATAAAGTCGGTACAGGAGGTCGTATTCGTTCATGTCTGGGGTACGTTCGGCGTTCATATTAATTATCGGCGCTTGCGCCCCTCCCGTACAGCGTTTACTCAGTTTCCGGTAAATACTTTCCGTACCGGTGCGAACGCGACGTATGGATGCTATCGGTATCGAGCGTGGGTGCGAGAGCCCCCGGTTGCTCGAGGTGCCGAAACCGGACCCTACCGACGGCGAGGCGCTGATCCGGACGCTCCGGGTCGGCGTCGACGGGACCGATCACGAAGTGATCGCCGGCACGCACGGCGGGTTTCCGGAAGACGATGACCATCTCGTGTTGGGTCACGAAGCCGTCGGCGTCGTCGAGGACCCGAACGACACCGGGTTCGAGCGCGGCGATGTGGTCGCCCCAACGGTTCGCCGACCGCCCGAGGGCGGCACCAACCAATACTTCGAGCGGGGCGAGGCCGACATGGCACCGCCGACTGAAACCGTCGAGCGCGGCATCGACGGCGCCCACGGGTTCATGAGCGAGTACTTCACCAGTCCCGAGGCGTTTCTAGTCTCCGTTCCCGAGGCGCTCGCGGAGTTAGGGTTCTTGCTCGAACCCATAAGCATCTCCGAAAAGGCGCTGGAACTGGCCTACGCCTCACGGTCGTCGTTTGCTTGGGAACCAGAGACAGCGTTCGTCCTCGGAAACGGGCCGCTCGGGCTCTTGACCGTTGCGATGCTCGCCGACGACATGCGGGTGTACTGTCTCGGCCGCCGGGACCGGCCCGATCCGAGCATCGATATCGTCGAATCGCTCGGGGCCACCTACGTCGATTCAAGAGAGACGCCGGTCGAAGCCGTGCCGGACGTTCACGAGCCGATGGATCTGATCTACGAGGCGACGGGGTACGCGAAGCACGCCTTCGACAGCATCGACGCGCTCGCGCCGAACGGGGTCGCCGCGCTTTTGGGTGTCCCCGAGCCGTGGACGTTCGACGTCGACGGCGGCCGACTCCACAAGGAGTTCGTGATGCACAACAAGGCGCTGGTCGGCAGCGTCAACTCCGGGCCGAGCCACTTTCGGGCGGCGGTCGACCGCCTGGGGGCGCTTCCGGACCCGTTCCTCGAGGCGTTCGTGACGGGGATTGTCCCCCACCGCGGGTTCGAGCGAGCGTTCGAGCAGAGGAAGACGGACATCAAGACCGCCGTAGAGTTCGACAGTATATAGTGCGGCCGTCGGTTCCGGTCGACGGGAAGCGGAGGCCGTGCAGGTACGTCTCCCCGCACCACGTGAGCGCCGTCGCTGGCGGGCACACCGTCCGGCGGATACAAACGGATGATAGCCTCTATACGCGGGTGGCGCGATATGTCGGTATGGCGAACGACGACCTCGGGCGCGAACTCGAGGACGTGGGGTCGAGATTCGATTTCGGCGAGTACGAGATCGAGGCGTATCTCACGATCCTCGAGCACGGTCGACTGACCGCCTCGGAGATCGCCGAGCGAACGAATATCCCACAGCCGCGGGTGTACGATACGGTCCGAAGCCTCTCCGAGAACGGCCTGGTCGAGATCCGCGAGTCACGTCCGATGGAGGTACTGGCGGTCGATCCACAGGAGGCGTTTGTGAACGTCCAGTCCACGCTGTCGGCGCTCGTCGATTCGCTCTCGGACCGGTACACGAGGCCGGCCCGCGACTCCGAGGCCGTCTCGCTTGTGAGATCCCGACAGACCATCCTCCGGTACGTCGAGGACGTCATCACGACGGCCGAGTACGAGCTCGTGTTGTCCCTGACACCGGATCTCCTCGGGCGGTACGAGGAGAAACTGATCGAACGCCGCGAGGCGGGGGTCACGATCGAACTCCTGCTCGCACCCGCCGTCGACGTGCCCGATCCCGAGAGTTACGATTACAGCCAGGTGGCGACGGCCGCCCGTGCGCGCCGGGGGGTTACGACACCCGTCGTCGCCGTCGCCGATGGGACCTACTCGGTATACACGGTCCGCGAGGCCCTCCAGAACGGCGAGGACCGCTACGGCGTCATTTTCAACCGCTCCGAGCTCGGTTTTCTTATCTCCGGCTTTATGAACACCGTCGTCTGGACCTCGGCGACCACACTGAGCGAGATACGCGATGATCGCCCTTTTCCCCGCCGGTACGCGACGATCCGGCGCTGCGTCCGCGACATCACCGACACCGACGGGGAGTTCTACGGGACGGTCGAAGGCCGAGACGTCGAGACGGGCGAACGGCGCACGCTCCGGGGTCGCGTGATCGATATCTCGATCGGGACGAACCGCGAAACCGCGGCGATCACCCTCGAAGGTGCCGACGGTCCCGTCGACATCGGCGGGCAGGTCGCCGCGCTCGAGGACATCGAAGCCTACGAGATCGCGATCGGTCGCGAGTCACCGCCCGAACTGTAACCTCCCGAGAGGACGTGTCGGTCACCGCGTGAGTCCGTTGTCGCCCCCGATGACGGCCGCTACCTCCGCCGGGGAGACGAGGGCCATATCGCCGTCCAACGTCCGCTTGAGTGCCGCGGTCGCGGCGCCGTACTCGAGGGCGCCTTCGATCGACCCCTCTGCGAGGTACTGGGCTAGAAACCCGCCGACAAACGCGTCACCGGTCCCGACGGGGTCGATCGTCTCGGCATCGAAGGCCGGTTGTTCGACCGCGCCCGCCTCCGTGACCGCGACTGCGCCATGTTCGCCGTGCGTGACGACCACGATGTCGTGGCCGTACGTCTCTTTGAATTCCTGACCGACGGCCTGGGGGGCAGCCGTCCGTCCGAACACGGTCTCCGCGTCCCGGGCGGCGACGAAAAGTACGTCGACCGACGGGAGCAGCCCCGAAAGCGTCTCGCGCGCAACCTCGGGGGACCACAGTTTCGAGCGATAGTTGACGTCGAACACTGTCGTGGTTCCGGCCGCCTGAGCGTTCCCCAGAAGCGTCGCCGTGGTGTCGGCGAGCGTCTCGGAAAGGGCGGGGGTGATGCCGCTCGTATAGAAGCAGTTCGCGGCGTCGATCCGCCGGGTGGCTAACTCCGCCGGCGTCGCCGTCGTGATGGCCGCGTCAGTCCGGTCGTAGTAGACATCCGATCCGCGCGGCTCACCGCCTGGCTCGAAGTAATACACCCCCTGGCGTCCCTCGTCGCTCCAGACGATATCGGTGGTGACGCCCTGTGCCCCGAGCGTCCGCTCGATGCGACGACCGAGCGGCGTGTCGACGAGTTTCGAAAGCCACGCTGTGTCGCCACCGAGTCGGGACGCCGCGACGGCAACGTTGCTCTCCGCGCCGCCGACGTCAACGGAAAGATCGTCGGCGGTTTCGAGCCGCTCGCCGGGGGGCGGGGTGTATCGCAGCATCGTCTCCCCGAACGTCACGAGTTCGCTCATAGCTCATCACCCGTACGCCCCAGATTTAGCGGCTTCGGATCGATCGGCTCGCGGTCCGGTCGCGCTCCATACCGCCGTGTTTGCCCCTCTACCGATCGGCGTCCGCAAGGTTTTCGACCGGGCGGCGTGTCGGGACGGCCGATGGACGCCACACGGACCCGGCGAGGGCTCTCGGGGTGTCGATGAGCTTCGAACTCGTCGCACACACCGCAGACATCGCCGTCGAAGCGACGGGCGAGACGCTGGCCCGGACGTTCGAGTCGACCGCGTCGGGGCTTTCGGCCGCACACTGCGAGTCGATCCCCGCGACGGGCGACCGCTTCGAGATGTCGGTGGCCGCCGAATCGCTGGAGGCGCTCCTCTTCGATTACCTCGACGAACTCATCTATCAACGCGACGTTCGCGGCGTTCTCCCGACGGATCACCGGGTACTGATCCCGGAAACTGACCGATCCAGCCTCAAGGCGTCGGCCCGGGGCGTTCCGCTGTCGGCCGTCGATGCGAGGGAGATAAAGGCCGTGACGTACTCCGAGATGGCGCTCCAGCGGGTGGATCAGGGGTGGCGGGCGTACGTCGTCTTCGACGTGTGAGACGTTCCGGCGGCGACATCGTCATCGGACCGGGTCGAAGCAACCCGGATGATGGCTGTCATCACCGAAATCGAATGCAAGCAGCCGCACGATCCGATCGATACAGACACTTTTATACACCGCCACACCTGACGTTGTAACGTCGCTCGCTTGGTGTAGTCCGGCCAATCATATCGGCCTTTCGAGCCGATGACAGGGGTTCAAATCCCCTAGCGAGCATTGTTGTGGCGTTTTCACCGACCAGTACTTACGTATCAGTTCGCCCCCTCAATCCCGTATGCCCGATCCACAGGAATTCTCGCCGGACGATATCGAAGCACACCACACCGGCCTCACCGTCGCCGAACTCGATCGCTCGGTCGCGTTCTACACCGAACTGCTCGGCTGCACCGTCGAATCCCGGTTTTCGGTTTCCGGGGACGCGTTCGGGACGGTCGTCGGGCAAGACGGCGTTTCCGGGCGGTTCGTTCATCTCGATTCGGGAGGTAGTCGGATCGAACTCGTCGAGTACGAACCGGCGGGGCCGACCCGGAAGCCGGCGACGCTGCCTCAACCCGGTGGGTCACACGTCGCATTTTCCGTTGACGACGTCGACGCGTTCCTCGAGGAGCTTCCCGATCGGGTCGAGCCGCTGAGCGAGCCGCGGACGACCGATAGCGGGACGCGGCTGGTGTTCGTTCGCGATCCGGACGGGAACCTCGTCGAACTCCTCGAAGCATGACCGGCCCTGTCGCCGTTCGGCGCGTGCCCTGCCGGGACGCGCCCGATAGGACAGTTCGGACTCGTATCGACCGTCATCGCTTTGTATCCCCCACGGGGAAGGGGAGACGATGGTAGGTCGTGCAGCCGCCCCGGCGGCCGGTACCGTATTGAACGCGCTCGCGAACGGCTATGGATCGGCGTTCGCGATCGACGCCTACACCGAGGCGACCGTCGACCTCGACGGCTCGGAGACGGTACGCGGCGAAGTCGACGGCGAGCCGGATGCCGACACCCAACTCATCGAGCGTTGCGTTGAGCGTTGTGTCGAGCGGTTCGGTGACGGCGAGGGCGGCCATGTCCGGACCGAGAGCGAGGTCCCGATGGCGTCGGGATTGAAAAGTTCGAGCGCCGCCGCGAACGCGACGGTGCTCGCGACACTCGACGCGCTGGGGGTCGACCTCGACCACGAGGCTGCCTGCCGGATCGGTGTCGAAGCGGCCCGCGACGCCGGGGTGACCGTCACCGGCGCGTTCGACGACGCCTCGGCTTCGATGCTCGGCGGGGTTACGGTGACTGACAACACCGAGGACGAACTGCTCGCCCGCGAGGAACGTGACTGGGACGTCCTCGTGTACACCCCCGACGAACGAGGCTTCTCGGCCGACGCCGACGTCTCGAGGTGCGAACGTATCGCACCGATGGCCGACATCGTCCACGAGTTGGCGCTCAAGGGCGAGTTCCGTCGAGCAATGTGCGTCAACGGGTTCGCATTCTGTGCGGCGCTGGACCGACCGGCCGATCCGATCGTCGAGGCGCTGCCGGAAGCCGCCGCCTCGCTGTCAGGGACAGGGCCGAGTTACACCGCTGTCGGCGACCGCGACACGCTTGAGGCGCTTTCGGAAACGTGGAATCAACGCGAGGGAGAGACATGGCTAACAACGACACAACTGACGGGAGCAACGATACGATGAGCGGCGATCCGGGCGAGGCAGATCTCGATCAACTCCGCACGGAGATCAGAAACATCGACCGGGAGATCGTCGAACAGATCGCCCAGCGGACGTACGTCGCCGAGAGCATTGCGGCGGTCAAGCGCGAGCGAGGACTGCCGACGACGGACGAGTCGCAGGAGGAGGCCGTCATGGAGCGCGCGGGGGAGAACGCCGAGCAGTTCGACGTGGACGCGAACCTTGTGAAGGCTATCTTTCGGTTGCTAATCGAACTGAACAAAGTGGAGCAAAGGGAGAGTCGGTAGGCCTGGAACTATTCGGGTGTATAATCCCCGTCCGAGTCTCAGTCTACTGATACGTCTGTCCGGAGGATCGCACCGTCGTCAGGCGATTGATTCGCGAAGTTACATATAAAAAGCGACGCGGACAGATCCTCGCCGTCGAACGCGACATCTGAGGGGAATACCAAGCCGTCGTCGCCGGTTGCGACCACCGTCGGCGTGCCCTCGGGCGTTACTCGAAGCACCCGGTTTTGACCGTTCACCGCGACGTAAATAGCTCCATCCATCGCCGCGATGCCGTCCGCCCCGTAGATATCGCTCCCTTCGAAGAACATCACTGCATCACCGGCGGTACCGTCGTTGTGTACGGGCACTCTGAGCAGGCGTCCGTTCTCACCCGGCGCACGCGTGACCGCGACGTACACGTCACCGTCGCTGTCGCGGGTGATCCCGTTCGCGCCAAAGCTATCGGTCGACAGTCGCTCGTCGTCCAGCCACGTTTCACGGGACCCGTCGGAGGTCACCGAATACACGGCACCGCCCTGTGATTCCGTCACCAACAGCCGGTCGTGATCGGTGTCGTAGAGAATGTCGTTCGGAAAGCCGCTGATCGCGGCGAGTTGTCTTGTCCGGTCGCCGGGCGATACGGACCAGATGCCGCTGTCGTCGTCTTGAGCCGCGACCGCGACGTATATGATTCCGTCCGGTGATGCTTCGACGCCGACGGCCCCCGGAAGCGTTGCGACCTGTTCGACGTCCGCAAGCGCGAGTCCGCTCGAAGCGGCCTGTTCGGGCGTGAGACGCCGGATTTCGCCCGCGGTGATACCGAAATAGAGCGCGCCATCGGGGCCGAACGCCAGATTCTCAGGGACCCGCTCACCGGGGATATCGACTACCGTCTCGACCCCACGTTGCGCGTCAGTCGGTTGTGACGGCGTTGGATCGGTGGGCGAGTCTGCCGGTTGCTCCGAGGTGCGATCGGAGCAGCCAGCGACCCCGGCGGCTGTGACCGTGGCTGTACTCGCAAGGAAGCGGCGCCGTGAAACGCGTGGGGGACTGCTCCGGGTCATCGAATCATGCGGTGGCTACGCCACGGATCGTTGTGAATCCCTGGTATCGGGGCATATCCACGCCGAATGGCTGCCGACGCGTTGGCCCCAGCGCAGCATGCTCGTCGGCACCGTTATTTATATCTCGGCCTGCTCACCATTGAGCATGGAGTACACCACGCTCGGGGCGACCGGAACGACGGTCTCGCAGTTGTGTCTCGGAACGTGGCGGTTCGGGCGGGAGACCGGTGGCGTCGTCGAAACCGACCGCGAGAGCGCCCACACGTTGCTGGATGCGGCGTGGGATCGTGGCATCAATTTCATTGACACGGCGAACGTGTACGGAACCCCCAACGGCACGTCGGAACGCTTCATCGGGGAGTGGCTGACCGAGCACGACCGGGAGGACTTCGTCATCGCGTCGAAGGTGTACTTCCCCTTCGACGGGCGTGGGGAGCCCGGTCCGAACGACTCCGGACTCGGGCGGAAGCACATCCGGGCACAGATCGAAGGAACGCTCGAACGCCTGGGAACCGAGTATCTCGACGTATACTACGTCCACCGCTGGGATCCACAGACGGACCTCGAGGAGACGCTCGCGACGCTCGATGCACTCGTCAGAGAGGGTCGGATCCACTACCTCGGGGCATCGACGATGGCGGCCTGGCAACTGACCAAGGCGCTTTGGACCAGCGATGTGAACGATTACGCGCGGTTCGACGTTACACAGCCGCTCCTCCACGCCGGATACCGGGACGACATCCAAGCGTACCTCGATGTCTGTGCGACACACGATCTCGCGGTGTGTCCGTATTCGCCACTCGCTGGCGGGTTTCTGACCGGCAAGTACGAACGAACCGACGACGACGATCCGAAGGCGTTCGAGGGGCCGGACGGAACGCGTGGAACGTTCGACGAGCGCTTCGACAAGTTCTACGTCTCCGAGCGAGGGTGGCACGTCCTCGACGAACTCCGGGCGATAGCCGGGGAACTCGACGCGACGCCGGCACAGGTCGCACTCCGATGGCTTATCGAACAACGGGCGTTCACGTGCGTTCCGATCGTCGGTGCGCGCACCGTCGAGCAACTTGAGGAAAACGTCGGTGCGGTCGACGTATCGCTCTCGGCCGACCAGTACGATCGGATCGGCGACGCGAGATACGATGGGACCGGGACTCGGTGGGGACACTGAACGGCGTCGACGGCGCGTAGCACGATGCCGCCGTCTTATAAAGGTGCGACGACCGCCGGGACGGCCGCGTGACATCAGCGTTAGGAAGGGCCGCGATTCAGCCGAACTATCGGCTCGGTTCTGCTTCGGAAGCGGTCTGCTCCTTCGTCGGCTCCTCCTCGTCGGACCGGGCCGCAACCAAGGCGCCGCGCGCGACGCTGTAGAGCGGTTCCTCGGCGTGTGAAACGCCGCTAACCGAGAACGGAAGCGAGGAGTCCTCGAGGTGGTCCTCGAACAGCTTTTCGAATCCATTCGGACTTGCCGTGCCGCCCGTGACGACAACCGGCACATCGAGTCCTTCCTCGATGTCTTCTTCGTCGACCTCGTCGACGATACGCTTGATTACGTACTCCAGCAGGTTTTCGTAGTAGATCGAGAGTGCTCCTTCGACGCCTCCGACATCTGTTTGAAAGTCCAACTCGAAGCCGTCTTCCTTGATCGATGTGACCTTGTCGACGGGCGTCCCCGTCGCCTGTGCGGCCTGCTCGTCCACCCAGTCGCCACCGCGGGCGACGGAGAATTTCATCACTGGAACCGCGTAGTAGGCCAAACAAACGTTCGTCATCCCAGCTCCGAAGGAGATTCCGAGCCCGGTGAACGAGTTGTCCGCGAGCTCCGAGTAGATGACGGACATGCCCTCGTTAATCGGTTCCGCATCGTAGCCGATGTCGCTGAGGAAGGATTCGATCGTCTTCTGGTGGTACAGCGTCGATAGATCGGTATCGATCGGGTCGGCCGGTGAGGAAAAGTACAGCCGCTCTCCGGGATACTCCGGTTCGCCGACGACCTGTTCGATGATGAGTTTCATCATCGGGATCGCCGACTGTTCGTCGCTCGAGAGAATGCCGGTCTTCATCGGTCGTCGGGTTTCCTTATTGAAGATGTTCGCAAAGTTGAGTGCGTCGTCGCCGACGACGTACACCTTGTCGTCCTTGCGGATATGGAGCACGTCGCTGCGGGAGAGCATCTGCTCCGCCATGTCGGAGTACTCGATCTCAACGAAGGAGTTCCGCTGTTGAACAAATACGGTCTCTGCTCCCTCCTGTCGCGCGGAGAGAATGTTCATCGTGCCAACGTCCAAGCCTTTGGCCATACCTGATACGGATAGGCCAAGGAAATAAACTTATAGGAAGGAACAGCCCCTAAAGAAGGCCGCCCTGAAATCAAAACATCGACCGGAGTCGCGACAACGCCCCATCCTCGTCCGAATCGTCGTCGGGAAGGTTGCCGCTCTGTTTCCGATCTTTGAGTTCCCGGAGGGCCGCGGTCTCGTCGTCGACGGTCCCGTCGGCGGTTTCAACGTCCGTCTCCCCACCCTTGAGCTGTCTGAGTCCTTCTACCTCCGCATCGACGCCCCCGGTACTGACGGTTTGCTCAGCCTCGGCGTCGAGACTTCCGGACGCCTCGTCGGCGTAGTCGGTGGTAAAATCGAGCCGGCGGCTTTCGTTCTTTTCGACGCCACCCCACGTGATATCCACGTCCGACATTGCCGCTTCGATATCCGACTCGACCTCCTCGTCAGTGATCGATTCCGTACTTGTTCCGTGCCCGTCGGAGTCGGTGGTCGCCGTTTCTGCCTCTGTGTCTTGGCCCTGAGCGAGACGGTGGGCGACGAGTGCGCTCCCAGTCGTGGCGATGATGACGGCGAGTCCGACGGCGTAGGTCCCGACGACGAAAAGGGTATTCCACGGGCCGAATTCGAACCACACGGACGGGTAAACCCATAGAAACGCCCCGGCGGCGACGACCGCGAGTGCGAGCCCGCCGAACGCGGCCGTGACGATACGGCGACTCGTCGGGAGTAACACGACAATTCCCATGAGCGCCAACGGGACCGACAGGAGACCGAACAGGTATCCCGGCTGGGCAAGCGCGAAGTACCCCGGCTCACGCAGCCCGTACACCGCAGCGCCGAGGAAAAAAAGCAAGAGCCCGATAACGGCGAACGCCACGCCGGCGAAGAACATGCCAAAGCCCGAATACACCTCCGTCTCCGTCTCGGGTTCTCCGATATATTGTTCATAAAGACTGAACAGAACGTTGTCCGGGAGGGACGTCTCACTCATTACATCGCGTTTCTGCACCGACGAATATAAACATTCGAGCTAGCAGAGATGCGTGGGTGTCTCACGGCCCCTAGTCCGCGGAGTGCCGAGGCAAGAACAGTGAAGTACCCCGCGCACGGTGGCGCGGGGCGTCCGTGTTTACTCCGGCACTGCTGAGGCAACGGAGTTTAATTCCTCTCGCGCTTGAGTTGAAGAGTCTTGCGCCGACGTTCCGTGTCGGTCAACACCCGAACACAAATCGTGTCCGTGAGAGTCGGTCGCTCCACCACGACCCGATGCCGCCCGTCTCACCGTCCGAACTCGTGGAAGGGTTTCGAGAGACGGCACATTCCCATACTGTTCGTTTAACCACTCCTGCACAACGCACACCGCCGCTTTCCGATCAGCGTGATCTTGAAACCCGCACTCCCGACACGTGAATCGCTTCTTCCGGCGATTCGCCCGCTCTGTGTGCTGGCACTCCGTTCTCGGGCATCGTTGACTCGTGTACTCAGGGTCAACATCGTCTGACGGAATCCCTTCCCACGCAGCCTTATACGACACCATCTCTTGGAGAGCTGCGAACGGCAGTGAGTGTAGCCGGCGGTTCATTCGCGTGCCGTAGTCGATGGACTCGCGCATGTCTTTGAGGTCTTCAAAGACGATTACCGGGTCGGTGAACTGCGAGATCCAGTCAACTACCTCCCGCGATACTTTGTGCAGGCGATCGTGAACGTAGTCGCGTTCTTCAGTCTGTATAACTGTCTCGAAGGCGGTCTGCTTGGCTTTCTGCATCCGCTTGCGCTTGGTGAAAAACTCGTGACGTTGTTCTTTCACTGATAGATACTCGAACACAACGGAGTCTTTCACCGAACCGTTTCGACTCATTGCAGCAAGGGCGATGCAATCTTCGTTCACATCCACGCCCACTATCGTTTCAGTATCGGCCTTCGTGGTAACTCGATGATACTTGTGTGTGACAGTGACGTGGAGTCGCCACTCGTCGTGCTTGTGGACGACTTCAGCGGTGCCAACCCGCCACTCGTTGTCGTTGAATGCAGTTTGGAGTCGGTTGAAATGGTCGGGACTGCCGCGAAGTTCGCCTTTGACGTGTGTGCCTCTCGTGGCGGTGATCCGGAATCGAACCGTCCCGTCGTTTTCGAGGAACAGACGGTAGCCTTCACCGTGGTTCATCACCATGGGGTAGGACTCGTCGATGTATGGGTAGGGTCGTCCCCACCCGTCATCTTTGTTGTCGTGGTAGGTGTCGAGTTCACCGAGTGCCTTGTCAACGATGAGTTGGGTGGTGTTGTTGACGTGATCGGCGTTATCCACGACAGTCGATTTGATGTCGTTCCAATCCCACCCTTGGCGGTCGAGGCGGTTGGTTTCGTTGCGGATGCGGCGGGCCTCAAGACAGCCGGTTTGCAAGTCGTCTCCACTCCCCGTATGGATGTCTAGTCCGAACGACAATGTTTGGGTGAGTTTGGACGACTGCACTATATTCTCGTATGGTTCGATACTCGTTAAAAGTTCGTGTTGTGACGCGCTTCACCCACGGGCACGGTGGCCCGTGGTACTCGCGCTGTTATTCATTATAGA
>Ga0207753_1000409_pt1 | contig 16795 bp, 13 predicted proteins | sample PonA233FremontCA_2_FD_187273 | JGI IMG/M metagenome (GOLD analysis project Ga0207753, IMG submission 187273) | Salt pond sediment microbial community from Fremont, CA, USA - Pond A23 Sediment 3 (SPAdes) | ecosystem: Environmental > Aquatic > Non-marine Saline and Alkaline > Saline | place: USA... | reverse complement strand
CGGCTTCTGCGCCGTCAAGACAGGTCAGCCCCAGGACGGCCTCGACTGGGACGAGCCCCGCCGCGTGGCCGACGCCGTGGACAAGATGGACCTCGACCACGCCGTCATTACCAGCGTGAACCGGGACGAGCGGGCGGACGGGGGCGCGCCCATTTTCGCAGAGGTGATCGAGCGCATCCACGACCTGGGGGCCACCTGCGAGGTGCTCACGCCCGACTTCCGGGGCATGCGGGACCCGTGCGAGACGGTCTTTGAGGCGGAGCCGGACATCTTCAACCACAACGTGGAGACGGTGCCAAGCCTCTATCGCCGCGTCCGTCCCCAGGCCGACTACGAGCGCTCCCTCAAGGTCCTCCAGTGGGCAAAAGAGGAGGGCCTGCGCACCAAGAGCGGCATCATGGTGGGCCTCGGCGAAACGAAGGCGGAGGTTCTGGAGATCATGGACGACTTCGTCGAGATCGGCCTCGACGTGATGACGATCGGCCAGTACATGCAGCCGACCGATCACCACCTCCCCGTCGAGGAATGGGTCGAGCCCGAGGTGTTCGACTGGTACAAGGAGGTGGGGGAGGACAAGGGCATCGAGCACGTCGAGAGCAGCCCACTCACGCGTTCGTCCTACCACGCCGAGGAGCACGTATAGTAGTCCCCTCTTTCGAGCAATCTCCCGCACGCGATGGCCACAGCGACGGCGCCCCCAACACCACCGACTCAGCGCCGGTTTACGGTGGACGAATATGAGCGGATGGCCGAAGCGGGCGTGCTCCCCGAGGACGAAAACGTCGAACTGCTCGATGGCCGAATTTATCGGATGTCGCCAATTGGAAGCCGACGCGCCGCGTGCATCCGTCGCCTGAACCAGTTTTTCCAGGTCCGTCTACAGTCACAGGCCCTCGTGAGCGTGCAACATCCGGTTCGGCTTGATGAGGCCTCCGAACCAGAACCGGACCTCACTCTCTTGGCTCCCCAGAAGGACGACTACTCCACCCACCACCCGGGCCCCGACGACGTGTTTTTGCTCGTAGAGGTGGCCGACACCTCTCTGGATTTTGACCGAGAAACGAAGGGTCCCCTCTACGCCCGGGCGGGCATTTCCGAGTACTGGGTCATTGCCCTCGACGACGAGCAGGTGCACGTCTTCCGCGATCCGGAGAGGAAGCAATTCGAAACCCATAAAACGTACGGGCTCGCGGATGAGATCGCGGTCGCAACGCTTTCTACCCTCGATCCCGTGCCGGTCAAACAAATCCTGGGGGCGTAGCGCGGAGGAATCGTCTCACGACGATCATGGGGGATGCAACGGATTGTCGGATGCCCCTGTCAGGTGTAATGACGACCGAGGTGCCGTTCGGTCGCCCTGCCCGACATCCGTTGCGCAACGATCCTGTGCCCCATGTTCCAATCCGCGCCTCCCCTCCGCATCCTGTTGGCCGCTGCAATCCTCGGCCTGAGCCTCACCCCCACGGCCTTTGCCCAATCCCCGGCCCGCACCGTCAGCGACACGGTGCCCCTCGTCGCCGACGGCGAGGTGACGGTGGATAACCACGGAGGCAGCATCACCGTGACCACCTGGGACCGCGGCCAGGTGCGGTACGAGGCCGAGATCATGCCCACCGACGACGACCCGGACGCCGAGAAGGTGACCATTGAGGCCCGGGCGAGCAACAATCGGTTTCGGCTTGCCACCGAGCATGAAGGGGGCGATGATGAATCGAACGTCTTTGGCTTTTCCGAGGATGGGTTCCAGTGGGGCGGCACCAACATCCCAGCAGTCCACTATACGATCCAAATGCCCCGTCGTGCGGCACTGCAGATCGACGACCACGAGTCGACGATCGACGTGACAGGGCTCGCCGGTCGCCTGGAAATCGATACGCACGAAGGGCCCATTACGGTGGCCGAGCAGCGCGGCGAACTCGTGATCGACAGTCACGAAAGCCCCATTTCCATCACCGACCAGGACGGCGACGTTTCGCTCGACACCTATGAGGGCTCCATCGAGATCCGTCGCACGACGGGCCGCCTGTCTGTGGACACCCACGGAAGCGACCTGACCGCGGAAGCCCTGGACGGCGGCTTCCGCTTTGAGTCCCACGACGGGTCCGCAAGGGTGTCTTTCGCCGCGGTGTCCGACGATGTGTTTGCCGAGACGCACGACGGGGACGTCACCCTAACCCTCCCTGCCGGCACTGGGTTTGATCTCGACACGGACTTCGATGACGACGTCGATCTACGGTCCGACGTTGACCTCCGCTCCATTCGGATTGCCGACGAGGATGATGAGGACGTCAATTAGGGGGGACGTGAATGGGGCGGCCCGATGATTCGCCTCGAATCGGACGACGGCGACTTTGCGCTCCTCTCACGGTGAGCACAGGGGCATCGGTTGCAACCTCCCGTCGTGAACCTCTTTAAAGACGTTAACGAGAGGGGTTGCCGATCACACCGACCGTTCCACAGCATCTCCCTGAGGCGATGCCGTCCGTCCCGCGTCTACTCGTTGCCGTGATGCTCATCGGGGGGAGTCTCGGGGGGACTCAGGCAGTACCAGCACAGCCGGCGTCTTCTCTCCCTCCCGGGTCCAAAACAGAGAGCGACACGGTCGACCTCTCCCCCACCGGCACCGTCGAGATCGACAACCAGAAAGGCAGCATCACAGTCACGACCTGGACCCGTCCTGAGATCGGGTACAGGGCCGCGCTGTCTCCCAGGGCGGAAGACTCGGTCGTGGCGACGGACCTGGACGTTGATCATTCCGGCGAAGAACTTTCGTTCGACCACGACCACTCGTGGTCCCTCCGGATTCCCGGTCTTCTCACCATTTCGCCGGACGGGACGAGCGAGCCGATCGGCCACTTCTGGGTCGTTATGCCGGAGACGGCCGGGCTGGAGATCGACGACCACGCGTCCACCATCGAGGTCTCCGGGATACAGGGAAACGTCAACATCGACACGCATTCGGGAACGGCCACGGTCGAGGCGATAGGGGGCAACCTACGACTGGAAACCTTTTCGAGCTCCGCGACGGCCTCGGGGCTCCAGGGGCGCACGGAGATTGAAACGCACTCGGGAGGCATTACGGCCGTGTTCGAGGAGTTTGCCGGCCCCAGCTCGGCCGAAACGCATTCCGGAGACCTTCGCTTCTACCTTCCGGCCGACACGGGCCTGACGGTGGCGACGGACGCAGACACCAGCCAGTTCGTGATCGACGAGGCCTTCGGCACTCCGTCGCGGGACGACGACCGGTGGACCCTCAACGGGGGCGGCGCGGACCTCTCCCTGGAGACGTTCTCAGGCACCATTGAGCTGCGGCCGCTCAGCGCCTACCCGGCGGATCGCTAGAGCGCGTCCAGCTCCCGCTGGTCGACGCGTTGCTCCTCGCCGTCTTTCACCTGAAAGAGCATCCACGGCTCCTCGGGCCGGTCCAGGTAGCAGAGCACCTCGGCCCCGAGTGCCTCGTGGGCGGCCCGGGCGCATTCCTGCACCGTCTCCCACGGGAGCCGAGGCGCGTTGAACCAGATGCTGGTATACGGGCCGTTTTTCACACGCTCGGTGATTTGTATGGGGACGGCCTCTCCATCGTGCTGCCCTTCGTACGTCACAATTGGGGCGTCTTGCACCTGTTCTACGTTCTCAAAGACCTCCTGCAACCAGCGGGCGACCGTGTCTTCGGAGAGGTCCCGTACGTAAATTTCTGTCGTCTCGTGGGCCATAGATAGAACGCAACGATGCTCAAAAAACAGGACACGGACAGGAGCATGCCAATGCCGGACGGCCCCTTCGCTATCGGTGGTCCTCGATACGGAGCCGCCGGTCGTGCCGCTCCGCTTCATCGGGCCGGTTCGTCGCCACGACGAGCAACCGCCCCTGTGTCCGCCACGACTCCGTGATCGACGCGACCATCTTCCGCCCCGCCGCGTCGAGGTTGGCAACGGGCTCATCGAGAAGAAGGAGGGGCGGGAGGGAGAGCAGGGCCGCCGCGTACTTCACCCGCTGCCGCATGCCCGAGGAATAGGTCTCCACGCGGTCATCGGCCCGGCCCACGAGTCCTACCCGGGCGAGCACCTCGTTGATGCGGGTCGCGGGGGCCGCCACCCGACGCGCACGGGCCAGAAAGCGAAGGGTCTCCCGTGCCGTGAGCTCCTCGTAGACCCCTACGGCCGGGGCCACCAGTCCCGTCCGCAGAGGATGTTCGTCGGCCGGTACAGAATCCCCATCCACGGCGAGCGTAGCGGTCCCGGTGCGGGGCGTGAGCAGGCCCGCCAGGATGCGGAGAAGGGTCGACTTCCCCGCCCCATTGGCCCCCGTTACCGCCAGCGTCTCCCCCGCGTGCAGGGTCAACGACAACTCTCGAAAAAGCAGCAGCCGTCCAAAGTAGTGCCCGACGTGGTCGGCCGTAAGGGTCGGCATGCAGCGATAGAAAACACTCGTCTTGAGAAACCGCTTCTTGAGAAAAGGTACAGGCTTTTCCGGCCAACCCCAAAGAAATTGCCGTCCAATCCAAAATGCCTTTCGTCGCCCAGCCGGCAGGGTGGGATGCGCTGTCCTCGAAGACCCAAGGCGCCCTTCCCTTTTCCACTGCCGGCCCGAGGGCCCGGCTGCATCTCGTCCCGCCGGGAATTGCCTCCTTCTCCACCTGTCTCATCCAATCTCCCACGGCGAATTGCGTCGAGCGGCCACACACTTCCAACCGATTCTGGGTGGTTTGGACCCGGGCCATTTCTCATACTGGGGATAACCAACACTTCTTGTACGTTCCATTTCATCCTGTTTCCTTGGGTTGAGCCCCCATTCGAGCCGGTCAGTCGGAAGTATCACTGATTGGAATACACTTTGCATGCTCAAGTCCACAGAGGAGAGTTCTGCTCCGCACGGGTTCGTGGGAGGCTCCGTCCGGCCCCTCGGCACACCTTCTCCTCTGGAATACAGGGCCAGAGGACCAAAGGGTTGTTGGCATGATGCCGAAGGGCCGGACGGAGCCCCTCCAGAGGACCGTCTTTAGTTGCCAAAAGCTTTCTTTCGCCGGGGAAAACATCAAGGGGCCCTCGTGCTCTCTTTTCTTTTGCCCCGCAGCCCATCGCCACTGCAGTCGCCCCGCCCTATCGCGCCGTCGCCTTCCTTAATGAGGGGTGAACGCAGACGGGCGTCGGATCTCTTTGGGGGGCGCGGAGTCAACTCCGCCTCGTCTGTTTTCATATTTTCACAGTTTTGACGCGACTTTTCCATGGGAAGGACCCGCGAGATTGATTCCTAAGCCAGATGGCGGTAGGTTTATCTCATGAGAAGTATTCTTTTGGGCAGAGACTGCCGTCGATGCGGAATCTCTACAAACGATTCTGAACGACGATGCATCCATCGCCCGGGCTTCGCGGTCCTGAGGTTGGCATCTTTCCCCAACCCAAGAATTATTCTTCCTGCTCTGACGGCCCTCGAGTACGTTTCGCCCTCCAATCGGACGAGGACCATCGCTCCGTCGTTTTCCCGAGGCAGGCTGTACTTCGTCTACCCCCACCGTTGTCTTCCTAAACGCCTCAACTCAAATGGCCTCTTCGCATCGTCTTCTCTACGTCGTCGGAGCCCTTGCTCCATTTACTGAGCGATCGCCGCTTGCCGCCCTCAGCCGATCGCTTCCCGAACAGGTTCAGAAGGCGGGCGACTTCGAAGTGCGAATCATGATGCCCTGCTACGGGGACATCAATGAGCGAAAGCACAGTCTCCACGAGGTCATTCGCCTCTCCGACACGGATGTACCGATGGGGGCGGACACCGAATCGGTCTCCGTCAAGGTTGCCTCGGTGCCAGAGGTGCAGTTGCAGGTGTACTTCATGGACCACGACGACTACTTCGGACGGGCCAACCACGCCACCGACGCCGACGGCAATGCCTTCGAAGACAATGCGGACCGGGCGCTGTTTTTCGGTCGCTCCGTGCTGGAGACGCTCCGAGAGCTGCGCTGGGGACCAGACCTCATCCACGCGTTCGGGGGAATCAGTGGATTTCTTCCCTCGCTCCTCTCGACCACCTACACGGACGACGATCTACTGGGCGCCACGAAGTCCGTCTACACGCCCGGGGGATCGGCCCCGGAAATCAATGTCGACGCGTCGTTCGCCGACGCCATGAATCTTCCCCTCGACGGCCATACCGGGGCCCCCCTCTCGGAGGTCGGACACGCCTACGCAGACGCCACAGTCTTTCCACCAGGCGAAACGTCGGCAAACGGCCTGCGGGATGACAGGACTTCGACGTTCCAGGACGACACCAAGCCGCGCACCGAACAGGCGGTGGCCCTCTACGATCAAATGCTCGGTGAAGTCCCCGCGTAGCACTCGCCTGTACAGAAACACCCTGCTTCCAGGCGGCATTCAGGGACCCGATTGGCGGAGAGGTCCCCCTTCCGGTGTATCGACGTCGGGGGCGCCCCGGCCCCGCTGTACTGGGCTCTGCGTCCTCCCCCATCCCTCCCAGTGTGGGGGCCTCTCCTCCTCCCTTTTGTACTGAACCGGCGTTTGCCGACCGTACGTGCCGATGTCTACGAGGTCTTCCTGGCTGCCTGCCCTCCTCATAGGGGGCATTGTGCTCGTCTCCTTCACTGGCTGTAGCGACTCATCGGACGTGGGACTGGGGGTGGGCTCTGACCCGCTTGGGGGCGGTGACCCCGCCACCTTCGACGCCCTACCCACCCTCGATACGACCCGGACCGCCCCCATCACCGGAGACAACGCTCGCGACCGTCCGAGATCCCAGAACGCATGGCGGTTCTTGATCGGCGTCGTGGACGACCCGGTGCCGGGCACCGGCATCGTAGAGGCGGAGGGCTACCTCGACTTCGCGGGGCGCTCTACCCTCCCCTCCGAGATTGCCGATCCCAACGCTCCGGACTCTCTCACCGCCGAGCTGCGCCTGACGACCGACTACTTCCACGGCACCTCCACCACGTCGATGGAGGTAGAGGTGTATAACCTGACGGAGGAGGAGGACATGGACTCCACCCGGGCAACGGCGAGCTTCAGCGCCGACCCCTCCCCGGTGTCCGTGGAAATGGCCACGATTAATCCGTCCGACTCGCTGGTCACCATCCAGCTCCAACAGTCCTGGGTCAACAACAACCTGGGCACCCTGCGCAACACGAGTAGCGATGGGGCCGACTTCGAAGACGAATTCCACGGCTTCAAGATCATTGCGCCGAACAGCGAGGCCGTTGCGGGGTTCTCTTCGTCGGATGCCGCCCTGCGTCTCCGGAGGGTGGCCTCCGGGGACACCGTCACGGCCGACTACTCGGGCCTGAAGACGTTCACCCACCTCGAGCAACGGAATGCTGGTGACCCGCCGTCCGGATACCGCCTGATGCAGGACGGCATTGGGGCCGGACTTTCGATGGAGTGGGACTTTTCCGAACCCCCACTCGACACCCTTGAAAGCGATCCGCTGAACCGGGCTGAAATTGTCGTCCCGAACGATACGAGCGCGCTGGAGTCATTCCCGTCCTCCGACTTCGAACGGCCGCAGCCGCAGGGCTACCGCATCATCGCCACCCGCGCCTCGGCCCCAGACGCGCCTTCCTGCCGGGCCGTGGGCGCCGTGGCCTTCTCCGACGCGAACGAGGCCTGCCTCCTCCCGCTCCGTCCCTCCGCGGCCCCCACCGCGGCCCTCGTTCCGGACAATGTGTCGCGCCCCATCTTCGAGCAGTCCTTCCAGCGCGTCCGCAACGGCCAGTCCCCCGTCTTCACAACGTTTCGCGTTTTTGTTGCCGACCGGGAGAACACCTCCGTCAATCAGGGCGCCACCATTCAGCCCGGCCTGCCCACCACGCTGCCCGTCCTCGTGCCTGTTGAGGGGACCGATCCGAAGCCTCCCCGCGCTGCCTTGACCGTAACGCCGCTCTAGACGATGATTGCCGCTCGGCCTCTTCTCCATACACTGCGCGACGGCCTCATGCATGCATCCGGGATTCCACGCCTGCTCCTTACAGTCGTCGGCCTCGCGGTCGGCCTTGTGGGCACCACTGTCCCGGCGCAGGCGCAGTCCAACGGCGAGGGCACGATTTACTCCCGGTTCGGGGTGGGCAGCCTGGTGGAGTTCTCGTCCTCCCAGAGCGACGCCATGGGCGGGGGCGGCTACGCACTTCGCTCCCTCAACTACAACCCCGACGCCAATCCCGCCCTCTGGAGCGACCAGGTCTTTACCCGCTTGTCCGGAAGTGCGGCCTACCGGTCCATCACCGCAGAGGACGACCAGGGCAACTCCGGACGACTGACCTCCGGCAACGTCCAGGCCATTCAGTTCAACTTCCCGCTCTACGAACGCTCTCTGGGGGTCGGCCTCTCGTTCCAGCCCTACTCCCGCTCCAATTATAGCGGCACACGGTCGGGGCGCACAGAGGTGCCTGTCAATGGCACACGTCCGGAAGTGCCGTTCGAAACAGAGTTTTCTGGATCCGGCGGTCTTCACCGGTTGCGGGGGGGACTGGGGTACCGGGTCAACGACATGTTGAGCGTCGGAGCAAGCGCTGACGTTCTATTCGGGGTGCTGGAAAGCCAGCGACGCACGACGTGGGCAGACCCGGCCCTCCGGAACGTAGTCGTGTCCGACGGGGCCCAGCTCTTCGGGGTCACCAGCACCCTCGGCAGTCATCTGGCCCTCGCCGACGTATTCGCCGAGGATGACGCCTTCTCCATCGGCGCCTCCGTCACCCTTCCGGCCAACCTGTCGGGCGAGCGCTACCGCACCCTCGACGAAGACCTCGCCCGCGACACCCTGTCCACCGAGCGGGGAGACGTCACGCTGCCCTGGAAAGGGCGCCTGGGACTGTCCTACCAGCCCAATGCCCGCTGGACGTTCGTTGTCGACGGGGCCTTCGATCCCTGGAGCACCTTTTCGAGCGACTTCTCCGCCGGGGCTTCCGAAACGGCTCCCGCCCGCTTTCCGGCCGGCGGAACGGAGACCCTTGCCGACCGGTGGCGTCTCTCCACCGGGGCCGAAGTGGTGCCCGCCGGCGGCGATCAGTTGGCCGGGTACTTCGCCCAGGCCGCCTACCGCTTCGGGGGGTACGCGGAGCAGTTGTACGTGCGCCCCGACCAGGAAACAACCCTCTACGAGTTTGCCGTCACCGCCGGCATCAGCCTGCCCACCTCTCTCTCTGGCACGCGAATTGACCTGAATACGGTTGCCGGAACGCGAGGGACGACCACCGATGCCCTCGTCCGTGACCGGTTCTTCGGGGTCTCCCTTCACGTGAACTTCGGAGAACGCTGGTTCCAGCGGCGCAAGCTCCGGTAGGCAACACGGGACCCGCGGGTTCTCCCCTCACCGAACAGGCCCCGCTTCGAGGCCTTCTTGACTGAAACCCAACGCGAGGCGTCCAGTCTAAAGCCGTAGCCTGTTCAAAATACCGGACAGATTCGCCCCCAACATGCTCTCTTCTGCCCCCTCCCTCCGGCTGCAGTCTTCCATCGTCGGTGTGCTTTGCGCAGGTCTCGCCCTGCTCGTCGCGGCCCCGCCGGCCTCGGCCCAGGACAGCGAGCCGAGCAAGCAGGAAAAGCTGATGCACTACAGCCTCTACTACGAGAATTACAAGAACGACAACTTTGAAAGCGCGCGGAGCGACCTGCTCTGGGTCCTCGAAAATGCCCCCGGCGTTCCCGACGGCGACGATGACAACTACCGCCGGGTCATTCGTCTCTACGAGGGGCTCGCCGAGCAGGCCTCGGACGAGGAGACGCGGAAGGCGCACCTGGACACCGCGGCAACACACCTGGCCTCTGCCGTGGAGAAGATCGACCAGGACGGCCTCGAATACACCCCCTACAAGTGGGAACGGCGCAAGGGGCGATTCCTCGAAAAATACCAGGGCTCTCTTCCCAACGACGTTGAAGGACTGGAGACCCCGACGGCGCACTACCGAAAGGCCTTTGAGCTTGCCCCAAAGGAGCTCAATGCCTACTACATCCAGCAGATCCTGCAGTCGCACCTTGAAAACAACGATCTTCAGCAGGCCCTCGATTTCGCCAACACCGTGGAGTCGAAGCGGGGCGATGACGAAGAGGTGGCCGAGATGATCAGCTCCATCCGGGAAGACATCTTTGGCAAAAACCCGCAGGCGAAGATCGCATACCTGGAGAAGCAGGTCGAACAGAGTCCGGACAGCACCCAGCTGTTGACGGAACTGTTCAATGCGTACAACCGGCAGGGCAGCGTCCAGAAGGCCTCGGAGCTCTCGAGTCGCCTGATGAAGATGGAACCATCGGCTGAGACGGTTCGACAGATTGCGCAGATGCACCTCGAGGACGGCCGTCCCGAGGACGCGCTTCAGGCGTACGAGCGGGCCGAGGAACAAGGAGCCGAGCTAAAAGCCGAGGACTACTTCAACCGAGGCACGGCCTACCAGAAGATGGGCCGGCTGGCAAAGGCCCGCCAGGAATACCGGAAGGCGATTGAGATGAAGGACGGCTTTGGGCGCGCGTACATCGCCATCGGCGACCTGTACGCACGCGCCGTGAACAAGTGCAGCGGGAGCAAGATGAAGCGGACGGACCGGGCCGTGTACTGGGCGGCCGTCGACAAGTATCGGCAGGCGAAGAACATCGACTCGTCCGTCTCTTCCGTCGCCGACAGCAAGATCCAGACGTACCGGAAGGTCTTCCCGCAGAAGCAAGCCATTTTCTTCAAGGATGATTGGGAAATCGGCGGCACCTTTACCATCGACTACGGGTGCTACTCCTGGATTGGGGAAACGACCACTGTGCGGCCTTCCCCTTCCTCCTGACCCTCTTCCCCGGCGGCGTACGTTCGGCCGGCGAGCCCCCGGCTCGTCGGCCTTTTCTATGCCGGGACGACATTTTCGGCCTCCGTTCCCCGCAGAGTCTTCCCCGTATCTCGCCCTCCATCTGGAGACGGGCCGTCTTCGGACGCCTTTCGAGATCGGCTCTTGTGGTTCTAGGCGCCGACCACGTAGTTAAAAAAGAGCTGGGCGGTTCCCCCCGCTCTCGCACCTCATCACGTTCTGCGGTTCACAATCCTCCTTCTCCCCTATGGCCTCAATTGAACGCGTCACTGCCCGCCAAATCCTCGACAGCCGCGGCACCCCGACCGTGGAGGTGGACGTGACCACCGACGAGGGAGTGCTTGGGCGCGCGGCCGTGCCCAGCGGGGCCTCCACCGGGGCATACGAGGCGGTTGAGCTCCGCGACGGCGACGCCGACCGCTACCACGGCAAGGGCGTGCTCCAGGCCGTGAGCAACGTCAACGAGACGATTGCCGACGAGCTGAAGGGCATGAGCGTGCTCGAACAGGTGGCCCTCGACGACACGCTCCGCGCCCTCGACGGAACCGATGACAAGTCGAACCTCGGCGCGAACGCCATCCTGGGCGCCTCGCTCGCCGCCGCCAAGGCCGGGGCCGCCACCCTGGGCGTGCCGCTGTACCGACACCTGGGGCGCGCTACCGCCCGCACCCTTCCGGTGCCGCTCATGAACATCCTCAACGGCGGGGAGCACGCCGACAATAATGTGGACATGCAGGAGTTCATGATCGCTCCGGCCGGAGCCGGCTCCTTCTCCGAGGCCCTGCGCACCGGCGCCGAGGTCTTTCACACCCTGGCGTCCGTCCTACAGGACCGCGGCTACAGCACCGCCGTGGGCGATGAGGGCGGCTTCGCCCCCGACCTCGGCTCCAACGAAGAGGCCGTAGAGCTCATCCTGGATGCCATTGAGAAGGCCGGGTACACCGCGGGCTCGGATGTGTTCGTGGCCCTCGACCCCGCGGCCGCCGAAATGGTCGAGGACGAGGCGTACGTCTTTTGGAAGAGCGACCCGGACACCGAACGGTCTTCGGAAGACATGGTCGAGTACTGGACCCGGTGGGTCGAGCAGTACCCCATCCTCTCGATCGAGGACGCCATGGACGAGGACGACTGGGAGGGCTGGGCCCTGCTGACCGAGGCGATTGGGGACGAGGTGCAGCTCGTGGGCGACGACCTGTTCGTCACGAATACGGAGCGCCTCCAGCGCGGCATCGACGAGGGCTGCGGCAACTCCATCCTGATCAAGCCCAACCAAATTGGTACGCTGACCGAGACGTTCAACGCCATCGAGACGGCCCAGAAGCACGGATTCACGGCCGTCGTCAGCCACCGGTCCGGCGAGACCGAGGACACCACGATCGCCGACCTGGCCGTGGCGGCCGAGACGGGCCAAATCAAGACCGGCTCGGCCAGCCGGAGTGATCGGGTGGCCAAGTACAACCAGTTGCTCCGAATCGAAGAACAGCTGGGGGCGACGGCCCAGTACCCGGGGCTCGACGCCTTTCCACTCACGAACTAAGCGGCCCCCTCCGCCATGCCCGACTCTACGCCTTTTAGCCGTCGCGTGCGGTGGGGGATCGGCCTGCTGCTGGGCGGGGTCCTCGTCTGGATCGCCTTCTTCGACAGCCACAGCCTGTGGCAGCGATACCGCTGGCACCAGGGGCTGGAGGCCACCACGCAGGAGAACGCTGAGCTCCGCACCGAGGTTGAGCGCCTCCGGTCCCAGCTCGACCGTCCCCTCTCGGACAGCGTTGTGGAGCGAATCGCCCGGGAGGAGTACGGCATGAAGCGCCCCGGCGAGACCATCCACCGCATCGAGCCGGACGAGTAAGGAACGCCCGTATCGTCAGAAAATCGGGCATGCGTTTTCCAGTCTCCGCCCTACGCACACACCTGTCCAGCACCGACCCTACGCACTGACATGAGCTCACACGCCGTTGGGGTCGACATCGGGGGAACGAACCTGAAGGCCGCACTCGTGGGCCGGGACGAGGGCATCCTCCAACAGACCACGTGCCCTACGGAGGCCGAGCAGGGACCCGAGCACGTCGTGTCCCAGATTGCGGGGCTGGTCGCGGCCCTGAGTGACGCGGCCCCGCCGGACGCCGTGGCAGGCATCGGCATCGGGGCGCCCGGCGCCGTGAACTGGGCCCGCACGACGGTGTCACACCCGCCCAATATCAAGGGCTGGGCGTCCGTAAACCTGCGCTCGGCCCTCCAGTCTCGCTTGGACAACTCCCTCCCCGTCATTGTGGAGAACGACGCAAACGTGGCGGCCCTTGGGTCGGCCTTTTACGGGGCCGGGCAGCACGTCGACTCGTTCATCATGATCACCCTCGGCACCGGGGTGGGCGGCGGCATCATTTATCAAAACAAGATCTTTCGGGGCAGCACCGGTGGGGCCGGGGAGATCGGGCACATGACGATCGATCACGAGGGCCCCTTTGCCAACTCGGGCGTGAGCGGGGCCATCGAGGCCTACCTCGGCCAAAAATTCTTGACGGCGCACGCCCGTGACCGGATCGTCAACCACCCCGAAAGCACCGTCCAGGAGCTCGTGGAGGGCGACTTGGAGGAGCTGTCCCCGCGCGTGCTGTACGAAGCGGCCACACAGGGCGACGAGTTTGCCCAAGACATGCTGGCGTGGGCCGGCCACAAGCTCGGGTGCGTGCTCGGCTCCGCCGTAAATCTCCTGGACATTCGAACCATTGTGGTGGGGGGCGGCGTTTCTGCGGCTGGAGACTATATCCTCGATCCCGCCCGCGACGTTCTCCCCCGCTTTGTCACGCCGGGGCTCCGAGACGACCTCCACATTTACCGGGAAGAGCTCGGCAACGAGGCCAGTCTTCTCGGGGCGGCTCGCCTTGCCTTCGAGGGCGAGGACGCCCAGGTCGGAACTCGATAGCGACCGGCGTTCACACGTGCCCTTGCGCACGGCCCACGCGCAGTCTCGGGGGCGGCTCGTGTCCACCCCACCGCCTGGTGATTGTGTTTCGCTCCCTCCGACCGGATCGGTTCATTGTTGGGCTTGGGGCCCTGCTGACATTGGCCCTTCTCGCCCGTCCGGGCGCCGCACAAGAGGGTCGCTCCGTTCCCGACTCCGTCCGGCAGTCTCAGCAATCCTCGTCGCCGGACGCGGCTCGCCCTGGCGCCAATGCCAAGGGCGGCGGCGTAGAATTCACTGCGTCGGACTCGCTGGTCATCGTCACCCCCCGAGACTCGGTGGACCACGGCACCCTGCACGGCCAGGCGCAGATGTCGTACCAGGGCGCCACCCTGGAGGCCGGCACCATCGAAATGAACTTCGAGACGAGCGTCCTCGAAGCGTTTGGCTCCCCCTCCGACACCGCGGACGCCCGGCCCATCTTTGAGCGCAGTGGCGGCTCGCAGGGAAGCGGCCAATCGTTTACGGGGAAGACCCTCTCTTACAGCCTCGAGACCCGGCGCGGCCGTGTCGTGACGGCCCGCACGCAGCAACAGGACGGCTACGTGCAGGGCGACGCCGTGAAGGTGTTCGAGGACAGCACCCTGTTTGTGCAGGACGGGCGGTACACGACCTGCGACTGCCCCCCGGGCGAGACGCCTTCGTACTCGCTCCGCTCCAACCAGATGAAGGTGGACGGAAAGTGGGTCTACACCGGCCCCATTCACCTGTACCTGTTCGACATCCCGACGCCCCTGTGGCTTCCGTTCGGGTTTTTGCCCAACGTGTCGGGGCGACGGAGCGGCCCCCTCGCACCGGACTACGGCCAGGACCGCCGCAAGGGCCTCTTCCTCCGCAACTGGGGATGGTACTTCGCGCTGAACACCTACACGGACCTCCAGCTGCAGGCGAGCGTCTGGTCGAAGGGAAGCTTCGAGGTGAACCCGATTTTTCGCTACCGCAAGCGATACAACTACAACGGGCAGGTCAACCTCACCTACCGACGGACCCAGATTGGCGAAGAGGAGGACCCCGACTTCACCAACCGGCATCGGGGGCAGCTCAAGTGGCGGCACAGCCAGGACCTCTCCCCCACCGCCACCATCCGCGGCGACATCAACCTGGCCACCTCGACGGACTTCGCGCGCCGCAACAGCAACAACTACAACGACGCCGTCAGCCAGGAAATTTCGTCGAACCTGCGCTACAACAAAAGCTGGCCGGGGAGTGGCAAAAACCTGAGCGTGAGTGCCAACCAGCGGCAGCAGCTGCAGAGCGGGGAGGTGTCCATGACCCTCCCGAGCCTGGACTTTACTCAGCGCTCGTTCAAGCCATTTGAGGTGGACCAGGCGGTGGGTGAGGACCAATGGTTTGAGAAGATCACAACCTCCTACGACCTCTCGGTCGAGAACAGCTACTCGTTCTCTCCGCGGGACGTGGAGCAGCTCCGCGAGCAGGGCGATTCCTTGGAGGCAGACCGGGTCGCCGGCATCGCCTGGTACGAGGCGCTCGTGGACCGGGAGAAGTATCGGACCGCCACCGGCGACGACGAGCCGTTCGACTTTAGCGCGACGCACCAAATTCCAGTCAGCGCCTCCTTCCGGGTCAACCGCTACAACCTCAGCCTCAGCCCCAATTTTCGCTACAACTCGGACTGGCGCATCAGCACGGTCCGCCAGGTCGTGAATCGCGATACGACCGAAGAGGACACCACCCGCACCACGGAGGAGCGAAGGGTTCAGGGCTTCTACGCCCGCCGGGAGTTTTCGACGGGCCTCTCGGCAAATACGGAGCTGTTTGGGACCTTTCCACTCCGCGCCGGCCCCTTCCAGGGCCTTCGACACCGCGTGAGTCCGTCCCTTTCGTTCAGCTACAGTCCCAATTTCAACGCACCGTTCTGGGGACAAACGCGCCCGCTCCGCTTTGCCAACGGGGACCCCGTCCGAAACGATCAGGGAGAGCCCATCCGGTACGACATCCTCACCGGCAACCGGGTGCGCGGGAGCAACGAGCAGCAAACCCTGAGCTTTCGCCTGGACAACGAGCTTGAGACGAAGCGCGTCCGCGTCGACTCGACCGGAGAGACGGACGAGGAAAAAATCAAGCTGCTGGACTTCGACCTGGACACCTCGTACAACTTTACGGCCGATGCCTTCAAGCTCAGCGACATTGGCCTTCGGGCCCGCACCTCGATCCGCGACTTCAGCGTCCGGTCGTCCATGACCTTTTCCCCCTACCAGCTTCGCCGCCCCGAAGAGGGAGGGGAGTTCCAGCGCGTCGACCGCTACATGTTCACGGAAAACCCGCTCACGCCGGTGCGCCTTACGCGGTTCAGTCTCAATCTCAGCAGCTCGTTCCAGGGCGAGGGGGGAAGCGGTGGCGTGGAGACCCGGCCCGGCCTGCAGTCGGGCAGCCGGGGCGGCACGTCCGGGCGTTCCGGCCAGGGACGCCCCTCCGCGCAGACGGGGGCGTCTAGTTCTCGGCGCGGCGGGGCCGGGCCTCAGGGCTACCTCGACACAAACATCCCCTGGACCTTGAGCTTTGACTTCAACTACAGCTTCCGCAAGCCGCGGAAGCAGATCGAAGGGCGGAGGGCGACGCTCAACACCCAGTTTGGCTTCGACCTAACGCCGCGATGGTCTTTGGAAGGCCGCACGGGCTACGACTTCGTCCAGCGCGAACTGGCCACCACCAGCATCAACCTCAACCGCGACATCGGCCGCTGCCGATGCTGGGTGATGTCCTTCAGCTGGGTGCCCTTCGGCTCGCGCCAGTCGTACAGCTTCAGCCTTCAGGTCAAGAGCGGGCAGCTCTCCCAGCTGCTCCGGCTTCAGATTCCAAACTCAGGGCAGGACGGCCCCTTGGGGGGGTTTGGAGACCGACTCCGCAACACCGCGAGCGGCGTGGCCGGCAGTGGGCGCGGCAGTCCCTTCCCCTAGCCCGATCAGGCCGAATGCCTCGCGACGGCCTGCGACGTTCTCCCAAATAGAAGCCCGCCCTCAGCGCGGCTGAAGGCGGGACGAAGGGCGGGCCCGGGAGGATTCGAACCCCCGACACTCGGCTCCGAAGGC
>Ga0207753_1000408_pt1 | contig 16798 bp, 12 predicted proteins | sample PonA233FremontCA_2_FD_187273 | JGI IMG/M metagenome (GOLD analysis project Ga0207753, IMG submission 187273) | Salt pond sediment microbial community from Fremont, CA, USA - Pond A23 Sediment 3 (SPAdes) | ecosystem: Environmental > Aquatic > Non-marine Saline and Alkaline > Saline | place: USA... | reverse complement strand
GGGCCGATTGGCGAGCATTCCCTCGACGATCACGCGCCCGAAGGGCTCCGGGGCCGTTGACGTGTGGACGACGACGTCGCAGAGCCGCATCAGGGCGGGCACGTCGTCCCGGAATCCGAGGAAGTGGACCTGATCGCCCAGGCCCCGTGCGTCGATGGCGGTCCGCAGGGCATCGGCGTAGGGCTGGTCGCCCTCGAACAGCGCGTCGCCCACGAACAGAACCTGCACCCCTTCGTGCTCGACGAACGAGTCGACTTCGTCGAGCGCCTCGATAAGGACGTGCTGGCCCTTCCAGGCGGCCAGCCGACTGAAGACGCCAATCACGGGACCGGCCCCGAGGCCCAACCGACGGCGGAGCGCGTCGATGTCGGCCGACTGGATCGCGTCGAAGGGGGCGGGGTCGAGGCCGTTGTAGACAACCGATGTGGGCGACGTCCCCCCGGCGGCCCGGTACGCGGCCCGGGCGGCCTCGGAGTTGGCGATGACGTGATGGGTAAGCCGGTTGGCCACCTGGACGGCGGCCCAGAGCGACCACTCGGAGAAGTGGGCCGGCGTCAGCAGGTCGTGGAGGTTCCAGACGACGGGCCGCCCGGACAGGAGCCCGGCCAGCCCGCCCACCACGAGGGCCTTCTGCGTGTTGGCGAAGAGGACGTCGTAGGACCGGGCCCGTCGGGCCACCTGCCAGACGAGCGCCGCGAGGCTCGGGAGCACGCGCAGGAGCGCCCACAGCCCGCCCTGCTTGCGCACGGCCTGGAGGGTGCGTGCGGCCGGCACGACCTCGGCGGACAGGCCTTCATCCCGGAGGCGGGCGTAGAACGGCCCGTCCTCAAACAACAGCACGTGGCCGGTCGGCCGGTATGCGCGGGCGAGGTCGAAGAGGTAGAGCTCGGCGCCCCCGAGGGCGCCGGACTGGTCGAGAAAGAGAGGTCGGACCACAGAGGGAAGGCCTAGGCAGGAAGAGGAACGGCGGCCGACATCGCCTCGGCGTAAACGGTCTGGACGCGGCGGGCCACCGTGGCCCAGCTGTAATGGCGCCGGGCGTAGGCCTGGCACTCTGCGTCGGTGGGAAACGGAAGTGCCCCGGTGAGGGCCCGGGTCATCCCGTCGGCGAGGCCCTCGACCGTCGCGTCCGGAAGGACGAGTGCCGGGGAGAGGCCCCGGACGGTTTCGGGGAGGCCCCCCACCGGCGTGACCAGGGCAGGGGTGCCGGCGGCCAGCGACTCCGCGGTGATGAGGCCGAAGCCTTCGAGGGCGACGCTCGGCACAATCGAACAGTCGGCGGCGCGGTACGCGTAGGGAAGGGCCTCGTCGGACACGTATCCGAGAAGCCGGACCGTGTCGGTCAGCCCTTCGGCCTCGATGCGGGCCGTGAGGTCGGGGGCGAGGGGGCCGCTCCCGGCAATGTGAACGAGCAGGTCCGGGAGGGCCCGCCGCACGTCGTGCACCGCCGCGATCAGATTTTCAAGTCCCATGCGCGGGACGAGGCGACGCACGGCGAGGATCGTCGGTCGGTCGGTGGGCCAGCCTAGCCGGGTGCGCGCAGTCCGCCGCGAGACGCCCGTGTCGAAGCGGGCCACGTCGGTTCCGCCCGGTATGACGTGGATGCGATCGGGAGCAATGTCGTAGCTGTCGACGAGTACCTGTCGGAAGGCCTCCGAGAGGACGATGAGCCGCGCGGCCCGCCGATAGACCAGGCCCTCGAGGGCCGTCTTGGCCCGGACCTTCCACGGTGCTTCACCCTCGACGGCCGACTCCTGGGCCCAGGGCCCGTGGAAGTGGACGACCAGTGGGAGGTCCCGAATCAGGTTCAGGACCGGGGCGGTGTGGAAGGCAAAGTGGGAGACCACGAGATCGACGGGGGCTTCTGCCAGTTGGGTCCTCACAGCCCGACGAAGGGCCCGGAACCGTCCCAGCAGCGACGCCGCCGGCGGGGCGAAGGCCGAGACACGCTCGTCCGTCGCGGGTGCCACGGCCGTGGATCCGGCGACGAGCCCCTGCACGTCGACGCCCACCTCGGGGAGGTGAGTGGCAAGGGCGTGGTAGACGCGGTCCAGGCCGTTGCCCGGTTGTTCGGGTTGCCATCCCATGCCGATCGCCAGGGCGCGAAGGGAACGGACGGACTCGGCCGGGGGCCGAGGGAGGGGGGAAGAGAGCGGAGGCGTGACCATGAGTCGCTCAGGCGGAGGAAAGAGGAGAGGGGGCCGACGGGGAGATCGCCAGCGTGTCGAAAAGGGTTGCGTACTCTTCGGCCATCCGTCGCCAGGTGTACTGGAGGGCGAGTTCACGGCCGGCCCGGCCCATCTGGGCACGACGGGCGGGATCGTCGCCGAGCTGGGCGAGAGCCCCCGCGAGGGCGTCCGCGTCCTCGGGGTCGTCGACCACGAGGGCACAGGCGTCGGTCAGGAGGGCGGCCGCCCCGACCGTGCGGGCCGTCACCACCGGACAGCCCGAGGCGAGGGCCTCCAGCACGACGAGGGAGAAGGGCTCGTAGCGCGACGGGCAGACCACCAGGTCGACCGCGCGCATCAGCGCCGCGACATCGGTACGGAAGCCCAGGAAGTGAACGCGATCGGCCAGGCCCATTCGGACGGCCAGGTCGGGGTACGGGCTGTCGTCCACGCAGCCCGCCACCGCGAGATGGAGCGCCGGGGTCGCGGACAGGGCCCGGAAGATGGTGTCGAGGTTCTTCCGGGAGGTCTGCAGGTCGCCCACGAAGAGGCCGAGCGGGACGTCGGCCGGGAGCCTGAGGGCGGCGCGATCCTCGACGCCCGGGGCAAACTCGGAGGGGTCCACGCCGTTCGGGATCACTCGAATGCGGTCCGGCTGCACCCCGGCGGCAACGAGCTCCGCGGCCACCTGATCGGAGACGGCCACCACCTGACGGGCCGACGCGAAGGCGTGTCGTTCCCACCGGACGTTGAGGGCCGTGTAGAGCGACTGATACCAGCGACGGGGGCCGGGCCGGGCGGGCGTCTGGTTGGCCGGGGCCGTCCGCCAGGCATGATGGACGAAGTGGGCGGCGTTGAGGTCGGCCGGGACGGGCGTCGAGCACCCGTTCGAGACCACTAGGTCCACGGTCGCGCGGTGCGTGCGGAGCCACCGCGCGCTCGCCCAGGCCAGGGCTACCTCCCGGAGGAGAGCCGTCGGCCAGGTGCGGCCCGGGAGGGGCACCCACGTCACCCGAGGGTGGGCAACGAGATCCGACATCGCCTCCTGCGCGAGCAGGACCAGGTGGTGGCCTCGGTCGAGCAGACACTGGACGACCTCCACGTTGACGCGGCCCTGACCGTCGCCTCGGACAAACTTGGGGGTAACGATAGCAATTCGCATGGTGGGGACGGTCTAGACCGTGGACGATCAGGCGTAAATGGAGGCGTGCGGGTCCGGCTTCGGGTCCGTCGTCGCGGCCTCGGGGTCGGTGCGGGCGGTCTCGTAGTAGCGCTTTCCACAGACGGCGAGGGCCGTGAAGGTCCAGGTTGCCATGCCGATGACGCCAGTGAGCTGGTTCGAGAAGAGCATCTGCGCAATCATGCCCATCACGATGGCGGTTGCGATGACGGTGAACTGGTCGGTTTCCTCCTGACGGAGGCGCACGATCCAGGACACCATCCAGGCCCACCCGAAGACGTATAGGACCCCACCGGGCCAGCCCAGGGTGAAGGGAATGGCCATGAGGCCACTGTCGAAGCTCGCGATCGCGTTCTCGTTGAAGTTCGCGGCGCGACCGAAGCTCCCGAATCCGCGGCCGACGGGTTCGGTGAGGGAATTTATGGCGGCAATCGAGTACAGGCCGGACCGGGCCGTGAAGCTGTTGTCGCTCCCCAGGTTGCCCAGGCTTTCGACACGTGGAGCAACGGTCTCCGACACGGTGTCGTGCAGCAGCAGGGGGAGGGAGAAGAGGGCACCGACCCCGAGCACGACCAGCAGACGCATGCGGAGACGCGTCTGCAGGCGGGCGATGGCGTAGAACAGGGAGACCGCAAATCCGCCCCAGGCCGAGCGGACCAGCGACAGCAGGAAGCTCACGAAGCCGGGTGCCATCGACAGTCGGGCACTGAGGCCGCGGGCCTCGAATAGCACCATAAGGCCCACCATCAGAATGCCGGCAAACGGGCCGGGGGAGTTCAGCGTGCTGAAGATGCGGACCTCAAAGGGCTCGGGGCGACCGATCGTCGTCATGCCGGACTGCACCATCCAGAACCGATCCCACGCGAGGGGGGAGAAGAACTGGATGATGCCGTACACGCCGATGATCAGAATGCCCCAGGTAAAGACCGACCGCGTGATGCGACGATAGAGCGGATACTTTTCGTAATGCACGAGGAGGTGGAAGGCGAAGAGCAGGGGACACGCCCACTCCAGCAGGCCGAGCGTGGCAGGCATCGGGCCATTCTGGAGGATACCCACCACGTACCCGTAGAGCAGTGCCCCGAAGACCAGCGCCATCGGCTGGTATAGCCGTGACTGGAAGCGGGTCGCGTAGTGCAGCACGCTGAAGAGGGACAACCCAGTTACCAGTATCGGCGTGAGCATGATGTAGCTGGACTGGGTGAAGTAGCCCACCTCGTAGTCGACGTACCGCCGAACGAAGGGGGTCAGGAACCAGATCCACCAGGTGAACCCGAAGTACAGGCCGGGATTGGTCAGGTAGAACCAGGCGCCGAGGCCGAGGGCGGTGACCGGGAAGAGGTAGTTGAGGTACACCGCGTAGGGGGTCGACACCACGATGCCCAGCGCGCAGAGCGCGAGCAGGGCGATTCCGGTCCCGAGGATGGTGGCCCGGGTTTGGCTGAGGGCAAGCGTTGCCATGGAGCGGGGAACTAAGAGAGCGAAGGGGAAGGGGACAGGGCCGGCCGGGGCCGCAGGGCCGCGGTGATGTTCTCACCGATCAGGGGCCAGGAAAACGTGTGCTCGTAGTAGGCCGCCCCGGCGGCGGCCTGTCGGGTACGCTCTGGGAGGTTCCGAACCAGTTGCTCCACGTGGTCGGCAAAGACGTCGGGCAGATCGTCGGGGGCGAGGCGCATGCTACCGGGGGCGGCCGCCCGCAGGTCGGCATCCGTGTCGACCCCGTGGGTCGAGACGGTGGCGACGCCGTGCTGAAGCCCGACGAGGAAAGAGCCCCGGCGGGCCGAGACCCCATTCTCGAATGGGCAGAGGTAGACGTCCATCGCCGAAAAATGGCGAGAGACGTCCGCCGCGGGCAGTGCGCCTGCGTCGTGGATGGGGTGCCCGGGAAGGGTCGTCTGTACGACCGGGCCGGCCGGGCCCACGTACAGCAGCAGCGGGGCCAAGCCCCCGGCGCGAAGGCGATTCAGGGCAACCCGGACCGTGCTCAGTTGCCGGGAGGGGTGCGCCGTCCCGAACAGGCCGACGACCAGCCGATCGTCGATCCCGAGCGCACGGCGCACCTGCTGCCGGTCGGCGCGGATGTTCGGAATGTTGGACCCCACCGGCACGACGTGCACCTCGGTGCCGGGAAACCAGGGGCGGAAGCGGTCGGCCCAGCTCTGAAGGGGGAAGAAGAGAACGTCGGCCGCTGCCCCCAACTGGCGGAACTGCCAGCGCTGCCAGGTCCACATCACCGCAAATTTCCAGGACTCGATCGGCACGAACGGCTCGTGGACGACCGCCGCGATCTTCAGGGACGGGTGCCGACGGCGCAGGGAGCGCAGGGTAGCGGCCAAGAAGGGGGTGAATCCCCAGTGCCCGTAGCTGAACGGATTGTACTGCACCAGGAGCCACGCGGGCGGGTCGAGGGCAATTGCCTCCTCAATCTCCCGGATGCCGTTCGGGGAGCTCGTAGAGAAGGCCGTAAGGACCCGTGCCGGGGGGCAGGGGCGTGGAGACGATTGGGCCGTTAGGACCCGCACGTCGTGCTCCTGCGCGAGGGTCGAGGCGAGGTGAAACGTGTAGTCTCCGATCCCATCCAGGGCGGGTGGAAAGGCCGGAAAGATCAGGTCGAGGCGCATGAACCGAACAGTGGGGAGGCCGAAGGGGGGAAGGCCGGATCGGGGAGATCACGGCGCACCCTAATATCCGGCATCCCCGGATGGAGGAGCGGGGCATCTGGCGCCTCTTGGGTCAGCCAGGAGCTGATAGAACCTCCGAATTCTCCCCACTCCGTTCGGAAAAGAGAAAAGAGCGCCGCGTCCGTCCACAGGGACGACAGGGGGAAAGAGGGGATCTCTGGGGAAACCGCGCTTTGCCCCGAAGACGCACCGGGGGCACTCCTTTTCTCCCCCCACCGATCAGCACCATTCGGTACCTTCTTCGGGGTCCTGCAACGTCTCGGCGCATTGCCGACGACAGGGCCCGCTCGTTCCTCCACGCCCATCCCGGCGCCTTCCCGCGTTACTGTACCATGACCGCCCCCGGACCCATCCCGAGCACATCACTCCGCGTTCTTCACCTCGTCGGGTACCTTCACGGGAATGACGGCATCACGACCCACCTCATGGCGCTGGCCGAGGGCCTGCAGCGGCGGGGCGACCGGGTCGGCGTGGCGTCGTGTGTGGAAACGACGCCAGCCTACCACATCAAGAATCGGGGGCCGGACTGGTTTGACAGCCACGGCGCACCCCACTTCTACGTCCCGTTTCCCGACGCCCAGCGCCCTGATCGGCGGCCGTTGGATGGGGGGCGGGGGCTGCGCGCCTTCTACGAGGCGGTCTCGACCTTCAAGCCGGACGTCATTCACCTCCACTCCTTCTCGCTCTTCCCGTACGCGTGGGGAATCCGGCTGGTCACGGGGATCCCGATTGTAAGCACGATTCACCTGAACCCCGATCCGAAGCGCACCGGGGTACGACTGATGGCAGCGGTGAACTCGGTTGTATCGCTCCTGCCCGACGGCATGGTGGCGCTCTGCCGGGAGCAGGAGGCGCTCTACCGCGAAAGCCTGCGTGCCCCCGACGCCCGAATCTTTCGGATCCCCCACGGAATCGACGCGGCACACTTCCGACCGCCCCAGCCCTCGGAGCGACACGCGGCCCGGACGGCGTTCGGGCTCGGGCCCAGTACCCCGACCGTCGCCCTGGTGGGGCGTCTCGACCACGTCAAGGGCCACGACGTCCTGATTCGTGCGCTCGGCCGTCTGCACCGGGAGGGGCGGTCCATCCATGCCCTGTTTGCGGGCACCGGGGCCGGCGAGGCCGATATCCGTCGGTTGATCGAGGCCGAGGGGCTCTCCGACACGGTGCACATGCTCGGCTTTGCCGATTCGCGAACCGTCCTCTGGGCCGCAGACGTGTCGGTCCTGCCGAGCCGACGTGAGGCGTTCCCGCTCGTGACGCTCGAGGCCATGCTCTGCGGGGTCGTTCCGATTCGGACGCCCGCCTCGGGAGCTTACGACCAGATCCTCGACGGGGACACCGGCTTCATCATTCCGTTCGACGACGACGCGGCGCTGGCCGACCGGCTCCGGGACCTCTTTGACGATCCCGCTCGCCGCGCGGAGATGGCGGCGGCCAGCCTCCAGCGGGCACGGTCGCAGTTTGCGGTCGAGACGATGATCGACCGCACCCGCTCGATGTACGCGGCGGTTACGGGGCGGGCAGAAGCCGTTCCGTCGGCCGCCGAGACCATCCCGTCGAATCTTGGTCCCCTCCCATCGCCCGAATTGGTGTCGGGGCGGTAGACGACCCGGTCCCTGTGCTGAGGTAGGGCCCTCACTGTCCTCTGCTCCCTCTGAATAGGGCCAAGGGGGCGGGAAAATGGTCAAGGATCCTGGGGGCAGGAATCAAGAGCGGCGGCTCACCTCCGCGGCCTTCTGGTTGTGTCCCGAATGAGACGGCGACGGCTGTCAAGCCTGACGCCTGTCGGGACACGTGCCAGCCATCCACAACGGTCTGTTGCGGGGGAACGTGCCCCTACGCGTTAGAGCAGGGAGGTCGGCATTCCACGCCAGCGTGGTCCGCACCGAGCAGGGGCTCCAGATGCGATCGCCGCGGGGAAAGGACACGGCCGGTGTGTGATCGTGTCCGCCGGGTCTGATTCCGAATCTGCCCGCGGCGTTCGGGGATAGATGGGTGGAGGCAAGTCTACCCACGCCTCTACACCTCTTCACGGTGCAGACCTCGACGCCGGTAGAAGGAGCATGGAAGGGCTAAATCTTCCATCCCTGCCCGCTTAGGGCTCCCGAGGAACAGGCGCCGATGCGTCGTTTTCCCTCCAAAAAGTCACCCGACCCTGGCGGCCGAAGATTGGGGGCGCTTCTTTCGGGCGGGGAGTTGCCCGTAGGCCGTGCGCAGAGCCATCTTCAGATAGGGGGGACGCGCGAGCTGGGGCAGGACGTGCGACCACGGAGAAGACCGTTGACCCTGGGCAGCCTGTATGTCCAGGCACCAGTTCGTCACCCGGTGGAACGTGGCCTCCTCCGAGAACCACTGCTCCCAGCACCGCCGTGCCCGCTCGCCCATCTCTTCGGCTTCGTCGGCCCGGCCGCGGAGCAACTCGGGAAGACGGTCGAGGTCGTCCTCGGCGACGCGCACGCTGACGGCGCTCCAGTCGGGGCCGTCCGGCGGCGTCCACTCGTCCGAGATGATCACCGGCGCCCGGCCCATCCGCATCATTTCAAAGAGGCGAATGCTCGAGGCCCCGCGGCCGCGGGGGCAGAGCACAAATTTACTCCGGGCCGCGACGTCGGCGTACTGACGTTCGAGAGCCGTCCGGGTCTCAACCGGGAGCTCGGCGTAGGGCCAGTAGGGGGTGGTGTCGAAGAGAAACCCGTCCTCGGGCGGGAGCTGCATGAGCGCCGACCGGAGGGAATGCGTCCCGGCCTGTCCGATGAAGGAGTACAGGTAGTCCCGCGGCGTTGGCGTCTCGTCGTACGTGATGAACGGGTGGTCGAAGGCATTCAGGTAGAGCCCGCCCCGCGTTCGGGAGGGGTCGTGCCAGCGGGCCGGGATCGAGGCGTACACGCCGGGCAGGAAGGCCACGGGAAAGTCGTGCCGACAGAACAGGAAGCACTTGTCGCGGTGGGCCCGGTAGACCGGGTGCCGCCGTACCTCGAAGTAGTGCCGAATCGGATCACAGTTTTCGACGAAGAGGATCACGTCGGCCGTCGCCGGGTCGTCGGTCAGGGCGTGCACGCCGCGCCGGTCCCGGTCAGCGGACCGGCGCATGCGCTCGAGGTCGTCGAACGCGTAGTCCCACGGGGCCGTCGACTGAGCCGCGGCGGAGAGAAGGTGAACAGTAGCCATAACGGGAGGGGAGAAAGGGGATTAGAGATACCCGTAGCGGGCGAGTTCGGGGCCGGCCAGGCGCTCGGCCTCCTCGATTTCCTGAGGGCCTCGGCGTTCGTGCTTGCCGATCGACCCGGTGTGGGCGGTCTGGAGGCGACGCCGGAACGCCCGGGTGGACTCGAGACCGAGGTGCTCGAGGATCTTTTCCCCGTAGGCCTCGGGGGCCTGCATGAATTCCTCATACCGGAGCAGCATGACCCGCCCGCTGGCCTCGACCTCGGGCAGGGAGAAGAAGTGATCGCAGCGACGCACCATGTAGGCCCACATCCAGATGGCCCGACCGAAGGGAGAGGCAGCCAGGAACTCCTCCTCCCGCCCGTCCTCGACCCACCAGGGCACGTAGGCGTCGCCCACCTTTCGGCCGAGACGCATCTCGGCGCCCATCAGGTGCGTCAGGTTTTCGTCGCTGAGGACGTCGTAGGTTCGAATCAGCGAGTTGGCGCAGTCCCGCCCGTCGCGGTAAATGTGGATGATTTTGGCGTCGGGAAGCGCGTAGTACACGAACTCCGGCGCAAAGCTGAGGAACGGCTCCTTGTAGATCATGCGGCGCACCGAGCGGCGCAGGCGGAGGGCGTCGTAGAGGCCGCGGAGGCCCGTGGGGGCGTTGACCCACTTCTGAACGGCGGCGGCCCGGGAGTGGAACCGTCCCGACTCCATGTAGTCGTCGAGGGCCCGCTCGAAGCCAACCGCGAGGGCGTCGTAGAGGGTCGGGGAGAGGTCCGCCGCGTTCACGATTTGGGGAATGGACACCGGGAGAATGGTTCCGGTCACGCACTCCGCGTCGGGAAGGGTGTTGAGCACCTCCATAAGAAACGTGGTTCCGGAGCGGGGGCAGCCCAGCACGATGTCGTACTGGTACTTGAGCAGGGACGCCTCCTTCGGGGAGAGTGGGGCCCGTTCCAGCCGCTGCGTGGGGGACATGGCGCGCTCAGGCACCGGAGGGCTGAGGGGAGAGGGCTGCGTAGAGGGCATTGGGGACATCGGCGGTGAGGGCAGTGTAGAGCTGCTCGTGCTGGTGAAGAAAAGCAGACAGGGGGAAGGTCGAGCGGGCCCGGGCATGGCCGGCCTCGCCCATCGCGGCCGCGAGGGCCGCGTTCGTGCAGAGCCGGCCGAGAGTGGCGGCGAGACCGGGCTCGTCCTGGGGCGCCACGTGGAGCGCAAAGTCGGAGGTCGCGTACTCGGGGATGCCGCCCACCGTACTCACGACTGAGGGGCGGCCGTAGGCGGCTGCTTCCAGGGGGACGAGGCCGGCCGGTTCGTGCCACACCGACGGGACGACGACGGCCCGGGCCGCCCGGAGTAGGTCGGGCACGGCGGGGGGAGAGACCCACCCGTGGAAGGTTACTCGGTCGTTCAGGCCAAGGGCGCGGGCCTGCGCCTCAAGGTCGGCCCGGGCGTGCCCGTCGCCGGCGATGTCCAGGTGCACCGGGGCGGGCACGTCGACCAGGGCGCGTAGCAGCCAGTCGACGCCCTTTTCGGGTACGAGGCGACCCAGAAACAGCAGGCGCGGCGGGCGGTCGAGGGGCAGCGGAGGCGGAAGAGCCGGGCCGTCGGGCGCCGGGGAGCGCATCACTCGAATTTGTGCGTCGGGGTAGCCGAGGGCCACCATTTCGTCCTTCAGGTACTGACTCACTGTGAGCACCGGAAGGGTCGGCAGCACGCGCTGGTTGGCGGCCAGGCGCCGAAAGTTTTGCTGTACGCTCGCGGGGCGCCGACTGCCGCAGCCGTCGACGTAGTGGCCAAAGAGGCAGGCTGGGAGGCCGGCCGTGCGGTTGCAGGGCGTCTGGCTCCGGGACAAGTAGCGCGATCCGCTCGGGCAGGCGGCCCCGTTGTCGTGGACGGTGCGCAGCACGCGGAGGTCGGGCGGGGGACGCTGCGTCACGGCCTTGTGCAGGTGCAGCACATCGACCCGGTGCGCCCGCGCCTGGCGGTAGAGGTCCTGCTCGTCGCGGACGTGCAGGCGGTGGGCCGAGGTCCGGCCACGGAGGCCAAACGAGAGCACCTCGTGGCCCGCGGCGCGGAGGCCGTCTGTGAGCCGGGCGATGTAGGTTTCGATGCCGCCCTGCCCGTCGAGGTCGTGGATGTAGTGAGCGATGCGCATAGGAATGGGAGGGGCTACGCGACGGGGGAGTGCGGGAACGGTGCCATCGGGTGACGGCGGAGGTGGTCGAGGCGGTCGCGGAGGGCCGCTACGTCCCCGGTGGGGACCACGTACCCGTCGACGCCGTCGGTCACGTACTCCTTCATGCCTGTGTCTTCGGTCACCACGACGGGGACGCCACAGGCCATCGCCTCCATGGGCGCGTACCCGAATCCGTCCTCGTAGGAGGGGTGGGCAAAGACGTCGGCGGCCTGCAGGACCAGGAGCGGGTCCCCGGGCGCAAAGCGGATGCGCGGGTGCTCCTCGATCCAGGGCGCCAGAAAGCGGCGCATTTTCCGCGTGGGCCAGCCGCCCACGATGGTGAGTTCGGCCGGGTCGGGGAGCGTCGAGAACGCCTCCAGCAGCACCGGAATGCCCTTAGTGACGTCGACGCGGCCCACGTACACAACCCGGAAGACGCCGTCATCGGGCCGCCCGGCGGCGGGCCGGAAGCGGGGGTGGGGGCGCAGGTACGTGCGCTCCAGCTTGGACGCCGGAATGCCGGCGTCGAGAAACGATTGCCGCGTGTAGTCGGAGTGGACGTAGATGCGGTCGGCTCGCTCATACTCCGCGAGGGTCTTCCGGCGGTGGGGCTCGTTGAGCCAGCTGCTATCGACCCCCCAGTCCTCCGCGGCGCGGTCGTGGAGGCGGCGCACGTTGTCGACGTGACTATTGACGGCGACCAGTTCGAGGGTCTCGAACCCGAGTGCCTCCGCGCGACGGAAGCTTCGGAGGGACTGCCCCACGAAGCCCATGAAGCGCTCGTGTGGCCCCTCGAGCCCGGCGGCCACGCGACGGTCGAACAGGTCGTTCTGGACGTAGCTGGCCCAGCCGGCGCTGTAGCGGAGGGGGGTCCAACGGTAGAGCCACCCGAACGGAGCGGCCGAGAGCCGCCGCCCGGTGGCGGGGGCGTCGTCGGTGTGGGGGGCTGCGTTCAGGTAGTAGGCGAGTTCGCCGTCAGCCCGCGTCTCCTCCACTAGGTGCGCGAAGTGCTGACCGACGCCACCCTGGCCGTACGGGGAGTGACAGGCGAGAACACGCATTGAAGATGGGGGCTAGGAAACGGGAGAGACCCCATCATACACCCCGCCCGTGCCCGAGGCGGAAGCCATTCGACAGCAGCAGAGGGGGAGATCTGGATGAGGACGCGATTCCGGGTGGGGGCCGGGGGCTCTGTTTAGGACAACGCCCGCGCAATACGTCGCGACACCCGGTCTTCGAGGTTGCGGAGGCGGGCGCGGGTCCGAGAGAGCATGGGGCTGACGACCGCAAAGTGGAGGTCCTTCCGGTGGCGCCACCACTGAATCCGCCAGTAGGCACACTTTACGGCGAAGTTGAGGGCTCCGGCCCACGAGAGCCTCGGACGCAACCGCGGGTAGTCAAACTCAACCATCTCGTCTACGCAGATGCGCTCGATCGAGGCAACCTCATCGCTCGTGAGGGCCGTTTTCCAGGCGTCGGCGCGGGCCTTGGAGATCGGTCGGGTGGCGGCCTCGTTGAAGGAGGAGGACGCCTCTTCGGTCATGAACCGTTCTGCGTCGACGTGGAAGCGGAGCATACCGTCCTCGTAGGGAAGGTCCAAAAACGAACAGAGGCCCCGGAGCGTCTCGCGGGGAATGGTCACGAGGTCCTCGTACCGCACCTCTACGCGCTGCTCCCTCGGCACGAAGCGACGGAGGTAGTCCCGGCCGTGCGTCATGACCTTGTGCCGGTTCATGGCGTTGAGCACCGCGTCGTTGGGGAAAAACGACACCCGCTTCATCGACGCGACGCCCCCGCGCGGGTCCCGCACCACGTGCACGAAGCGGGCGTCCGGAAACATGTCGATTAGCAGGTTGGCGTGGTAGATGTTGCCCGGCGTTTTTTCGCCCCACCGGGCCTTGCCGTGCAGGGCGGCCCACGCCTCGAGGAGGCACTGGTAGGGACGACGCAGGTCCACCGGGCCGTTCAGGATCGTGGAGCGGACGGCCGAGAGGTCGAGGCCGGGAACCTTCGATTGGTTCTCGGCCAGAAATCGATCTACAAACGACTCGTACGCCGCGACTGAGAGCGTCGGAGAGCGCCACAACGTGTACGACACCGTCCAGTCGAACCCGTAGAAGTAGTTGACCTCGTCCGGGATGGCGACCGCCGAGTGCGCGTTTAGAAGAAGCCGCAGGAGCGTCGTGCCGGAACGGTTGGCCCCGACGATGAAGATGGGAGCGGACATGAGAGAAGACGACAGGAAGGACGATACGAGACCCTCAGGGGCTACGCGACGGGTTGAACCTCGGGCTCCAGGAATCGGGCGAACGGGGTGTCCCGTAGCGCCACCGTCACCTCGTCGAGGTTGTCGACGATTTGGGAGAGGTCGTTCGACGTCAGCTTGCGGAGCTGCGTCTCGACACGGGCGGGAGCGAGCCCGAGGTACTCAAAGATCCGGTCGGCGGTGTCCTGGTGCCGGTTCTGCGGCAGCAGGTCCTGCTCGTAGGTGACGCTAAGGTGCGGGATATCCTCGAGCGACGCGTCCTGAAAGCGGGTAAGACGCTCGAAGTACTCCATTCGACCGAAGAGGTCCGGGATGTCTACCGTCGTGCTCGGTCGGGCCGCGGCCCGCGCCGCGGGCGTGTCCCGCCACGCGTGCAGCACGTTGCGCTTGCCCACCATCTGGGCCGAGAGGGCCTGCCGGAACAGATTCTGACGCTGCAGCCGGATGATGTGGACGCCGCCGGCCTGCTGTGCACGGAAGAAGTCCCGCGCCGTCTCGACCGAACTCTTCAGGGGCGTGTGGGTGGTCTTGAACTTGAACCCTCGCACGGGGCGGCTCGACGGGAGCCACCGGCCGGGTCGCCGGCTGGAGGGCCAGGTCTCCGGCGTGTAGAAGATGTGCAGATCCATCAGGATCTCGGGATGAAACGAGACCAGGTTCGAGAGCAGCGTGCTGCCCGTCCGCTCCTGCGACACGAGGAGAACGTACTCGGCCGGGCGCAGGATTGGAGACGCGTGTCGGGCCTCGGTGAGAAGCCGTCTTAGAAATTGACCAGTGGAGTATTCCATGAGAGGTCGTGCGGGGAAAAGGCTGCGGGGGGGACGGCGAGGCCTACTCGCCGACCGGGGTCGAGGCCTCGACCGGCGATGAATTCGAGAACTGAAGGGAGTGGTACGTCCACAGTTGGCCGCGGCGCTCCAGCAGTTCGTCGTACGGGCCCTGCTCGACGACACGGCCCTTCTCGAGCACCACCACCCAGTCGGCATTCTCGATCGTCGAGAGCCGGTGGGCGATGGCGATGACCGTCCGACCCTTCCGGAGCTGATCGAGGGACTGTTGTACCAGTCGCTCGGAGACGCTGTCGAGGGCACTGGTGGCCTCGTCCAGGATCAGGATGTCGGGGTTCAGGAGCAGCGCCCGCGCGATGGCGATCCGCTGGCGCTGGCCGCCGGAGAGGCGGACGCCCCGGTCGCCGAGGACCGTGTCGAACCCCTCCTCCATCTCCTCGATGAAGTCGAGGGCATTGGCCTGGCGGGCGGCCTCCACGATTTCGGTGTGGGAGACCGACGGATCACCGTAGGCGATGTTGTAGGCAACGGTGTTGTTGAAAATGTGGGTGTGCTGACTCACGATGCCAATGTGGCTGCGGAGGGACCGCTGTTTGAATTCGCGGATGTCGACGCCGTCGAGCCGAATGACGCCCGAGTCGGGGTCGTAGAAGCGAGGGATCAGGTCGGCCAGCGTGGTCTTGCCGGCGCCCGAGCTGCCGACGAGGGCCGTCGTCCTGCCCTGCTCAATCGTCATGGTGATGTCCTGAAGCACCGGCTGACCGGGTTCGTAGCTGAAGGTCACGTCCTCGAACGTGATGGCCGACTGGATGGGGGGCGCGATTTGGGTCCCGTCCGGCAGGAAGGGCTTGTCCTCGTCGCGAAGCAGGTCGGCGACGTTGGCGATGCCCGCCCGGTTCTGGGCCCAGTCACCCCGGAGAATGTTGAGGTGGTTGATGATCGGCATCATCCGGAACATCGCCAGCAGGAAGGTCAACAGGTACGCCATGTCGAGCACGCCCGTGAAGACGTAGAACTGGACGGCAAACAGAATCAGGCCCAGCAGGATCGTGCCGACCACCGCCTTCGAGAGCGGCTTGATCATGGAGTGGTACTGCGCCGTGGTGATGACGGCGTCCGCGAAATCGTTGGTTCGTGCCTCAATCCGGTCCCGCTCGTAGTCCTGTTTGTTGTGGACCATGACGGTGCGGATGCCGTCGATCAGTTCGGAGATGGCCGAGGTGAAGGCCCCTGCCGTCTCCGTGATGGCCTCGCCCTGTTTCTTGACGTGGGACACGATGTAGGACAGCCCGAGGGACAAGAGTGCAAACAATCCAATCGCGACGAGCGACAGCTCCCAGGAGATCCAGAACATCAGCGCGACGTAGGTCAGGAGCATCGTGCCCTGGCTCAACACGGCCAGGGAGATGCCCAGCGCGGACGTGGTCCGACTGATCTCGTTCAGGATGCTGTTTAGAATCTCGCCGCCCTTGGACTTCGAGTAGAACTGCAGCGCCACGGCCTGCAACTGGTCGACGACGCGCAGCCGCAGGTCCTCGACGATCCGGGCCCGGCTTCGGGCCCCGTACACGTCGGAATAATAGGAGCACACTGAACTGACCCACGTCGCCATCAGGATGAGGCCGAAGATGATGTACATTCGCCGCATCGGGTCCCCCTCCGTACCGAGCAGCAAGCGATCAAGCCATTCGATGCCGACTCCGCCGGTGCTGCCCTCGGTAAAGGTCTGGAGGAACGGAATGACCATCCCGACGCTGAGGCCCTCCAGGACCGACGCGGCGATGGAGACGACGATCGTAATCGCGATGTAGTGGGAGTACTTTCGGAAACTTGGATACAGGACCCGAAGGTCGCTCCGGGATGGGCGTCTCTTCGCGTCGGACGTAGGGGTGGACATGGAGAAGGGGAAAAGGGGAGACCGATGAACACAGGGGAACTGGCAGGGTACGACCCGGCGGGTCGACAGGGAGACGGCTTTCGCGCTGAAAATTGGCAACCTTTCGCTACGGCGCACTGCGCCATTGGATGAGGGCGGACCGGAGCGCCGGCCCATAAGCAGCCCCACGGGCCGCGCCGGTCAGGCACTCCAGGGCGACAGCCGGGGGCGCGCGTCGGACTCCCGGTGCGGGCGGTCGGGAACGCTCGGCGCCGACAGGAGACGCTCCACAGCCCCGCGAAGGGCCCCGAGGTCGACGCGGAACGTGTCGGGGTTCAGCGTCTGTTCGGCGCCGAGCAGATAGTCGTAGTGGTGACCCAGCGACGCCGCGAGAAACATGTAGTGCGGCGCGATGTCCGTTCCGGGAAAGAGCTCCAGGACGCGGAGGTCCCGGCCGAAGAGCAGGTTCGTGAGGCCGGCGCCGTGTGGGGCCACTACCGCCTC
>Ga0207753_1000405_pt1 | contig 16903 bp, 19 predicted proteins | sample PonA233FremontCA_2_FD_187273 | JGI IMG/M metagenome (GOLD analysis project Ga0207753, IMG submission 187273) | Salt pond sediment microbial community from Fremont, CA, USA - Pond A23 Sediment 3 (SPAdes) | ecosystem: Environmental > Aquatic > Non-marine Saline and Alkaline > Saline | place: USA... | reverse complement strand
CGTATGTCTCCCATTGAAAACCACGTGGAGACAGTGAAAGCACATGACTGAGAGCGATTTGCGTACACAGGCGACAGAGATACACGAACAGTTTTCCGACCAGCTAGACGTTACAGTCGAGGAGATCGAGGAGCGACTGGAGACGCTGGTCAACGAGTACAAGGTCCCCACAAACGAGGCCAGACGAAGTGTCATCAACACCTACCTCGACGAGGCGGGGATGGACCGCGACGACCTCGGCAGTGGTGGTGGCAACGAGCACGTCGACATCGCGGCGATCGACAGCCCGGAAGAGTGGGTCGACGTTACCGCGAAAGTCGTCGATCTCTGGGACGCAACCAGCGACGCAGTCGCGCAGGTCGGACTGCTCGGCGACGAGACCGGGACGATCAAGTTCACGAAGTGGTCGAAATCCGACCTGCCGAGTCTCGAAGAGGGCGCCGTCTACAACCTCCGGAACGTCGTCACCGACGAGTACCAGGGCCGGTTTTCGGTCAAACTCAACCGGACGACGACGATCGAAGAACTGGACGAGGATATCGAAGTCGGCGAAGACGACGTCGAAATCGAGGGCGCACTCGTCGACATCCAGTCCGACTCCGGACTCATCAAGCGCTGTCCGGAGGAAGACTGTACGCGCGTGCTCCAGAACGGGCGCTGCTCGGAACACGGCGAGGTCGAGGGCGAGTTCGATCTCCGGATCAAGGCCGTCGTCGACGACGGATCGGACGTCTACGAGGTCATCTTCGACAAGGAGACGACCGAGGAACTGACCGGTATCGACCTGGAGGAGGCCCAGGAGATGGCGATGGACGCGCTCGATACCTCCGTCGTCGCCGACGAGATGACCGACAAGATCCTCGGACAGTACTACAGAGTTACGGGCCCGACGTTCGGGCGCTACGTGCTGGCAAACGAGGTCGAACAGCTGCGTGAACCGGCCGATCCAGAAGCAGTCCTGATCAAAGCGAGGTCGATCTAGATGTCGAGTGTTCCAACCCGCGAAGTCGCCAAGCGCGTCTTCGCACGCGAGTTCAACGACGCAACGTACACGTTCAAAGAGAGCGACGACGACCGTGCACCGGTGTACGTCCTCCTGCCGACCGGCGAGAGCGCCAACCGCATCTTCGTGGTTGGCACGCTGACGGAGACGCAGGATGTCGGCGAAGACTCCGAGTACTGGCAGGGTCGGATCGTCGACCCCAACGGTGATACGTACTTCACCTACGCCGGCCAGTACCAGCCAGAGGCCGCCTCGATGCTGCGGGAACTCGAACCGCCAGCCTACGTAGCTGTCGTCGGCAAGCCGCGGACCTACGAGACCGACGAGGGCGAGGTGAACGTCTCGATCAGACCAGAATCGATCACCGAGGTCAGCGAAGCGGTCCGCGACCGCTGGGTCGTCGAAACCGCCGACCGGACGCTCGACCGGATCCAGAAATTCGAAGAGTCCGAACACGACGAGTACGTCCAGATGGCAAAAGAGGAGTACGAACTCCCGACGGAGAACTACCGGCGTGCCGCAGTGGAGGCACTCGAAAGCCTCGAAGAGGAAACGGCCGAGCCAGCGCCGTAACGCGCTGTGTAGCGGCACCAGACGCTTTATTTCGGCCTGTTCGAGTCAGGTAGTAAACAGCTGTCTGACGAACATTTTAATAGAGAGAGTGTCATAGCTTGCCATATCAATGGGCAACAAAAACAAGACCATCTCCTTTCGCGTGAGCCAGGAGAAATTCGAGACCCTGCGCGATATCGCGGAGGAGCGAGATATCTCGTTGTCTGCCGTTTTCCGGGATTACGTGGACATGCTCGTTGCCCACGACGGCCAGGTCGAGGTCGCGCCGGAACACGAGATCAGTGATTCGAGTACAGAGAGTTCGACGTCGAGTTTCCCGCCAAAAGTCGAGGTCCCGAAGAGTTTCGTCCGGGAACACGAGCGCCTCGAACTCGAAGCCGAGCATCTGCGCGAGCAACTGGAGGAGCACAAACGCTACGTGACGAAACTGCGTCAGGAACTCGACGAGCACGACCAGGAAGATGTCGTCCACCTCGACGAACTCGACGGCGAGAAAGAGGACGATTCACCGTACCGGATCGGCGATTTCGACGACTCGAATTTCTAAGTCTCTATTCTGTTTCGAAGCCAAAGACGCGCTGTAGTTCGATCTCTACCTGTTCGACGAACGTCTCCAGTAGTTCGGTGAACTCGGCTTCCGAGACGTGAACGTCGACACGCGAGTACGGATCCTCGGGGAGTTCGACACGGAACTGGCCGTCACCCTCGTAGATCGGTTCGCTCTCGCTCAACACCTGATGGTCGATGGCTCTGAGAACGGTCGAATCACAGCGTCCGTGAAGCTGTTCGAACGCTGCCGAGTACGCCTCTTCGAGTTCTTCGAAGTAGTGGACGTACTTCGCTTCGAATTTTTCCTCGTCGAAGGTGGTCATACGTATCTGGACGTGCTGGAAGTGAAAAACGCTGGCTGTCCAGGAGTGAGTGTAGTTTGTTCAGTGCTTACCACTGAGATTGTATACAGCAAGAAAGCCCCGAGGCTCTGAACTCGGGGGACCCACGCTGCGCTCCTCACCCTTCGGGTTGCGGTGCTTGCGGGATCCACCTTCGTCCAGAGCCTCGCCCCTTTCAGTCCCGCCCGATTTGGCTTTCTAGGCCGGGCGGGACTGAAAGGGGCCGGTCGCTCGGTTCATCCCGGACGAAGTAAGCACTGGAACGAGTGTAGCGAGTGAAGCGCGCAACGAGTGTCACACGAACGCAGTGAGTGTGACCTCGATAGACGAGCGAAGCGAGTCTATCGGTGCCCGGATGGGCGAGCGACCGGGGGCTTTATTGCTGTCTGTATCTGCTACGGCACTCCTTAATGTACCGAACAAACCTCCTAGAATCCTCGTCGCGCATAGAAAGCACTTTAGCCGGCGTCGGGCAAGGGACCGGTAATGAGTCTGGCCGATTCGGATCACGAACTCGTCGTCGAGGAACTCGGCCGCGAGCCCTCTCCGGCTGAAGTGGCGCTTTTCGAAAATCTCTGGAGTGAACACTGCGCGTACCGCTCCTCGCGACCCCTGCTCGGGGCCTTCGAATCCGAGGGCGAGCAGGTCGTCATCGGCCCCGGTGACGATGCTGCCGTCGTTGCATTGCCCGACGGCGAGACCTACATCACGCTGGGAATCGAGAGTCACAACCACCCGTCCTACGTCGATCCGTTCGACGGCGCAGCGACCGGCGTCGGCGGGATCGTCCGCGATACACTCTCGATGGGGGCCTATCCGATCGCACTCGCAGATTCGCTCTATTTCGGAGATTTCGAGCGCGAGCACTCGCAGTATCTCTTCGAGGGCGTCGTCGAGGGAATCAGCCACTACGGCAACTGTATCGGCGTCCCGACGGTGACGGGTTCGGTCGCATTCCACGACGACTACGAGGGGAACCCACTCGTCAACGTCGCCTGTATCGGCCTGATCCGCGATCCAGAACGACTGGTGACCGCGGAGGCCCAGCAGCCGGGCAACAAACTCGTCCTGTTCGGGAGCGCGACAGGCCGCGACGGACTCGGCGGGGCCTCCTTCGCCAGCGAGGATCTCGGCGAAGATGCCGAGGTCGAGGATCGACCAGCGGTCCAGGTCGGTGACCCCTACTCCGAGAAACTCCTCATCGAGGCCAGCGAGCAACTGATCGACGGCGATCTCGTCGAATCGGCCCGGGATCTCGGCGCAGCCGGGCTGGGTGGCGCATCCAGCGAACTGGTCGCCAAGGGCGGCCTCGGAGCCGAGATCCGGCTCGAAGACGTCCACCAGCGCGAACCGAACATGAACGCACTGGAGATCCTCCTCTCGGAATCCCAGGAGCGGATGTGCTACGAGGTCCGTCCGGAGAACGTCGAAAAAGTCGAAGCGATCGCCGACCGGTACGACCTCGGTGCCTCGGTCATCGGCGAGGTGACAGACGGGAACTACGTCTGCACGTTCGAGGGAGAGACGGTCGTCGACGTCGACGCGGAGTTCCTCGGTGAGGGTGCGCCGATGAACGATCTGGCGACCGAGCCACAGCCGGCAATCGAGCGGGAGATTCCCGACGTAGCACTTTCCGAGGCGATCGAGACCGTCCTCTCCAGTCCGAACACCGCCTCCAAACGCTGGGTCTACCGGCAGTACGACCACGAAGTCCAGCTCCGGACCGCCGTCCGACCGGGCGACGACTCTGCACTGCTCGCAGTCCGCGAGGCCGGTGTCGGGCTCGCCTTCAGTTCCGGTGCTGATCCGAACTGGACGGATGCAAACCCCTACGAGGGCTCACGCGCGGTCGCACTCGAAAACGCGACGAACCTCGCTGCGAAGGGGGCGAGACCACTCGCCGCTGTCGACTGTCTCAACGGCGGTAACCCGGAGAAGCCGGACGTCTACGGCGGCTTTTCGGATGCCGTCGACGGCCTCGCCGATATGTGTGCGACACTCGACATCCCGGTCGTCGGCGGGAACGTCTCGCTGTACAACGACTCGCCGAGCGGACCGATTCCACCGACACCGACGCTCGCTGTCGTCGGCACGAAAGACAGCTACGACGCGCCGACGCTCTCGCTCGACGGGGCGGGTGAGTTGCTCGTCGTCGGCGATCTCGCACTCGCGGGCCAGTCGGAGCCACGGCTCGGTGGATCCGAGTTTCTCGCGGCCGTCGACGGCAGCGATCGGTTCCCAGAACTGCCAGCAGAGCCGGGCGCACTGATCGACGCGGTCGCGACCGTCGCGGATCTGGAGGGCACGCTCGCAACCCACGACGTGAGCCACGGTGGACTGGCAGTCACACTCGCCGAGATGGTGACCGAGGATGCCGGCGCGACGGTCACACTCGACGGTGACGCCCGGTCGCTGCTACTGCAGGAGCAACCGGGACGCGTCGTCGTGGAGACGGCGGAGCCGGACGCGGTGAAGGAGGCGCTCGAAGGTATCGCGCCGGTAACAGAGATCGGTACTGCGGACAGTTCTGGATCACTGACGATTTCGGCCGAATCCGACGCTGTGGAGATTACTGCCGAGGAGATTGCGGAACACCGGGACGTCATTCGGGAGACACTGGAGTAGTCGTCGTCAGGCTGCTATCAGTCACGACAGTGGGACCCGCGGATTTATAACCACTGGCGGGAACATGCCGACCATGGAGATACCGGATCGGATCGCACAGCAACTAGAGGGTGAAACGATACAGTCAGCCGTCAACCTCGGCGACGAGGATCTGATCTGTTTCACTCCGACGCGGACCATACTGTACAACGGGGAAGGGCTACTGAGTGACGAATCGACCGAGATCTTTACACACGACGTCGAGCGACTGAACATCTCCGAGGGGCGCCGGAAGACGAAGTTCACACTCGAATACGTCGACGCTGTCGAGAGTTTCAGCGTGAGCAAGAAACGCGGTAAGCAGGTACTCCAGCGGCTGTTGACTGGTATTCTCGGGGTACAGGACGTGATCGGCGAGGAGGAGACCGTCGCTGGTGTCTTTCTGTTCAGCGAACTCACGCTGGTCATCACGGAGCAGCGACTCGTCAAACACGTCGGCTCGTACGTCTGGGACCCCGATTTCGAGGAGTATCCGTTCTCGGATGTGACAGGACTCGAGTTCGAGGAAGGGAGCGTCGCCACCTCTGCGGTCATCTCCGTCGGCGGACGACCCGAACGGATCAAGGCGCCGAGCGATCAGGCCAAGAAGCTCCGGCGGACACTGACGAAGGCGCTGTTTGCCTACCACGAAGTGTCCTCACTCGAAGAACTCAACGATGCTGTGCGTGACGAATCCGAGACGGCAACGCCAGACGACGATATTGGGCTGGGGCTGGACGACAGCATCTCGCCGCTCGTGAGCGACGACAACGACGGCTCCCAGAAGCCGGCAGCGGAAACAGAAGAGTCGGTCAGTGACGATGGGCCGAGGCTGGTGTCCAGCAGTAGTGAAACAGAGAGAGTCGGTGACGAGGGAGACGAGGAGACGACCGCAGTAGCGGACCAGCAATCGGGGATCGATCCCGAGGAGTTCGAAGCGATGCAGGAACAGATCGCGACGCTGACAGAGGCTGTCGACCGACAGAACGAACAGCTAGAGAGTCAGCGCGAAACCATCGAAACGCTCATCGAAGAACTCCGGAAACAGGTCTGAGCAATCTTTTCCGGTTCTGGCCGCGGTCGTTACTCGTCGCGTCCGGTGACTTTTCGAATACACGAGGAGCCGAAGGGGCCGTGTTCGGCCGCATCGAAGACGATGAAGTGACCAGTCGAGAGTGAGGCGTTACACCGCCGGCAGGTAAAGTCGCCCTCTCGCGTGACGACGTCGGCTTCGAGACTGACGAACTCACCGGAGCGGGTGTGGACGATACCGTCCTCGCGGTCGATAATCCCCCGCATCTCTGCCGTATCGAGGATCTCCCGGGTGATCGCCGGATCAGTCGTCACCGTCTCGATGCGGTCGAGTGTCTCGGCGAGCGACAGCGAGTCGTCTTCGAGATGCGCGAGCAGTTCGACCCCGAGTTCGATCCGTTGCTCGACGGTGGGGTCCGGATCGGTCGTCACATCCGGGCAAACGGACCCGGACCACAAAGCGTTTGATGCCCCACGCCGGTTGTGGGAGTAATGAGGGCCGCAACTCGACGGCAAGTAGTCGGCATCGGTGGACTGCTTGCCATCGCAGCGATCGCGGCCCTGTTGTTCTCGCCGCGTGCGCTGCTGGAATCGCTCGAAGCCCTCGCCGCCCGTCCGCTGTTGTTCGTTCCTGCCCTCGTCGGACTCTACCTGTTGCGGCCGTTCTTGCTCTGGCCGGTCACGTCGATCGCGGTGTTGCTGGGGTATCTGTTCGGCCCGGTAGCTGGGATGGGGCTCGCGCTGGGCGGTGCGGCGCTGACCGCGATGCCACCGTATCTACTCGGGCGGTACGCGAAGTGTGATCTGGGATTGTTCGGCTACGTCGGCTCGACTGGCGACCGGTTTTTCGACACTGTCGGGCGAACGCGGGGTGTCATCGCAGCACGATTCTCGCCGATTCCGGGCGATCCGATCTCGTACACGTCAGGGCTGTCCGGCGTTCCGGTCGTGCCATTCCTCACCGGGACGGTGCTCGGCGAGATCCCGTGGGCGTTCGTCGCCGTACTCGCTGGCACATCGATGCGGACGCTCCGGCTCTCGGCCTTTTCTGTAACGCCGGAGTTGCTTCTCGCGCTGGCTGGCCTCTCTGCGCTGTTGCTCGCTGGCCCGCTGTATCGACGAGTCGCGAGTGAGTCGACCGACCTGTGACCGGGTTCACTGCCGCTGCCACCCGTTCGGTGGCTGTTCCGCGTCTGCAGTGTTGGGGCCGAGGCCGGGGCCTGGTCCCCGCTCTGTCTCCACCAGTTCCTCGACGCGCTGTTCGAACTCCTCGTGGGTGATCTCACCACGTGCGTAGCGGAGTCGAAGTTCGTCAAGTGCTGTCTCGCTCTCCGTGATGGCACCGCTGTGGGCGCCCCCGTCTGTCGCCTGGTGTTCCAGAACCCCGAGAGAGACGGGGAGAATACCGCCGAATCCGACGACGAACACGACCCAGAACGAGTCGACGCCGAGGGCCAGCAGGCTGAACGCGACCAGCAGTGTCCCAGTCGTTACGGCCGTCGAGACGACCGGGGCGAGTGGATGGCTGGAATCGGCCCCTGCACGACCCGTGGGCGACCACTGTCCGGTCATGCTCCACCCCGTCGCCACACGCTGGCTGCGTAAACCGAGCCGACGACGACCGACGCGATGAGTGCGAGCAAGACAGCGAAGGCGAAGTAGCCGACAACCGGATTCGCGTACGGCCAGATGACGTCCTGTGGGGGTTCGACCGCCCACGGGCTGACGTGGAAATAGGCGAGCATTACGGCGCTCAGGGCGAAAAACCCGCTCCAGTATCTGGCCCCGGCGTAGCCAGCCACAGTGAGGAGGACACCGATGGTGAGGAGCGGATAGATCGCCAGACTGTACGTGAACGGGTTGACTTCGCCGGTGATCGGCCACCCGACGTGGTTCCCCCGGATGATGTGGTCGATATGGTGAGCCCCCCCGAGCAGTGTCGGGGTCAGGATAAACAGCCAGATCACCGGGTTCATACTCTCGTTCGATGGCGGTACATCAGGGAGTTTCTCTCCGACGCTCATATCTACAGATCGTCGACTGCCGGGGTCAGCGTTTCGCCAACATGTTGGGGTCGGCGATCGGTCAGACCGGATACTCAGTAGAAGGTATCAGAACAGTCGTAGACGACGCCGTGCTGTGGGCAGACGTACTTGCAGTGCCGGCGGTACATCGGTTCGCCACAGTTCGGACACGGACGGCCGCCGTCGTCAGTCACAGTAACTTACAGTACGAACACGCAGAGTATGATTGTTCTGGTCCACGGAATCGCGCAGGTCAGGTATCGTCCAGTTGCTCCTGCCAGTTCTGGACCTTCGAGAGTAACTCGATCGGCGGCGTCTCGTTGATATCCAGGTCGGCAATCGAGTCGAGAACCGCCCGTGTATCCTCGTCGAGTGCTGGTTCGTCGCCACCCTGTTCGCTCCCTGCCCCAGCACCGCCGTCCGTCGTGGCAGCACGCTGGGACGACCCCGTATCGTCCCCGGTCGTGAACTCCCCGCTGCCGAGATCGAAGACGGCCTGGACGGGTTCGCTGCTGTCGCCGCGAGCCTCGATCGCCTTCTCTTCTCGGAGTCTGTCGAGGACGTCACGGGAGCGGTCGACCACCGGTTCGGGAACGCCTGCGAGGTCGGCGACGTGGATCCCGTAGCTCCGGTCTGTCGGGCCATCTCTGACGGTCCGGAGGAAGGTCACGTCACCGTCGGACTCGTCGGCAGCGACGTGGACGTTCGCTACCCTGTCGAGGTGGTCTCCCAGGGCTGTGAGTTCGTGGTAGTGGGTCGCAAAGAGGGTTTTCGATCTGACGGTGTTGTGCAGGTACTCCGTCGCGGCCCAGGCAATCGAGATGCCGTCGTAGGTCGCGGTCCCTCGCCCGACCTCGTCGAGAATGACCAGCGAGTCCTCCGTCGCGGAGTGGAGGATGTTGGACAGTTCCTGCATCTCGACCATGAACGTCGACCGGCCCTGGGCGAGTTCGTCCAGTGCGCCCACCCGGGTGTAGATCCCGTCGACGACGCCGATCTCCGCCGACCGTGCGGGGACGAAACTGCCGATCTGGGCGAGCAGGGTTATGAGCGCGGCCTGGCGCATGTACGTCGATTTCCCGCTCATATTCGGCCCGGTGACGATCAGGAACTGGCGCTCGGGGTCGAGGCGCAGATCGTTCGGTACGAACTCGGTGGTCTGCTCGACGACGGGGTGACGACCGGCCTGGATATCGACGACGCGATCCTCGCGGAGCGTGGGCCGTGTCCAGTCGTTTCGGACCGCGTGTGTCGCCAGGCTTGCGAGGGCGTCCGTCTCCGCGAGCACGCGACCGACAGACTGGAGGAGTTCTGCATTCGCCGCGACCCGGTCACGCAGTTGCTCGAACAGTTCCCGCTCCAGTTCGTACCGCTGTTCCTCCAGGCGGAGAATCTCCCGTTCGCGTGTGTCGAGTTCGTCGATGGTGTACCGGGTGCTGTTTTTCAGGGATTTGATCTGCTCGTAGTGGTCCGGCACCTCGCCGGTCTCGCTGTTGCCGACCTGGATGTAGTAGCCGTCGGTCCGGTTGCGGTCGACAGTCAGGTGCGTGATACCGTGTTTCCGTTTCTCCCGGTCGTCGAGGGATTCGATCCAGGACAGGGCCTCGTCGTGGGCCTCGATTATCTCGTCCAGTTCCTCGTCGTAACCCGTGGCGATGAGACCGCCCTCGCTGATCGTCCCCGGTGGCTCGTCGACGAGTGCCGCGTCGAGTTCGCGTTGCAGGTCGGCGACGCGGTCACTGTCCGGTCGGCCGAGGATAGCAGGCAGGGACGAATCTGCAAGCTGCCCGGTACCAGCGACGAGTTCTTTGACATCCGGAAGCACGGCGAGTGTCTCTGTGCCCGCCCGGAGATCCCTGGCGTCGGCGGTGCCCGAGGCCGCCCGCGAGGCGAGTCGTTCGAGATCCGCACAGCCATCGAGCAGTTCCTGCAGCCGCTCCCGCGCGATGGCAGCAGCGGCGAGCGCCTCGACAGCGCTGTGGCGGCGGGACAGTTCCTCGACTGATCGGCGTGGACGTTGCAGCCACTCACCGAGCAGTCGGCGGCCGGCGCTCGTCTCCGTGTGATCGATGGTCGCGAGCACGGTCCCGGATCGCTCGCCCTGCATCGTCTCGGTCAGTTCGAGGTTGCGCTGTGTCGTCGCGTCCAGTTCCACGTGATCGTCTGATCCGTGTGCCTGGAGTCGCGTCATCGACGCCAGCACGCCGGCCCCGGTCTCTTCGACGTAGGAGAGAATCGCACCGGCGGCCTGGATCGCCCCCTCGTCGTCGAGACCGACACTGTCGGCCGTCTCCTCGCCGAACTGCTCGCGGACGGTGTGTCCGGCCCGACCCGGTGCGAATGCCTCGGCAGTATGCAGTGTGAACGTGGAGTCGAGTCGGTCCCGAAGCCGATCGAGCAGTCCGTCGTCGGTCCGCAGGTCGGGACCGGGAAGTACCTCGACCGGTCGGAAGCGGTACAGTTCGGTCAGGAGCCGATCCACAGCGTCCGCGCCGTCGACACTCGCGACGTGGAACCGGCCCGTCGTCACGTCGGCAAATGCGAGTCCGTAGCCGTCGCCCGTCGAGACGATTGCAGCGAGATACTGAGCCTCGCCGTCGGTCCGTTCGAGCAGCGTTCCGGGTGTGACCACGCGCGTGATCTCCCGTGCGTGTCCGTCACCGGATTCGTGTTGGTCCGCGACGGCGACCCGGTAGCCACGCTCGACGAGTGCGGTGAGATACGGCGTCAGGTCGGCGACGGGGACACCGGCCATCGGATAGGAGGAGCCGTGTGAGGATTTCTCCGAAACTTTCAGGTCGAGTTCCTCGGCGACGAGCTGGGCGTCGTCGTCGAAGAACTCGTAGAAGTCACCGACCTGCATCGCGAGAATGTCTGCGTCAGTGTCGGCTTTGAGGTCGAAAAACTCGCCGACGATACCTGTCATACAATCCCCTGTGTGCGTCGCCGATTAAAACGTCACGGGTCGGTGCTGCCGGGCGTCGGCACTGTTCGTTGCGAGATCAGTCGCCGGCACTCGGGGCCGGTGGTTCGATATCGATCTCGCCGGCGTCGAGTTCTGCTTCGATCTCGCGGGCTGCTTTGACCATGTTCTCCATCTTCCCGTAGGCGACCTCCCGCGGCAGGAGTTTCACACCGCAGTCCGGACTCACTGTCAGCCGTTCCGGCGGGACGATCTCCAGTGCCTTCTTGATGTTCCCCTTGATCTCCGCGACCGTCTCGATCTCGCGGGCGTGGATATCGACGACACCCATCGCGAGATCCTTGGTGAACGTTGGCTCTTTGAAGACGTCGAGCTGGTCGTAGCCGCCGTTGCAGAGTTCGATGTCGAACTCGTGGACGGGGTACTCCAGAATCTCCGGGTAGATCCGGGAGTAGTCGCCGTAACAGACGTGGAGTCCGAGTCGCACGTCCTCGGGAATATCCGCGACGATCCGTTCGAGACACTCGCCGACGATGGCGTGGTCGTCCGGTGTCGTCGCGAGCGCCGGTTCGTCGATCTGGATGTAGCGGGCGCCCGCGTCCACGAGCGCTTCGATCTCCTCGTTGACCAGCTCTGCGAGTTCGTAGGCCAGGTCTGCCTCGTCGTCGTAGACCTCGTTGAACGACCACTTCGCGAGCGTGTACGGGCCCGTAATCGGGACCTTGACCGGCTGGGTGGCAACATCCGAAGTAAACTCGTACTCGGAGACGAGCCACTCTTCGCCGTATTCGACCTCGTCGACGACGCTCGGTTTGTCGAAGTAGTTGTGTCCCCAGACCTTGACGGGGCCGTTGAACTCGTAGCCGTCGATGCGGTGGGCGAAGTACTCGACCATCTCGTTGCGCCGCATCTCGCCATCACAGACGACATCGAGTCCGCAGCGTTCGTGTTCCTGGGTGATCAGTCGGGCTGCATCGTCCTTTGCCTCCTCGAAGTCCCCGGCGTCGAACTTGCTGTCCTCGTCCTCGAAGAGGTCCCGCGCACGGTGGAGCCACTTCGGTTTCGGGTACGAGCCGACGACCGTCGTCAGGAGGAAGTGGTCGTTCTCGTGGTCGTCCGGTCGGAACTGTTCACGCGTCATGCGAACATCACCCCCGTGATGTGAGCAAGACGTCGATAGTCACAGCCCGTGCAACAGCGTGAACCGGAATGTCTATCGGTAGTCATGCTTTCACCTCCGCTTTCTGGACCGCGCCAAGCGCTTCCAGTTTCTCCTCGAAGCGGTTGACTGGCAGGTAGAACGTCTCCGTGTTCGTCGTCGCGTAGATCCGCCCGTAGTCGTTTTGCGGGGTCTGTTCGCTGAACCACTCGACTCGCTCGGTGATCGTCTCGGGGGACTCGACGAGCGTGTTCTGTCCGTCGACGACGCCGAGTGCAACGTCGTCCGGTGTGCCGTACTCCTGTGCGTTGTAGACGTTCTCGTCGTGGTTGCTGACGAGGTCGAAACCGAGCGCGTCGATATCTGCATCCATCACGTGGGCGTACACTTTCTCTTCGAGGGCACCCCAGTACGGGTAGGCGACGACGTCGGCGTCGATCGCGTTCGCGACGGTGTCGATTGCCTCGCTCGCTCGTTCGTCCTCACCCTCCTCGGGTGCGTTCTCGACGAGGGACGGTTCGAGCAGGAACAGTGTCTCGACGGCCGGGAACTGGGCTGCCTCTTCGGCGAGGAAATCGGCGATCGCTGCGAGGAACTCCTCGCTGTCGTCGTAGTATTCGTCGGTCGCGAGATCCGCAAGCGAGTACGGCCCCGGCAGCACTGCCTGCAGACCGTCGGCGACCTGTTCGGCGGCAGCCGACAGTTCGGCTGCGACGTCGCCGGTCGCCGAGAGTTCGCCCTTGACGACTGGCTCCCGGTAGAAGTTGTTGTTGTCGTAGTAGCGGACGATGCCGCGCGTTTCGACGTCGTCGTGGACCACCAGCGGGTGGGCGATCATGTCGTCCCAGCGACCCTGGCCCTCGACGATCCGGTCGAGGCTGGCTGCTTTCTGTGCGTCGATGAACTCAGTGCGAACCTCCTCGTAGGCCTCCTCGATCTCCGGCCCTTCCGTACCGCTGATCAGGTCCTCCTTCTGATTTCCCTTCAGGGTTTTCAGATCCTCCTTTGCCCAGTCGGGCAAGGGGTACAGTCCTGGTGTCGTCGAAACGATTTCCGTCATTGGAGCGGTCTATGTCATGACGGGCTTTAATATTTTCTTTTCCGATATGCTCTGTAGTTATCTCACAGGGCTGTATCCGGGCGGCTTACGGCGACTCGGGCGTGAACCGGACCACGAGGAGTTTTTCGAAGGGGTGGGCCTCCTCGGCGACGATCGTACTGTCGAGTCCCCGCTCGGCAGCAAATTCTCGAACGGCTTCTGGGCCGGTCAAGGTCGAAATCAACAGCAACGCGTGTCCGCTGTCCCGGAGGACGCGACCGACGCCATCGAGAAACGGATCGACGACGGCCCGGCCATCCTCGCCGCCGGAGAGTGCTCGTTCCATCCAGTCGTCCCACTCCTGCTCCGGTGGGGTCGGGAGATACGGCGGATTACAAAGTACCACATCGAATACACCCGAGTTGAACGGCTCGAACATATCGCCGCGGACGACCGGGACGCCCACGTCGGAGGCCTGACGGCATGCGTCCGGGTTGATATCGACGCCGACCATCCGAAGACCAGTTTCGGTCTCGATTCGGTCGGCAACGTAGCCGGAGCCAGTCCCGACGTCGAGGCCACGGCCGGCAGCATCGATCGCGATGGCACCAGACTGGATCTCCTCGATGGCCGTCTCCGCGAGCAGGCGCGAATCCTCTGCTGGCTGGTAGACAGTCTCGATGTCGCGCTGGGCTGCGAGTGCGGGTGTCGGTGACCGCTCCGCGTCGCCGGATTCGTCGTCGGTCATGCAGACGGCTCTCCCGGGGAGCCTTCCTCCCAGGCGAGTGTCGCCAGCTGTGCGAAGTCGGCCGGAGTCAGATTCCCCGCACGCTTGCCCAGCAACGCCTCGTCTGCGGCCGCGACGACGGCATCCCCATCCGCCAGTCCGGAGATGTGGACCGTGTTCCGGATCGCGTTTCGCATCGTCTTCCGGCGCTGGGTGAACACCGCCCGGAGGAAGCGCATAAAGAATTCGTCGTCTGGGACGCTGTACTTGGGTTCCCGTGGAGTCGCCCTGATCACGGCACTGTCGACGGCGGGCTGGGGGTCGAACGCTTCCGGCGGAATATGCTCGACGATCTCGATATCTGCGTAGTGGCCGGCCGTGACCGAGAGTCTGCCGTACTCGTCGGTGCCCGGATCGGCAGCCATCCGCTCTGCGAACTCCCGCTGGAAGGTGAGTACGAGCGGTTTGCCGTGGGGAAAGAGCCGGAACGCGATCTCGCTAGAAATTCCGTACGGGAGGTTCGAAATCGAGCAGGTAAACGCCGGCAGTGGGACCTCCAGCGCGTCACCCTCGATCACCGTGAGTTTGCCAGCATCGATCGCCTCGGCAAACTCCTCCCGGAGGAACGCAGCCAGATCGGCGTCCCGTTCGATGACGGAGACGTGGTCGCCGACAGCGAGGAGTCGGTCTGTCAGTGCGCCGTTGCCCGCACCGATTTCGAGAATGTGTGACGTATCCATCCCCACCTCGGTCGCGTAGCTGGGGAGTCTATCCAGGACGCGGTCGTCGACGAGGAAGTGCTGATCGCGGTTCGGATCGCCGGCGACGCCAGCACGTGCCCGCAACCGGTCCGGATCGCGAAACTGCTCTGTCATCGTCTGCCCTTCGGATGTCGGCTCATTTCTGTCTTCTTACTCGCTCCCATTCAGTCCCTCCCCTCCCGCTCACGACCCGTCTTCTTGCCTGACGAAGATCCGGTATTTCAGATCGTCTTCGCGGAGTTCCTCCATGACCCGGTCGACGAGTACTTCCTTCGGGTTGTGCAGACCGCCGATGCGTGATTCGAGGTCCTCGAAACTCTCGAAGGGCTGGCGTTTGCGCTCGTCCAGGATGTTGTTCCGGAGTTTCTTCCCGATCCCGGGGAGGAGATTCAGCTGGTGGAGCCGCAGTGTGATCGGCTGGGCGTCGTTGTAGAAGTCGACGAACCGCTGTTGCTGTTCCTCGACGATATCCTCGATCACGTACGCCAGTTCCGACTGGGCACCGCCCGGCAACTCGTCGTACTCGATCTCGCTGTATCTCGTCACGAACTCGTCGCTCGCGACATCGATGCGGTCACCGATCGAGACGTTTGCGTCGGACTCTGCAATAAATTCGTAGAGAGTGAAATCGTCGTAATCCAGTACGAATCCGAGTGGATCTTTCTCGTACTGGGGCCGATCGTCCGATGTACGGCCGTGTGGCAGGAAATCTAACACGACACCTGTGGCCTCACCAGTATCGTCGGCGGGTTCGCCATCGCTCATGTCAGTTTCCTACGGCGAGCGCTTACTTAAACGTGCGCAGGTCAGGCCGTGGCGACCGGTCGCACACAATCACTGCTTCGAAACCGCTTTAAGGTACGCTGGACCAGTTGTGTGTACAGCCTGTGCGGGGTTGATGACGCTCCCAGCTCACGATGCCGGCAGCCGCCGGCAGTATAGGACACGCGGAGAGCGGGGGAGTGTGAGCCCACGCCCAGGAGGTGAACACAACCATGCCAGTATATGCTGACTTTGACGTCCCTGCCGATCTCGAGGACGATGCACTCGATGCACTCGAGGTAGCCCGGGACACAGGAACGGTAAAGAAGGGAACGAACGAAACAACCAAAGCAGTCGAGCGCGGCAACGCAGAACTCGTTTATATCGCAGAAGACGTCCAGCCAGAGGAGATCGTGATGCACCTCCCGGAGCTGGCCGACGAGAAATCGGTGCCGTACCTCTTCGTCGCGACGCAGGACGACCTGGGCCACTCCGCCGGTCTGGAGGTCGGCAGCGCCGCTGCAGCGATCACCGACGCCGGTGACGCCGAGGGCGATATCGAGGATATCGTCGCCAAACTCGAGGAGCTCAACTGAGGTGAGTACGTATGAGCGCAGAGGAATCTGAAGACGGCGGCTCCACGCCCGCAGAGGTCATCGAACTCGTGGGCCGGACAGGGATGCACGGCGAGGCCATGCAGGTCAAATGCCGCATCCGTGAAGGGTCGAACAAGGGCCGGATCATCACCCGGAACGTGCTCGGGCCCGTCCGCGAGGGCGATGTACTCCAGTTGCGCGAAACAGCCCGCGAAGCTGACACCATCGGAGGACAATAATGGTCCAGAAACGAACCTGCGATTACACCGGTGAGGATATCGAGCCCGGAACCGGAACGATGTTCGTCCGAACGGACGGGAGCATCCTCTGGTTCAAGGACTCGAAGGCGAAGAAAAACTACATGATGGGCCGCGAAGCCCGTGACCTCGAATGGATCGGCTACGAAGAAGCCGAGGAAGTCGAGGAACCAGCAGAAACCCCGGCCGAGGAAGAATCCCCGGCTGAAACCGAGGAAGTTTCCGAGGAAGCAGAGGCTGAGGCCGACGCCGAAGCAGACGAAGAAGCAGACGCCGAAGAAGCAGCGGCAGATGCCGAAGAGGCAGACGCCGATGCAGAAGAGGCCGACCCTGATGCAGACGAAGTCGAGACTGACGACGACGTCGACGAAGAAGAGACCGAAGCACAAGCATGAGTCAGGACGAACGAACCTTCGTGATGATCAAGCCGGATGCCGTCCAGCGTGGACTGATCGGACAGATCATCTCCAGGTTCGAAGACCGTGGGTTCACCCTCGTCGGTGCGAAGTTCATG
>Ga0207753_1000404_pt1 | contig 16910 bp, 12 predicted proteins | sample PonA233FremontCA_2_FD_187273 | JGI IMG/M metagenome (GOLD analysis project Ga0207753, IMG submission 187273) | Salt pond sediment microbial community from Fremont, CA, USA - Pond A23 Sediment 3 (SPAdes) | ecosystem: Environmental > Aquatic > Non-marine Saline and Alkaline > Saline | place: USA... | reverse complement strand
CGCGGGGCGGTCCCGCCGCTGCTTTCAACCAGGGTTCACGCCGCCGGGCGCGCCGGACGGGGCCGCCTCCACAGATCACGAACCGGCGGCCTCAGACTCCTCTTCCCCCAACGAGGTGTGGAGGCCGCACTCCGTCTTGTCGGCGTCCCCCCAGCGGCCCTCGCGCGAGTACCCGTCGGCCTCATCCACCGGCTCGGTGCACGGCACGCAGCCGAGGCTGGGATAGCCCTGGTCGTGTTTCGGGTTGTAGGGGAGGTCGTGCTCAAACAGGTACTTCCACACCTCTTTCTGCGTCCAGTTGGCCAGCGGGTTGATCTTGAACACCCCGTACTGGTCCTCCCACGACAGGATGTCCGCGTCGGCCCGGCGCTCGGACTGGTCGCGACGCACGCCCGTAATCCAGGCGCGGCGATCCGCCAAAAAGTTCTTCAGCGGCTTCACCTTGCGGAGGAAGCAGCAGCGGTTCGGATTCCGGTTCCAGAGCGCCTCCCCTTCCTGCTCGGCCTGCTCGTCGAGCGAGAGCCCGCCATGGACACGTGTCACGTCCACGTCGAGCCGGGCGTCCAGGTCCTCGCACAGCTCGTAGGTTTCCGGGAAGAGCAGGTCGGTGTCGAGGTAGAAGACCGTCGTGCCGGGCCGGAGGTCGGCCAGCATGTGCATGATGACGATGCCCGACGGGCCGAAGCCGGTACCTTGCGCGAGGTCGTCGTCGAAGGTGTGAACGGCCCAGTTCAGGATCGCTTTGGGGCCGTGCGGCTCAAACTGAGCGTTCAGGGCTGCAATCCGAGAACGCGACCAGGAAGCAGCGGAAGGGTTGGGCGAAGCGTCCATCAAACGTGGACCGAACCGATGGCGGATTTGCGGGCACGAATTACGAAGGGCCGATCCAATTCTGCTACGGACCGATCCAAAAGAAGAAAACGACGCGGTGTGCGTCAACCATGCTGGATCCCACAAGCATCTTTGTGAAATCCTGCACCGGTCTTTGAACAATTCTTTGCTGGCCGGTAAAAGTGTTCGTACCGGGATTTTCAGCCTACCAACCACCCCTTTAGTAAGAGTTGTCTCCACCTAGGGGAACTCCAAAAGCCTATGATTAGCTACGCCTCGACCACCCGTGGCATCACAGTGACCGTTCGGCCCATCTACCTCGATGAGCCATCCGACCTCCTGGAGCGCGAGTTCGCGTTCGGTTATGCCATTTACATCGAAAATACTGGGACGGACGAGGTACAACTCCTCCGACGCCGCTGGATCATCGAAGAGTCCGACGGCAGCCGCCAGGACCTGACGGGCGACAGCACGCTCCAGCCCCACCCGGTCATTGCCCCGGGCGAGACCCACGTACACGACGGGGCCTGCATGATCGAGTCGTTCAACGGCACGGTGGAGGGCAACTACCTCGTGCAGCGGGCCGACGGCGAACAGTTCCGGGTGTCTGTGCCATCGTTCCCTCTCCACGCCGCCGCAAACTAGCGTTGGCACGTATGACGTTGGCACGTTCAACGTCGCAATGCTTCAACGCGACTTAGCTGGCCACGACCTCAATCTCGATGTCGTAGTCGTCGGTGGTGAGGGTAATGGTTTGGTTTTCGTTGGTGAGGCCGTAGTCCGTGATCGCGTCCGGGAAGGCGTCGTCCGGCGCGTTCATGTTGAAGAGCGCGTCCGCCACCACCTGCCAGTCCTCAGGCGTGAGGTGCACGGTGGCGTCGCGCCCTTCGGACACCATCGGGGCGTATTCGAGCACCTTTTCGAGGTGGTTGATCGCCTGCTTAAGGTGCTTGTTCTCGGGGATGTCGGAATCAATGTTGGCCATGTCGGAGGGCGGCTTCGTCCGTGGAGTACCGAGTGGCTGCGCACAACGAGGGGGGTCGCCGGCACGTTCCCGATTGGGGAGTGTGTAAGCTTGAAACCGTGGAAGCACAAGCATAGCCCCCCGACCCTCGATCCTGGTCGAGGATGCTCCCCAGATCGCCCCGAATCGGTCTCAGGTTCTCCGAAAAAGACAGCGCGATCCTCCCTGCGCGCCGCAACCTGTACCTCATCGCCACGTTGGGCTTCTCTACACATCTTCCCGCCGCCTTTCGCTACTCTCTCCCCGCGCGCTCCCACGCTCCCGCTCTCAGATGCGCCCGTACCTCGACTACCTCCAGGACATCCTCGACCACGGCACCCGACACGAGGACCGTACCGGCACGGGCACGATCCGCGTCTTCGGCCGCCGGCTGCGCTTCGATCTGCGAGAGGGCTTCCCGCTGCTCACGACGAAGCGGGTGTGGATGCGGGGCGTGACGGAAGAACTGCTCTGGTTTCTTCGGGGCGAGACCAACATCCAGTCGCTCGTGCAGGCGGGCGTGTCGATCTGGACGGACTGGCCGCTGGAGCGGTACCGGGAGGAGACCGGCGACGAGATCAGCCAGGAGGCCTTCGAAGAAAAGATCGCGGAGGACGACGCCTTCGCCACCCGGTGGGGCGACCTCGGCCCGGTGTACGGCACACAGTGGCGCGACTTTGAGGGGCCCGAGCGGCGGGTCGATCAGATCGAGCGACTCGTGGAAGGGCTCCGCGAGCGGCCCCACTCGCGCCGCCACGTCGTGAGCGCCTGGCATCCCGCGCAAGTGGAAGACACCGCGCTTCCGCCCTGCCACTACGCCTTCCAGTGCTTCGTGGAGGGAAAACCCGGAAGCGGAAAATTATCGCTGATGTGGCAACAGAGATCTGTCGATAGCTTCCTGGGGCTTCCCTTCAACATCGCCAGCTACGCCTTGCTCACGCACATGCTGGCCCAGCAGGCCGACCTCACCCCGCACGAACTCATCTTCAGCGGGGGCGACTGCCACATCTACCAGAACCACGTCGATCAGGTCGAAGAACAGCTGAGCCGCCCCCCGTACGCCCGGCCCACGCTCCGCCTCCGCGAGCGCGACTCGATGGTCGACTACGCGGCCGACGACGTGACGATCGAGAACTACGAGCACCACCCGGCGCTGACGGCGCCGATCGCGGTGTAGCTCTTACCGAAACTCGAAGTCCTCGTAGTGAATGCGGCGGTCCGGCACGCCGCGGCGTCGGAATTGCCGGCGGAGGTCTGTGGTGAGCCGCTTCGGCCCGCACATGAACACGTCGGCGTCCGTCACGTCGCCGATGTCGTCGGCGTGCAGGTGTCCGTCCTCCACCGAGCAGACGAGGGCGACGTGGACGTTGGGAAGCTGCTGACTGATCGCCCCGAACTCCTCCCGGTACACCGCGTCGCTCCGGTCGTGGACGCAGTAGTAGAAGTCCACATCGCGGGTCGTCGTGCCGTCGCGGGCCATGTTGCGCGTCCAGCTCAGAAATGGCGCCACCCCAACCCCGCCCGCAATCCAGATCTGCCGATCCCCGCCGTCGCGATAATCGAACCGCCCGTACGGTCCCTCAAGGGACGCCTCTATGCCCGCCTCCAGCCGCTCGCAGAGCCGCCGCGTGTAGTCGCCGAGGGCCTTCACCGTAATTGTGAGCGTCTCCGCGTCCGCCGGGCCGCAGAGTGTGTACGGGTGCGATTCGCGCGTCAGCCCAGCCCCGTAGAAGGTGACGAAGACGAACTGTCCCGGCACAAAGTCGATGGGCTCGCCCTGTGGCGTTAGCGTCACCTCGACCACGTCGTCGTTGAGCCGCTCCACGCCCGCGACCGTGTACCGCGGCTTGGGCCAGAGCGGGAGCACGACGATCTTGTAGACGGCCCCGGCGAGGCCCAGCCCCACGATCGCTGTCATGTAGCCCCAGAGGGCCGCATGCTCGGCCACCGCCACGCGCATCCCCCGCGTCCCCTCCACGAACCACATGTGCACCGCGCCGCCGAGCAACACGAGCCCAAGCCCCTTGTGGGAGAGCTTCCACTTGTCGTACGGCACCCTGGCGGTGAGCGTGACCCCCAGGAGCAGGATCATGCCCCAGAGGGCATACACGCCGAGGTCCACCGCCCACCGGGCGTGCCCGGGCAACAGAAACGCGACGGCTCGCCCCCAGTCCGCGGGCACGAAGCGCAGCGCGAGCGCGACGGGATGTAACAGCAAGAAACCAAAGGCCGCGAGGCCGACGCGGTGATGCGTACGGTACATCCCGTCGAGCCCGCCAAAGTAGTCCTCCAGCCCTCGTAGCCGGGCGGACAGGACGAAGGAGACGGAGAGGAGCGCCATTCCCACCAGCCCTGCCACTTGTCCAATGACCAGAAACGGCCACGCCTCCACCCCGCGCCGCCCCACCGGCACCTCCGGCCCCGCCACGAACCAGAGCACAACGGGCACGAGCCCAAGTCCCCACGCAATGATCTCGCCGAGGCGTCGGGGGCGAATCATGGGGCGATCGGCAGAAATGAGGCGAACGGAGCGACGATCAGAGGCGATCTGTTGCCGGAGGTGGTAGTTCTCACAATAACACCGTGGAGCGGGAGCCTCAGGACAGATCATGAGTCCAACCCTGTCAGCCCCCCGGCGCGCAACGTGCAAACGTTCGAACGGACAACGTGGACCCCGATGCGGAGCCCCCCTCACGGACGGCAGTCTCGCGACCGTCTCGACTGACGTTCCAACTGGGAAACGCAACTAGAACGGCAGCGCCGTCTGCACCCGATAGTAGACCTGCACGTCCTCCGCCCCGAACTCGGAGACCGGCTGGGCCACCCCGAGGGCATGTCCGATCCGAAAACCAAAGAGGCGCAGCGCGTTTTTGAACTCGACCCCCGTCCCGAGTTGCTGCTCGCCCCCGCCGATATCCGCATCGTTCCACACCAGTCCCCCGTCCATGAACAGCGAGAGCGTCGTCTTCCCCAGCCCCACGAGCCCAAGCACTTCCGTCCGCAAACTGGACGCGAGGGGCATCCGGTACTCGACGCTGCCAAATGCCACCCGGTTGCCGAGGACGTACTGCCGGTACCCGCGCACCCGCTCGGCGTCGCCCAGCGTGATGGGCACGGCACCCGGCAAGGGAAGCTCAATGGCGTCGTATTTCGAGAAGCCGACGAAGTCCTGCGGGAACGAGGATCCGGTCTGCGCCTGCAGGCGGCCGTAGAGGAAGAATCGGTGCTGCCCGCTGCTCGGGAGCAGCGTGTAGCCCGCGAGGTCGCCCCGCAGAAACGAACTGTCGCCACCCAGCACCTCGGCCGTGCCGGTGGCCCGCATCCGAAGGCCCCATCCGTCCAGTGGATGCACGAGGGTATGCCGGTACGGAGGCTTCTTACGGCGCAGGAACTGGAGACGGAGACTGGCCTGCTGCCCGGCCTGCGGCGGGGCAAGATTATCGGGCAGCGACCGGAACTCCTCCGGGTCGAGCGGATCGAGGTCGGCGTAGCGCAGGCGAGTCGAAAATGAGGTGGAGACGTACGGCGCCACGCGCCAGTCGAGCGGCCACCGCACCGAGAGCTCGCCCCCCGTCCGCTCCTGCACCAGCAGGTCGCTCCCGTAGATGCGGGCCGACGACGAGGCGCTGAAGAGACTGATCCCGATCGTAGGATACAGCTGCCGGTTCCGGTACGACGCCACGATCTCGCTCTTCCCATCCGGCTCGGTGAAGGAGACGCTCCCCACCGCGCCGAACGAGTGTTTGCCGAGGGGCTCGCTCCAAGAGGTCACGCCGGAGAGCCCGAAGTCGCCCGTCGACGCCGAGTAGTACGGGAGGGCCAAGGACACTCGATTGGAGAGATTCGACAGCGCGCCATAGTCGCCGCGCGCCTGAATGAGCGACGGATCCGGAGCTATGCGCTCCGGAATGGTGCGGGGCGGCTGCGTGGTGGTCCAGTCGTCGTACTGGCCGGGCACCGAGGGCTCCACGGTCCGCGCCGTCCGCCCCGCCGGGATGCGAAAGGCCCCGTCCCGCGTCTTGGAGAGCGCCGTGGCGGTGACGAGCGCCTCATCCGGCGCCGTGGCGCTCGAATCGGCCCCGAACGCCGAGTCGGCGGGAACCCAGTCGTGGACGGTGGCGCCGCGGACGAGGTGCGTGGCACGGCGGTGCGTGTCGGTCGCCAGGTCGTAGACGAAGGCATTGGGGACGCCGTCGCGGAGCGAGGTGTAGGCCAGCTGCGACCCGTCGGGACTCCAGAGGGGTCGCCGGTCGTCGGAGGAAGGGTCCGTGAGGATTGTGGATGCACCCGTACCCAGGTCGTACAGCACCAGTTCGCGGTCGCCATCCGAAACACGGGCGAGGGCGAGGGTGTCGCGCGAGGGATGCCACTGGAGGCCCGTGATCTGCACGTCGCCTGCGTAGTCTGTGACGCGAGTCGTCGTGCCCGTCCCCAGGGTCATCAGGTGGACGTTGGCCGTGCCGTCCGTTGTCGCCACGAAGGCGAGCCGGTTGCCCTCCGGCCCAGCGGTGGGGGCCGAGGTGCGCCGTCCATACGTCAACCGACGCTCGTTGTCACCATCGGCATCCACGACGAACAGGTCGTCGATGAGCGAGCCGTGCTCGGCCCGCGTCCGTCGGCTGAAGACCAGTCGGTCCCCGTCGGGATGCCAGGCCACCGACGGCTCGATGCCCCCCTCCGCCGCCACCCTTACGGTGCCAGTCGACCGGTCGATCACGTACAGGCGGCGCACCGGCTGCTCCGGCGAGAGCGTCGCCAACGCAGCAATGCGCGACGTGTCGGGGCTGTACGCGAGATCCTCCACGTACTGCCCCGGCACTCGCAGCGTGTCGGTGCGGAGCGAGTCGAGGGTTTCGAGTTGGCCGGCGAGCGTGTTGTAGTACACATTCACGTCGCGCCGCCACTGCTCGTAGAACGTCTCGTAGGACGAGCCCACCGTCTCGGCGACGGCTGTCTCAAAGTCGTGCACCTCGGCGAGCCCGAACAGCACGTCTTTTTTGTGATGGAGCACGTCCGCGAGCGTCGAGTCGCCGTGCTGCTGCGTGAAGTAGCGCACTTGGCTATGGCCGGAGGCGTAGAGCAGGCGCCCGTTCCAGAGCGACTGCCCGTCGCGGTAGGACAGGGCATCGTCGAGCACGGCGGCCCGGAGCCAGCGCTCGCCCCGCTGAGCGTTCCACGTCTCAGCCTGGTACTGCGCGAGCCCCTCGGTCCAGAACCGCGGGAACGACCCGCCGAACGCGAAGGCCCACACCCCGAGGTCCGACCGTACGGCCTCGTAGTGAAAGATATGCGTCAGTTCGTGCGCCAGCACTATGCGCAGCCACGAGGACGGCCCCGTAAAGGCGTAGGCCCAATCGTTCGTGTTCACCCAGATGTTGGTAAACCCGCCGTCGAACGGCGCCGCAAAGCCGTTGACGATGGCGTCCTGGTCGGTCAGATAGATCTCGATGCGCTCGTCGAACGCGACCTCCAGATTGGCCGCAAGCGTGTCGTAGGTCGCCTCCGCGATGGGGGCCGCGGCGGCGGCCACGCTGTCGAGGCGCGCTGGATGGACGATCGTGAAGTGTTCGGTCGTCGCCGTCCGCCAGTCGATCTCGGGGTGATTGCGGCCCGTCAGGAGGGAAAAGCTTTGCGCCTGCGCAGGTGCGAGCGCAATGCCGAGGAGCAGGAACACACAGAGAGCGGTGCGAGGCGTCATCGCGGGGATGGATCTGAGCGTATGGAGAGGACTCGGAGGACCGCCCAGGCCACAGAGGGATCGCCAACGGCCCCGCCAGGCGTTGCGTGCCCATACGGAACACCGGATGCTCCGCCCATCATTCCGGCGTGGTCGCGGTGGGCCGCGACGGCACTTGGGCTGCCGGGCGCGTCGGTTCCGGCTGCAACGGAAGCACCACGCAGGCTTCTACCGTATCGGCATCTGCGTTTTCCACGGTCAGCGACGCTTGTTCGCCGAAGAGCAGTTGCAACCGTTCCCGGGCGTTGGCGAGGCCCGTGCCGCCCTCCTCGGAGTGAATCGTGCCCGGATTGGTGACCCGGATGCACAAGTGCGAATCCTCCACCCGGGCGTCCACGACCACCTCTCCCCCCTCCTGGCGCCGCGCGATGCCGTGCTTAATTCCATTCTCCACGAGGGTTTGCACCAGCATGAACGGCACCGACCGGCCCTGCGCCTCTTCGCTCGCGTCGATCCGGTACCGCAGCCGGTCCTCAAATCGAACGGTCTCTAGTTCCAGGTAAGTGCGCACCGTCGACAGCTCTTCGTCGAGGGGCACCGTCTTCACGTCGTCCACCTGCAAGGTATTCCGCAGCAGCCGGGCCAGGCGCGTCACCATGCGCTGGGCACGGTCGGGGTCCTCGGCGATGAGGGCCCGCACACTGTTGAGGCTGTTGAAGAAAAAGTGGGGGTTGAGCTGGAGCTTCAGCGCCTTCAGCCGTGCCGTCTCGGCCTGCGCCTCCAGTTTCCACTTGTCCACCTCCACCTGTCGGTAGTTCCACACCGCGTGCACCCCGAAGTAGATGACCGACCAGAGCATGAACAGAATCCATCCGTTCAGCACCGAGGCCAGCAGCAGCCCGGTCTCCGAGTCGATCTCGTCGTAGAAGTCAAGCTCCAACACGTGACGCCCCACGATGTCGGTGGTAGCGTGGGCAAGCAGGGCCAGTCCGAGGGCAACCAGGACAACCCGCGGGATGAGTTTCTTCAACGAGAGATGGGTCCATCCGCGTCGCTTCGCAACGAGGCGGTAGAGGTGCGTAAAGAGAAACCCCGAGAGGCCCAGGGCAACATTCGAGGCCACGTGGCCCCACGTCAGCTCCCGAAAGAAAGAGGAAAGCAGGAGCCGCATGACGACGTACAGGCTCCAGCCTCCAATCTGGCAGACCCAGTAGGCGTGCCTCCGCTTCATCGGTGTGGCGGGAACAGTCCGTGGCGTGTTGGGGGATGAACGAGGAGTGTGGGCAATCAGGTTCGGAACAGGCATGCACTCGTTGCGCGGGGCCGCCCTGTACACCACCGGGCCGACCGTAAGCGACGCCCGGTCGGTGCGTGTGGGCGCGGGACGGACGGGGTGTATGAAATAGCATATGGGGGACGCCGCACAAATGGAAGCAGTGTTCAACGAACGGACGCATCGCTCGCTGAGCGGGCAGGCGCGCCGCCGAACCGTCCGTCCCACGACTCCTTCGCGTTCCCCCCGTGGCTCACCGCTCTTATTTCCCGCTGATGGAACAAAGCCCCCGCTCGTCAAAAACTCCTTGCCGTCCCCAGTTCCGCGCCGTATTGTTCTTTTGGTACCAGCATCAATCGGGGCCTCCGGTGCGTGAGTGTGACGGAGGAGGTTCCTCGTCTCCCTCGTGCCGTCCGCCGTTCTGCACGCCCAACTTCTGTTCGATTCATGCGACAACTCTCAGCCCCCTACACCCTTCTCCTCTCTCTCCTCTACGCCGCCCTCGCGGCCGGGCCCGCCGGGGCCCAAGAGCCAGCGAGCCCAGATGTCCTCGTGGGCTCCGAAAACATATCGCCCCCCTCGGTCACGTACCAGGGCGAACTGCCGCCCCTCATCGACCGGCAAACCTTCTTCGGCGACCCGCAGTACGCCGGCGCCCAACTCTCCCCCGACGGCGAACACGTCTCGTTCACCAAGGAGTACCAGGGCGTGATGAACGTGTGGGTGAAGGGCGTGGATGAGCCGTTCGACGCCGCCGAGCCGGTGACGGCCGACACGACCCGTCCCGTACAGGGCTACTTTTGGACACAGGACAGCGAGCGCATCCTGTACGTCCAGGACAAGGGCGGCAACGAGAACTTTCACATCTACGCCGTGGATCCGGACGCAGAGGAGGACACCGACCTCGGCGTACCGCCCGCCGAGGACCTGACGCCCTACGAGAATGTGCAGGCGCGCATCTACGCCCTGCCGGAGGCCACGCCCGGCGAGATCGTGGTGGGCCTCAACGACCGCAACCCGCAGTACCACGACCTCTACCGCATCGATCTAGCGACGGGCGACCGCGAGCTTCTCTTCAAAAACACCGAGGGCTACGGTAGCTACACATTCGACCACGAGGGCCGCTTCCGCCTCGCCAGCCGCCAGACCGACGGCGGCGGCACCGAGATTCAGCGCGTCAGCATCACCGAGCAGGACACCACCTTCACCCCGATCTACTCCTGCTCGGTCGACGAGTCCTGCGGCGTGAGCCGGTTCCACAAGGACAACGAGCGGGTCTACCTGACGACGAACAAGGGAGAGGACGTGGACCTGCAGCAGCTCCGGCTTCTGAACGTGCAGACGCAGGAGAGCGAACTCGTGGCGACGGACCCGGAGGGTGAGGTTGACTTCGGCGGCGCCATCTTCAACGACCGCACCGAAGAACTGGCCGCCACGGTCTACGTCGGCGAGCGACAGCGCGTGTATCCGAAGACGGAGGCCTTCGAGCAGAAGTACAAGACGCTCAAGCAGAAGCTGCCGGACGGTGAGATCTCGATCGGCGCCTCCACGGAGGACTTCCGGACCCACATCGTGAGCGTGGAGCAGGACGTGAACCCTGGTGCCACGTACCTCTTCGACTCGGAAAGCGGCACTGTGGAGAAGCTGTACGAGTCGCGCCCCGAGCTCCCGACACAGCACCTCGCGGAGATGAAGCCCGTCACCTACGAGGCGCGCGACGGGCTGGAGATTCCGGCCTACCTGACGCTGCCAAAGGGGGTGGAGGCCGAGACCCTGCCGACCGTGATCTACGTCCACGGTGGTCCCTGGGCGCGCGACACGTGGGGCTACAACGCCCGGGCGCAGTTCCTGGCCAATCGTGGCTACGCGGTGCTTCAGCCCAACTTCCGCGGCTCCAGCGGCTACGGGCAGTCGTTCCTGCACGCGGGGGACGAGGAGTGGGGCACCGGCGCCATGCAGCACGACCTGACCGACGGCGTGAAGCACCTCATCGACCAGGGCATCGCCGACCCCGACCGCGTGGGCATATTCGGCGGGTCGTACGGCGGCTACGCCACGCTCGCTGGCGTCACCTTTACGCCCGACCTCTACGCGGCGGGCGTGCCCTACGTGGCGCCCTCCAACCTGCTCACGCTCATCGAATCGTTCCCGGCCTACTGGCAGCCGTACCTGGAGGGCACCTGGTATGAGCGCGTGGGCAACCCGGAAAACCCGGAGGACCGCAAGCGCCTCAAGCGGCAGTCGCCCCTCTTCAAAGCCGACCAGATTACGGCGCCCCTCCTGGTGGTCCACGGCGCCAACGACCCCCGGGTAAAGCAGCAGGAATCCGACCAGATCGTGGCGACGCTGCGCGAGCAGGGGCACCCGGTCGAGTACATCGTGGCGCCCGACGAGGGGCACGGCTTTAGCAACGAGGACAACCGGCTGGCCTTCTCCACGGCCATGGAGAAGTTTCTGGCCCAGCACCTCGGCGGCCGCTATCAGACAAACGCCACCGACCCCATCCGGCAGCGGCTCACCGAGATCACGGTGAACCCCGACTCGGTGACGATGCCGGACACGAGCGCCACCGCCGAGGCCACGTCCGATGCCCCGAGCGGGGTCGCGATGGTCGACGGCTCGACGCTGGAGACCGGCACGTTCTCCTACGACGCAACGATGAAGATGCGCGGTCGGTCCTTCGATCTGTCCTCCACCCGTACCATTCAGGCGACGTCTACGGACGGACGGCAAACCTGGACCGCCGTCACCAAAACGAACACGCCGATGGCCACGGTGACCGATTCGCTGATCATGGACCGGTCGACCCTACGCCCCGTCTCGCGCCACCAGCGCGGGCCGATGACGATGGACATCACCTTCACCGACACGTCGGCCTCGGGCACTATGAAGGTGCGCGGGCAGTCGACCTCGATCAGCAAGGGCTTCGACGCCCCAACGCTGGCAGGCGGCACCCACGACCTGATCGCGCTCGGCGCCATGCCGATCGCGCCGGACTTTTCGACCTCCCTTCAGGTCTTTTCGCCGCAGCAGCAAAAAGTGCGCACCGCAAACTTTGAGGTGACCGGGACGACAACGGTGGAGACGCCCGCGGGCTCATTCGAGGCCTATGTGGTGGACGTGACGGTGGGCACCGACAAGGTCACAGGGACCGTGCACCTGCGCAGGACAGCGCCGCACCACGTCGTAAAGGCGCACCTCGAAGTATCGACGCCCCGCGGCACCCGCACCATCCGCCAGACGCTCTCGGAGATGAGCGCTCCGGCCTCGTCGCCGACCACGCGCTAGCCCCCCTGCGGTCCAACACGGCCGGATGGTCCCCGCCCTTCGTCCCTGGCCTGGTGCCCTTCACTCCGATGGGGGCGCCGGGCTTTTCGTCTGTCGCCGCCCCGCGACGACCGACTCCCCGGGCGGGCCGTCCTTGCCGAACCGCAGCCCCGAATCCTGCCCTCGGACCTGTTCGTAGGAGCGGGCGACCTGTGCTTTTCGCGATCCGTGCCGTCCTGTGCCTGACCTTCCGTCCTGCTCCGCCACTACCCTCGCCCGTCACATCCGTACCCGCGAGGTTTCCGCCACGGAGGTGCTGGAGGCACACCTCGACCGCATCCGGCGCTGGAACCCGGCCCTCAACGCCGTGGTGACGCTCGATTCCGAACGGGCCCGCGACCGGGCCGCTGCTGCCGACGCGGCACTGGACCGCGGCGAGGTGTGGGGACCACTGCACGGCGTACCGTTCACCGCCAAAGATCAATTCTCGAGCGCGGGACTGCGCACCACCTACGCCCTGCCCCACTACGCCGACTTTGTCCCCGACGCGGACGCCCCGCAGGTCCGCCGCCTCAAGGACGCAGGGGCCATCCTGATGGGCAAGACGAACCTGCCGCTCGCGGCCTACGACTGGCAGTGTGACCATCCGAATTTTGGCCGTACCAACAACCCGTGGGCCCTCGACTGCACGCCCGGCGGAAGTTCGGGCGGCTCCGCGGCGGCCTTAGCGGCGGGCCTGTCGCCCCTGGAGCTGGGGGCCGACGTAGGCGGCTCCATCCGCGTGCCGTCCCACTTCTGCGGCGTGGCCGGCCTGCGCCCCACGGAAACCGGTCCGCTACGCGGCATCCGGCCGCCAGACCGCCCCGCCACCGTGCGCCACATCGCCGTGGCTGGTCCCATGGCCCGCACCGTCGAGGACCTCCAGCTGGCGTGGGCCGCGCTGTCCGGGGCGGCGGACGTGGTGGACGTCCCGACACCCGCCGCCGGGTCGTTGCGCATCGCCGTAACGCCGCACCTGCGCGGCGTACCGATCGATACTGACACGCAGCGCGTGCTCCGCGATGCTGTCGATGCGTGGCGCGACGCAGGATGCGCCGTGGAGCGGCGTCCCGCGCCCCTCGACATCGAGGACGCGTTCGACACCTGGGGACGCATTCAGGGCTTTGAGCTGACCGCGGGATTCCCGGGACCGCTCCGCCACACGCCGCTGAAGCACCTGGTGTGGCAGGGCTACGTGCGGTCGCAGTACGGCAGCCTGGCCGGCCGGATGGCCCGCGGGGCCCGGCTCGGTCCGCGGGGCTATTTTGCGGCCCTTGACCAGCGCGACGACCTCGCCGAGTCGCTCGACATTTTCCTCGGCGACTGGGACCTGTGGATCACGCCCGTGGCCGCCACCCCGGCCTTCACGCACCGCCGCACGGGGGCCGACCTCGACATTGAGGGCGTCTCGGTGCCCTACGCGCTCCCCATCGCCCCCTACAACTGCCCCACCGCCGTGACGGGCCATCCCATCCTCACGCTGCCCGCCGGCCGGTCGTCGGACGGGTGCCCCATCGGCCTACAGGTGCACGCCCGGCGGGGGACGGACGCCAATCTGCTTGCGGCGGGACGGCGCCTCGAAGCGGCGCTGGGGGACGTGTCGTCGCTGGCGCCGCTAGGGGCCTAATCCCCGTCGCTGCGGATTGCCACACGGTGAGGCGTTACCAACGAAGACAGGGTCGGAGATGGGAAGTTGTCGGCCAAACCCGACCGGTGGATCCATACTCACCGCTGGACTCTATTCCGACCACGGACCGCCGGGCGGCCAACGTTTTCGATATACCGCATCCTCATTGGACGCCTGGAGTGGAGGCCAGAGGAAAGTATCCAGTTGCTCGATCACTGTCGTGAGGCCCGGATCTGTGGATTCAAGTCGCGTTCGGTCCAGGAAGGCACCCCACTGCTGTTGCTTCTGCTCGTCCTCCGCGAAGGTCTCGGACAGGGCCTGCGGGCGGGACGCAGGTGGCCCCGTCTCTCTCCGCTTGAAGGTGGACCGGATGGCATCGACGAGAACGGATCCCTCGAAACCGAACGTGCGGCTCAGGTACCAGAGGTCGTAGAAGTCTTTCATGCGGGTGTTCGTGATTCCGATCGTTACCAGCCCGTGCAGCTTCTCCGCGACGACGGTCGGGCGAGCGTACGTCCGGATCTCTGGCGCCGGGAAGTCCAGAAGGGTCGGAAAGGACGTGTCTTCGGGCGGCGGAACGACTGCGTCGCCGAAGCCCACATCGACCTGTAGACGAAGCGCTGCGCTCCCGAGCGTCGCGTCGAGGCGAACCCGCATGCCACCGTATGCGTCGGCGTCCCGGATGGAGGCAACCTCTACGCTCTCTGCGTCGAATCGCACGCCGTCTTCCGGCACGTCGTCCATCCGGCAAAGACGCTGGAAGACCTCTTCCAGTTGCTCGGGCGACCCGTAGCCTAGCAGGTCGAGGTCTCGGGTGGGGCGGTGCAGGTCGCCCTGCCAGATCAGGAACGAATAGGCGCCCTTCAAGACAAACTGGTCGCGGAGGTCCGATTGCCCAAGCCGGTACAGCAGTCGCTCTAGAGCGTAGCGGATGAGTAGCGCCTCGTAGTTTTCCCCGGTCTTCCGCTTCCGGTGGAGAAGGCGATCCCGAACCGAATCGACGACGCTGGAGCGGCTCATGAGGTGACGGCTTCCATGTAGGGACGAATGACTGTTTGCACGCGGCAGAGATCGGCGTAATGCCAGAGGGTGTCTATGGACCCGCCCTGCTCGTGAAAGTCGCGGAGTGCCTCCAGCGCCACATCGAGCCCCACGCGGCTGCGGTACTTGAAGCAATCCGCAACAGTCTTTGCGTGCTCGTAGATGGGGACGGACACCCCCTCGATCTCATGCGTCTCAACGCCCTCCGTGCGGGCCTCGCCGGACATGCGGACGATGCAGAGCGACACGGCGTCGACCGCAGGCTGTCGATCCTTATGGCCGATGGCCAGCCACACGTCGAGCGGGTTCTGGGTCGTGAGCCCGTAGAACTGGAGAGCCGAAACCCGCCTGATTGGACGTTGAAGCAGAAGATCAAGTGCAAGCCGGGGGGCAAGTTTTGCACTCCAAACAGGAGTGAGTGCGGGGCTTCCGTGCCTTCCCGAAACGCCTAGATATTTTATTGCTACCACACTCGGGCTCGATATCCAATCCTTCACGTCCGATGAAAGAGATAACGGAGCTCTCCAGCGACGAAGCACGTGAGTTCTTTCTCCAGGGAGATAGCTACTGCGAGTTCGACACCCCTCCCTACTTCGACTTCGAGCCTTTACTCACAGACATCTCGGAAGAGCTTAGCGGCTCTGAGCTTAGCGACTATTGCAATGACGACACTGGGCCGAGAGACTGCGAAGGCGTTAATTTCACACTGCTCCACAACAAGGACGGCAGGTTTGCTTGGAGACCATTCGAGCTCATCCACCCGGTGCTGTACGTTGATCTGGTCCAAGACATCACCTCGGAAAGCGACTGGAATCTGATTCGGCGTCGGCTGTCATACTTCCAGAACATCCCCACCATCGACGCGACAGGTCTGCCCGTAAGGAAGTCCGAGGACGACAAATCTGACAAGGCTGCAACGGTCAAGAAGTGGTGGCGGAACGTCGAGCTTTCGTCCATTGAGTTGGCGTTGAAGTACGACTATATCTTCCACACCGACATCACGGACTGCTACGGCTCCATCTACACGCACTCAATTCCCTGGGCGCTTCACACCAAGGAGGTCGCAAAGAAGAAAGAGAATCGACACGACTATAGCCTGGTGGGGAACTGCATTGATTCGACGCTCCGGGATATGAATCACGGGCAGACCAACGGCATTCCGCAGGGGAGCCAGGTTATGGACTTCATCGCCGAGATTGTGCTGGGATACGCCGACATCAGGCTATACAGGAGGCTCAAGGAAGAGAACCTGAACGAATACAAGATACTGCGATACCGCGACGATTACCGCATCTTCACCAACAACCCCCAGAAGGGCGAGGAGATATTGAAGCACCTCACCGAAGTGCTCCTTGACCTGAATATGGAGCTGAGTTCGGAGAAGACCCACTCCAGCGAAGATGTCATTCAGGGCTCCATCAAACCCGACAAGATGGATTGGATGCTCTCGAAACAGAGAAAGAAGTCGCTCAGAAAGCATCTTCTTCTCATCCACGACTTCTCCAAAGAGCATCCGAACTCAGGAATGCTCAAGAAGGCACTGGACGATTTCTTCGACCGCCTGACGAGTATCTCCTCGACGCTGGATCGTCCGGTCGTGCTGATAAGTATCATAACGGACATCGCGTACAGGAACCCAAGAACGTATCCTTACTTCGCAGCCATATTGTCGAAGCTTCTGTTCCACTTGGACTCCACGGAAGAGAGACGCGAGATTATCTTCAAGGTAGACGAGAAGTTCAGCAAGCTCCCCAACACCAACCACCTGAGTATGTGGTTGCAGAGAGTCACGCTGCCCTCGGAGATTGACTACAAGTACGACCAAGCCATATGCAGCAAAGTCGTTGACGCGTCCGTCGAGATCTGGAACTCCGATTGGTTGGGGGACAGTCTCAACGAAATAGTCGTCGGAGCAAGTATCGTTGACGAGGACGAGATTGAAGACTTGTCGCCACAGATTCAGGGCGAGGAAGTAAAGCTTTTCTCCTCCGACTACCCGATTTGAACACCAAAACAGAACTACCCTTGCCGTAATCATCGTAGATCAGTCCGTTTCTTGCCCAATCCCCCGAGATATCCCCGTACCCCCAACACCACCTGCCCCACCGCCAGCGGCACGAGGCTCAGGAGCGCGATGAGGCCCCACGCCTCG
>Ga0207753_1000403_pt1 | contig 16914 bp, 23 predicted proteins | sample PonA233FremontCA_2_FD_187273 | JGI IMG/M metagenome (GOLD analysis project Ga0207753, IMG submission 187273) | Salt pond sediment microbial community from Fremont, CA, USA - Pond A23 Sediment 3 (SPAdes) | ecosystem: Environmental > Aquatic > Non-marine Saline and Alkaline > Saline | place: USA... | reverse complement strand
GCGGCTCGTCGTCGATCAACTCCACGCCACACTCTCGGGCCGTCGACAGCGCGGCCTCGATATCGTCGGTCCCGACGGCGAGGTGGTGGATGCCGGGACCGTGGCTGTCGAGATAGCTGGCAATCGGCCCCTGGGCGTGGGGTTCGAGCAGTTCGAAATACGCGCCGTCGAGATCGAGAAACAGCACGTCCATCCCGTCGACCCGCTCTTCGTGGACGAGTGGAGCGTCGAACAGCCCGCTGTAGAGACCGGCGAGTTCGGCGGCGTCGGCGGTCGCGATCCCGGCGTGGTGGAAACGCATACCGGGCGGTCGACCGGGAGCCGTATAAATCCGGGCGCAAATATCTCGCAGAGCCATCAGGTTCCCAACACAATTATAGCACTCTCTGAGAGTCTGTGAATATGATCGTTGTGACGACTGATACGGTCCCCGGTCGGAAAGTCACGCGTACCCACGGTATCGTCCGTGGCTACACCGAGCTCAGCACCGAGTCCCGCGAGCGCGCCGAGAAGCGAATGATCGCCGAGGCCAACTCGATGGGTGCCGACGCCATCGTCGCCGTGCGGTTCATGACCGGCAGCGACGGCGATGGTGACTCCGAGGTACTGGCCTACGGGACGGCCGTCTCGCTCAACTGACACCGGCACCACCGGACGCCAGCCCTCCAACGGTGCTACACTGTCGACCAGCGGTGGCTGTCCCTCTCACCCCGGTGACTCGAATCGAGTCGACAGTGGTCGAACAGTCGCTGTGTGCCACCGACGCCGAACGAACGGCCGGAGGCCGTCCGCGCATGATAGCCGTTTATATACCGGGCTGATACTCGCCGAATTCATCGCGGAACACGTCGCAAACCTCCTGCACCGTGGCGTAGGCTTTGACCGCCTCGATGGTCGGCGGCAGGACGTTCTCACCGCTGGCTGCCGCGTCGGCCACTGTAGTGAGCGCCGCCTCGACGGCCTCGGCGTCGCGGTCGACCTTCACCGCCTCCAGTCGGTCGACCTGCCGGGCTTCGTCGTCTTCGTCGACGGTTTCGAGCTCCATCTCCGGCTCGTCGTCGACTTCGAACTCGTTGACCCCGACGATGATCCGCTCGCCGTTCTCGATCTCCTGTTGGCGCGTATACGCGACGTCCTGGATCTGCTGTTGGACGTAGCCGGTGTCGACCGCTCGGAGCATCCCGCCGCGGTCGTCGACCGTGTCGATGATTTCTCTGGCCTCTTGCTCCACGTCGTCGGTCAGCGACTCGACGTAGTAGCTCCCCGCCAGCGGGTCGATAGTGTCGGCCGCGCCCGACTCGTGGGCGAGGATCTGCTGGGTTCTGAGGGCGGTCCGAACCGACTCCTCAGTGGGGAGGGAGAGCGCCTCGTCCTTGCCGTTCGTATGCAAGCTCTGGGTCCCGCCGAGGACCGCGGCGAGGGCTTGGTAGCCCACTCTGACGACGTTGTTCTCGATCTGTTGGGCCGTCAAGGTAGAGCCGCCGGTCTGAGTGTGGAACTTCAGCTGTTTGGATTTCGGGTTCTCGGCACCGAACCGCTCGTCCATGATTGTGGCCCACAGACGACGGGCCGCCCGGAACTTGGCGACCTCCTCGAAGATGTTGTTGTGCGCGTTGAAGAAGAAGGAGAGCTGTGGGGCGAACTCGTCGACGTCCTGTCCGGCCTCGATGGCGGCTTCGACGTACTCGATCCCGTTGGCGAGCGTGAAGGCGATCTCTTGGGCGGCGGTCGACCCGGCCTCGCGGATGTGGTAGCCCGAGATCGAGATCGTGTTGAAGTTCGGTACCTCGCTGGCCGCGAACGCGAAGGTGTCGGTGACCAGTCGCATCGACGGCTCCGGCGGGTAGATGAAGAGATTGCGGGCGATATACTCCTTCATGATGTCGTTTTGGACCGTTCCCCGGAGTTGGGCACGGTCGACGCCCTGCTTGTCACCGACGGCGATGTACATCGCCAAGAGGACGACCGCAGGGGCGTTGATCGTCATACTGGTCGACACCTCGTCGAGCGGGATGCCCTCGAAAACAGTTTCAAAATCGGCGAGGGTGTCGATGGCGACGCCCGCCTTGCCGACCTCGCCAGCAGCCATCGCGGCGTCCGAGTCGTAACCCATCTGGGTCGGGAGATCGAACGCCATCGACAGCCCCGACGATCCCTGATCGATCAGGTACTGAAAGCGGTCGTTGGTTTCGCTGGCAGTGCCCATTCCGGCGTACTGCCGCATCGTCCACAGTCGACCGCGGTGCATCGTGGAGTAGACGCCCCGCGTGTAGGGCTCTTGCCCGGGAAACCCCAGATCCTCGCTGTAGTCGAGATCGGCGATATCGTCGGGCGTGTAGAGTCGGTCGACCGGTTGGCCCTCGGTGTCGGTCTCGAAGGTCTCGGCGCGCTCGCCGAAGCGGTCGAGCGTCGGCCCTACGGTGTCGGCGTCCCACTCGGCTTTGGCCTCGCGGATCGCCGCGAGGTCCTCGTCGTCGAACATTGTCGGACTCACGGGGTGTGACGTGTTAAAAGCAGTTGGCGCGACGGGAACGGCAGCCGACCACGCGACCTACGCGGTCGGCTGGAACAGCGCGCCGCTGGCGGTGCCGCCGTCGGCGCGTTCGCCCTCGCTGGCGTCGACGACGGTGACGACATCGAACTCGGCCTCGGAGCCGACAGCCTGTGGGTCGAGATAGCCGATGGCGAAGGCGGTGTAGGCGGTCTGGCCGTCGACCTCCAGATCGAACTCCGCGGCCGGACCGCGGGCTTGCTCGCGGTTGGGGCCCTGTTCGGAGCTGTTGTTCCCGCCTTGAGTCGTGTTTCCGTCCCGGGTCGTGTTCCCGCCTTGGGTGTCGTTGCCTCCCTGCGTCGTGTTGTCGCCCTGGGTCACATCCGGCTCGTTGGCTGGCTGGCCCCCGTCGCCTGCCGGGTCGACGCCCAGCGTGTAGTCGCCCGCCGGAACCGTCTCCGAGACCGTGTCGCCGAACTCGACGCCCTCGAACAGCACGTCCTGTGGGGGCCCGTCGGCCGACTCGTTGCCATCGCCGCCGTCGGGACCCTCGGGGGGTTCGAGGACCACGACGTCGACCTCTCCGGCGTCCGGAACGGCGTGGAACAGCCGGATGCGACCCATCCCCTCGCCCGGATCGGTGAGGTCGTCGTCGAGCAACTCGATCTGGAAGCCGGTGTCGGGGCCGCCAGCGGCCTCGCCGTAGGCGACGGCGGTCCGGGCGACGCCCGCGTCGAGTTCGATCTCCTCGTCGAAGACGACCGTGTCCTGATCCTCGGCCGCAGTGACGGTCACCTGATACGTGCCCGGATCGAGTGCCGCGTAGGGACTCACCTCGCCGAAGCTGAGGTCCTCGATCACGGCCTCGCCGTCGACGTAGATGTCGACGTTCGGCGCGTCGGGCGAGGCGTGGGCGACCCGCAGTGCGCCCTGCTCGCCGTTGCCTGCCTGTTGGGTCTCGTCGGGGGTTTCGGTGGGTGGCTCGCCCTGCTGGTCGTCGGTCTGCTGGCCGGAGTCGGCACAGCCAGCCAACCCGACAGCGACGACCGCGCCCGCAGTCGTGAGAACGTCCCTGCGTCGTGGGTGACTCATGCGTGATCGGGGTGAAATTGGGTCGACAGAAGCCTAACAGTTTTTGCAGCGGCTGTGACTCTCAGGGCGGCTCGTGAGTCAGGATTCGGGGGCGATCGAGTCGACAGGTCGAGAGGGTCGGACGCGGTGAGTCGGTCGTCGTGAGCGGTTGGCTTCGCCGCGTTGCGGTGAGCGGCTGGCTTCGCCACGCTTTTCGTCGTGCCGCGAGAGGGGGTAGGTATGTTTGGAGGCGGCGGTATGAATCCGCGGAAGATGCAACAGATGATGAAACAGATGGGGATCGACGTCACCGAGCTCGACGCCGAGACGGTCACGATCACCACGACCGACGGCGAGGAGCTCGTCTTCGACGCTCCGGACGTGACCCGAATGGACGCCCAAGGCAGCCAGACCTACCAGATCGTCGGCGAGCCCGAGACACAGGACGCCGCAGGCGCAGTCGACGATGGCGGCGAGGCCGAAACCGAGGAGGCCATCCCGGAAGACGACGTGAAACTCGTCGCCTCGCAGGCCAGCGTCTCGAAAAGCGACGCCCGCGAGGCGCTCGAAGCCGAGGACGGCGATCTCGCCGCGGCGATCTCCCGACTCGGGTGATCCTCCTCACACACGGCGACCGGGAGTACCTCCGCGCGCCGGGCGAGGAGCTCCAGACCGACCTCGGCGTGCTGACCGTCCCCGAGGACGTCGAGTCGGGCGAAACCCTCGAGACCCATCTCGGCACCGAGTTCGTCGCCCGCGAACTCCGGGGGCCGGACCTGTTCAACCACCTCGACCGCACCGGCGCGCCGATGATGCCCCGCGATATCGGGCTCGTCATCGGTCACACCGGCGCGGCCGCCACCGACCGCGTGCTCGATGCCGGAACCGGAACCGGCGTGCTGTCGGCGTATCTGGGTCGACTCGGCGCGTCGGTGACAACCTACGAACAGGACGCCGAGTTCGCCGACGTGGCCCGCGGGAACATCGAGACGGCGGGCGTCGACGACCGCGTCGACGTGCGCACCGGCGACATCACCGACGACCTCGACGAGCTCGTAGCGGGCGAACCGTTCGATCTGCTCACCCTCGATACGGAGGACGCCCCCGAGATCGTCGAGTCGGCTCCCGATCTACTGACCGACGGCGGCTACGTCGCGGTCTACTCGCCGTTCATCGAGAACTCCCGGAGGACCGTCGCAGCCGCCAAAGAGGCCGGTCTCTCGGATATCGAGACGCTGGAGACGATCCAGCGGGAGATGACCTTCGACGACCGCGGCTCGCGGCCGTCGACCGCGGGCGTCGGCCACACCGGATACCTCACCTTCGCCCGTAACAGCTGATCGGCAGGTCGCCGACGCCGGACAGCGTCGACGACCCCAAGCGGCCAGAACCCCAGACGGTACAACGCCGAACGCCTACGACGCCAGACTCTTTATTCCAGCAGTCCTAAAGAGAGATACGATGTCGACAAACGACTCCAGTAGTGGCTCCGAGGAGACCGAGACGTGGCCGGAGCTGGCGATTGGCCTCTACGAGCGGCTTACGGGCCGCGGTGCGGAGATCACCTACGAATTCGACGAGATGCGGATCGACGTGCCCGACCGGATCGGCGACGACGCCAGCCACGCCGAGTGGCGGCTCGACGGCATCGTCAAGATCCGGGCCCGCGAACGCGATTCCGACCAGTGAGCGACGCCCAGCGGGGACTGCTGATCGACGCCGAGTTGGCGGTCGACCTCCCGACCTCGACGCTCCGTCTTCATACCGAGGCCGAGACGCTGTACGTCGAAGCCCCCGACTTCGCCACGTTTCGTGAACTCCGGGCGACCACCGACAGCGACGCCGTCGACTGGCTGAGACGGGTCGGGGTCGACAGCCCGCTGGCCATCGAAACCCCAGTGCTCGTCCGGGTCCGCGGGGTACCGGTTGCCCGCTACGACCCCACGCGGTCGACCGGCCGGTTCGCCGACCGTCTCGCCGACCGCCTCGCCGAGCGGTTCGGCATCGACCCGTTTCGGGTCGACCTCGCGGGCGTCCTGCAGGCCGCCGCGCGGCGGCTGCAGCACTGACCGGGCGAGCGTCCGACTAAGACGCTGAAACCCCGAGCGTCTGACAAAGGGTTATACTGCCTCGTTGGTGAACCAGTAGCAATGACTGCATATTCACGCCGTCGGCTGCTCGCGCTGGGCGGGGCGATCACCGCGGGGGCGCTGGCTGGCTGTTCGGGTGCCGGAAACACCGCCGAGACCCCCGAGGCCGAGTCGACGCCCGACGAAGCGTCGGGATCGATCCTCCGGTCGGTCTCGCTGAAGAACCTCGACGACGAGGCCCGGACGGTCGACGTCCTCGTCCAGCAGGGCGAGACGACACCGTACTGGGAGACACACGAACTGAGCGCGATGGGGGGCGACGGCGACAGCAGCCTCACCCTCGACAGCGGCTGGTCGACTGACCCCGGCGAGTTCCAGTTGGCCGTGCGACTCAGCGAAGGCGACACGCGAGCCAGCGTGTCCTCGACGGAGCTCCCCGACCGGGACTGTCTGGATCTGGTCGTGTTGATTTCTCAGGACGGCGAGCTCTCGCTCCTGCGGAACGTGAGCGGCGACGACTGTGCGACCGACGCCGGCGGCAACAGCAGCGAACCGTAACAGCGACCCTCGGCCGAACCGGTCGACGCCGACTACTGCCGCCCGCAGCCTTTTATAAGCGATACCAGCTCACTGCGATCGGCGGTCGGGTCGACAACGTCGCCGAGCGCCGCCACGAGCGCGTCGGGACCGCTCTCGGGTCGACCGGCCGGATACGCCCCACCGGCGACGAAGTAGTCGCCGTCGGCCCAGACGACGACCAGTGCCTCGATCGGCAATGAGAGCGATTCGGGGTCGGACTCGGTGCTGGCTCCGTCTGTACTGTCAGCCGTGTCGACCCGAAGCCGCGCCCGGTAGCGTTTTCTGACGCCCTTGGCTCCACCGACAGAGAGCCGCCCGCGGTCCTGTTCAGTGATCTCGGTGAGGCCACGATCGGCGAGTCGGTCGACGAACGCCGCAAAAACACGCGTTCGGAGCACCGAGGTCAGCATCGGGTTCGGCGGCTGTGGCGGATCGAGCCGCACCCGACTGCTGAAAAAGAACCGCCACGGGTGATCGAGGCCGCTTGCCTCGCGGACCTGCTCGCGCTGCGTGGATTCCTCGTAGACCACTGTGTGCGTTCGGACCGAGACGACCGGTGTCGAAAACGGGGCGTCGACCGTCCGGTCGGTCTGCCGCCAGTCGGTCAACTCCGCTTCCGGGACCGGTGGCGGCGGGATCTCCATGGTCGGAACCGGTCAGTGGTCGTCCTCGCGCCACTTGTGTTCGCAGTTAGTGCAAATGAAGAATCGTGTCTCGCTCTCGTCGGCCGAACGGATCTGCTGCATGTACCAGTAGGCCTGATCGTTGTCACACTGTGGACACTGGGCTTTCGTACTCGGCAGTCCCTGATCCTCGGCGTCGCTGACGTCGACGATCTCGGTATCGACCTGCCCTTGGGTGGTCGTCATCGCCGCCTCCTGTTTCTGGTTGCGGGACTTCTCGAACCCACAGGAACCGCAGACCCACTGATCGTTTTCGGTCTTCATCATCGAACCGCAGTCGTCACAGAACTCCATTAGCGAATCGAAAGAGCACTGCCATACTTAAACACCGGGATTCGGTCGGACAGCGGCGGGGTGTCGACCCGCCGTCTCGAACCCGCTTAGGCGTCGCCCTCCGATTGGCCCGGCTCACCGACGGCTTCGATGGGGAGGACGTTGTTGAGTTCGGTGCTGAGGTCGTCGACCGAGTCGAACTGCCCTCTGTCGGAGTCGGCGATGAGGTCGCCGAGATTGGCTTCGCCGTCGGCCAACAGCAGCGTCACATCGTCGAACTGCTCGGCGGCCGCCTCGCGTTCGATGGGGTAGTCGACGCGGTCGAGGACGTTGGCAACACGGTTGAGTTTGATTCGAGCCATACGATCTATAACGGTTCCACACGGGTTAAACAGCTATACAGGGTTTCCTGACGGTCCCTCACGTCGGCCGAACCCGCAACCCCGATATATGGCGAGGAACAACTACCGGACGATGAGCCTCACCGACGAGGAGGTAGACCGGCTGGGTGATATCGTCGAACTCCAGCCGACGAAGAACAAGGAGCTACAGGACCGCTGGGGGCTCGACAGCGGCAGCGAGGTCCACCAGTACCTGGAGGGCCACCTCAAGGAGTACTACTTCCGCGACGACAACAGCCTGATCCGGTCGACCGCCGAGGCCGTCGAACTCACCGGCGTCGAGCCGGGTGTCGAACCGCCGACCGAGGGGCAAGGTACCGACGAGCCGCCGAGTTCGATCCGGGTCTCCCAGCTCGAATCGCAGGTGTTCGCAACCGTCGCCGGTCCTGACGAACGCTCCGAGAGCGTCGTCAGCGTGCTCAACGGGCTCCGGGAGACCTACGACATCGACCCCGAGGCTGGCGACGTGCGCCGGGCGCTCCAGAGCCTCAAACGCAAGGGTGTCGTCGAGGTCATCTACCGCACCGTGCCGACGTTTCGGCTCTGTGTCGACCGCGAGTCGGTTGAGGTCGAAACCACCGACGACGAGTAGCCCGCGGCTACGCCGGTCGAGGCAGTGCTTACGGGCGATTGTAGCGGGCTGCGCGGTCGGCGAGAAGTCGTTTGATTCCCTTTCCCGGACCGCCTTCGATCGGCCAGCCGCGGGTGCGCCACGCGGGCGGTTCGGGCTGGAAATCGGTACAGGAACTCCCACAGACCATCGAGGATTGATGTCGACCTTTGGCCGCACACCACGGCAACAGCGCCCGGCCGTCCCGCCGGAGTTCGAAGTGTCGACAGTCCGGTCGCATGGTTCGTCCGTAGTTCCGCCACCCTCGGCCGTAGGCCCGTTCGGCGAGTTCGAGCCGTCGAGCGTGGCGGTTCGCGTCGACGGCGTCACTGGCCGCGTCGCTGTCGGGGGCGTCACCGTCGGCCGTCGAGAGCCGGGTTGGATACCATTCGATGCTGCCGGCGTCGGCGTCGACACCCCCCTCGAACTCGGTCGTCAGAATCCCGGCCTCGACCGGGAGCGATTCGAGCAGGGCCGGTTCGACCCGTCGACCTGTCTTGGCGGTTGCGACCCACACCTCGTCGGCTAATGCAGTGTCGACGTCGTGCTCCAGCTGGTCGGCCAACTGCCGGGCGGCGCTGGCGTCGAGATCCGGTTTGTTCTCGATAGCGATCAGTCGGTCGACCCAGTCGGGATAGGCGGCGATCCGTTTGATTTCGATCTTGTTGCCGTTGCGCCGCGTCCGGACGATCCCGCGGTCGTCGGCGCGGTGGATCGCCTCCCGAACGTAGCGCCACGGATAGCCGGGGTGGGGGAGGACATCGCGGTAGAACGCCCACTCCTCGGGGGCGTGACGAACGATATGCAAGAGGTCCGAATCGAGTTCGCGGTCGCCGAACTCCCGTCGGGCTCCCAGCGCTTCGGGATCGGTTTCGACGACGACGGTGTCCCAGCGTCGCTGTTTGGTGCCGAGTTGGCGGGCGACGAGGTGGGCCGGTGGCTGTGGCTCGTCGGGTGGCCACGCGAGTTCGGCCCACCGGCAGACCTGGAGTTCGTAGACGAACTCCGAGCGCCCGGTCGACACGGCCTAAATGTACTCGCCGTCGTCGTTTTTCAGCGCTTCGAGGAACTCGTGGGCTTCTTCGAGGATCTCGCGGGGGCCGTCCTGCGTGATCGTGTTGAGCGCCTGCTCGTAGTCGCGCCACTGGAGATCACGGTGTTCCTTCGAGAGTTCCGCACTCGCCTCGAAGGAGTGGGCGATAAACAGGTGGACCGTCTTGTGGATGGTCTTCCCGTTGGCCTGGAACACGTAGTCGTAGTCCTCGCGGAAGCCGTTGATGAGTCGAAACTCCTCGATACCGGCCTCTTCCGATACTTCCCTGATCGCTGTCTGCTGGAGCTCTTCGCTTCCTTCGACCCCGCCCTTGGGGAACTCCCAGTCCCCCGGTCGGCTCTTGAGGAGCAAATACTCCCGTCGGCCGCGGGTGTCGCGGAAGAGGATCGCCCCAGCACTGGTCGCCTCAACCGTCATTGGGAACGGGTATGCGACCATCTGTTAAGAGGGTGTCGGAGGATATACCAGTCGACAGTCGTGAGTACCGCCCTCGGGCTACCGGTTTTCGCACCCACCACCACCGACACTGGTCAGTACGATAGGAGGTCGACCGGGCGAACGAGAAGGGTAATGCGGACCTCTCCCACGCCGCGCGGCGGTAGATGCGTTTTTGGTGTTCGCGGTCGCAGTCGGTTGTAGTACCCATGACCTTCGTCACGAAACTCTCATTTCAGTCGGGCGACCGGGCCGTGCTCGAAGACACCGTCGACTCGCTCAAACAGCTGGTCGAGCGCAAGGGCGGCCAGTGTAAAGGCCCCCACACCGACCCGGCCGAGAAGCTCCGGGTGCCACAGCACCGGACGCTCCAGCCGGGGTCGACGTTCCCCGACTGGGAGTACACCGTCTACAACCGCCGCGTCGAGATCCACGGTGCCGACCACATCGCCCGCGAAGTCGGGCATATGGAGTTCCCCGACTCGGTCCACGTCGAGATCGAGGTCGAACAGAAGAAACCGCTCGGTCACAAGCGGAACTGAGGCATATTCTCCGTGTATGAGGTTGTTTTCCGTTGGCAACTCTGCTCAGCCTAATGAGTAGGATGGCGAGTAATCATCAGCAAATACTATCACCGATGTTGACCTCGTCGCTGTTCACTGAAATCTGGAGACGTGTATTACACGCGATCTCCCAGCGATACGTCTTGGTCTCTCTATCTTCAAAGCTGACTTCGAGAAGGTATGTCTGCGATTCGGGGTTCTTGTACTCGAACTCCTTCTTCTCAGAATTGATGCCTTCAGAAGGTTCGACGACAAATTCACCCTGATACAGTATATCGTTTTCAAGATTAGTTAAGAGTACAGTAGGTTCGATGATTTGTTCTGTCCAGTTGTCTATGTGCCCGCTAATCCTGTCCGGTTGGCCTCTATGAGCCGCGCCGAAAAGACACCCCGAGAGCGGAGTAAGTACAAAAACACTGAATAGAGACAGTACTGACCGACGATTCATATCACTAACCTATGGTAATACTGACAAATACTTTGTGCTATTGATAATTTCCGAACGGATTCTAACGATCGGCTCGCAGAGCAGTGATTATAGCTTTATTTTCCCTCGTCGTTTCGATCAGGTATGAGCGACACAGCAGTCGACACCGACGCCGACCTCCGGGCACTCCGCCGGGATCTCCACCGCCACCCCGAGCCAGCGTGGTGTGAGTTCTACACCACCGCCCGGCTGATCGACGAACTCCGTGCCCGCGACCTCGACGACCTGTTGTACGGCCCCGAGATCCACGCCGTCGACGAGCGACTCAACGTCCCCGACGAGTCGACCCGAACCGAGTGGCTCGACCGCGCCCGCGAGGCCGGAGCCGACGGGATGGTATTGGACGAGATCGGCGAGGGGTTCACCGGCGCGGTGGCGGTCGCCGAGGGCGGTCCCGGTCCGACCATCGCCCTCCGAGTCGACATCGACGCCCTGCCCATTCTCGAAGCCGACGACGCCGACCACCACCCCGCCAGCGAAGGGTTCCGCTCCGAAAACGAGGGCTACATGCACGCCTGCGGCCACGATGCCCACGCGACCATCGGGCTGGGCGTTCTCGACGCCGTTCTCGACAGCGACTTTTCGGGCACGTTTAAACTGATCCTCCAGCCGAGCGAGGAACAGATCTCGGGCGGCAAGCCGATGGCCGAGTCGGGGGTTCTCGACGACGTCGACTATCTCCTCGCACTGCACATCGGTCTCGACCACCCCTCGGGGCAGGTGGTCGCCGGGATCGACGATTTTCTGGCGGTCACGCAGTTCCGCGTCGACTTCGCGGGCGAGTCGGCCCACGCCGGAGCCCGCCCCGAGTCGGGGGCGAACGCGGTCCAAGCGATGGCGGCAGCGGTCCAGAACCTCTACGGCATCCCCCGGCACTCCGACGGCGAGACCCGGGTCAACGCTGGCCTCGTCGGCGGCGGGACGGCCAACAATATCGTTCCCGAACACGCCTTCATCGACGGCGAGGTCCGCGGCGAGACCACCGACCTGATGGCCTACATGTGGGACCACGCTCAGCGCGTCATCGACTCCGCGGCCGCAATGCACGACTGCGAGGCCGATATCCAGATGCTCGGCGAGGCCCCCAGCGCCGAGAGCGATCAGGCGCTGGTCGACGTCGTCGGCGAGGTGGCGGGCCGAACACCGGGCGTCGACGACGTGCTCGAACGCGACAGCCTCGGCGGCAGTGAGGACGCAACCTATCTGATGCAACAGGTCCAGAATCAGGGCGGGCTGGCGGCCTACGTCGGCGTCGGCACCGACCACCCCGGCGGCCACCACACCCCGACGTTCGACGTCGACGAGCAGGATATCGTCGTCGCAATTGACGTGCTCGCCGAATCGATCCGGGAGATCGCGTCGACCGATCCGAGCCCGTAACCAGACACGCAGCCGATCCGAGCCCGTAACCAGACACGCAGCCGAACCGACCTCGTAGCCCGACACTCGGTCGATCCGACCGGTACGAACACAGAATAGCCGTCGGCTCGAAGGGGAATCGAATGCCCTCCACAGAGCGCTTGGAGTCGACCGACTGGCTCACCCTCTCGGGCGACGAGCGGATCGAGTGGACCGGTCGACCCTCGCTGTTTACGGTCGCCCCACAACTCCTGCTCGCGGTCGTCGTCGGTGTCGGCGGCGCACTCGCCGTCGGGGCGATTGATTCGGTCGTCGACGGGGTTCCGGCAGTCGTCCGACTGCTGCCGCTTCTCGCCGCCGTCTCGGTTCTGGGAGTCGTCCTGCTGCGGTGGTACCGCGTCCGCTACGTGATCACCTCGACACAGGTTTACATCAAACGGGGGTTTCTCTCGTTGGACGTCGACCAGATCCGGATCGCCCGCATCCAGAACACGACGCTCTCCCAATCGCTGGCCGAGCGACTCCTCGGCTACGGCGACGTGACCGCCTACACCGCGGGCAGCGACACGCTGAACATCGAGTTCAGGAACGTCCCGAACCCCGCCCGCGTCAACGAGACGCTATCTAATCTGTTGAGTCGACCCGACAACGAACCGACGCAGATCGTGTGACCGAACTGTGACCGCAGGCTATGGACCGTGAGTGTCGCGGGGGAACTGGTCGACGAACGGGCGGACAACGCGGCGGGCGAACCCCGAGAGGCCACCAGCGGCCTTTCGACCGAAGCCGCCGACCCCCAGCAACCGGTCGTCGACCGCGTAACGTGGCTCGCCGTCGGCGTCCCCGTCGGCAGTCGGGTCGTCGACGGGATAGACCGTCCCGTCGTCGGCTGCGATCTCGATGGCCTCACGGACCCGCGACTCGGTGAGGTCGCAGTCAGCGGCGAGTTCGGGGACGGTTTTCGGCCCCTCTTTGAGGTGGTCGGCGACGAGGCTCGTGTGCTGAATCAGGAGCATGGCCTCACGACTGCTCAGGTCGTCGAGATCGCTGAGACCACCGGACTCACCGACCCGTCGACCCTGCACGAAGTCCGCGCGGGTATCCAACAACAGCCACAGTCCGCCGCCGACCGCGGCCACGGGAAACCACACGAAGCCGTCAGTCGTCGGCTCCCGGAGGTCGGCCCAGAGCCAGATCCCACTGATCGCCAGAAAGACGACCGAAAACCCCGCTTTTACCCAGCGTTCGTCGACGCCCGGCACGGCGTTGAGCATGTCGACGGCCTCGGTGATCACGACGGCAGTCAGCAGCCCTGCGACCATCGAGGCGTTGCCGGTGACGAGGTAGAGACCGCCGAGGAGGAGCGCCCATTTAACGAGGGTACGGACTGAGAGGCGCTGTCTGATCAGTGAGCCGAGGGCCGAGTGCATGCCCCGAATACTGTCAGTGACCAATATAAATGCCGGGTCAGCGTTTCTACTGCAGTGTCAGGCTGCCGCCGAGCCGACGGGGACACACCTTTTTGCGCTCGCCAGTTGTACTGTGTGTATGCAACTCATTGTCGTTGGCTACGGTCGTGTCGGCTCCCGCACCGCCCGCGTGCTCGCCGAGGAGGGGTACGACGTGGTCGTGGTCGACAACAACCACTTGAAAGTCGAGCGCGCCCGCGAGCAGGGGCTGACCGTCGTCGAGGGCGACGGCACCGACGAGGAGATCCTCAAAGAGGCAGGAATCGAGACCGCCGACGCCCTCGGCGGGATTACGGGCGATGTCGAGGACAACCACGAAATCTGCCTCATCGGGAAGGAGTACGGCTGCCGGACCGTGATGCGGATCAGCGAGGACGTGAGCACCGACGTCTACGAGACCTACGTCGCCGACTGCGACGAGGTGATCTACCCCCAGCGACTCGGCGCGGCCGGGGCCAAGACCGCCCTGCTGGGCGGGAGCCTCAACGCGATCGGCGACCTGACCGAACAGCTCCAGCTGACGGTGTTTACGGTCGACCACGAGTCGCCGGTCATCGGTGACCGGATCTCCGAGATCGAGCTGCCGCCGGGGGCGCGGCTGTACGCCCACGGCCGGGATTCCGAGCCGATGACGATCCCGCTGCCGACGACGACCGTCGACGCTGGCGACCGGCTGGCGCTCGTTACCGAACAGGAGACGCTCGAAGAAGTCGAAACGCTCCTCCTCGGTGCGGAATGAGCTGGGCCGACTGTTTCGCGCAGGTTCCCGACGAGGTAACGGTCGACGAGATCCGCGAGGCGCTCACAGAGCACCGCGCAGCCAGCGACGCCGATGGGAGCGACGCCGACGAAAGCGACGCCAGCGGGGCGAGGGCCAGCGAACTGCCGGAGCCGAGTCCGACGCGGGTCGTCGCCGACGCCGACGTGCTGGCGGCCGATCTCTGTCTCGGTGGCGACGCCCGCCGCGCCCTCGACCCCCTCTGGGAGCACTCGTGGTCGACACTGGTCGCCAGCGACCGGCTGGTCGACGACGCCGAGGCGGTCATCGAGTCGGTGGGTGGGCAGGCGCTGGCGGCCGACTGGCGCGACTGTATCGACCACTGGCGCGAGCCGGTCGACCAGCCAGCGGGCGATCACCCGGCGTTAGCCTCGGCCTATCGTGGCGGCGCGATGCACATCCTCTCGTTCGACGAGAACTTGACGGCCTCCGGAACGGGGCTGGCGCTCCACGAGCGGTTCCCGGTCAGTGTCCGCCAGCCGGATGCGTTCGCACTGCTGTTCGATCCCGCAAACCTCTACGAGAACGAAGGCGTGGGTGACGGGCCCTACCCCGGCCCCGACCGCGACCCACGGGCGTAGGCACTGGTTAACAGGCGGTCGGAACTTCCTACCGTCGACTCGATACTCGCGGCAGGCGACCGTTCGTCATAACGGGATTCGTCGTAACGGGATACTGGTGGGCGTACCCTTGAACTGGGTGTGACTGGCCACCGGTCGACACACTACTACTCAGCCCGCCAACTACTCAGCCCGCCAACTACTCAGCCCGCCAACTACTCAACCTGCCAGAGCGATATCGAGGTACAACATCACGATGACGCCGCCCATCAGCCCGAGCGTCGCCACCCGTTCGTAGCCGCTCCGGTGTGTCTCGGGAATGATCTCGTCGGAGATCACGAACAGCATCGCTCCGGCCGCAAAGCCCATCGCGTACGGCAGTAGCGGTCGGACCACCGAAACGGCGGCCGCACCCAAGACGGCCAGCGGTATCTCGACGACACCGGCGCGAATCCCGGCGACAGCGGCGTACAGTCGGCGGTCGAGCCCGGCGTTGATCGCCGCCACTGAGACCGCCAATCCTTCGGGGATGTTCTGGATTCCGATCGCGAGCATCAGCGACAGCGCCCCGCCGAGCTGTGCGGGGTCGACCGCCGCCGCACCGAACCCAACTCCGACGGCGAGTCCTTCGGGCATATTGTGCAGCGTAATGGCGAGGATAAACAGGATCACGCCAGCCACTCGCTCGTCGGTGCCCGATAGCGTCGTCGACACCCCGGCTGCATCGGGCCGACGGCGGCCGGTCAGCAGGTAGTGGGCATGCGGGAGCAGGATGTCCGCTCGGTCGAGGAACAGTGCGCCGAGGCCGACGCCGATCAGCGTCGGAAGCGGATTCCCGCCGGAGTATTCCTCGATACCGGGGATGATGAGGCTGGTAAATGCTGCGGCGAGCATGACCCCGGCCGCGAAGCCGAGCATCGCGTCGAGTGTCCGTTCGGAGGGGTTCCGCCAGACGAGGACGAGTGAGGCACCGACGAGGTTCAACAGCGCAATCACCACACCGCCTGCCAGCGCTTGAAGCACCGGCGAGCTCCCGACGAGTTGGACGAAGGCCTCGGCGAATCCCGATTGCATTGCTCAGTGATTGGTTCGAACGGCTCTCATATATACGTGGAGCTCTCGGGCCTCCAGCAGGGCCTCGTCTCGGCTCTCAGCGTCGACCCCTCGTGTCAAAAGATACTGAGCCCGACAGTAACCCGAACCGACGCGTCGACCGTCTCAGAGCCCGATGTTCAGCGCGTAGGGCCATGGCACGCTCGCGGCGACGAGGAACGCGACGGCCGCGCCGGTGCCGTAGACGTTTTTCAGGAACTGGGTCATCTCGGTCTGCTTGTCCTCTCCCTCGGCGGCCCAGAAGTCGTGCATCGTGAGCCCCGAGACGAGCAGGAAGACGGCGAGGCCGCCCGCGCCGATCGTAGGGTAGACGCCTGCGGCGAGCGAGAGCCCGCCGAAGACCAGCAGGCCGCCGCTCAGCAGCACTGAGGCGCGTGGCGCGGGGAGGCCCTTGAATTCGGCGTAGCCCGCCATCGAGTCGGTGTCCATGAAGTGGTTCAATCCAGTAAAGGCGAGCACGCCACCGAACAGCAGTCGCGCGAGGAGGAACAGCTCGCCTGTACCTGCTGCTTCGAACATTAGGCACTCACCGCCGAAACCGCCGTGTTTGCGATGCGATTCTGCTCAGTCTTATGTCGTTGGTACATCGTACTCGATACTATAGGCAGCCACTAATATATCGTTTCCCGGACATAAACGCCACCAGATTACCTCTGTGTCACCGACTCAGAGGCGAATAACAATGAACGACTATCGCTGGTCGTGCCACTCGGCGAACTTCGCCAGCGCGCGGCCGCGGTGCGACAGCGCGTTCTTTGCTTCCGAGCCGAGTTCGGCGAACGTCGACCCGTCGTGTTCGAAGATCGGATCGTAGCCGAAGCCGCCCTCGCCCCGCGGTTCGACGATCGTCCCGCGAACCGAGCCGACAAACAGTTTGACCGGCAGCGGGTCGCTGTCG
>Ga0207753_1000402_pt1 | contig 16971 bp, 13 predicted proteins | sample PonA233FremontCA_2_FD_187273 | JGI IMG/M metagenome (GOLD analysis project Ga0207753, IMG submission 187273) | Salt pond sediment microbial community from Fremont, CA, USA - Pond A23 Sediment 3 (SPAdes) | ecosystem: Environmental > Aquatic > Non-marine Saline and Alkaline > Saline | place: USA... | reverse complement strand
CGGACATGCGAAGAACGGCGGGTCTGTGAGCAAGAACGCGTACACTTCAATCTAGGATCGCGTGGCCCACGTGTCGAGCCCCACACCACGAATTTCGGGTGGGAATCTGGCTCGGCCGACAAACGACGTTTTTCCCTCCCCGCACCCAGGAGATCAGTGTTTGAAAACTCTTTTTGCAATAACGGATATTACCCCGCCGTATTCGGCCGGGCGGGGACTCTCTGGGAAGTCGCCGGCCCCGCAACGCCCGGCGCCGCTCCTCAGGTGCGGGGCGAGTCCGCAATGAGGACGTCCTCCATGCCCTCCGGCGCAAGGTTGTCGTTCGTCGTCCCCTGCGCGACATCGAGGGTCCGGGTTTTCGTCACGTCGTTGTCCTCGTCGACGTGCACCACGCGCGGATGATGCTCTCGGGCCTCCGAGGGGGTGAGCTCCGCGTACGCAATGACGATGACCTCGTCCCCCGGGGCCGCGAGCCGGGCCGCCGGGCCATTGAGACACACCGTGCGCTCCCCGGCGGCCCCCGGAATGGTGTAGGTCTCGAGCCGACTGCCGTTGTTCACGTTGACCACCTGCACCTTCTCGTACGGCAGGATGCCGGCCGTGTCCAGAAGCTCCCGGTCGACGGTGATCGACCCTTCGTAGTAGAGATCGGCCTCGGTAACGCGAAGCCGGTGGAGCTTCGCCCGGAGCATCTTGATGTCCATCGGTAGGGTGGGATTGAACGAGAAGAGCGCTACGGGCCGACCGATTATGAAGGGGAGGCCGGCACCTGGACGAACGTGTTGTCGATGAGGCGCGTGTCGCCGAAGAAGACCGCCACGGCGGCCAGCACCTCCTGCCCGGGAGCGAGGTGATCCACGGGCTGAAGGGTATGGGCGTCCACGAGTTCGGCGTATTGCACGTCCGCGTCAGGGGCCGCCGCGAGCGCATTTTCCATCGCTCCAACAACCGCTTCGGCGGCCTGTTCCCCCCCCTCAATCGCCTCCTCCGCGGCCGTGACGGCCTCGTAGAGAACGGTTGCCTGCTCGCGCTCGTCGGGATCGAGGTACTCGTTGCGGGAGGACTGTGCGAGGCCGTCGGGCTCGCGCACGGTCGGGACCCCCACAATGTCGATGTCGAAGAGCAGATCCTCCGCCAGGCGCTGGAGAATGACATACTGCTGCGCGTCCTTCTCGCCAAAGACCGCCACGTCGGGCTTGCAGGCGTGGAAGAGCTTGGTCACGACAGTGGTGACCCCGCGAAAGTGGTCCTCCCGGTGGGCCCCGCACAGGTGCTCGTCGAGCCGCACCATGTCGACCCACGCGAGGGGGCCGGGGAGGGCCTCGTCGTCGGAGTAGGGGTACATTTCCTCCACCGACGGGGCGAACAGTGTGTCCACGTCGAGCGCCCGGAGCGTCTCGCGGTCCCCCCCCAGGTCACGCGGATACGTGTCGTAGTCCTCGCCGGGCCCGAACTGGGTGGGGTTGACGAACACCGAAACCGTCACGTGATCGGCCGCCTCCAGGGCCCGGCGCACAAGGGCGAGGTGGCCATCGTGCAGGGCCCCCAGGGTGGGCACGAGGGCGAGGGTCTGTCCGTCGGCCCGGGCCGCGTCGGCGTGGGCCTGCATGGCGTCGACGGTGCGAATCAGTTCCATCGGCGGGCGTACTCGATTGGTGTGCGAGACTAGAGACCGTAGCCGCTCGGCACTACGGAGCCACGCTCGTCAAGTTCGTGCCTCCCATCACCGCCGCAGCGGCCGCTTCCCTCCGTGCGGAGCAGATCCTGCGGCACCGGGTATCTGTTCGTGTATTTCGGTCCACAAAATTACGCCGGCCGCAATTATGCCCCAATCAATCGATGACATTCTCGGAGAACTCGACCAGGTTCTTGCTGAGTCGCGCCGGCAGCAGAGCCGCCTAGGCTATTTTGCGGCCCTCTATCGGGACGTCACCGCCCGGGTCAAAGCGGCCATCGAGGACGGCGCGTTCGACGACGCGGCCCGCATGGAACGACTCGACGTCCGCTTCGCGGAACGGTACCTCGACGCACTCGCGGCACGCGGGACTGAGGACGGTCCGCCTCGGGCCTGGGCGCGGACGTTCGCGGCCGCCGAGCGGTGGCGGCCCCTCATCCTTCAGCACCTGCTCCTCGGCGTCAACGCGCACATCAACCTCGACCTCGGCATCGCTGCCGACGCGATCACGACCGAGGACTCGCTCCCGGCCCTGAAGGGCGACTTCGACCGGATCAATCAGATTCTCGGGGCCCTGATCGAGGACGTCCAGACACGGGTGGCGGCGGTGTCGCCGTGGATCGGAACGCTCGACCGGTTGGCGGGACAGGCCGACGAGGTCATCAGCAACGTCTGCCTCGTCCGGGCCCGCGAGGACGCGTGGGCCTTTGCCACGACCCTGGCCGGCCTCGACGCCGACGAGCGCGAAGACACCATCACAGCCAAGGACCGCGAGACGGCCCGGCGCACAGACAAAATTCTCCGACCGGGCGGGTCCTGGGCACTCCCACACCTCGTGTGGATTCGGCTGTGGGAGACCGACCCGGTCCCTGCCGTCCTCTCAACGTTGTCGCGCACAAGTCCGGTGGTGTAGCCGGAAACCGGCCTGTGCCCTAAAGACGGGCGGTCGTGGAGGTGCCGGGGGTGGGACTCGAACCCACACGGGACACAGGTCCCAACGGATTTTCGTACCACCACAACTTTCGTTGCTGGGGGCGTGGTCTGGACTTTCTCTTCACCGTGTCCGATCGGACGTAGGTGCTGCCCGTCAAGTCTCTGCACCTTCCCTGGGTCGGGCTTGGCTCAGGGTTACCAGCCAAAAGGCTTCCCTGACGTTGAGCAGTTCTACGCGGGGCGTTTCCGCCCCCGCACTCACTTCGGTAAGTCCGTTGCGTCTGCCGATTCCGCCACCCCGGCAATTTGGAGCCTCATGTATAAGCACTCGACGGGATGTGGTTCGGAGCCACCGCCACAACGACCCCGTCGGACACCGGCCCGACACGCCTGTCCCCACACTCCGAGCCCCTCTACAAAACGGCGCACGCGCCAAAATCCGTGCTCGGCGAGGGGCCCGATGACGGTGCAGAGTTCCCACTTCGTCGCGCCGCCCCTTCCCGGGCGTACGGGGGAATGACCGGCAGGACAGATGCCACATCCGAAGAATCGGCTGCCATCGGGGCCCCACTCCTTACGATGCCGTCACGTCCGGGCTCCTACGTCGTTGGTTCAGATCAATTTGAGAGGGCGTGAATTGTACGGTTGTTCGTTTCGGCGATTTCCCCAGTGGGTCCCCTGCTTTCTCCTCACAGCCCGAGCCGATGTCAAAACGCGGTGATGGAGCCCCCGATAGTCCCTCGCGGAACTCTGCCCGGTCCGGGGCGCCCTCTCCGGACCCGTCATTGGCCGAGCAGGCGGTCGAGGCCTTCGGGGTCGTTCAGCGGCGCGTCGATCGGGACGTCAGCCCCGAACGCCTCCGCGGGTTTCTTCAGGTGAAGACGGTGACCCCCGACACCATCCTGGGCCTGCTGGCGGACTATGGGCGCGCCCGGGGACTGGTCATGAAGCCGCAGTCTCTCTCCCCCTCCGATGTTCTTAAGGAGGCAGCCCCCGGCGATCTCGTTCTCCTGCCGGACCAGACTCTGGGGGCGGTCGAACAGACGCGCACCAGCGTCCTGGCCGTGCGCAGCTTCGGACGGGACGAGGTGCAGCGCGTGGGCCCGGAGGCCCTGGCCGGGCCGGACGGATCGGTGTCTCTCCTCCATATAGAGGGAGAAACCCCCCATTTCCTCGACAGCGAGCGCCGGTCCTCTTCGGGCTCGGACATCCGCTCCGCGGAGTACATCCACGACCCGCACGACCACCGCGAGAACATTGAGGAGACGTTCGCCAGTCTGCTGAGCCTGCTGAGCGACGAAGGCCAGGACCTCGTTACGGTGGCGGTCTACGCCGCGATGGTGGCGATCTTTTCGCTGACCGTGCCCCTCGCCTCGCAGGGCATCATCGACTCGGTGTCGCTGGGAACGTTCACCAACCAGATCGTGGTGCTCTGTGTCGCGATCACCGTGGGCCTGCTGCTCTACGGCGGCTTCGACATCCTGAAGTACTACACGGTGGACATGCTCCAGCGTCGTCTCTTCGCCTCCACGTCCATGGAGATGGCCTACCGGCTGCCCCTCATGAAGCGGTCCGAGCTGGAGGGCGAGTACGGGCCGGCCCTGGTCAACCGGTTCTTCGACGTCGTCTCCATGCAGAAGAGCCTGTCGAAGATTCTTCTGGACGGGATGGTGTACGCCCTCATTGCGCTGGTGAGCCTCGTCCTCCTCACGATCTACAGCTCCTTTTTTCTGATCGTTGGCCTGATGGCCGTCCTCTTTACCCCGGTCCTCATCTGGGGGCTGGGACGACGGGGCCTCCGCACGAGCATCGAGCAGTCCAGCTTCAAGTACGCCACGGCCCACTGGCTGGAGGACCTCGCCCGGTGCCAGCAGAGCTTTAAGCTGAACGGATCGCCGTCGTACGTACACGCCCGTACCGACCGGCTCGCCTCCGACTACGTCCGGGCCCGCGGCAACCACTTCCGGATCTTTGGGCGTCAGCTCGCGGCCGCGGCGGCCTTCCGGGCCATCATCGTGGGGCTCGCCCTCGGCATCGGGGGGTACCTGGTCACGCAGGGCGACATCACGCTCGGCCAGTTCGTTGCCGCGGAGCTCCTGATCGTGTACCTCACCAACAACGGCTTTAACCTGGTTCAGCTGTTCGCGTCCGGGTACGACCTGTTGACGGCGATCAGCAAGATCCTCCACGTGACCGAAAAACCGCTGGAGGAGGTCGGGGGCGAGGAGGTGCCCTCCGGATCCGGCCCCGCATCGCTCGGCCTGCACAACGTCACCGTCGGGTACGACGACGCCGCGCCGGCACTCAGCGACGTGTCCTTCGACGTGGCGCCGGGCGACCACCTGTGCATCGTTGGGGACAGTGGGGCCGGCAAGACCACCCTCACGCAGGCCCTCGTGCGGATGCACGACCTGGATCAGGGACAGATCACGTTCGACGGCCACGACATTGCGCGGCTCGATCCGCAGGCGTACCGGAGCGTGGTGGGCCTGGCCCTCTCCACCGACGAATTGTTTAAGGGCACGGTGGAAGAGAACATCACCATGGGGCGTTCGCTGAGCTACGCGGACGTGGAGCAGGCCCTTCGGCTGTCGTGCCTCGAGGACGCCATCCTGGAACTCTCCGATGGACTTCAGACCCCCATCACCTCCGCGGGACTCGGGCTGCCCCAGGGGATGGTGCGGCGCATCATGATTGCGCGGGCGGTGATCGGGGAGCCCCGACTGCTGATCCTCGACGAGCCGTTTAACGGCATCGAGAACCCGGTGAAGCGGAGCCTGGCCAATCGGCTGTACGGGCACGACGCGTGGACCATCGTCTCCGCGGCCGACGACAACCCGACGGCCGTGCGCCGGGCCGATCAGGTCCTCGTGCTGGAGCAGGGCCGGGTCGTATGGCGGGGGTCGGCCGACCAGCTTCCCGGCGAGTCCGACGACTTTCTGCGGCGGCACTTTCCTCGCCTCCTTTCGACGATGCAGGGGGAGGAGGTCCCGTCGTAGTGCCCCACGGTTCATTCGTCCCGTGGTCCCCCATGACGATGAGACGAACCCATAGTTTATCATCCCCTTCGGCCAGCCGACGCATTCCGCATGACCGCTGACCGGTCTGACCCAGACGCTTCCTCTTCCGACCCGCTGCCCCCTTCGCGGGGCCGGCAGTGGCTACAGCCCACGGCGGAGATGGACGCGCCCGAGAATTTGGGACGCACAAGCGCCCTCCGGGCGGCCCAATCCCCCAGAATCACGCGCTCGGTCCTCATTGGGTCGGCGGTTTTTCTCCTGGTCCTAGGGATTGCGCTAACGTTCATCCCGTGGCGGCAGACGGTTTCCGGCACTGGCGAGGTGACGGCGTACGCCCCAGAGGCCCGCCCGCGAACCGTCGAATCTCGGATCTCAGCCCGCATCGCCAACTGGCACGTCGTAGAGGGCGATGAGGTGACAGAGGGGGACACGATTGCGGTGCTCGAGGACCTGGGGTCGTCCTACCTGGACGACGAGTTTGCGGCCCGCGTGGCGGAACAGCGAACCAGCACACTCAACGGGCTGCGCCTGGAGGTGGAGCGGACGCGCCAAAAGCTCGCCCAAGCCCGCCAAAAACGTCGGTCCGCCGAGGAGAAGGTCAGCAACGCGGCCCTGGGCATCTCCACGGCCCGCACCCGGCTTGCCCGCACCGAGGACCTGCAGGACGACGGCATCTCGTCCGTTCGGGACGTGGAGACCGCCCGCCTCAAGTTTCAAAAGGCCCGGACCGACTCGGTGGCCGCCGCCGCGGACCTGGCGGCGGCGCGCCGGGCCGTCGAGTCGGCTCGCCTCAACGTAGAGCGCAAAGAGCGCAAGCTGGAGGCCAAGCAGGCCGCGCTCAACCGCAAGGTCGAAAACGCCCAGGAACGGACGTCGAACGCCATCGTCCGCGCCCCGATCGACGGAGCAGTGTCCAGCATCAACCGCGTGGGGCCGGGCCAGACGGTGAAAAAAGGAACCACCCTCGCAACGGTGGCCCCCGAGACGGACGACCGCGCCGCGGAGCTCTTTGTGAGCAGCATTGGCGCCTCCCTGATCGAGCCGGGCCGGCAGGTCCAACTCCAATTCTCCGGGTTTCCTGCCCTCCAATTTTCGGGGCTCCCCGACGCCTCCACCGGCACCTTTACGGGCACGGTCCGCTTCATCGATCCCGTGGGCGACGGCTCCGGGCGCTTCCGGATGCTCGTCGTTCCGGACACATCCGCCGACGATTCTCGCTGGCCCAGCCCCGAGTACCTCCGTCAGGGCGCCCCGGCCAAGGGCTCCGTCCTGCTCTCCAACGTATCGCTCGGGTACGAAATTTGGCGCCGCATGAACGGCCTCCCCCCACAGCTTTCTACCCAGCAGAACACGGCCCCGGCGAAGTAATCCGCCACGGGCCCCGCACTGTCCTGCACGCCACCTCTCCCACACTCCGGATGATCACTCGCGTCCTCGCCCTTACCTTCGCCTTCGCCCTGGTCGGCGTGACGGCTCAGGCACAGCGCCCAGGGGAGCCCGATCCGAAGAACAACACGAGTGCCGCCGTCCCGTGCCGGTCGGCCGACGACTGCCCGGTGCTTACCCTCGACGACGTGCGCCGGCGGGTGCTGCGGACCAGCCCGTCCGCCCAGGCGAACCGACTCGAAGACCGGCGGGCGGCGGCGGACGTGTTGAACGCCCGGGGCAGCTTTGAACCGGCGCTCGTGTCCGGCTACGAGTACAAGACCCAGGGCGGGAAAGACAAGCTAAACGTGCTGCGCAGCGGGGTCCGATGGCCCTTCGATCTGCCAGCGAGCCCGACCCTCAAGGTGGACTACCGCCGGGGGCTCGGCTCCAGCATCGACCCGTCGGTGAAAACCTCTCGGGTTGGGGAAACGCGGTTCGGCCTCTCATTCTCTCCCCTGGGGGGGTTCCGGACCGACAAGTCCCGTGCGGCCCTCGACAAGGCCCAGCTGGCCCCGCGGCGGGCCAACGCCCTGCAGGCAAGAAAACGAAACCAGTTGCTGTTGAAGGCCTCCAAGGCCTACTGGGACTGGGTCAAGGCCCGGCGGAGCTTGGACGTGAGCCACGATCTGCTCCAGTTGGCGGAGCGGCGCCAAGCCCTGGTGACGAAGGAAGCACGGGCCGGAGAAATCCCGGCTGTCGACAGCATCGACGCGGCCCGGACGACCGCGGACCGGCAGGCGACACTGGAGAAGGCCCGACGGACGGCACGCGAGAAGCGCATCCGGCTCGCTACGTTTTTGTGGGCGGAAGACGGCTCCCCCGCGTCGTTCCGGTACGCCGCCCCGGATCCGGACCTGCCCGCCTCCGTGGATACGCTCCGCCGGGCGGAGGCCGTGGAACTGGCCCGCACGCGCCGGCCCATGCTGCAGGTGATGGACCTCAAGCGACAGAAGACCCAGATCGAGCAGCGTCTCGCCCAGGAGCGTATTCGCCCCAAGGTGAAGCTCGAAGCCCAGGCCGTGTCGTATACGGACAGTCCGCTCAATATCTCGGACGTCAAGGTCGGCGTCGAAGTCGATCAGCCGTTCTTTTTCCGGACCCAGCGCAGCAACGTGGAGCGGGCCGAGATTGACCTCCGCGACCTTGAATTGAAGCAGAAGGTCGCTCGACGGACGGTGCGCGCGGACATTGAGTCTGCCCTGGCCGCCCTGTCTCAGGCCCGCCGCCGGGCGCAATCGGCCCAGCGCAACGAACAACTTACACAGAAGCTACGGCGGGCGGAGCAGCGCCGCTTCGAGCAGGGGGAGGGCACCCTGTTCGTGCTCAACAAGCGGGAGCAGTCTCTGGCGAAGGCCCGGAAGCAGTCCATCGCCGCCAGGATCAGTGCCCTGAAGGCGTACGCGACCTACCAGTGGGCCACCGGTACCATCGGAGATCCGTACGTCAGTGCCGAATCTCGAAACGAAACAGGAGACCTCGGGGGCGACTGATCTCCGGTGGTGCCCTCCGGTAGACAGCTTTTCGAGCAACGGCCGCCCGCCACGACCGCCGCGAAGATTTCTCTTCTCATAGCCTCACCCCCATGACCCTGGCCTTCATCAGTCTCGTAGCCATCACCCTCGGCGTCGTGCTTGTTTTCGGCCTCGGCTTTGGCGCCATGTACATCTTTTGGACGCTGTTTCAGCCCCCCGAGACCCCAGAGGACTCCGACGAAAGGTAGAAGACAGGCCTCGGGGTTGCAGTGTGACGTGGAGGAAAACAGCAGAGCGCCTTCCAACACCGCCCCATGACGATCGGACGTAGGCGAAACCGTGGCAGCAATGCAGCTCTATCCGGCGCCGCACTCTTCGCAGATGTGGAAACCGCCGGACCTGTGTTGCGAGCGGATGGGGCCCCGAGACGCAGTGGGCGACGCCGCAATGAACCGCTCAAATGGATCTTGTTGCGGAGCTACCAGGAGATGTGCCGACGGCCCATTGCACGAGATCCATGAGGTCACAGCGCTGGAAGCGGAGCGCCCTGAGCGTAAGCGAGGAAGTGTTCGTGGGGCGCGACCGAGTACTCGTCGGTGTGACCTCAGGCGTCTCGCCAAACAGGCCCTCAAGGGATATATTCCTTCACGTCAGGTCTCGTCGCCTTTCGCATCGTTGGTGTCGTCACAGACGGCGGCGGGATCGCGCTGTGTCTCTTCGTAGGTGACGGTCCGCCCTTTCGGAAACGTAATGTCCATCGTCTCTTCGTCGACCCGTTCCACCATCCACTCGGTTCCCTCACGAAAACGAATTTTGTCGTCTTCGTACTGAACCGACGAGGGATACATCATGCAATTCCCTTCTTCTCCCACCCGCCATGTTTCAATCCACTGGTCTTCGATGCGCAGGTACACCGTGTATTCTTCCCCCTCTCGTTGAAAGTCGTGCTTCAGCGTCTGCGCCCCAACGGTAGACACACCAAGGACCCCGAGCAGAATCACGAAAAGAGAGCTCCTGAAAATGCTCCTGAGAATGTTGTCCACAGCGGGGAGGGGGTTGGAAAGCATCAAAATCGGCGGATCCCTACGCGGGACGCCACGCAGGGAATCGGTGTCGGAAGCCGCCCTCAAATAGATGCACAGCGGAAATTATTGACTTCCAGTGTTGCGAAAAGCACGTATTTCGTAGTGAACCAAAGGGGGTTTTGTGTAGCAGTAACCAGGCACACGTTACGTCAGCAAAATTGCTCCAAGACGTTAACGAGATAATGTAACGCACCTGGAAGCCATAGTTGATGCGAAAAATAGGGCGGCCCAAGAGCGTGTTTTGGGGCATGCCACCGAGGGCATGACCAGGTGCCTGCCCCAGGACGTACCGTCCGAACCCGTCACCCTACAGCACTCGCGTGAAATGTCCTCGGAGGGTGAATCCGGACCCGGTTGCGACCGTCCCTGTCTGCGCCCCCGGTTGGAGGTCACGCCTGGGGCAACAGAGGGGCGAGCCCGGACTTGCTACGGCACGGCGACGGGAAGCGGGAAGAATGGAGTCTGGAGGGGCCCCTCCGCCCGTCCAGGTCTCGCTCCGCCCGCCCTTACTCCTCGTCGGGCTGGATATGAAGTTCGCGCCGTTCGGTATCCACCTCAATACTGGGATCGTTGACCGACGTGAGGGCCGACCGTAGGCTCAGGTCAGGGCGCGGGAGCCCCCCCACTACGAGCGTCCAGAAGTCACCGTCGTAGCTACGGGGGTCGATGGCAGCAGCGCCGGTCGTGATGTCAACCTGCAGGGCCAGCCGCACGGTGCTCGTCTCGGCGTCTTGGTACGTGGTGGTGAACAAGTGCTCCTCGGTGCGGGTCGTCTCTACGCGGAGGTCGTCCCCCTCCTCCGAGGTGACAAAGCTCTCACCAACGGCGAGTTCAGTCGGCTCGTCGGGCATAAGGGACGGGGGAGTCATGAGGATTGATAAACACAGGCTAAAAGTGTAAGCACCAGCGAGACCGACTGAAAGGCTCGAATCAATTGACCGGACGACTCCACACGAGCAAAGCGATTAATGGGATCAGCTCACAGTCTTCTCTGCCGGTAGACACTGCCGTGAGTGGTGCTTTGAAAGATGAGGGATGAGGTGCGATTTCAAAGCATGAGACATCGGGACGCCCCCCAGAACGGAACCTCGCCCGTTCCCACCGATTCCCCCGGGTCCAATTCGCTGATCTCAGTCGAGCACCTTCAGCCTGCCCCCCATGCCTCCGCCCGATTCTACCCTCGCTTCGTTACGCAGTCGGGCGCGCGACCTCCGACCCCGGGCTCACGTTCCGTTTTCTGAGGCCCCGTCAGCGGCCGTGCTCCTTCTGGACAACGGGCACTGGATCCCCGGTGTGCGCGTGGAAAGTGCCTCGTACTCGCTCACGATTCCCGCGCTGCAGAACGCATACACCACCGCCGTGGCCCTCGGGCGGGCCTCATCAATCGCCGCCTTCGTTTTGTCACGCCCCTTTCGACGAGAAGAGGCCCTTTACGTCGAAGAGCTGCCCCAGGGCCCGCTGGAACCCTGCGCCGACGATGCCTGGATTCGAGGGGCCGGGCACAATGGGACGCTCCCGACCATGGAGGCCCCTCTCTCGCCAGGCTTAGGGACGGCCATCGAGGAGGCGGACGAAGGCATTCAGGCCGTCCGCCGCGTGGCTGAGCGCGCCCATGTCCCCTCGTCCGGATACCCCGTCGGAGCCCTTCTCGACCCCCGAGATGGGCCCGTCGTGCCGGGGGTCAACGTGGAGCATCCAGACTGGGCCCGCATCCTCTGCGCCGAGCGCAACGCCCTGGGCACCGTCCAGTCGTACGCACTCCCATCCCCGCGCCGCCTCTACCTCACCTGCCACAATGACCCCGACGGCACGCCGTGCGGGGCCTGTCGGCAGCTCCTCGCGGAACTCGCCCCCGAGACGACGCTTTGGATGGATCGGCATAGCCCCCCCCATGAGCGCTCGAGTGTGTCGGCCTTGCTGCCGGGCTCGTTTCAGGGACAGGCCCTCCTTGACACCTCGTAAGTCCCCGTCCCTGGTGCGCCCACCTCGAATGCCCTGGACGGCACAGGGCTTACGACTGCACCGCACCCGGTCCGCCACGAGTCCCACCCACGCGACCTGCCGCTCCTGTCCACCAGCCCGTCGGCGCAGGCTTCGCCACGGTCGGCGATTCACCCGAGTTGCCCTGCATGATCCTGTACGTTTTTCTCTTCTTCGTCGGCCTGTTGCTGCTGTACTTGGGGGCGGAGGGCCTCATCCAGGGTGCCTCCAGCATCGCACTCCAGTACGGCATCCGCCCCGTCATTGCGGGACTGACCGTCGTTGCCCTCGGGACCTCCATGCCCGAGTTTCTGGTGAACGTCTTTGCACTGATTTCGGGGGAGCCCCCCCTGGCGATCGGCAACATCATCGGCTCCAACATCAGCAATGTGGCGCTCATTCTAGGAATGTGCGCTATGGTGTTGCCCCTCACCGTCACCCCTGCGGTGCTGCGGCGCGAATACCCGGTAATGCTTTGCACGATGGTGCTGTTCTACCTCTGCGCCCTCGACGGGGTCATTGGGGCCCGCGACGGAATCCTAATGGTGGTGCTCCTCATCGGGCTCGGGATCTACGTCTTTTACGACGCGCAGCGCACCTCGAAGGGAACCGTCCTCGAAAGCATGGAGGGCGAGATCGACGCTGGCAGTCCTGAGTTTTCCTCTCTCACGAAGACTGTCTACGTGCTCGGTGGGATGGGCGGACTCACGCTCGGGGCCCACCTGATGGTCGACAATGCCCTGGCCATCTCGGATGTCTTGGACATCGACCACGTTGTGATCGGACTCACGGTGGTGGCGATCGGGACGAGCCTCCCCGAACTGGCGGCCTCTATGGTGGGCACCTTAAAGCAGGAGGTTGACATGACGGTGGGCAACGTCATTGGGAGCAATCTCTTGAACGTACTGTTCGTGGTGGGGACGCTCGCCATCGTGGAGCCCATCACGGTCGATCCCGAAACGATCCGAGTACACTTCCCTGTGATGTTGGGATTTTGTGCCCTGGTGGTGCCGCTGACCTGGTGGGATCAACAAATTACGCGAATCGAGGGGGCATTTATGGTGCTTGCCTTTCTGGGGTTCATGGTGTTCCTGTATGTTTGAGCGTCCCGCGCCCGCCCTCGCAGGGCCCCAGTCGATGGGGCCTCCGTTCCAGCTTTGGATTGACGCCGTCCAGATGCTCAGCGTGGCGGTCCTGACGGCTTGTCTGGGGGCGGTCGGCTCCGCACCACCAGCGGAGGCCGCGCCCCTTGACAGCACGAGGACGGACAAATACTGGATCGTCCTGGCGGACCGCTCTCCGAAGGTGTCTTCTAGCGCCGACACATCCTGGACCCGCCCTGTGGCCCCTGCCTACCTCGGCCGTCTTCGTGCCCGCGGGGTGCAGCCCCTCGTTCGCAGCCGCTGGCTCCATGCCGTCTCCGCCCGGCTCTCACCTGAGAAACGGGCCTCGGTGGCGGCGCTCCCGTTCGTCGAAGAAACGCGCCCGGTGGCCTCACTTCGCCCCCAGGGGCGGTCTTACAAAGCGGATCCTGACCATCCCCCCCTCGAGGTGGGAGCCGCAGAGGGCCCCCTGTCCCGCATCAACGCCCTCCCGCCGCTGGCCCGCGGACTCAGCGGACATGGCGTTCACGTGGGCTTTTTGGACGCAAACTACGCCGGCCTTCGTCACCCGGTGTTCTCTCGCCTGCGGATGAACAACCAGCTGGGGGGACTGCGCACCTTCACGACCGGCCAACAGGGCGGCAATCACGGCGCCGGCGTCGTGTCCGTGGCCGCGGGGTACGAACCGGGCTCGCTCGTGGGCCCGGCCTACGGGGCGACCGTGTGGGGAGCCACGACGGAATTTACCCAGTTTGAGCGCAACGTGGAGGAGGACCACTTCGTGGCGGGCCTCGAATGGCTCACGCGTCGTGGGGTCGATGTGGTCAACGTCTCAATCGGATACACCCGCTTCGACGACGGCCAACGCAGCTATTCGACTGACGACCTGGACGGGGACACAGCCCTCACCACACGGGCAGTCGACCGGGCCGCCCAGCAGGGCGTAACGGTGGTGGTGAGCGCCGGCAACAGCGGCTGCGCCGCCCCGGACGACTGCTGGTTCTACGTCAACACCCCCGCCGACGCCGACTCGGCCATCGCCGTGGGGGCCATCGCTCCCGACTCATCAGTGGCCTCCTTCAGCGCCCGTGGTCCCACCCCAGACGGGCGCCGCAAGCCGGACGTGGTCGTGCAGGGGCAGGAGGTGCCCGCCGCCTGGGAGAACGGCGGGTACGCCCGGGTTGGTGGCACCTCCTTCGCCAGCCCCCAGGTGACTGGAATCGTGGCGCAGATGCTACAGGTAAATCCTGCGCTGGGCCCGATGCAGGTCCGGCGGCTCCTACGACGGACCGCCTCGCAGGCCCACGCCCCCGATAGCACGCGCGGGTGGGGGATCGTGAACGCGGAGGCCGCCATCCGCCACGCCGAATGGAAGGCCCGCCGCTCCCCCCCGCACACCCTGCAGGGATCGGCACCACACTCGCCCCCCAATGCTCACGCCCTGGTCTTCCCGGTCTCCGCCCCGGCCCAGACGGCCACCCTCCAGGCCACCCTGCGCACCCCGCTCGGCAAGCCGGTGCGCCACATTGAGCGGGTCGGGCATCCCGGCCCCAACCGGCTCGTCCTCGACGTGGACGGCCTCGCTCCCGGGCGATACCGGTATGTGGTGACCACCGACCAGGGCCACGAGGCCACCGGCTCCGTTACGATTTCCAAGTAAGTTCTCTGACGGCATGGCGTTCTCGTTCGGGTACTCCCCCTGGCTGCTGCTGCTCTGCCTGGCGGTGGCAGGGGGGCTCACGTACTGGACCTACCGGTCGACCGTCCCTTCGCTCTCTGCGAAGTGGCGTGTAGTGCTGGGGGGACTTCGCTTCCTCGCCCTCGCCCTCATCTGCTTTCTGCTGTTCGAGCCCGTTCTGCGTCAATTCCAGACGGCCGAGCAGCCCCCGGTCCTGGCCGTCCTCGTGGACGACAGCCAGAGCATGCAGGTGGTGGCGGCCGCCGACACCGCCTCGGCCCGCCCCGACGCGGTCCGCACCTCCATCCGGCCCGTCGTGGACGCCCTTCAGGACGAGACAATGCCGGGGACGGCACGCTTTTTCCGGGTCGGGGCGTCGTCGCAGGCCCTCTCCGGGTCGATCATCGACTCGCTCCGCTTTGACGGCGCCCGCACAGACCTCGCGAGCGGGCTACAGGCAGCCCCAGAGGACCTGCAGGACGAAAACCTGGACGGAATCGTGCTCGTCTCCGACGGGCAGCACAACACCGGGCAGAGCCCCCTGCGGGTGGCCGACCGGTCCCCCGTTCCCGTGCACACCGTCACCGTTGGCGACACCACCCGGCAGCGCGACCTCCGGGTCCAGAGCGTCACGACCAACGAACGGGCCTACCTTGATTCGTCGGTCCCCGTCCGGGTCGTCCTCAGCGTTTCGGACGGACCAGGCGCCCCGATCTCCGTCACCCTCGAGCAGTCCGGCCGTACGCTTGACGAGCGCCAGGTGCGCCTGCCAAACGGCACCGGCGAGGTGACGGCGGACCTCACGTTCGAGCCCGAGCAGGCCGGCCTCCAGCAGTTGACCGTGCGGGTGCCCGAACTGTCCGGCGAAGTGACCGCCCGCAACAACGCGCAGTCGGTGTCCCTCCGGGTCCTCGAAAGCAAACGGCAGGTGCTCGTGCTCGGCGCAGCGCCCTCCCCCAACATGAGCGCCCTTCGCCGCGTCTTCGAGCAGAATGCCGACACCGACGTCACCGCCCGCACGCCGACCCCCGAGGGGACGTTTTTGGAAGGCCCGCTGCCAGACGACCTGTCCGCCTTCGACGTGGTCGTCCTCGCAGGCTTCCCCAGTGCCCCCGTGCCCAACGACGTCGTAGAACGCATCGCCACACTCATCGACGACGGGACGCCCGCACTGTTCTTTCTGGACCCCCAAACGGACCTGACTGCGTGGACGGAGCACTTTTCAGAGGCCCTCCCCGCCCGTCCAGAGGCGACCACGAACCTTTCGGAGGCCTCCTTCAGCGTTCCGGAGAGGGCCCGGGAGCATCCGGTGTTTCGCATCGAGGAGGCCGAGGTGTCCCTGTTCGAGCGCCTTCCGCCCGTTCAGGCCCCGGCCTCCGCGTGGTCCCCCACGCCGGACGCCGAGGTCTTGGGGACCGCTGCCGCGACGGACGCTCCCGTGCTGGTCGTGCGTCGCCGCGCGGGCCAGCGAACCGCCGCGTTTCTCGGAACAGGGGTGTGGCGATGGACCCTCTTGCCGTCGGAGCTCGACGCAGCTGCCCCCCTTTGGCCCGGCCTCGCCTCCAACCTGCTCCGGTGGGTCAGCACCGAAGGCAACGACTCTCCGGTTCGTGTCCGTCCCACAGCCTCCACCTTCGGTGGAACCGAATCCGTGTCTTTCACCGGACAGGTATACGACCAGAGCATGCAGCCGGTGTCGGATGCCACCGTGGAGATGACGGTCACGGACTCCACTGGCACTGAGTACCCCTACACCATGGATCCCGTGGGACCGGGCCAGTACACGCTCGACATCGGGACCCTGCCGGAGGGGACGTACCAGTATGCCGCCACGGCGCGGCGCAGCGAGACGGAACTGGGCACCGACGAGGGCGAGTTCTCCGTCGCCCCTCTCCGGATCGAATACCAGGCCCCCCGCGCCGATCCCGTCTTCATGCGCCAGTTGGCCAACCGATCGGGCGGGACGGCCTATACGCCCGAAACGGTGGACCGTCTGTCTGGGGCCCTGTCCGGGCAGGACTCTTTTTCCAGCGAGGTCGTCCGGCAGTCGTCGGAGGCTGAACTCTGGCGCACGTCGCTCTTTTTGATCGCCATCCTCGTCCTGCTGGCCGGGGAATGGACGCTTCGAAAATACCTTGGACTCGCCTGACTGCTCTGCCGAATCTCTTTTCCGACCCACTCGTTAATTTGGTATAGCTGTTCTGTCTTTCCTGAACGGCCGACCGTCTATGCTACGTACGAGTCTCTCCGGCCCTGAATGCTCTCTACCCTCTCCCCCATCGACCGCTCGCATCTCCCCGACCCCATTGCCGACGTTGCCGACCAGGCCCAGTCGTTGGCCCAGGTGCTCGTGGGGGTGCGCCGCTACCTGCACCGGCATCCGGAGGTGGGCATGGAGGAGCACAATACGTCTCGCTTCATTCGAAAGACGCTGGAAGGGTACGGACTCGACGTGCACGGCCCGATCGCCGGCACGGGGCTGTACGTCGACATCGAAGGCGAAGGGGCCGGCGGGGCCGTGGGCTACCGGGCCGACATCGATGCCCTCCCTACGCAGGACCAGAAGCAGGTGCCCTACCGCTCGCAGACCCCCAACG
>Ga0207753_1000401_pt1 | contig 16981 bp, 11 predicted proteins | sample PonA233FremontCA_2_FD_187273 | JGI IMG/M metagenome (GOLD analysis project Ga0207753, IMG submission 187273) | Salt pond sediment microbial community from Fremont, CA, USA - Pond A23 Sediment 3 (SPAdes) | ecosystem: Environmental > Aquatic > Non-marine Saline and Alkaline > Saline | place: USA... | reverse complement strand
CGACTGTGCTTCCCGAACGGATTCCCATCCCCGAGTCCCTTCACTCCATCGAGACCGGGGACCCGATCGCCACGTGCCTCGCCTGCGATGCGCCCCTGCTGGACGGGCCCACCGAGTACCTGGTCGAAAAGGGCTACCGCCAGTACGAGGCCTACGACGTGCAGGAAACCGTCTTCGAGTACGCCATCTGTATGGACTGCCACGCCGACATGCGGCAGTCCTTCTCCGAACCCTCGAAGCGCCGGTGTCAGGCGTACCTGTCCGAGCACGTGGACCTGGCCGCCCGCACCGGGCGGCTCCTCGACGCCGACTCGCGGGACCCGGCCGACTGGACGCGCCAGTGCGTGGTGCACGGCACGCCCCGGGACGAGCTTACGGAGTATCAGGTCATCGCGCACTGCCAGGGGGACGAGCTGCTGCTTACCCACCTCCCCCTCTTGATGGGCGGCCCCGCGATCGACGCCCTCGCGCAACGTCTCTCCAGCGAAACGCTCGACGACCTGGGCGGCTTCCGCGACGAGCACCTCGGCCTCCCGCCCGAATTGAAGCGCGACCTCCAGGGCCCAATCGTCGCGTAGCCCCCCGTCCCCCTCCATCTCGTCAGGACCCTCCGCTCCATGAAGCCCACCGCGCTCCTCTCGACGCTTGCTCTCGCGTTCTTGCTGATTGGCTGCGCCGGGAGCCGCCCCCCCACCACGCCGACGACCTCCGATTCCCCTGCGCCATCCAACTCGGCGGCCCCGGACACGACCACCCAGGCGGCCGACTCCCCGCCGCCGGCCCCCTCTCGCGCCCCGCAGGATTGGTACCACCTCGACCGCGTTCCACGAAGCGGGCCCGGCCTCGACACACGGGCGGCCTACCGGGACGTGCTTCAGGGCCGGCCGCCCCAAGACACGGTCCAGGTCGCCGTTATCGACTCCGGCCTTGACACCGACCACGAGGACCTCGCGGCCAAGCTGTGGACCAACGCCGACGAAATCCCCGGCAACGACGTCGACGACGACGGCAACGGCTACGTCGACGACGTGCACGGGTGGAACTTCATCGGCGGCCCCGACGGCAAGAACGTAGAGCAGGACACGTACGAGCTCACCCGGATCTACGTGAACCTTCAGGAGCGCTTCGCCGGGGTCGACTCGGCACGCGTCGGCCCCGACGCTCGGGACCGGTACCGCCGGTATCAGGACATCAAGCGCACGTTTCGGAAGAAACGACGCGAGGCCCGCAAGCGGCTTGCAAAGGTCGGAAAGGCCCAGAAGGCCGTGCAGGCGTCCGTGGACGTGCTCAAGTCCCACCTCGGCACGGACAGCCTTACCCAGTCGGCCGTCCGATCGGTAACGAGCTCCCGCCGCGATGTGCGTCGGGCGCAGCAGACCCTGCAATACTTCTACGATCAGGACCTCTCCCCCTCCGACCTCAAGGACTACAAAAACCAGCTGGAGCGCCAGGTCGAATACAACTACAATCCCGACTTCAATCCGCGCCCCATCGTGGGCGACGACTACGCGGACAAGACCGAACGGCGGTACGGAAACAACGACGCGGAGGGCCCCGACCCCGGACACGGCACGCACGTGGCGGGCATCATCGGCGCCACCCGCGACAATTCAATCGGCATCGACGGCGTCGCCCGGGGCGTGCGCCTCATGTCCGTCCGTGCGGTGCCGAACGGGGACGAGCGCGACAAGGACGTCGCCAACGCGATCCGCTACGCGGTCGACAACGGGGCCGACGTGATCAACATGAGCTTCGGCAAGTCGTACTCCCCGCACAAAGGCGTGGTCGACGCCGCCGTGCAGTACGCCGACTCGATGGGCGTCCTCATGGTCCACGCCGCCGGCAACGACGGGGCGAACGTCGACTCGACCGACAACTTCCCGTCGCCCTACTACGCAGACGGCGGCCGGGCGCAGCGATGGATCGAAGTCGGGGCCTCCTCCTGGGAAGGGGGCGAAACGCTGGCCGCCTCGTTTAGCAACTACGGCGCGGAGCGGGTGGACGTCTTTGCCCCGGGCCACTCCATCTACTCGACCGTCCCCGACAACGCGTACGAGCGCAACGACGGGACGAGCATGGCGGCCCCCATGGTGAGCGGCCTCGCCGCCCTGATCATGGCCCACTACCCGTCCCTGACCGCCACGGACGTCCGCACCATCATCCTCGAGACGGCGACCCCCTACCGAAACCGGACGGTCGCTCGTCCCGGGGACGGCGAGACCGTTCCGTTCGGCACGCTCTCCGACACCGGTGCCGTCGTGAACGCCCACGCGGCCCTCCGCCGGGCCGCCGACCGGGTCGCCGCACAGTAGATTGCGGCGGCCGTCCGGGGGGAGCCCCTGGCGAGAGCCCTTCTGCGAGAGGACGTTCCGCGAAAGCGCGTTCCGCGGGACGGGGCCGGGATTCCGCTCGGCCGGCCCCCTCCCCATCCTCCCAAACACGAAAAGCCACGCGCCGGCGCAGGGCCGGGCGTGGCTCTCGCGTGCGGCACAGAAGCCGCTGGGGACCTCCCAGGACTTCTCGTGCACAACCACAGCACCGCAACGCTGCTCAAACGCTGCGATCAGGCATCCGGGCGGCCGACGGGACGAGACCCGACAGGACCTGGTCTGCCCCAAACGAGGACAGTGTCCCGCCGCGGCGCCGGACGGCCTGTGGTGGGGCTGGAGGGCCCACTTTTTGATGCGGTTGGGGGTCGGCTTTCGACGAAGACATAACGGATCGAGTCGGGGTTCGCACGGCGGTCCCCTTCTGCTCGAGGCATGCGCTCCGGCGCTACTCAGTCCATCATCTTGCGGAGGAACGCCGGGGTGTCGGTGTCGTCGTCGGTCTCCTCGTCGGAGCGGGAGCGCTCGTCGCGGTCCGTCCGTTCGTTCAGGTCGTCGGCCTCCAGGCGACGGATGTTGGGAGTGTCGTCCCCGCTCTCCTCGCCGGTCTCGTCGGTCGGCTCGTCCTCCGACGGTTCGGAACGAAGGGGCGCGTTGCGGCGCTCGTAGGCCGGCGTGTCGAGCTGCCGGAGGTTGGTTTCGCCCTTGTAGTCCGCCGGGTCGTCGTCCTCGTTTTGGTCCTCCAGCGGCACCGTGCGCCGCCCGTCGTCGCCCGCGTCCGCCGGCTCCTCGTCGCGGTCGAAGCCGGTGGCGATGACGGTCACGCGGAGCTTGTCCTCGATGTCCTCCTCGATGACGGTTCCGAAGATGACCTCCACGTCCTCGCCGGCCTCTTTCTGAATGACGCTCGTGGCCTGGGTGGCCTCGCGGATGCCGAGGGACGGGCCGCTGGTGATGTTGACGAGCACGTTGGTGGCGCCGGCGATGGAGAGGCCGTCGAGCAGCGGGCTGCTGATGGCCTGCACGGCGGCCTTCTCCGAGCGGTTCTCGCCGGTGGCCGTGGCCGAGCCCATCAGGGCCGTGCCGCCGTCCTTCATCGTTGTCTGCACGTCGGCGAAGTCGAGGTTGATCAGGCCGTGGACCGTGATCAGGTCGCTGATCCCCCGGGTGGCGTTGTAGAGCACCTCGTCGGCCTTTTCGAACGCCTCGATGAGGCTCGTGTCCGGGTCGGCAATGTCGAGCAGCCGCTCGTTGGGAATGACGATGAGCGTGTCGACGTTTTCGCGCAGCAGTTCAATGCCTTCCTGCGCCGTGTTCATGCGCCGCGACCCTTCGCAGTCGAAGGGCTTGGTGACGATGGCGACGGTCAGGATGTCGAGGCTGCGGGCGATGGCCGCCACCACGGGCGCGCCGCCGGTGCCGGTCCCGCCGCCCATGCCGGCCGTGATGAAGGCCATGTCGTAGCCGTCGAGGGCCTGCCGGATTTCTTCGCTGCTCTCCTCGATGGCCTCGGCCCCGACGCTGGGCCGCGCCCCGGCCCCCAGGCCGCTGGTCAGGTCCTGGCCCGCCTGAATTTTTTGGGGCGCGCGGTTCTCGCTAAGCGCCTGCGAGTCGGTGTTGACGGCAATAAACTCCACGCTGCCGTGGATGCCTTTCTGCACCATGTTGTTGATGGCGTTGCCGCCCCCGCCGCCGACCCCGACGACGCAGATCTTGGCCTCCTCGTTTGCGGCATCGTCGAACGAAAATTTTGAGCTAAAGTCTTGGTCCATGGTCCCTCCAGTGGGTCTGTGGTGTTGAGAGTATGAGAGCACAGCCCGGCGGGCCTGAAGTGAGCGGCTCCAAGCGCGTGCGTGCCGGCCTGTCGAAGTGGTGTTGTGCTAAGTGGGTGTGGCGTGTGGGTCTGAACGTAGACGGCGGGCGGCGTGGGGACAGGTTGGCGGAACGATTGGGCGTTCCCCCTGCCCGTCACCGCCGATTTACAATTCGTCGAACCAGGCCTTCATGCGGTTGGCGATGCGGGCCATGAGCGTGTCGCCGCCGGCCTGCCCGTTCTGGTGGGCCCGCACCTCTTCGGAGAGCGTGGTGCCGCCGATGATGTCGGGGCGCATGCCGTAGAGGACGAGGCCCACCCCGGTCGAGAACTTGGGGTCGCTCACCTCCTCCACGAGCCCGCCGCTCAGGCCCATGGGGCGCCCCACGCGGGCCTCCATGCCGAGCACCTCGGCGGCCAGCTCGTCGGTGTGGGGGACGAGCGACCCGCCCCCGGTCAGCACGGTCCCGACGCCCAGGTGCCGGCCGTAGCCGCTGCGCTTGATTTCCATCGCCGCGATCTCCAGAATCTCTTCCAGGCGCGGTTGAATGATCTGGGCGAGGGCGTCGCGCCCGATCGTCTTCTCGTCCCGCCCGCCGATGCCCGGAATCTCGATTTTCTCGTCCGAGTCCGCCTCCTCGGCGAGGGCCACGCCGAACTGTCGCTTCAGCTGCTCGGCCTGGTCCCGCATCACGCCGAGGCCCTTTCGGATGTCGTCGGTCACCTTGTCGCCGGCCACCGCGATGACGGCCGTGTGGCGGATCGTGTGGTCCTCAAAGACGGCAATGTCGGTCGTGCCGCCGCCGATGTCGATAAGGGCCACCCCCACCTCCTTCTCGTCCTCGTGCAGCACGCTAAACGAGGAGGCGAGCGGCTCCAGCACCAGGTCGGACACCCGAAAGCCCGCCTTCTCGATGCACCGGTAGATGTTCTTGGCGGCGGAGACGAGCCCGGTGATGATGTGCACGTCCGCCTCCAGGCGCACCCCACTCATGCCCACGGGGTCGGCCACGCCGTCCTGCCCATCCACGATGAACTCCTGCGGGATGACGTGCAGGATCTCGCGGTCGGCGGGCAGGGCCACGTGCGTCGTGTCCTCGAGGAGGCGCTGCACGTCGTTCTGCGTAATCTCGTTGGCGTTGATCGTCACCACCCCGCGCGTCTGGAAGCTTTGCACATGGTCGCCCGCGATGCCCACGACCACGTTCTGCACCTCCACGCCGGCGGCCCGCTCGGCCTCCTCCACCGCCTCCCGAACGGCCGCCACGGTGCGGTCGATGTTGACCACCACCCCGCGGTTGAGGCCGTCGGAGGGGGCCATGCCCACCCCAAGAATGTTCACGCGGTCGAGGTCATCCTTGCCGGCGACGACGGCACAGACCTTGGTCGTGCCGATGTCGACTCCTACGACGATGTTTTCATTCATGGCAGTTTGGGGGATCAATGTCAGGCTGAGTCGTGATTCGTGATGCGCGATGGCGCGTGCCGTCCCGCGGCTCGCACGTCACTCATCACTGAGCAGATCACAGCGCACGATGAAGACCGGATCGGATGCATCATCCGTCGAGCGGGCGCGTTCGGGTGACCACTTGTCCATCGAAGCGGAGGTCGATGCGTTCGATCGGCTCGTCCGGCGACGACGCGAGCACCTGGCGCGCAAAGGCGCGGAGCGTGCGCAGTTTTCGGGACACGTTGCCGCTCCCGAGGTGCACCGGCAGGGCGTCGTGCGGGCCGATCGGGGTCGTCGTAAGTTCGATCGCATCGTCGGGCTGCATCTCAATCTCGGCCACGAGGTTGGACACCCCCGCCTCGGGGAGGGCCCGAAGCACCCGACGCAGCGACGACGGGGTCTGTGCGGTGTCGGGCTGCGTCCAGGGGGCCTCCGCCTCGAGGCCCCGCACGAGCGGCACGTCGTACCCGGCACGGTCGGGCAGGGGCATCGCGTGGCCGCTCCGGTCGAGGTAGTAGGCCGGACGGCCCTGCGCGTCCACCGCGAGGGCCGCGGGGGTGCGCTCGGTGACCGCAATCCTCAGGGCGCCCTGCATCCACTGCGTCTCGGCGGTCGCTTCTTTCACCCACGGGTGGCGGGCCACCCGGTCGGCGACGAGCATCGGCGCGACGGCCTTCATCGCCGTGCCGCGGCCCACCCGGGCCAGGCGGCGCAGCGTGTCGGGCGGGGCGTGCTGCGCCCCGGTCACGGCCACCCGGTCCACCGTCACGTCCGCCCGCCACTGCCAGCCCAGGAGGCCCAGCGCCACGACGCCCGCCACGAGGAGCCCGCTCCCCGCGACGCGGAGGGCATGGCGTCCGAATGTCGCAGTTTGGTCCCGTGTCATGAGTGTCGAAAAATGGTCGTCGTGCTTGTCGAAACGGCCGGGGAATTCGTGATTCGTGAACCATGAAGCGTGAAGGGGGCGAACGCCCTGTTCTCACGCATCGTGGTTCACACGTCACGCCTCACGCATCACACCGTCAATCAAAATTCAGTCGCGTTCAATTTCTGTCTCACCACCGTTTTCAAGCAGCTCCACGAAGGCCTCACTCGCGCGCCAGATGTCGCCCGCGCCCAGCATCAGAACGACGTCGCCCGGCCCCACGAGCTCCTGCAGGCGGCCCGGGAGGTCGGTCTTCTCCGGCACGTAGTGCACGGCCCGGTGCCCAAACTGCTCGGCCCGCTCGGCCAGGCGCCCGCCGCTCACCCCTTCGATCGGCGTCTCGCGCGCCCCGTACACGTCGGTCAGGACGAGCATGTCGGCGTTGAAGAAGGCGCGGGCGAACTCGTCCATGAAGTTCTGAGTGCGGGAGTACATGTGCGGCTGAAAGACCGCGACGACACGGCGGTCGGGAAAGCCCTGGTGGGCCGCGTCCAGGGTCGCCTCAATTTCGGTTGGGTGATGGGCGTAGTCGTCGAGCACCGTGATGCCGCCCACTTCTCCCTTCTTCTCAAACCGGCGGCGGACGCCGGTGAAGGTGCCGAGCCCGTCGCGCACCCGCTCGAACGAAATCTCGAGCTCCTGGCCCACCGCCACGGCGGCAAGCGCGTTGCGCACGTTGTGCAGGCCCGGCACGTGCAGCTCGAGGGTGCCGAGGCGCTCTCCGCGCACCACCACGTCGAACCGGGTCGTCATGCCCTCCCGCCGGACGTTCTCGCCCCGCACCTCCGCCTGGCGTGTCGTGCCGTAGGTCACGACGCGGCGCTCCACGTCGCCGACGATGGCCTGCACGTTCGGGTCGTCGAGGCACAGGATGGCCGCCCCGAAGAACGGCACGCTGTTGGCGTACTGCGTGAAGGCCGCCTGGATGGCCGCCAGGTCCTCGTACACGTCGAGGTGATCCTCCTCGATGCTCGTGATGACCGCCAGCGACGGCGTCAGGCGCAGGAACGTGCGGTCGTACTCGTCGGCTTCAATCACAAGGACATCGCCCTCCCCCGTGATGGCGTTGGAGCCGAAGGCCGTCACCTTTCCCCCCACGATCACGGTCGGATCGAAGCCCCCCTCGGCCACCACGAGCCCCGCCATCGAGGTGGTGGTCGTCTTGCCGTGGGTGCCGGCCACGCCGACGCCAAACTTCATCCGGATCAGCTCCCCCAGCATCTCGGCGCGCGGGATGAGCGAGATGCGGCGGCGTTCGGCCTCGCGGGTCTCCGGGTTCTCGTCGGGGTCGACGGCACTGGAGTAGACCACCACGTCGGCCGTGCCCACCTGCTCGGCGGCGTGCCCCTCGTGGATCGTGGCCCCCTCCGCCTCCAGGCGCTCGGTGACGTCGCTGCGCTCCAGGTCCGAGCCCGTCACGGTGTAGCCGCGGTTCAGGAGCACCTCGGCGATGGAGCTCATGCCGATGCCGCCGATGCCCACCATGTGGACCTGGCGGATGCGGCCCAAAGCCGGTTGTGTACGGAGTTCAGCCATCGAGAACGTTCGGATCAGTCGGGGGGTCGTCTCCGGGGCCCGGGGCCGGTGCCCGCGGGCCGAGAAGAGAAATTCAGAATCAGTTCGTGCGGTAGCGATCGGCAAGGGCCAGGACGTCGCGGGCAATGGTCTCCGCGGCGTCGGGGCGGGCCCGGTCGCGGGCGGCCTCGGCCATCCGGGCGCGCCGGTCGGCATTGCCGAGCAGGTCGAGCAGCACCGTCTCCAGGTGCGCGTCGAGGTCTGCCTCGTCCAGCCACACGGCGGCGCCGGCCCGTTCCAGGCTCCGTGCGTTCTTGGTCTGATGGTCGGCCGTCACGTTGGGCGAGGGCACGAGCACCGCGGGCGTGCCCGTGACCGTCAGCTCGCTGCAGGTGAGCGCCCCCGCCCGGCACACCGCGAGGTCGGCCGCGGCGTAGGCGTGTCCCATCTGGTCGATGTACTCGACGACGCGAAGTCGCGGGTGCTCGTCGAGGTCCGCCGTCAGGTCGTCGTAGTACCGGGTTCCCGTCTGCCAGACCACGTACACGTCGCCCTCGGCCAGCAGGGGATCCAGGATCCGCTGGATGGCCCCGTTGATCGCGGCACTGCCCAGCGACCCCCCCATGACCAACAGCACACGCCCGTCCTCCGGAACGTTGAAGGCCGCCCGGGCCGCGTCGGGGTCTGCGTCCCGCAACGACTGGCGCGTGGGGTTTCCGCTCACCACCGCGTGCTCGGAGGGCACCCAGTCCTTCGCCTCGGGAAAGGCGAGGTGGACGCGCAGCGCAAGGCGCGCGAGCACCCGGTTGGTGAGGCCCGCGTAGGCGTTCTGCTCCTGTATCAGGAGGGGCCGCCCGCGCAGCCACGCCGCCATCAGCACCGGGGCGGCCACGTACCCGCCCGTGCCCACCGCCACGTCCGGCTCGATGGCCCCCACGAGGCGCCAGCTCTGCACCAGGCCCTGCGCCACGCGGAACGGCAGCAGCAGGTTGGACGCCACGGCCCGTCGCTGAAGGCCCTGCGCCGTAATCGGGTGGAGGGCATACCCCGCCTCCGGCACGGCCCGCGCTTCGAGCCGGTCCTGCGTGCCCGCAAACACAACCTGGGCGTCCGGACGAAGGGCCCGCACCGCGTCGGCAATGGCGATGGCCGGGTACACGTGTCCCCCAGTGCCGCCCCCAACCATCAGTATGTGTGGCGCACGCGTGCTCATGGCAGCTCAAGAACGTCATCAACGGGCCCGAAGACCCGAAAGAATTTCACAAGGGAGCAATTCAAACCCGCTCGGCGGAACGCTGTCCCGCGTGACGGGAGATATTCAACAGGACTCCAATCATGATGCCGTTGGCCAGCAGAGACGTCCCTCCGTACGAGACAAACGGCATGGGCAGGCCCGTCACCGGCAACAGCCCACTGGCCACCCCGGCGTGCACGAACCCGTACGTCACGACCAGCGTGGTCACCCCCACCGCCAGAATGAGCCCGAGCGGGTCCGGGGCGTCCCGCGCAATGCGGAGGTACCCGCGAAAGAGCAGCACGAAGACCCCGGCCAACAGGGCCAGGGCCCCGAAGATGCCGTACTCCTCCGCGATGATGGCGAAAATAAAGTCGTTATAGGGCTCCGGAAGGAAGTCGCGCTGGACACTCTTCCCCGGCCCCACCCCGGTGAACCCGCCCACCGCGAAGGCCATCCGGGCCTGCCGGGACTGATACTGCTCCCCCCGCGCGTCCATGACCTGCTCCGTGTCGGTGTTCGGAAACAAGTCCATCCCGAGGTACGCCTCTAGGCGGGCGGCCCGGTCGGGCGATGTCGACAGCACGCCGAACGCCATCACGCCCCCCAGCACGGCGAGCCCACCGATCTGCAGAACGCTCACGCGCCCCACGAAGCTCATCAGCAGCACCCCGAGCAGCAACACGAGGGCCGTCGACAGGTCGTCAAGGGCGATGAGCCCCACCGTCAGCCCCACCCAAAACAGCACCGGCAGGAACGTGCGGCTGAAGCTCTTCACGTAGTCCTGCTTCTGCACCAACAGCACCGCCACGTAAAAGACGAGCGCCACCCGCGCGAACTCCGACGGCTGAAACCCGACCCCGCCAATCTGCAGCCAGCGGTCGGCCCCGCCCGAGAACAGACCGACGACCTTGACGGCGACCAGCAGGAGCAGGGTGCCCACGAGCGCCAGCCGGCTGTACCGGGCCAGCGTGCGGTAGTCGATGAGGCTCACCACCCCCATCGCCCCGAGGGCAATCCCCACGCGGGCCAGGTGGCGAAGCAGGAAGTGCACCGGCTCGGTTCCAACCCGCACCTCCGCCAGATACGTGACGGCGCTATACACCGCCACCACGCCCACGGACGACAGCGCCAACACGACCCACACCACGTACTTGTCCGCCGGGGCGCGGTCGGTCACTTTCTGTGTGAGGGACTGGACGATGCTCATCGAGCGTCAGTGTGAAGTCGAAAAAATTGAGTCGTCGGTTTGAATGCAGTGCGTATTTCGTATTGCGTCCGTGGTCGGCGGGACGATCGGATACGCAGTACGCAACACGTAATGGCTATAGCATTGTCTCCACGAGGCGGCGGAAGGTGTCGCCCCGCTCCTCGTAGTTTGCGTACATGTCGAAGGAGGAGCACGCCGGGCTCAGCAGCACCACGTCGCCCGGCTGGGCCGCGCGTTGGGCCTGGGTCAGGGCGTCCTCCATGGTGTCGGCCCGGCGGTGCCGGCCGGCCTCGTCCCCGAGCGCCCGGACGACCGTCTCGGCACTCTCCCCGAGGGCCACCACCGCCCGCACCTGGTCGCGAACGAGCGGCTTGAGGTCCGTGTAGTCGTTTCCCTTGTCTCGGCCCCCGGCAATCAGGACGATGGGCCGGTCGAAGCTCTCCAGGGCGTACCAGACCGCGTTCACGTTGGTGGCCTTCGAGTCGTTGACGTACAGCACGTCGTCCACCGTGCGCACCGCCTCCAGCCGGTGCGGCACGCCCTCGAAGCCGGACAGGCTCTCGCGAATGACGTCGTTCTCGACCTCCATCACACGGGCCGAGACGGCGGCCGCAAGCGAGTTGTACATGTTGTGACGCCCTCGAAGGGCGAGCTCGTCCTGAGGCATAAGCGAATCGTCTTCGTCGTCGGTCCGAAGCACGATGCGGCCGTCTCGCAGTCCGGCCCCGGCCGCCGGCACCCCCTCTCTGGTGATGGCCATCGGGCGGACGCCCTGCTCCGCGGCCGCCTCCTCCACGGCGTCCCGTACGTCGTCATCGTCCCGGTTGTAGACCACCACGTCGCCCTCGCCCTGATTGCGGAAAATGTTGTGCTTGGCCTGCGCGTAGGCCTCGAAGTCGTGGTCGTAGCGCCCCAGGTGGTCGGGCGTGATGTTCAGTAGCACGCTCACGCGCGGGCGGAACGTCTCCACGTGGTCGAGCTGGAAGCTGGACACCTCCAGCACCACCACGTCTGTCGGCTCCGTCTCGAGCACGTGGTCGGAAAACGGGTACCCGATGTTGCCCGCCACGAGGGCCCCCCGGCCCGGGGTGTCCGCGAAGGCCGTTCGGAAGACGTGCCCGGTGAGGCTCGTCGTGGTCGTCTTGCCGTTGGTCCCGGTGATGGCCACGATGGGCGCGTCGCAGAACCAGGACGCCGCCTCAATTTCGGAGTACACGTCGAGCCCCGCCCGCAGCGCCTGCTGCACGATGTTCGACTGCGTGGGCACCCCGGGACTGAGCACAAGAACGTCGGCGTTGAGCGCCGCGGCCGTGTGCCCCCCAAACTCGTACTCGACGCCGGCCGCGTCGAGGGCCGCCGCGGCCCCGTCCGACGGGGCGTCCTGCTCAGTGAGAAACACCTCGCCCCCCACCTTCGCCAGCAGCCGGGCCACGGCCCGCCCACTGCGGGCGCCGCCCACCACGGTGGCTCGTTTTGTGCGCACCTCGTCCGGTGTCATTTCAGGGGGTGAGAGTGAGTGTGGAAACAGGTCGCTTCCCCGCCGCGGCGGGGGCTGTGCTAGCGAATGCGAAGGATGAGCAGGGCGGCGATTACGGTGATGGCGGTCACAATCCAGAAGCGCGTCACGATTTTCGCCTCGTGGAGGCCGCGGGCCTCGTAGTGGTGATGCAGGGGCGCCATCCGGAAGACGCGCTTTCCGGTGCCGGTGCGGCGTCGGGTGTATTTGAAGTAGCTTGTCTGCACGATGACCGAGAGCGCCTCGGCAAAGTACACGATGCCGAGCAGCGGCAGCAGCAGCTCCTTGCGCACCATGAGGATCGTGCTCCCCACGGCCCCGCCGAGGGCGAGGGCGCCGGTGTCGCCCATAAAGACGGTCGCCGGGTATCCGTTGTACCACAGAAACCCGAAGCAGGCCGCCGTGACGGCCGCCACGAACACCGTCAGCTCCCCGGTGCCCGGCAGGTGCATGACGTTCAGGAACGTCGCAAACTCCGCGTTGCCGGACACATACACCAGCGCGACGAGCCCCAGCGACACGAACGCCGTGACGCCGGTCGTCAGGCCGTCGAGGCCGTCGGTCAGGTTCACAGCGTTGGAGACCGCCGTCACAATGAAGACAACCACCGGAAGGTAGACGAGCCATCCGAGGTCGACCCCCAGCTCTAGAAACCGAAAGAGGTCATAATCGAGCACCTGATCTTTCAGAAAGGGAATGAACGTGAACGTATTGTAGGCCGCAAAGTCGGGATGGAAGTACAGCACGCCCCCCACGAAAAGCCCGACGGCAACCTGGCCCGCCACCTTGTACCAGGCATTGAGGCCGTCCTTTTGCTTCCGTACCGTCTTCACGTAGTCGTCGGCGAAGCCCACCACGCCGAGCCCACCCATCGCCACGAGGGAGAGCCACACGTACGTATTGGCGACGGCCCCCCAGAGCAGCGTCGCCCCGCCCACAGACAGCAGGATGATGATGCCGCCCATCGTGGGCGTGCCCGCCTTGTGGGCGTGGCTGATGGCCCCGGCCGCCTCGCCCTCCCGCACCTGCTCCCCGAGCTGCTGCTGCCGCAGCCACCGGATGATGCCCCGCCCCGCCCCCAGCGCGATGCCGAGCGCCGTGATGGAGGCCAGCGCCGCCCGCACGGTGATAAACCGGATCACCTGAAACCCCGGCGGGTGGTACAGCCGCTCAATGTAGTCGATGAGGTAGTAGAGCATTGTGTGTGGGCGCCCGGGCGGGGATCGGACTTCGATCGCACCCGCCCGGACGCGTCGTCAGCCAAAGTATCGTCGTGCCATCTCGCGGTCGTCGAAGGGGCGGGTGTCGGTGCCGATGGTCTGTGTCGTCTCGTGGCCCTTGCCCGCGATCACGACCACGTCGCCCGGCATCGTCTCGTCGGCCGCGGCCTGGATGGCCTCCTCCCGGTCTACAATCCAGCGCATCGACTCCGGCCGCTCCACCCCGTCGCGGATGTCCCGCAGAATGGCCACCGGGGCTTCCGTGCGGGGGTTGTCGCTCGTCACGATCACGCGGTCCGCGAGCCGCTCGGCGATGCGGCCCATCGTGGGCCGCTTGCCCGCGTCGCGGTCTCCCCCGCACCCAAACACGCACCAGAGCGCAGCCTTCGCCGGGGTCGTGTCGCGCACCGTGCGGAGCACGTTCTCCAGCGCGTCGGGCGTGTGGGCGTAATCGACAATGACCGTGGTGCCGTCCCCGAAGCGCAGCGGCTCGACCCGGCCCGGCACCGGCGGCGCGTCGGCGAGGGCGTCGGCCACGGCCTCCGGCGCGTGGCCGAGGGCCGTGCCGGTCCCGTAGGCGGCCGCCATGTTGGAGGCGTTGAAGCGCCCCGCCAGTCGGGTGTCCCGCTCGTGGCCGTCGAGCCGCACCCGTTGCCCGTCGAGCCGCGCCTCCAGCACAGCCGCCTCGATGTCCGCGTCTCGGTCGAGCCCGAAGGACACGACCCGCGCCTCTGTATCGGCCACCATCGTGGGGCCGGCCTCGTCGTCGGCGTTGTAGAGGGCCGTCGCGTCGGGCCCGAGGGCGTCGAACAGGGTTTTCTTCGCCGCCCGGTAGTCGTCCAGCGTGTCGTGGTAGTCGAGATGATCGACCGAAAGGGTGGTGAAGATGGCCACCTCATAGTCGAGCCCGTGCACACGGTGCTGGTCGAGCGCGTGGGACGACACCTCCATCACGCAGGCCGTGCAGCCCCGGTCCACCATGCGCCGCAGCGTGCGGTGCAGGACCAGCGGCCCCGGTGTCGTGAGGGCGGGGGCCGTCGTCTCGCCGCCCGCCTGGACCTCGATCGTGCTGAGCAGCCCGGCGGTCTCTCCCAGCGCCTCCACCAGGTGGTGGACGAGGTAGGCCACCGTGGTTTTTCCGTTCGTCCCCGTCACGCCCACGAGACGCAGCTCGTCGGCCGGGTCCCCATGCAGGGCCGCGGCGCCCTCGGCCAGGGCCGTCCGCGTGTCCGTCACACGCGCGAACACGACCCCGGGAAAGCGCTCGCGCGCTCGGGTCGGCAGCGCCTCGCACACGACGAGGCGCGCGCCGTTGTCTACCGCCATGTCAATGAACGAGTGGCCGTCGGCGTCCACGCCGCGAATCGCGACGAAGCCGCCGCCCGGCGTGACCGCCCGACTGTCGTCCGTCAGGCCGCCGATCGCGAGGGTGTCGGGATCGGGGGCTTCGGCCCCCGCTATCGTTTCGTCCAGCAAATCCGCCGTCCGCAGCCGACGCCGGAGCGCCGCCCAGGGGAGGGGATCGGGCTCCCACTCCGAAACCCGCTCGGTGTGTGCAGACGTAGGGCCTGGCATCGGCTCACTGGGCCGCCGTGAGAAGGGCACGAGTTTCTGGAAGCGGGGCCCCAGGACGAGGCCGCTGGCGCACCACTTTGCCCGCCCCGCGAAGCTGTGGCTCAATGTCTCGCCCCCGCAACCACGCCACCGCCCGGCGCGTGCTGAGTCCCGTCAGGTCGGGCATCGCGTCCGGCCGGCCCGACGGAAGCGTGTCCGCCGGCGGACGGGGCCCCGTCGGCGCCCCGGTCGGTGCGGGCGGCGACTCCGGCGTCATCCGGTCCACCACCGCGGGGAACGTGCCGGCCCACCGGCGCGCGACCCGCCGAAACACCGGCGCGGCCACCTCCCCGCCGTGGGGGCCTCCTTGGGGCGATCCCAGCACCACGAGCAGCGCCACCTCCGGCGCGTCGGCGGGAAAGAACCCCACAAAGGAGGCGCGGGTCTCGTCCGCCGAATACTCCCCGCCCGCGAGTTGAAGCGCCGTGCCCGTCTTGCCGGCCACGCGGAGGCCGTCAATCTGGGCGTTGGTGCCCGTCCCGGTCTCGACGACGCGCTTAAAGGCAGACCGGAGCGTATCGGCCGTCTCTTCCCGAAAGGCCCGCCGGATGGTCTCCGGCTCGTTCTCCCAGAGGGTCTTCCCCGTCACGTCCCGCCGCTCGGCGACGACGTAGGGGCGCTTGAGGAGGCCGCCGTTCGCCAGCGCGCTGTAGGCCGTAATCAGCTGCAGCGGCGTGATCGACACCTCGTAGCCGATGGCCATCGAGGTTTGGGTCGTGGCGCTCCACTGGGGCGGGCGCTTCAGTACGCCCCCCACCTCCCCCGGCAGGTCGATCCACGTGGGCTGGCTGAAGCCCATGTTGCGGGCGTACTGGTAGTAGGTGCCTCGGTCGAGCTCGTCCACCGTCTTGGCCATGCCCACGTTGCTCGATTTCGCAATGACGTCGGCGAACGAGATCGTCCCGTGCGCCTGCACGTCCTTCATCGTGTAGCCGTGGAAGACGGCCCACCCGTCGCCGGTCTCCACCGAGTCGTCGAGCGACACGAGGCCCTGCTCGATGGCCGCAACGGCCCCGACGAGCTTAAAGGTGGACCCCGGCTCGAAGCGATCGGTGAGGGCCCGGTTGCGCCGCGCCTCACTGGGGGCCCGGCCCGGTCGGTTGGGATTGTAGGTCGGCACGTTGGCCATGCCGAGGATGGCACCGGTGCTCGGGTCCATCGCCACGGCCGTCCCCCACTCGGCCCCGCTTTCCCGCACGCCGCGGCGAAGCTCGTTTTCGAGCGCCGCCTGCCGCGTCAGGTCGATCGTGAGCACGAGGTCGTCGCCCCGCTCCGGCTGCACCACCTTCCCGCCCACGTACGCCTCGATGCGCCCGCTCCGGTCCCGCCGCACGATGCGCCGTCCGGGCGTGCCGGTCAGCGTGTCGTCGTACGCCAGCTCCAGCCCGGCAAGGCCGTTCCCGCTGCTCCCGACGTGTCCGATCACGTGGGCCGCCGTCGACCCGTAGTTGTAGCGCCGCCCAAACTCCGGCGTGAGGATCACGCCCGGCACCTCCCACCCCCGAATGGCTTCGTACTGACGGGGCGTGAGCTCCTCCCGCAGCTTCACATACTGCGGGCTGTGCCGGCCGCGCACCCGCCGCCGGTACTGCGACGCCGACGCGTTGGTCAGGCCGGCCAGCTTGTCAAAGAACGTCCCCGCCCGCCCCCGAAACCCCTCCACCGTCGGGTCCACGGCCAGGTCGTACCGGGCCGTGTTCGTTGCGAGGCCCCGGCCGTCCCGGTCCCGGATGGCGCCGCGCATGGCCGGAATCGTCACCGACGAGCGGGCCTGCGCCCGCACCTGGTCGCGGAGCGCGTCGGTCTCGGTCACCACAATCTGGCCCATCTGCGCCGCGACGGCCAGCGGGGCGAGGCCCAGCAGCGTCAGCGCCACGTACATCCGGGCCAGAATCTGGTCTTTGGGCTTCATGGGCGTGTGTGGTTCGAGTGGGAATGGGCGCCGGCACGTCGGGACGCCCCTGCGCGCTGGACAGAACTATTCGACATTATTCGACCGGTTCGACAGTGATGGGCGGCCCGTACGTGACGCTCCCCTTCAACCCGAGCTCGCGGGCGCGCTCGTAAATGACCGACGGGCCCACCTGGCGACCGAACTCGCCCTGGAGGCGGTTGTGCTTGAGGTGCAGGCGCTGGTTCTCGGTCCGGGCCTGCTGA
>Ga0207753_1000400_pt1 | contig 16993 bp, 23 predicted proteins | sample PonA233FremontCA_2_FD_187273 | JGI IMG/M metagenome (GOLD analysis project Ga0207753, IMG submission 187273) | Salt pond sediment microbial community from Fremont, CA, USA - Pond A23 Sediment 3 (SPAdes) | ecosystem: Environmental > Aquatic > Non-marine Saline and Alkaline > Saline | place: USA... | reverse complement strand
GGCGACGGCTTCACGGTAGACCGGAAGCGGGTCGCTCCGGGTCGACGACTGCCACCGGTCCCAGTCGGCCGGTGGAGCCTCGCTTTCAACGAACCCCTCGATCCGCCGCTCTCGTTCGCGGTCGAACTCCGAGCCGTCGACGAAACACTTGATCCCGTTGTCGGTCGGCGGGTTGTGGGAGGCGGTGAGCATCACCCCGTGTCGACCGCGGGAGGCGAACGCCAGCGTCGGTGTCGGTACCTGGCCGATCCCCACCGGCTGCGCGCCCGCCGACGCGACCCCGGCCTCGACGGCCGCCGCCAGTGCCGCCCCGCTCGTCCGACCGTCACGCCCGATGACGACCTCGGGTGGCGCGTCGTCGGTCGGTGCTGTCTCGGTCACTAATCGACCGACTGCCTGCCCCACCGCGAGCGCTACTGCGGGCGTCACCCGGTCGACGACACTCCCCCGAATCCCCGCCGTTCCGAACTGAACCATACCCTACTCATTCGACGGCTACCTTTAGAACCCGCTGATCGACCGGTTGACCCACTGCCCGTCCCGCGGTCGGTCCCCCATGTGTCGACCGTTTATCCGACCGGCGGTCGAATCGGGTGGCAATGAGCGACACAGACCGTGTCCGTGCCCACGTCTTCGTGAGTGGTCGTGTACAGGGCGTCTACTACAGAGCCAGTACCCGCGACAGAGCCCGCGAGGCGGGCGTCGACGGCTGGGTGAAAAACCTCGACGACGGTCGCGTCGAAGCCGTCTTCGAAGGACCCGAGCGGGCCGTCGACGAGATGGTCGAGTGGTGTCGAACCGGGAGTCGAGCCGCGCGCGTCGAGAACGTCGAACTGACCACCACCGTCCCCGAAGGCGAAGCTGGCTTCGAGGTCCGGTGGTAAGGACGCGACCGGATTACAACTGACGGAGTCGGCGGACGGAGTGTGGAGTGGGTCGGGAGCGGGCGTGCCGCCGAACACGCCGTCCGACTGGTCGACCCACAGTAAGGGAGTCAGGGGTTGCGGCCAAGCCAGCGGGAGTCGAACACGGAACTGCTCGAAACGCCAGTGCAGGCTTGTGTGGTGGGTGTTGTTCTCAGTTCACCTCCTCTCTGTGTTTGATCAGTCGTGAGGCCCAAAATCATATAAAGATCAGGTTATAATCGGTATCGGACCTCATTATACAATATATACACAACATATGCGGCCGAACGTCCACTCAGAACTCACAGTCGACCCGGGGCGGATCGGCATCGGAGTTGTCACTCGGTGGGTGTAGACGAAGAGACGAGCCGAGGTGGCCCCCGAACCTCGGCCCGTCGACGGGTCCGACCAGACCCGAACCGACTGGGATGGGCGCGGCAGCGTTCTTGCCGACGGCGACGAGAAAAGCGTCGGTGCGTCGGCACTCGCTTTTGGTATCTAGTACTGATAAATGCACCGTCCGCGGGCTGTCAGATCTCACTTCCGGCGGTCGTCCAGCGCCGGGAACGAGTCCCGAACGTCACGGACCTGCTGGGGATCGATCGTCGCCGTCAGCCGGGTCGGCTCTGCGCCGACACTCGCCACGGTGGTCCCCCACGGATCGTAGACGGTCGACCGGCCACAGAGCCGCGTCTCGGCGGCGGGAAACGCACCTACTCCATTAGTAGTCGCCACATAACAGAGGTTCTCGATGGCTCTGGCCCGGCCCAACGTCTTCCAGTGTTCGACCCGCGGGTAGGGCCACGCGCTCGGGACGACGATCAGTTCGGCCCCGCGGTCGACCAACCGACGATAGAGTTCGGGAAACCGCAGATCGTAACACGTGGTTATCCCGACCGTCAGGCCCTCGAAGTCGACGGTCGGCAGTTGCTCGCCGGGGACCAACAGCTCGGATTCCACCGACTTGTAGCCGAACAGGTGGTGTTTCCGGTAGACGCCCCGCTGGCTGCCGTCGCGGTCGAAGAAGACCGCCGTGTTCGCATACCCCTCCTCGGCGGGCACCTCGTAGCCCGCGGCGACGCTGGCGGCGAGGTCCTCGACGGTCGTTCCGGCGACCAGCCCCACGTCGTTGTCGGCAGCCATCGCCGCGAGGCGGTCGAACAGTGTCCCGTCGAGCCCCGCCGCGTGGGTCGGGTAGTCGTCGAAGGCGAAGAAGCCGACCGCGAACTGCTCGGGCAGGACGACGAGATCAGCGCCCTCGTCGGCGGCGGCTGCAACCGCATCGGCGGCAGCCGCGAGGTTCGCCTCGACGGCCCCCGGCTCGATTTCGAACTGTGCGAGCGCGAGCTGCATGCTCACTCGCTACGTTCGAGATCCGCCCGCAGGGCGGCTTCGAGGTTGTCCATCTCCGCGTCGAGGTTGCGCTTGAAAAAGCGCTCGACGCCGGGGAGTTTGCCGTCGACGACGAACTCGTTTTGTAACGTCGAGCCGCCATCGGTTTCGGTGATCGTGTGTTCGCCGGTCACGTTAAGTGCCTTCGAGCGGCCGGTGAACTTGACGCGGGTGGGTGGCTCCCGTTCGATGTCCTCGGTTTTGACTTGAACCGTCGAGTTGATCAGCGGGATCGGCAGGCTCACGTGCCAGACCGCCCGGTTGTCGCCGCGGAGGTCGTAGGAGTCGACGACGCTGATCGCGCCTGCACGCTTCTCGGGGTCGGCGATGAACTCCCAGATCCGCTCGCCGGGCACATCGAACTCGAAGGTCCGCGAGACACGGACTGTCATTGGTACTGAGTCGACTGGCGAAGGTAAAAAGGACGCGAAAGAGGCACCGAAAGCGGACTATTCGGGGGTGACACGCCACGTCGTCGACTTGGCGCGGCTCCACTTTTCGATCTGGACGTCGTCGGATTTCTCGGCGAGCCGTGGGAGCCGTACACCGACCTGCTTCGAGGAGAGCCCGATGGCCTCGGCGATCGTCTTCGCCCGGAAGTATCGTTCACCCCGCGAGACGCTGTCGCGGAGATAGGCGACGATCCGTTTCTCCTCATCGGTGTAGGTAGTCATTGGGGCTCTATTGGGCTGTGACGGGCTTAACAATTGCGTCCCACGGCCCGCGACAGATGTCGACCCACGAACGGGTCAGTCGTAGAGATGGATGACGACGACCGAAAGTGCGGCGGCGAGCATCGCCGCGGCGAATCCCCATGCCTTCATCGATTGTGTTGGTCCACCGAGCATCACCAGCGCGCCCAGAACCGCGAGCATGCCGAAGGCCATCGAAACGCCGATCGCTTTGTCGGAGTCGACTGATCCGGTTTCCATACCGGTTGGTTCGACGGTGAGTACTTAATAGATTCGTCCTATCTGATCTCGACGTGTTCGGACTCCTCGTCGAGGGCGAGGTTGGCGGCGATCTCGGCGTTCCGAACGGCGTACTCGGCGGTCTGCTGGAGGCTGACGAGCACCTCACGCACCCGGAGCAGCTCCGTGTTCGACAGCTCCGGGAGGTCGTCGAGGATCTCCTGTTCGCGGTCGGCGATCTCGTGGAACATGTACCGGCATTTGATCGTCTTGTCGTAATCCCGCTCGACGACCGCCCGGACCGCCAGCTCGGTCATCTCGTCGACCTGATCGGTGAACTCCCGAATCCGCCGCATGGTCGAACTGTCGATGTCGAGTCCCTCGCCGTCGGCGTCGATCACGATCTCGGCGATATCCTCGGCGTTGTCGGCGGTGAGTTCGAGGTTCTTGGCGACCGACCGGTAGCCGATCAGTGGGAAACTGGAGTCGAGCCCGACGGCCCGACAGAGGTTCGGGTTCTGGTGGGCGGTGAAAATCAACCGAAGAAGCAGGACGAAGATCTTGTTGGCCTGTCGCTCGCGGTTGAGCGCCCGCTGGGCGAGGTCCGTGTTGCCGTGGGCCAGCGCCTTGATCCCCTCGCCGCGCATCGTGCTGCCGGTGTTTTCCAACCGTTCCAGTAGGTTGTCGAGCGTGAAGTCCTCGGGGTCGACCGAACACCGGATCGCAATGCTCTCGGGGGTCTCCTCGATCACGCCGAGGCCCATGAGCTGGGTTTCGGCCTTATAAACGGCGTTGATGTGTTCCGAATCGAGGGCACCCTCGTCCTTCTGGACGTGGATGACGCGTCGACCCAGCACGTACTGGGCAACGATGGCGCGTTCGAGCGCCCCGGCATCGAGGTTGTCGGCGTGGATGCTCGCCTCGCTTTCCTCGGTGTTGGCCGACTCCGGTAGCACAGTCAGCGTTCCCTTGCCGCCCATCCGGATCGACACCTCGTCACCCTTCTCGACGTTGTGTTCCTTGGCCCACTCCGCCGGAAGCGTCATCGCCAGCGTCGAGGGACCCAACCGCTGGACTTTCCGTGTTTCCATATCCTATGATGATCCTCGTGTCTCCTTAATGTTGTCTATACACATGGTATTTTCACTGAGAAACACGACATACGGGCAGATGAACGCGAAATTAGTATGTGATTATGTATTGTTGACGCCGTCGGCTTCCCTAGAGAACTTTGATCATCCGGCGCTCGAACCGACCGACTCTGACTTTTCGCCACCCTCGAAGCTCCTCGTCGAGTTCGGGGTCGTCAGTGTCGACCCGGAGTACGGATACCCCGTCCAACTTCGACCGCGAGGCGACGATCTCCACGTCACAGCGGCGAATCACCGCAGGCGAAAGCTGTGGGTTCCCGCGGCCGAAGACGAATCCCTGACCGCCGATCGGCGAGACGACGATGACGTTGTCCTCGCCGAGTACGTCGAGGATCTCGGCCTCGCTCGCGTCCAGCGCGAGGACCTCGCCATCGCGCCAGACGTCGACGCCGATCGGTGACCCCTCGAAGCCAAGTGCCGATTTGATCGTGCCGACCGTAGAGCCCGGTCCGAGCACGTAGGTCCGGTTGGGGTCGACGCCGTCGGCGATCCCCGCGGCCAGCGAGTCGACGGTGCCGCCGCCCAGCTGTTTCGACGACTGAAGCTCGTCGGTGACGGGAACGTGGGCGACCGCCCGGAGTTGGGGGTTCACTTCGCCCTCGCGGTAGTCGTCCTCGTCGATGTCCATCACCTCCCGGCGCTCGGTCCGGTCGAAGCCGTCGACGACCTCAGCGGCGTCCTCCGGCGAGACCGCGAACACCGACGAGTAGACCTTGACACCCGCTGGAACCCCGAGCATCGGAATCTCGGTCTCGGAGAGTGCCTCAGCGACGTCCGCGGCGGTGCCGTCACCGCCAACGAAAACGACGAGGTCGACGGCCCCGTTTATAAATGCCGCCACGGCGGCCGTCGTGTCGTCGGCGGTCGTCTCCGTCCCATCCGGGTTATAAACGACGGTCGGCTCGAAGCCAGCCGTCCGGGCCAGCGACGCGCCCATCGGTTCGCCAGCGACCAGCAGTTCGGTGTCGGACGCGAGATCGTGGAGTCGGTCGAGCATTCGTCGCGCGCGGTCGGGTGATCGGGGATCGGCCCCGCGCTGGCGGGCCTCGTCGACCTTTCCATCCGTCCCTTTGAGGCCGACACGCCCACCCATCCCGGCTATCGGATTGACGACGAGGCCAATGTGCATAGCTAGATTCCGGTAGCGGGGAACCAAAAGAACCGCGACCGCCGACGCCACGTGGTCGATCCCCGGGTGTCGACCACGGTATAGTTAGACGCCGACTACCGCCCGCCGCCGTCGGTCAGTGCGCGCCGACGACTGAGCACGTCGGTCGCAAACCCCTCGACCTCGTCGACGTTGGGGCGATTCCCAACACTGATCTCCGCACAGAGCTGGTCGGCTAACCGCGTCACGTCCGTCCCGGTTCCCTCGGCGGCGACTCGGCGGAACGTCGGCTCGTACAGCGGAGCGACACGCTGGCCGATCTCGGCGAGCGATGTGTTGGCGACACACTGGACCTGTTTGACGGCTTCCTCGGGTTGCATACACGACCACATACAGCGGGCGGGGTTAAATAGGTACTCGGATTCGTAACTGAGTAAATTTTGGCAGATATTGCAGCGAACTGTCGGGTCGACCAGGTCGACCGACGGCTATAGGAGTAGTCGGTTCGGGGTATCTACTGTGACCGAGCGCCACGAGACGCGGGCAGCCGTCGCCGAGCGGGCCGCAACCGCCGGGGCAGCGCTGGCCGTCGAGCAGTTCCGAACCGGAATCGTCGCCGAAACCAAGAGTTCAATGACGGATCTCGTCACCGAGGCCGACCGCGCCGCCCAGCGGCGAGTGATCGAGGTGATCGAATCGCAGTTCGACGGCGAAACCATCGTCGGCGAGGAGGAAGACGCCCTGAAGACCGTCCCCGACGAGGGCGCAGCGTGGATCATCGACCCCATCGACGGCACCAACAACTTCGTCGACGGCATCCGGGTCTGGGGCACGGCGGTCGCCGCGGTGATCGACGGCAAGCCCGTCGGCTCGGCGGTCGTCCTGCCCGCGCTCGAAGACAGCTACACCGCCGATGGGTCGGCGGCCTACCGCAACGGCAGCGAGATCAGCGTCAGCGAGACCAGCAAGCCGGAACTGTCGACGGTCGTGCCGATGTTGTGGTGGGACACCGACAGCCGGGGAGCCTATGCCGCGGCGACCCGCGAGATCGTCGAGCGGTTCGACGACCTCCGGCGGTTCGGCTCCGCGCAGGCCACCCTCGCGCTTGTCGCCGACGGGGCCATCGAAGGCGGGATCACGGACCTCCGGGCCAACCCGTGGGACAGCGTCGCTGGCGTCCACATGGTCCGGCAGGCCGGTGGCACCGTCACCGACATCCACGGCGAGCGGTGGCGACACGACTCGACGGGAATGGTCATCTCCAACGGGAAGGTTCACGACGCGATGCAGGCAGCGACCGACGGCATCGTCGACCGCTAATCGACGGCTTCGTCGACCGCTAATCGGCTGCTTCGTCGACCGCTAATCGGCTGCTTCGGCCGCTCAGGCCGACCAACGCGGTTGGACGCGTGGGCTACAGTCGACCGGAACGCTCAATTTACTGACGGCCACAGGAGATAGCAATGGCTGCAGTCTCCGATCGGCTCAATACCTCCCCCGAACGGCTCTGGATCGGCACCGGTGGCGCTGTCGTCGCCGCCCTCCTCATCGGTTCGCTGCTGTTTCGGGAGCTCGTCTATGGCCGGTTCCTCTGGCAGTACTTCTGGGGGCCGGTCGTCGCCGACGGCAACGGCGCACAGTGTGCGATCCGCTCGGGCGGAACCGTCGAGTTCGCGGGCAGTTCGGCGACCTGCACCCAAGCCGAGGTCGCAGGAAACATCGTCGCCTATCCGGGCTACACGGTCGTCTCGGAGATCGGCTACATCCTCGCGCTGTTGTTCACGCTGTTCGGCGCGATCCTGCTGCTCCGACGGCTCGATATCGGCACCGACCGACGGTTCTTCTACGCGCTGTTCCCGTTCATGCTGTTCGGCGGCGCGCTCCGAACGATCGAGGACGCGGGCGTCGCGGCGGTCGACTTCGGGGCCGAGCCGCTCGTCGCCTTCCCGGCGAGCGCGCTCATCATCAGCCCGTTCATCTACCTCACGATGTTCGGCCTCACCCTCGGTGCCGTGCTGCTGAGCCGACGCCTCGAAGCCGCAGAGTACGTCGACCGCTACGAGTACCCCCTCGCTGCGATCGGCACAACCCTGCTCGTGGCCTCGCTCGCCTATCTCACCTATCTCGGCGTGACGACCGAGTACGTGACTATCTACCCGCAGGTCCTCTTGGTCACGCTCGTCGGCGCGACGCTCTCGGCACTGATCGTCTGGAAGGCTGTTGGGGCCACGTATCCCGAACTCAACGTCGGAACGGGGTTTATCGGCGGCGTGGTCATCTGGGCCCACGCGGTCGACGGGACGGCCAACGTCGTCGGCCTCGACTGGATGCCCGCCCTCGGCGCGGGGGCGAACCTCGTCCCGAAACACCCGGCCAACGCCGCCATCGTCGATATCACCGGGGTCCTCCTCCCCGAATCGATCCTCGCGGTCACTGGTGACGCGTGGCCGTTCCTGCTGGTCAAGTTGGCCGCCGCAACCTTCCTCGTCTGGGTGTTCAACGAGGACCTCTTCGAGGAAACCCCACGGTATACCATCCTGCTGCTCGTTGCGGTGGTCGCGGTGGGCCTCGGTCCCGGCACCCGGGACATGCTTCGGGCGACCTTCGGCGTCTAAGGAGATACGAAAGTAGGCGGCGGCTATGCGTCGCGTAGTTGGAGGCTACTCGTCGGTCCGGCCGTCGGCGTCGACGGTAATAACGGTACAATCGAGTTTCTCGCGGAGGTACGAGCCGATGTCGGGGTCCGAAAGCAGCTTGCGGACCATCCGTTTCCACTGGCTGGCCTGTCCGGAGCCGATAACGACGATATCGGCCTTCTCGGCGGCGATCTCTTCGAGGATCGTCTCCTCGACGAGGAATCCCCGCCGGACGACGTACCGGGCGTGGTCGACCGTGCCGAAGGCGTCCTCGACGGCCCCTTTGAGTTCGGTCCGACTGACGTGATTGCTGTCTTGATACAGGTCGACGTGAAGGACCGACAGCTCCGCGCCGCGATCAGCACTGATACGGGTCGCCTCGCGGAGCGTCGCTTTCGAGTGAGAGGTCAGTGGGTACCGAACCGGGACCACGACGAGCGTCATCTACGTCGATGTCGCCGACCCCGGGCAAAGAGGGTATCGTTCCATCAACAAACCGGATCGAACGTGAAGTGCCGCGCGACCCGGCTTGCGGCTGGCGGTTTGGCTACGCTTCGAGCTCGAAAGCCACTTCGACTTCCGCCTGATACTCCCGGTCTTCGACGGTTGCGATCTCGACGCCCAGCTCCTCGACTTCGATCCAGTGGACGTTATCGAGCGTGGACTGGGCGCGGTCGATCGCGTCGTCGACCGCACGGTCGAAACTCTCGGGGCTTGTACCGATCAGCGTGACTTTTTTGTGCACCATCGCGGCTACGGGTTCGACGCACACCCCCAAAAAATCACCCGCCGTTGACAGCTACGCCGGGGCGAGCGTCGTATCGGGGTGGACGACCTCGAAGGCGTCTTCGTCGTCCTCTTCGACTCCGATGATCGCCCAGTCGTACGGCGGTTTGGCCGACCGAAGATACTCACGCAGGTCCCCTGTACACTGCATCCACGTGACGAAACAACGGAGCCGAAGCCCTTCCTCGGACTCCGCGCCGAGTACCGGCTCCGGCTCTCTGGCATCCTCGGCACACAGCGGTGTGACACGGACGCGCCGCCACTTTCGTTCCGCGACGAACTCGCTGCCCTCCTCGCGTATGGCGTAGCCGAGCCGTCGGAACACGGTCCTGGCCTCTTCGGTCGGTGGTATGGTAACAGGGGCCATCCAGTTGTCCCTACGCCAGCACCCATGATAAACTTTGTCACACAGATTGGCAGGGCACCGACGTGCTGCGAGCGTTCTCTTGCAGGAAAGAAATTTAAACAGTCCGTCCCTCGTTCCGAGTATGTCCACGAAAGCGAAACTCATCGGTGTCCTCGTTGTTGCGGTACTGGCCTACGCCCTGTTTTCGGGCGATACTGAACCCGTCGAAGTGTCGGTCGAAGAGTAGCGAACCACTTACCCACGGTCGCGGCTAACCTCCGGCTATGTACGGCGTCGTCACGCGAAACGTGCCCGAGGTCGACTGGCCGGAGTTCGAACGCGCTTTTTACGAGGTCAAAGACGTGAGCGGTCGGCCAGCCGAACCGATCAGCAACGCGGTCAACATGGTCTCGTGTTTCGGCGACAACGCCGCTGCCAGCGAGAACCCCGAGCTGGTGCCAGTCGACGCCGCGGGCCGCGAGGCGACCCGCGACCGCAAGTACTTCGATTGGGCCTACATCTGTCCGACCCACGACGCCTACCGCGAGGGACTCCTCGAAATCATCGAGGACTGCGCCGCGGCGAACCCGAACGTTCGGCTCGACGATGTCGGCTTCCCTCGTGAGGGCTACTGTCGCTGCGAGCGGTGCGACCGTCGGTTCGCCGACAGCGAGTACGACGACCGCAGCGAGTGGCGCGCCTCGGTGATCACCGAGTTCGTCGCCGCCGCCAGCGAACGGATTCCCGGTCGTACCTACCTCACGCTCTACCCCGATCCGTATCCGGGCCATCTCTACGAACGCGCTGGCCTCGATCTCGACGCGCTCGCCGAGCACGTCGACGAGTTCGTCGTCCCGCTCTACGACCTCGATTACGGGACGACCTACTGGCTCGAAAGCCTCGCTCGCGGCTTCCGCACCGCGTTAGGCGGCGACTATAGTTTAAATGGCAACGAGCCCGAGACGCCCTTTTCCGTGGAGTTGTACGCGGTCGACGTGGACATCGACAACCTGATCCACGCCGCCGAAGTCACCGACACCTACGCTAAGGACGTGCTGTTCGGCTACGACGCCGCCCAAGCCTCGGCGGCGATCCGCCGGAAAAACGCCGACCAGCGTGAGGGCGAGAGCTACGGTCCGGAGTAGCGGCAGTCGAGGAAGCAATCGGACCAGTAGCCAGAGACTACTGCAGTAGCGACCACGCGACCTTTTTAAATCGACGCCCGGTCTGGCGGGCCGTGCTGGCCCCTTCGACGACCCACCCCATCGGCAGCCAGTCCGGTGGGACGAGCGGGCCGACGCGGGAGGTGGCGACCGTGCGGGCCTCCAGATACCGTTTGATTCCTTCCTCACCCTGTCGACGGCCGAGCCCCGAGTCGCCGAAGCCGCCCATCGGGGCGTCGGCGGCTCCCCAGCCCACGGCGAAGCCGTCGTTGACACAGACGGTGCCGCAGTCGACCCGGCGGGCGACCCGCTGGCCCCGCCCCCGGTCGCCGGTCCAGACGCTCGCATTCAGGCCATAAGTCGAGTCGTTGGCGGCGGCGACCGCGGCGTCGGTGCTTTCGACAGCGGCCACCGAGACGACGGGGCCGAACGTCTCCTCGCAGGCGACCGTCGAGTCGGGGTCGACGCCGGTGAGGATCGTCGGCTCGTAGCAGTAGGGTCCGATGTCGGGGCGGTGCTCGCCGCCGGTGTGGACGGTCGCGCCCGATTCGCGGGCCGCGTTGACGCGGCTCCGGACGCGGTCCAACTGGTCGGCATCGATCAGCGAGCCGACCTCGGCATCCCAATCGTAGGCCGTGCCGAGGGTGAGCCGGCGGGTTTCGTCGACGAACGCCTCCACGAACGACTCGTATATCGACTCGTGGACCAGTACGCGCTCGGCCGACAGACAGAGCTGTCCGGCGTTCGAAAAACAGGCGTTGACCGCACCGCGAGCGGCTTCGTCTATGTCCGCATCGTCGAGAACGATGAAGGGGTTTTTACCGCCGAGTTCGAGCGAGCAGTCGATCAGGTTCCGGCCCGCGCGCTCGGCGACCGCCCGCCCCGTTTCGGTACCGCCGGTGAAGGCGACGTAGTCGACGCGATCGATCAGTGCCGGACCGACCACCTCGCCCTCGCCGGTGACGACCCGCAGTGCGTCGGCCGGGAGGCCCGCTCGCTCCAGCAGGTCGGCGAGGAAGAGGGTTGCGTACGGCGTCTTCTCGTCGGGTTTGAGCACGACCGTATTTCCGGCGACCAGCGCCGGGATCACATCCGCCATCGAGAGGGTGACGGGGTAGTTCCACGGCGAGATCACCCCCACCACACCGACCGGTTCGTAGGTCACGGTCGCCGTGGTAAGCAGCGGAATCCCGCCGTCGCGTGGCTCGTCGTCGACTGCTTCGGGACCCCGAGCGACGGCCTGACCACAGGCCGAGGGCACCGAAAACAGCCCTTCGGCGGCGGTCTGTCTCGATTTTCCGGTTTCGAGTTGGAGCAGATCGAGTAGCTCCGTGCGGTGGTCGACCACCAGATCGCTAAATCGGTCGACGACCGCTGCTCGCCGGTCGACCGGCGTTGTGGCCCACGCAGGCTGGGCCTCGCGGGCGGCCGCGACCGCGGCGTCGACATCGGATTCCCCGCAGGCGGGGACCGACCCGATCCGATCGGCAGTCGCCGGAGCCTCGACGGCGATTGTCCCGTCGGTGGCCGGCTGGAGACGGTCGGCGAGCCCTTCGAGTCGGTCTGGTGTAAGCGATGTGCCCGCCAACGGCGCGGACGAACGACCGGATGACATTACTCACTCCTCGGCAGTGTCGATGTAAATAACTGTGGCACTGTCTCGCACCCGATCACGGCACATAGCTGATGTAGTAGATCACACCGATACCCAGCAGGAAGACCAGCAGTGCGAACCCGCCGAGGGCGAACATGAGCGTGAGCCCACCCCCGTTGTCGGCGTCGTCGGAACTCATTGGTTCGGATAGGGGTGGCAGCCACTTAGCTGGTGTGCCGCTCGGGGATTCGGATCAGTGAACGGTCCGGTCGTCGCTCAGGTCGATCTCCTCGTGGGGGTCGCTGTTGCCGAACGTCGGCGTCGGCCCCGAACCCGGCGCGGCCCAGTCGACGCCGTTGACGAGTACCTGCTGGATCGCCTCGTTGTGGTAGACGGGATACGTCTCGTGGCCCGGTCGGAAGTAGAAGACCCGGCCGTTGCCGCGGTGGTAACAACAGCCCGAGCGGAACACCTCGCCGCCCTCGAACCACGAGTTGAAAACGAGCGTGTCGGGCGCAGGGATATCGAACCGCTCGCCGTACATCTCGGCTTCCTCGACATCGATATACTCATCGACGCCATCAGCAATCGGGTGGCTCGGCTCGACAACCCAGAGCCGCTCTTTTTCAGCTGCTTCCCGCCACTTCAGCGAGCAGGAGGTGCCCATCAGCCGTTTAAATATCTTCGAGTAGTGGCCCGAATGCAGGACGAGCAGGCCCATCCCGTCGAGGACGCGCTCGTGGACGCGGTCGACGATCTCGTCGCGGACCTCGTCGTGGGCCGCATGTCCCCACCACGTCAGCACGTCGGTCGAATCGAGCACGTCCTCGGTCAGTCCGTGCTCGGGCTCGTCGAGCGTCGCGGTTTGGGTCTCGAAGCCCGCCGATTCGAGTGCCTCAGCGATGACGGCGTGGATGCCATCGGGGTAGATCTCGGCGACGACATCGCTGTCGCGTTCGTGGCGGTACTCGTTCCAGACAGTGACGGTGGTCATACCGCCTCAACGCGACCCCGCGTGAAGAGTCGTTTGTCAGGTCGGCTGTCGGATTGCAACCGAGTATCGGAGTACAGTTTTGCTGAACAGTCAGTGTAGTGTCGAAACACAGCTAAACCGGCGGTCGGCGTAGTTGATAATCGACAGCCGCAGCCCCGATAGTATGACCCGATCATTCGTCGAAGTGAACGTCCTGCTTCCGATTGCAGACGCCGAGGACGCCACAAACACCTGCGAAGCCGTCCGGCCGTATCTGGAGGGCAAGGACTGCCGGGTGTTCGTGATCCACGTCGTCAGGGAGAAACGGCGACACGCCGACACCGAAACGGTCGAGGCGCGTGCCGAGACCGTCTTCGAGCGGGCGGCGGCCTGTTTCGACGCGGTCGACATCCCGTCGACGGGCGAAGTCTGGTACGGCACCGACATCAGCGAGACGATCCTCGATGCGGCCGCCGAACACGCCGCCGACTCGATCGTTCTGACACCGCGGAAAAAATCGGTGTGGCGACGGCTCCTCTCGGAGAACGTCGTCGGTCACTTGGCGAGAGAAGCCGACCAACCGCTGATTATCATCCCGACAGCAGCTACGATACCATAAGTCGCCGACTACCGAGGGGTGTAAACTCAGTAACCGCTGTCTACTCGCCGTCGAGTCCCGCTTCGGCGAACGTCGACATCCCGGTGTGGGCCGCACACGCCGCTCGGTAGATGCCGATCGCGACTGCCGCACCGGTTCCTTCGCCCAATCGCATTCCGTAGTCGACACACGGCTCCAAACCGAGCGCCGCCAACTGCGCCTCGTGGCCGGGTTCGACCGACTCGTGGGAGCCCAGCAGGTAGTCCGCTACTCGCGGTTCGATCTCGGCGGCGAGCAGGGCGGCTGCCCCCGCGATGACGCCGTCGACGACCACCGGTAGCCGCCGACTAACAGCCGCCAGCGTTACGCCGACGAGCCCGGCAATCTCGAAGCCGCCGACCGACCGGAGCACGTCGACCGGATCGGTCCGGTCGGGGTCAGTCGTCCCGATGGCCCGTTCGATTACGTCGACTTTCCTCGCTCTGGTTTCCTCGTCGATCCCGGTTCCGTGGCCCGTGACGGCGTCGACCGACCGGTCGGTCAGCAGAGCGGTGATCGCCGCACTCGCCGTCGTGTTGCCGATCCCCATCTCGCCGAGACCGACTACCGCCGCCTCGGCGGCGTGCTCGTCGACGACCGACCGTCCGGCTGCAATGGCGCTGCGTGCCTGCTCGCGGCTCATCGCCGGTCCCTCGGCGATGTTGGCGGTTCCGTCTGCGATCGTGTGGTCGACGACACCGTCGGGAACCTCGCCTGCGACACCCATGTCGACGACGACGTTCTCGATATCTCCGCTTTCGCTCAGCGCGCTGATGGCTGCGCCGCCGTCGTGGATGGTGGCGACCATCGCCGCGGTGATCGATTGGGGGTAGGCGCTGACGCCCTCGCTGACGACGCCGTGGTCGGCGGCCATCGTCACGACGACCGCGGGGTCGACCCTCGGCTCGGCGGTCGACTGCATGGCAGCGATCTCGGCGGCCATCGTCTCTAGCCGCCCGAGGCTCCCCGGCGGTTTGGTGAGTTCGGCCTGTCTGTCGAGTGCCGCCTGCCGGGCCGCGTCATCCAGCGGCGGGATCGCTACGTCGAGAGGGTCGACCGTCGTGGGGTCACCACTCATTCGCTGAAATCCGGCAGGTCGTCGGGGGCTTCGTACTCCGTCTCCCAGTCGATATAATCGTCGAGCAGTACGTCACAGACCTCCTGGCCGAGTTCGGTTAGACTGGCGTTGATCGACGAGACCGTCGACCAGCTTTCGAGGTCGGGGTGGAGGTCCCGCTCCTTCCAGTCCTCGGGTAGTCCTGGCGCGTGGTAGCCGACACGCTCGGCGAAGGAATCCCAGAAGAAATCGAACCGCGACAGCAGGTCGAGATCGGTGGCGATCCGGTAGTCGTCGGCATCGAGGTTGGTGTCGACAGCCCACTCTGCGAAGGCGTCTTCCCACGCGCCCTCTCGGAGGAAGGCCTCGATTTCGGCGCGCTTGTAGTCGGTGTCGCCGACGATTTCGGCGTCGTCGTACTCGTTGGGGTCGACCTCGTCGAGTTCGGGTGGCTCGGGAACGTCGACATCTAAGCTCATACCCTCACTCGCCGTGCTGGCAGAATAATCGTGTCGGCTTCTTCAGCCGAGAAACGACGACGCGCCGTCGTTGGTGGGCGACGCGATGTCGCTTTGCGGTCTTCTCGGAATAGTCCCTTACTGGTCGACGACACAGTCGATAACCGACTGGGCCAGTGGCTCCGTTGCATCCCGGAAGCTCGAATAGGTCTCTTCGGCCCACGCGACTGCCGCCGGGGTGCTGTTTATTATGACGCCTTTGACGCCGTTGTCGGCATGAACCGTGATCCCGGCGTGGGTCCCCTCGGGCGTGGTGACGAGCCAGAGCGATTCGGGAACCGGCTTCTCGGTGATCCGCAGTTCGACACCGTCGGCCGACAGCAGCGCCGACACCGCCTGCGGTTTGAGTTCGAGCGCCGACGTGGCTAGCTGCTGGGAAGTGACGATTTCGACACCGAGCCCGCTCTCCCGAACCGCTTCGAGGAGGATCTCCGGATAGGAGCCGAGCATGGCCGCGGCCAGCCCACGCAGCTGGCTAGCCTCCTTAACGAGGCGTGTACTCGGCTCCAGTGCCAGCTCGGGGACCTGTGGATCGGCGACCGAGACGTCCATTCCGTTCAGGAACTCGACCGCGATTTCCAGTTCCGAATCGTTGACCAGCGCGGTCGCCTCCGAGAGGGCGCTCGTCCGAGCGACGTAGTCGCTGTAGACCGACAGCCCAGTCCTCCCGGCCTTCGTCAGCCGATAGCGCCCTTTTCCGGCCGGTTCGACACAGTCGTGATCGGCGAGGGCCGTGATCGCCCGATCGATCGTCGACCGGGATTTGTCGACGGCCTCGACCAACGCCGGTTTGGTTCGTGGCCCCGCCGAGAGTGCGCTCAACACGTCGTGTCGCTTGCCCAACTGATCGCGGAGATCGGCAGCCCGCTGTGACATCTATCGAACTTCCCGTCTTTCGGCATTAAAGTACCTATCGGCGAGTTTGATTGACTCGCGGACGTGATACTTACGGTTTCGATAACAACACACCACTTGGGAGCAGAGTAAGATTTCCGGTCGGGGTACGTCGGAACGAACTCAGGCGCGGAAACCAGTCAACACGTCTTCGCCGTCGGTGCTGCCGACATCCGGCAGCGTCGCCCGCTCGGGGTGAGGCATCAGTACGGCAACCGAATCGTCCGTGCCGAGGATGCCGGCGACGTTGCCGGTCGACCCGTTGGGATTCGACTCCTCGGTAAGCTCGCCGTCGGCATCGCAGTACCGGAACAGGATCCGGTCGTCGGCCTCCAACTCCTCGTAGCGCTCGTCGGTGATCTCGAAGCGTCCCTCGCCGTGGGCGATAGGGACTTCGATCACGTCGCCCTTTTCGAACTCCTGGGTCCACGGCGTCTCGGCGTTCTCGACCCGTAGGTGGACGTGCTCACACTGGAAGCGGGCGCTCTCGTTGGTGGTAAAGGCGCCGGGCGTGAGCGAGGACTCACAGCCGATCTGTGCGCCGTTGCAGACGCCGAGCACCGGCGTTCCGTCGGCCGCGGCGTCGCGGACGGACTGCATGATGGGCGAGCGGGCGGCCATCGCCCCGGCCCGGAGGTAGTCGCCGTACGAGAAGCCGCCGGGGAGCATGATGCCCGTCGTGTCTTCCGGGAGGCCGTCCTCGTGCCAGACGAGTTCGGCGTCGAAACCCATCGATTCGAGGGCTCGCACCGAGTCGCGGTCGCAGTTCGAGCCGCCGAACTGAATTACTGCGATGGTCACGCGAGCCACCCCCCGGTGGCGAGTGTGAGCAGGGAACGGGAGGCGAGCGAGTCACGCGAGCGAGCGGGAGTGACGGTGGTCATTCTTGCTCGGCGACCGCCACGTCGTAGTCGTGGATGGT
>Ga0207753_1000399_pt1 | contig 17042 bp, 12 predicted proteins | sample PonA233FremontCA_2_FD_187273 | JGI IMG/M metagenome (GOLD analysis project Ga0207753, IMG submission 187273) | Salt pond sediment microbial community from Fremont, CA, USA - Pond A23 Sediment 3 (SPAdes) | ecosystem: Environmental > Aquatic > Non-marine Saline and Alkaline > Saline | place: USA... | reverse complement strand
CCTCGCCGGTCTCGGCGAGTTCTCTGGTCTTCTCGTAGAACTCGCGGGGGTACTCCCGCATGATGTCGATGTTGTGAGCCTCGTCGTCGATCTCCGAGGGGTCGATTCGCGAGGACATCACCAGAGGTGCGTCCATCGAGTTGTGGGCATATAGCCAGTTGGTAGTGAAGATCGGCTCCCCACCGACCTGTAGATCGTAGAGGTAGCCATCGTAATCGACACGCTCGATACTCTTGATCCGGAGGTAGGAGAGATCTCCATCGACGAGCGTGCGGAGTTTCTCCAGCGGCTGGCTAGCAGCCGGTGGCAACTCACGCTCGTCGAGCTCCGCGACGATTTCTCCCAATTTTTCAAGGGAGATGTTGTCTCGGCGTTTCAGGTACTTGGGAACAAGCTGTTTGATTCCCTCGATATCCATCTCCCGGAGTTCCCACAGTGTGTCGGGGATGGAGACGACGAGACTTTTCGGATGATATGGTCGCTCACCGTCGAGTATCCGCTGGAGTGGATTGTCTTCAGCTCCCCCCGAAACAGTCACGGTATAGATCGGCTGTCTGTTGCTATCGCGCTCTCGTCGAGAGATGTTCGCCACGAGACCGAGCCTGTGGAGCAGATAGACGATTCCATCCTTGACATTTTCACTAGTAGTATGGAATCCAATCGTCGTCGCATTATCATCGCTTGATTTGCTCCCATCACCGGTAATAAATCCACGCAGGAATGAAAGAACGATCTCCCGCGGTGCATTCAGTATACACTCCGGAACTATCTTTTCGCTCGAACTGTACTCTTCACAGTCTTCGAAGCCGATCTCGTAGAGTACCTCCCGGAAAACAGCAGGGAACCGGACCTCGTAGGCCTTGTTCGACCATCTCGTCTGTGGTTCGAACCCAAGTGCGCGTTCGCCCCGCTCGACTGCCTGCTCGACGACATCCTCGTCGCTGTTGTGAATCGCTGGACAGACGGTCGAAAGCGACCCTTCGGCGACGAACAATCCGAGCAGCCAGGCGAAATCCTCGCCGATGTTGATCCGTCGGCTGATCCCGTCTTCAGAGCCCGGCAGTCCGATTGCGACATCTCTGGGTACCGTGAATCCGGCAGTCTCGAGAATCGTTTCGAACCGGTCGAGGCCGATTTTGCTCCGTTCGAGACGGTACGCGAGTCCGGATCTGAAGGCGTTGTGTGTCGGACTTCCTTGCTCTGTCGTCTCCCAGGCAGTCGTCAGTAAATCCTCGACGTGGTCGTCGATGACGACGTACGGGTCGTCCAAACACGACGGGACGTCGATCGTCGTTTGTCGTTCATCGACCGGCAACTCACGGGGTGCAACGACCAGATCGCCTGTCGACAGATCTGCGCCAGCTACCTCCTCGATACCATCGTCGTACTGGAAGAGGCTGTGGTCTTCTGTAATGTCGATTGTCCGGCCAAACTGCGTTTCGACGCGGAGCAACTGTTCGTCGTCGCCGGCCTCGTACCGGATCGCTTTCTCGATGGGTTGGAGGTCAGTTTCGTGACTCTCGTCGAAGGCGTATGTCTGCCAGCCTTCTGCGACACAGGTTCGTTTCCTGAATTTGCCATCTCGCTTGATGGGTGCTTCGAGTTCGTCCCAGAACTCCTCGAAGGTCATGAAACGAGTGTTGCCATCAGGATCGACAGCGACAAGACGCGAATCTTCGGCGACACTCCCACCGCGCTGGTCGGGGAGGTACTTCTTGCTGAAATTCAGGAGGCCATCTAAAAGCAACATGACACAGTCCTCGTCGCCGTCACATTGCTCACTTGCCATTCCATTTGCGACAACTCTGTGCGTTTCTTCGACGGTAAGACAGTACGTGTACTCGACATCGGACGGGACGAATTCGACCCGTGTTACCGTATCAATCTTCGGGTTGCCTCCATCCACTGTTATCGCGTCATTGTCGACGATCAAACCGTCAGTCGACTGTTCGAAAGCAGGAATACAGTCTCCTGTCTCCAGTTGGTGGGCTCGCACTGATTCAGAGCCGTCGTTCCACCGGACCATCGAGTGATCCGGGGTGACTGTGAGTGTGTTTCCGCTGCTCATTTCGATCTCGACGAGATGATCCGGTGCTGGATGCTTCGAGACCGCTGAAACTGGTTTGTGAGTCCAGACACCGTCGTCTGTGAGCGAGGGGACGGATACATCTTCAGACAGCTCCTGAACCTGTACACCAAACGCGTCTTCAGTGGGATTCTTGAGTCGACGTTCGACGAATGCCTGGATGCTAATCTCACGAACCGTGTCTTCTTCCTCGTACTTGATTGTCGTCTCCGGGTGGAAACAGTTCCGGCGTTTCGCGGCGTGAAAGTACGGATGCGCGTATCCGACTGCCGCCGACGTGAAACCAATCACTCTCCCGACAGTTGCGGCGCTCGTGTGGGGAGCCATCCCGAAGACGAGTTCGCCGATCAGATCCTCACGAGTTTCGAGTTCGTAGTACGGATCGAGGCCGTAGTACTGCGTGAGCAGGTCGTCGACGAAGTCGGCAGTCCGGAGCATGTGCTCGGCGGCCCCATCGGAGAGTACCACGTCCTGGACGTTGAGTTCGACGAGTTGATCCCCGTGGCGGAGGGGGTCGCCACGGATGTCCTCGGTGTAGCCGAGTTCGCGGAAGTCCTCGACAGTCACGTCGAGTTCCGACGGACGGACCGACGTGACGGGCAGATCCGTCATATCGTAGCGCACGGTGCCGTCCTTGAACGCCGAGACGTCGTGCTTGGCCCGCAGAATTCCCTTTTCCAGTGGTTCCGGCGTCTTCTCCTTCGAGGAGAGCCCTTTGACTGCCTTGAGTTTCTCGAAGGCAGAGGGGCGCTCGCCGACGTTCGAGAGTGCATTGCGGAACTCCTCGTGGACGTCGACGGTCTTCGTCCGTGTCGGCCGCGCGAGCGTCTCGCAGTGTGAACACTCCGCCCGGCCCGACTCGTCGGGTTCGATCCGGCTGTCACAGTCCGGACAGAGATACACTGCCTCGGCGATATCGCCACAGTCCGGACAGCGCGGCATGTGTCCCTCTGTCCCACAGCTAACACACTTCCGGCGGCCGACTTCGACCTCGACGTCGCCCTGTGTGCCGTCGACGGAGTCACCGTGCTGTGCGGCGTCGCCGACCGAGCGCTGGTTGCCGCCGGCCTCCCCGATCGGGAACAGCGTGTGGACGGCGGGCGAGAGTTCGCGCTGCTCGGATTTCTCCGGACGACCCATCCGGTTACCGATCCGCGTCGGTGCGCGTTCGCGGACCTCGAAGGGCGCAACTTCGTTGATCGCGCGGATCGCATTGTCGCCGTCGTCGTACGTTCTGGCGTCGTCCGTGAGATCCGCGAGCGTCCACGTCCGCGTCAGATCGTCACCGAAGCCGAGGGTTCGACAGAGCGGTCGCCAGACCGGAATCTCGATCCGGTCGTCGTGCTGGCTGTGTTCGACCAGCAGTGCTTCCAGTGTGTCCTGTATCTCCTCGGTCCGTTCGACGACCAGCAGTTCGTCGTTGCCCGGGCCACTCGACTGGACACCCTGCGTCGCGCCGTCGGTCGCAGCCACCTCGCCACCTGCGATGGCGTCGGCGAGCAGGTCGATCTGTTCGACGCTCACGTCGTGCCAGAGGTAGGTGTACTCGGGGTGCAGCGGCGCGTCGTACTCGCTGGCCCACGAAAGTGCTGTCTCGGGCGTCGGGTGTTCGAGATTCACGTCGACGCCGTCCTGCATCGCCTGGACGGGCGCACCGGCGGCCTCGAAATCCTGCACCCACCACTCGGAGACGTAGGAGGCGGGCGCGAGCGGGTGGTTGTTCTCGACGAACTCGCCGTAGTTGACGAGATACTCCCCGAGGTCGATGATCCGCTCCACACCGTTTCTGAGTTCCAGCGCTTCGTCGACGTCGCTGATCTGGCGGACGTCGCCGTTCGCGAGTCGAACTGTGGGACCCTCGATGGAGTCAACGGGGACGATCCCCGCAGCCTTGCCCGGGCGTTCGGTCTTGGCCTGTGTCCCCGCCGCGAGGAAGTCGTCGACGAGATGCATCGTCGCCGGGTGGATGCCAGCCGTCGCGTGGCCGTGGTTGCGCGCCCGGCCGTACCGGAGTCGGAACCCGCCGGGCTCGCTGGGATGGGAGAAGACAGGCCGGCCGGCGATCAGATCCTGCAGGAACTTCTTGGATTTGTCCGCGCGTGGTGGCCCCTCGATCTCGTCGCTTCGATCGGCGTCCTCGTCTGCTGTTTCCGCTTCGGTCGCTTCGTCGTCCGTACTGTCGTCCCCACCGCTGTCGCCGGCCGACTCGTCGTAGTTGCCGTCGATGAGGTCCTGGAGCCACGGCCACTCGACCTCGTCGAGACTCCGGGTGTACCGCTGGATCTTCGGGGCTTTGAGGGCGATCCCCTCGCCGAAGACCAGACACATCCCGCCGCGTGCGGAGTTGGTGCCGACCCGTTCGAGATCACGGAAGCCAGAGACTTCCTCGTCGCCGGTCGCCTCGCCGTCGAGCATGATCGGCATGTGCTTGGCGATGAACTTCGCCTCCGTCTCCTTGGGCGCGTACTGGAGGCCGGTCTCGTCGTCGTACAGACCGACCTCCTCGGCGTAGCGGTTGATCTCGTCAGTTCGCGGTTTGTACTCGTCGATACCGAGCAGTGTCCGGGCGTAGTCGGCGACCAGCACGGACAGGGCCTGTGCGGTCCCACCCGCCGAGCGGATCGGGCCGGCGTAGTAGATGTTGATGAACTCGCTGCCGTCGTCGTTCGCGAGGATCTCGACGCGGTCGATCCCCTCGATCGGTGCCGCGACGACACCTTCGGTCAACAGGGCGACTGCGGTCCGGACTGCACCTTCGATCTTGCCGGCACGGGAGTCGAAGTCCCCCACTGTGCCCTCCACGAAGTCGTCGACGAGTTCCAGCGCTGCCTCCTCGCGTGACATCTTCCCTTCGAGTTCCCTGACGCGTCCGGCGACGCCGTCGATGCCGAGGATGTTCTCGACACGGTCGGCCATATCTTTCGCGACGGGGATCTCGACTTCCTCCTTCGGATCGCCGCCGCGTTCGCGGGCCGTATTCGCCACTGCCAGTGCCTCGTCGAGTTCCGATTCCAGCCGTTCGAAGTAGCGTTCGTCTTCAGGTCTCATTCATAATCCGTAGTCTGCAGTAGACAGCGTTCACAGCGGCCAGAGATCCAGATCGGTTACCGCGTCGTGTTCCCGTTCGAGTTCCGTATCGAACTCCCGGACGTAGAGTTCGCCAGCGAACGTGGTCGCGGTGTCGAGATGGCCCGCGACGGCGCTGCCGTCTTTCCGCGAGAGGACGACGTGGGTATGTGCGAATCGGTCGTCGTACAGCCAGGAGATGTTCCCGATTGCTGGCGTCATTTCGAGTGGTTCGTCGAACACTTCGGTGACGTACTCCTGGTCGTCCTGGTCGTAGTAGAGCAGTTCGGCGTCTTTGACCGCCCCCAGCCCCATGAAAAAGGCGGCGTCGATCTCCTCCTCGGCGGCAAAGTCCTCGATCTGTCCCCGCCAGTCTTTGCCGTGTTCGAGTCGTGCGACGTACTCCCGTGCACCCTCGACTTCCAGGTAATTCATACTCCTACCGTATACTGGCAGCGTCAAAATTGTACTGGTCCCGATTGGCGACCAGCAGCGGGATCACTCGTTGGTGATCACGTGGGTGATGCAGTCCTCGTCGACGAGCGTGCCGTCGGCAGAGACCTGCGCACAGTTGGTGACACCGTCCGAACCGCCGGGGAAGGTGCTCGCCGAGTCGACGGCGACGGTCAGCGTCAGCACGGGGAGACACTGCCCTGCGGTGAGGCCGCCGCTGTTGGCGTGGGTCGCAGTCACCGTGCTGCCGGCGACCGAGACACTCCAGCCACTGCCCGAGTGCGAGACGAACGTGAGCCCAGGTGCGAGCGTGTCGGTGACCTCGATCGCGCCGTTGCAGGTCTGCTCGACGTAGTTGCAGACCTCGATCTCGTAGGTCCCCTGCGCGCCGTAGCGGAACCGCCGGCCGACCGATTTCTCGATATTGAGCCCGCTGCAGCCGTTGTCGGACTCGACGACCGCGACACTCACACAGTCGCTATCGTCGCTCGGATCCTGATCGGTCCCGTCGAGACGCGCGCAGTTGGTGATCCGGTCACCGGTCTCGTCGATCGAACCGACGGCGACCTCCACGAGGAGTGGCGGGAGACACTCGCCGAATGCCAGACCGTTCGAGTTGGGGTGCTCGCAGGTGAGCGTGCCACCGTTCTCGGTACAACTCCAGCCGGTGCCGCTCTCGGCGACGAACGTGACGCCGCCAGGGAGTGTATCCGTCACCGTCACCGGATCGGTACAGTCCCCGTCGCCGTTGTTGCAGACGGTGATCTCGAAGGTCGTGTTCTCGCCCGCCGTCACGACGTCGCCGTCGTGGCGCTTGGTGATACCGAGGTTACAGTCGTCTTCCACCGGCTGGACGGGCAGCGTGATGCAGTCGCGGTTGTTCTCCGTGTTCGCGTCTTCGTACTTGAGACTCGCGCAGTTGACGATCTGGTCGCCAGTTTCGTCGATCGGTCCGACGTCGACGTCGAGCGTGATCGGCGGGAGACAGTCACCGGCCGCGAGCCCGTTCGAGTTGGGGTGCTCGCAGGTGACGACGCTCCCGTTCGCGGTGATCGTCCAGCCGGTGCCGCTCCCGGCGTCGTAGCTCACGCCGCTGGGAAGCGAGTCGGTGACAGTGACCGGACCCTCGCAGGTACCGTCGCCGTCGTTGCAGACAGTGAGTTCGAACTGCGTCGCCGTCTCCGGCGTAATCTGGTCACCGTCGTGGCTCTTGCTGATCGAGAGATCACACTCCCCGGTGTCGACGGAGACCGGAACACTCGCACAGTCAGTGACGTTGTCTGCGGCCGTCTCGCCCTGTTCGACCGTGGCACAGTTTCTGACCGCGTCCTGGTAGCCCTCGTCGTCGAGTTCGAGTTCCAGAGTGAGCGTCGGGAGGCAGTCGCCGGCCGCCAGCCCGTTCGAGTTGGGGTGTTCGCAGGTGACCGTGCCGCCGGTTTCGCTGCAGTCCCAGCCGCTGCCGGTGTCGCCGACGAAGGTCGTCCCGGTCGGGAGTTCGTCGACGACCGTCACCGGGCTCTGCTGGCAGGCGGTGTCGCCCTCGTTGCAGACGGTGATCTCGAAGGGCATGGTGTCGCCGGGAGCCACTGGCGCCTCGCCAGCGTACTCCTTCGTTATCGAGAGTTCACAGCTGTCGTCGACCGGTTCGTCGGCACACTCACAGAAGACGTCGGCGTCGATCAACAGCCCGGTTATCGTCGCGTTGTTCGCCACCCTGGCCCGGAGTGTGTACTGTCCGGGGCCAACCGGTTCGGTCAGCGGTCCCATCAGCGATGCGAACCCGGACCCCTGCGTGAGCGTGGTCGTTCCACCGGGACCGTCGAGTTCGAGCGTCGCGTCGTCGTCGACGGCCCAGCTGTGAATCCGTAGCTCACACTCTTTTTCACTCCAGGTATCCCCGACCTGGAAATCGATCTCGTAGACGTAGTCACCGATCGGATCCGACGGGGCGGGCCAGCCGCCGGTGCCGTTTGAATCGATCCAGTTGGCCGTCGGGACCGTCGCCCACTGCGAAACTGGCTGGATACTCACGGCCTGCCCGGTCGTCCCGTCGGGCGAACTGACGACTCGCCAGTCGGGGTCGGGAGTGCCGAAGGAATCTACTGTCCCGTTCGTCGTCCCGGTGGTGAGGTCGAGGGTGAGATCACTACAGTCGTCATCGTCGTCGTGAAGACAGCCAGCCAGGGCAATCGCGCCGCCGACACCCATCGTCTGCAGCACCCGTCGCCGCGAAACCGGGCTGTCCTCACGCATCGGGACCACCGCTACTCCACCCAGCGTCCTCCGCACAGTGCCGCAGCTTTCCGGTGACTGTTGGTCTCATATTGTATCCAGTAACATCGAATATACTATATGTTAAATAGAGTTATACGATTGTTACTCTAACATGTGTAAGCCGGAGGGTTATAAGTAGTTTACGCCGGTACTCTCGGAGTTGATACTGTGCACTCTGTGCGCTGCGACAAAAAAATAGCGGGAGGGCGTCGGGGTTACGCGGACGCCTCGACCGGCTTCGCGATCGCTTCGAGTTCGTCCATCGTGAGTTTGATCCGGCCGGACGTCGTGTTCTCCTCCGAGGAGCGACCCGGATCGAACTTCAGGTCGTACTCGTGCCAGTCGCCGATGCGGGCAGTCGGGCAGAGGATCTCCTCCTCGCTGAATCCCGCTTCGGACTGCGTGACGACGACGGTCCGGGTGCTGCGGCCGGAGGCCGGTTCGAGTTTCAGTGCGTAGCTGTGCCAGTCGCCGAACCGCGCGGTGACATCCAGGATGTCACCCTCTTCGAAGCCTGCGACCGAGTCGGTCAGTTCGTAGTTGCGTGCGTTCATTGCATGTGGTGATACGTTCTGAAGGCATAAAAACCCATTTTGTAATAATTATTCGGATCTTCTGTGGACGATCATTTAGAAATATAGCACTATATAGAACAAATATAGAAAATACTGCCTGCGAATAGCACCCAGTAGAGAGGGTGTCACACAGTGTCGAGAGGGCGTTCTGGCCCCACAGACTGAGACGATACCACGGAACAATAACGGTTTTCCACCCGCCACGCAAAGGCTGGAGCATGCTAAGCAGGCAGTTCGTCCGAGAGAACCCCGACGAGGTCGCGGAGGCGCTCGATCTCCGGGGGATCGAAGACGTGGATCTCGACGAGATTCTGGACATCGAGCAGGAGTGGCGCGATCTCAAATCCCGCGGTGACGACCTCCGGCACGAACGCAACACGGTCAGCGACCGTATCGGCGACCTCAAACAGGCGGGCAAAGACGAGGAGGCCGAGGAAGCGATCCAGCGTTCCCAGGAGATCAAAGACGAACTCGAAGATATCGAGGACAGAGCCGACGAATTAGACGCCGAACTCGAAGATCGGCTGCTCGAACTCCCGAACATCCCACAGGACGACATTCCACCGGGAGAGACCGAACAGGACAACGAGGAGGTCCGCAGAGTCGGCTTCGACGACCTCCGGGAACTGCCCGAGGAGGTGGTCCCTCACTACGATCTGGGCGAGGACCTGGATATTCTGGATTTCGAGCGCGGCGCGAAGGTCACCGGCGGCGGCTTCTACTTCCTGAAAGGCGACGCGGCACGACTGGAACACGCACTCATCCAGTTCATGCGCGACGTCCACCGCGAACAGGGGTATTCGGAGGTGTTCCCGCCGATCCCGATCAACAGCCAGTCGATGACCGGGACGAGCCAGCTGCCGAAGTTCGCCGACGACGCCTACCGCATCGGCGGTCACAACGACGACCCCTACGACGACGACGATCTGTGGCTCTGTCCGACCGCGGAGGTGCCCGTCACCAACATGTACCGCAACGAGATCCTCCTCTCCGACGATCTCCCGCTGAAACACCAGGCCTACACCCCGAACTTCCGGCGGGAGGCCGGCGAACACGGCACCGAGACGCGGGGACTCGCGCGCGTCCACCAGTTCAACAAGGTCGAGCTCGTCAACTTCGTCGAACCCGAGGACAGCGACGACCGGCTGGACGAACTGGTCGGCGAGGCCGAGGAAGTCCTCGAACGACTCGGTCTCCCCTACCGCGTCGTCTTGCTCTGTGGCGGCGATCTCACCTTCGCGTCCGCGCGCACGTACGACATCGAAATCTGGGCACCGGCCGACGACATGGAACACGGCCCCGACCGCGGTGGACGGTGGCTGGAAGTCTCCAGTGCGTCGAACTTCGAGACGTTCCAGGCCCGGCGTATCGGCCTGCGATACCGGCCGGAACGGCACGAATCCGCCGAGTATCTCCACACGCTGAACGCCTCCGGCGTGGCCCTGCCCCGGCTGATGGTCGCGCTGCTGGAGTACTACCAGAACGAGGACGGGACGGTGACGATTCCCGAACCGCTGCGGCCGTACATGGGTGGCCAGGAAGTCATCGAGGGCCACGAACCAGTCGGTGAGGCGGCGGTCGGGGCCGGCGAAAAGGAGTAGCACCGCAAATCCCTGCAGGGAGCACGAACTCAGTCGGTGTAGGTCTGAATCCTGACGATTCCCTCGGAACCGAACGAGAAGATATCGACGAAACTGGCGAGCGTCCTGCCGTTTTTCCCGACCAGTCGGCCCCGGACAGCGAGTTCGTCTGCCTCGTCTGTTCGGTAGATCCGATCGATCGGATGGCTGGTGTCGGTCGCCGGCCGCTCCTCGCGCATGAACTGGACGAACCGTTCGCGGCCGTCGAGTGTCGTATCCGGGCGGTCGTGGACGAACCCGGGAGCGAGCAGCCCTTCGAGCCGGTCGTAGTCGTGGCTGTCGAGTGCCTCGTAGTACGCCCGGGCTGTCGAGCGATCCGTCGTATCGCCTCGCTCACCGGTCATAGCGAATCCGGGACACCGTGGTTGCCGCCCGACTCCTCGGCTTCCTCGTCTGGCTTCTCGATCTCCGGTTCGGTCAGATCGAGTTCGACATCCTCCTCGATCGCGTCATCCTCGCCAGTATCGTCGTCTGTCTGCTCCCCGTCGATCTGCTCGGAATCCTCGCTGTCGCCCTCGACGAACTCGCCGCCGACCTGCGTGACGACATCGGTGCTCACGTCCACAACACCGGTGTACACGTCGCCGGGAATGTCGTCCGGGACAACACTGCTGTCGTTGCGCTCCGGGTCGTCGGGCGCCGGCGCAGATTCGGACTGCTGTTCGAGTTCCGCTGTGATCGCTTCGAGTTCCTCGTCGTCGATCTCCCCCTCGTCTGCTTCGGATTCGGAGGGGAGACGCTCTCCATTCACCGTTTCTGCCGGGTACGACCGCGGCCGCTGGCCCGGCGCTGCTGCCCGGGGCTCCGGGCGCGGTTGTACGCTGGCGCCACCGCCGTAGGAGGGTACATCTGCGGACTGCTGGGCCGGTGCTGACTTCTGCTCGGCGTCTGCCGGTGAGGCGAGATCAGCCCGCTCGCTATCGCCAGCGTCGTCGAGGTCGGCATCCAGAGAGGCATCGGGACTGGTCCCTTCCTGCGGGACGAGATGCGCCGGGGGCTTTTCCCCGTCGTCTTGCTCGGCCGGATCGGTCTCCGGCGGGAACTCGTCCGGGTCCGGTGGCTCGTGGAGTTCACGGGCGGTCTCCAGCGGGGATTCGGCATCACTGCGGAGTGACCGGCCTCTGGCCCCTTCACCACTCGAAAAGGCGTTTGCAGACTGTCTCAGCCAGTCAGCGGCCCGCCAGAGCGACTCCGCCTTGTTCTCTGCCCGCTCGAAGTATTTCCGACTCTCTTCCGTTTCGGCGAACCGGATGGCAGTGTTGAACTCGTCGCCGGCCTCGTCGAACTCCTCGGCAGCCTGTGTGAAATCCGTCTGTGCGATCATCCACTCGTCCTGTTCGAAGGCCTGCATCGCACTGGTGAAGGCTCGCCGCCCCTCCATGTAGCGGGCGTAGCCGACCCGGTATCTGGACTGTGCGGTGTCCTCGTCACCGATCGCGTCGATCGCGTCACGGATCTGCTCGGCGTTCGGGACCGCCCCGGGCCGCTCACCCTCCCAGGTGAACTGGACGACGCCCGCGTGGTCGACGACGACGACTGCTCGCCGGGTGAGATAGCCCGCCATCTCGTCGTCGACGGCGACGCCGTAGTCGGCTGCGACGGTGCCGTCGGTATCGGAGAGCAGCGGCATGTGCAGGTTGTACTCCTCGGCGAAGGCGAGATGGCTGTGGACGCTGTCGCCGGAGAGTGCGAGCACGCTGACGTCTTTTTGCATCGTAAAGAGATCGAGTTCGTCCAGCCCGGTCTCTCCGTCGGCACACGAGGGATTGAAATCGCCGGGATAAAACGCCAGAACGACGATTTCCTCGCCCAGAAACTCCTCACCGCGTAGCTCGGTAATCTCGCCATCTCGAACGCCGGGGAGCGTAAATATCGGTGCGTTCTCCCCCACTTCGATCATCGTGTGGCTGCTTTCGCGTATTCGTACTTAACTCTGTGGCCCTGTTTTCGTCCAGAGAAAACACAGAAGCACGCCCGGCCCGTAGGACGGGTGTGGAACTGCACGTTCGGTACGAGGGCGACGACGATCCGAAGAAGTGCACAGCCCGCAGGCTCGCGAAATTCGACCTCGCAACGCTGCACAGGACGACGCGGGCGACGCCCCCGGGGATCGTCCTCAACCCCTTCGCGGAGCAGGCACTCTCACCCGCGGACCGAACCGGGGCGGGCGACCGTCTCGTCGCACTCGACTGCTCCTGGGAGACCGCCGAGCAGGAGGCGTTCGACATCGGCGGGGCCCACCGGTCCCTGCCCTTCCTCGTCGCGGCGAACCCGGTCAACTACGGGACACCGTTCCAGCTCAACACCGTCGAGGCCTTCGCGGGTGCGCTCGTGATTCTCGGCGAGCGCGAGCAGGCTGAACAGATCCTCTCGAAGTTCAGCTGGGGCCACACCTTTCTCGAACTCAACGCCGAGCCACTGGAACGGTACGCAGGCTGTGCGGACTCGACAGAAGTGATCGACATTCAGGACGAGTATCTCGCAGATGAGTAACTTGCAAGTAAACCTATCCAGGCGTGAGAAAGGGGAGTGTGCAGACTGGTCGAAAACTGCTTGCCGATAGCGGTCTAACTGCCGGTATGAGCGAGGGGAGTCGGACCACACGCGAGCGAATCACCGACCGACTGCGCGAACAGCCACTTGCTGTCAGCGATATTGCACGGGAGTTCGAGATCACGGCCGCCGACGGTCTCACGCACGTCGAACACATCGCGAAATCACTCGACAGCAGGGGCGAACAGCTACTCGTGGCGCCGCCGACCTGCCGGGAGTGTGGCTTCGAGGAATTCGACGACCTGATCAACCGGCCGAGTCGCTGTCCGGAGTGCAAGAGTGAGAGTATCGAAGAGCCTGCCTTTCGAGTCGAGTGAGGTTGTCGAGCTGAAATTACAGCCGGTGGGCCGCCCTGAAGTTGTTTTTTAGTGATGATTTTTCAGCGGCTGTGCGGGAGACGCGGCGCGAATCTTGCAACCTCGCTCGGCACGATTGTTATCGGTTTCACTTTTCGAGAGCGGTCTCGAAGTACGACACGACTGCCTCGCAGAAACGGTCGACGGTGTCCTCACCCCGTTCGAATCCCAGATACGGCTCGATGAGTTCCAGTTCCATGAGGAGGAGTTCAGAGTCCCGACGAACGTAATCAACTCTCGCGTAGGGGAGGTGACTACCGGCGTCGAGTTCGAGAATATCACACGCTGCCCGAACTGCGGTCCCAGCCTGTGTCCGGATATCAGACGACGGCTCGTAGTCAGCGTCGATCCCATCGAACTCTGTGATGTCGTCGTCGGTTGGCAGACTGTTCCACGCGTGGCTGTACTCCCCGCCAAAGAACACGATCGAGCGTTCTCCGTCAGTGATCTCGGGGACGAATTCCTGGACAACCACATCGCAATCGCCGACGAGGGCGTCGAATCGGCTTTCGTGCTCGCCCGCCTCCGCCAGCGTCGTTCGCCAGACCTGTGACGACATTGCGCCGATCGCTGGTTTCACAACCGCTTGCTCCCACCCGTTGGTCCGGAGGATTTTTTGAAGCGAGGTATCCGTCCCCTGTTCAAGCACGGTCGTCGGTGGAATCTGGACACCCGCGTCGGCGAGAGCCGTGAGATAGCTCTTGTGCAGGTTCCACCTGAGTACGGAAAGCGGATTGCATACGGGAACCCCTGCCCGTTCCACTTCGTCGAGCATCGTTCGAAATCGGTCTCTGTCTTCTGGATACTCCCAACACGAACGGAGGAGGACAGCATCGTAGCTGTTCCAGTCAACCGATAGATCGTTCCACATAACGGGTTCACAGCTGATCCCGCGACCTGCCAGTGTCTCAGCGACTTTCTTGCCGCCGTCAGCTAGGTTTGGTGCGAATCGTCCAGTCACAATCGCCAGCGTCGACGGCGGTTCGGACATGGCCTGCGGTACTTTGCGATCTCACTTAACAATCGGGGTCAATACGATGACAACGAAACCACGCTCGACAGCCCGTTCGGTTGGACAATCAGTTCCCAGAAAAGCCGATCCGGCCGCGCGAGGAGAGATCGTGATCGCCGGAGGGGCCGAGATTCTCGAACTCGTAGGTCTCGTCAGTCAGATAGACGTCCCCCTCGCGGACGGTTACCCCGATCTCGTCGATGGTCGCACCCTCGCAGGGGCCGTGCGTGCAGTCACCCGTTTCTCTCTCGAAGGTCGCGCCGTGTTTCGTGCAGACGAGTTCGTCGTCACGCACTGTCGCGCCGCTGCCGGAATCGAGCCGGACGTCCGTCCAGTGGGGACAGTAGTTTTTCAGTGCGATGACGCCGTCAGAGAGCCTGAGGAGAATCGCCTCCTCCGTGTCGAATCCATCGCGGATCGTAAAGAGGAGGCTGCTGTCTGCCGGCACCTCCTCGACAGACACGATTCGGCTATCCTCGTCCATTCGTTATGCTACTATCGGAGACGTATTCGTTTGAACGTGTCGGAAAAATACGACCCACCACCGACTCGTTACTACTCGGCTATCCCCGGGGGAACCGAATATACACCAGCTAATAGAACGATTCGACCAGTTTGTCGAACCGCTCCTGTAGATCGCTCGTCACTGGACCAACGGCGACCGATTTGTCGTCGACCTGGGTGACCGGTCTGATCTCCCAGGTCGAGTTCGTCACGAACACCTCGCTGGCCTGCTGCAGAATGTCGGGTTCGTACCGCCCGGTCTCGACCGGAACGTCGGCCGCCTCGGCGAGTGAGCGGACTACATCCCGCGTTATCCCCGGAAGCAGCGGCAAGTCTGCTGTCGGCGTCCGCAGCGTTCCGTCACTGACGAAGAAGAGATTGCTCGTCGCCCCCTCCGCGAGATAGCCATCGCGCGAGCACATGATCGCCTCGTCGTGGTCGCTCCCGCGCAGTTCCAGTCGGGCGAGGATACCGTTGAGATAGTTGTGTGTCTTCGCGTCGGCCGGAATCGCTTCGTCGGGAACGCGCTCTCGCTCGACAGTGCCCAGTGAGGCGGGGCCATCCCAGACACGCTGCCCCTCGACACCTGCTCGCGGCAGTTCCGAGACGTAGACGACGACGGTGGGATCGACATCCTCGTCCGGTGTGAGTTTGCCGGGCTGAACGCCACGCGTTATGGAGAGTTTGAGATACGCATCGGAGAGTTCGTTCGCGGCCAGAGTCTCGTCGACGCGCTCGCGGAGAGCCGAGACTGGCGGGAGCGCATTCCCGAACCCGAGCGTCTCGCAACTTCGCTGCAGACGGTCAGCGTGGGCCTCCCACTCGAAGGGCTCGCCGCCGTAGATCCGCAGCGTCTCGAAGGCGCCATCGCCGTACATGAATCCACGGTCGCGGACGTTCACCGTCGCCTCGGCGGCCGGAACGAGTTCGCCGTCGACGTGGTACTGGTAGCTCATCGTGGCTCTGTCTGTCAGGTGGGTCCGTCGTGGTCGGCTGCCATCGCGAGGAAGTTCGCGACGAGGTCGATTCCGTCCCCGGTCAGAATACTCTCCGGGTGGAACTGGACGCCGACGTGAGGTCGGTGGTCGTGGCGGACACCCATCACGACAGTCTCCTCGTCGTCCGTCCGGGCAGTCTCTGTCAGAACGGCAGGCAGGTCCTCGCGGTCGACAGCGAGCGAGTGGTACCGCCCGACCGCGAACTGGTCGGAAAAGCCGTCGAAGACGCCGCGCCCGTCGTGAGTGATCGTCGAGGGTTTGCCGTGGACGACCGACTCCGCGTGGCCGATCGGCGCGCCGTGGGCCGCGCACAGCGCCTGGTGGCCGAGACAGACCCCGAGTGTCGGATACGCCCGGTCTTCGAACAGCGGGATCGAGATGCCCGCCTCGGCGGGGGTGCCCGGTCCCGGCGAGACGACGACTGCGTCCGGATCGAGTGCATCGACGCCGGCCAGATCGATCGCGTCGTTGCGGCGGACGAGCACCTCGCCAGCCCCGGGGTCACCGCTTCGGTCGCCAGTTCGACCAGTGACGACCGTCCCGACGTACTGGACGAGATTGTACGCGAAGGAGTCGTAGTTATCCACGACGAGGACGCGCTGGCCGCGGGCACGGACGGCGGCTGACGGTTCGGAGCTCATGGCTGTGAGGGGTTCTCGACGCGGAGGTCTGCCCGATCACCCAGCGTCTGATCGACGGCGGTGACGAGCGCCCGACCCTTGTCGAGGGTCTCCGCGTACTCCCGTTCTGGGTCGGAGTCGTGGACGATCCCGGCTCCGACACGGAGGTGATACTCCGCCTCGTAGCGGACGAGCGTCCGGATGATGATGTTCAGCGTTGCACGGTCGTCGAAGCCGAAGATACCGATGCTGCCGGTGTAGGGACCCCGGCGGGTCGCCTCCATCTCCTCGATGATCTCCATCGTCCGGGGTTTCGGCGCACCTGTGATCGTGCCGCCCGGGAACACGGCCGCGATGGCGTCTTCGAGATCGAACTCCGGCCGGAGTTCGCCCTCGACGAGTGAGACGAGATGCATCACCTCCGAGTACCGATCCACGCGGCGGTACTCCGGGACCGAGACCGAGCCGAAGTCGGAGACCTTGCCGAGGTCGTTGCGTTCCAGATCGACCAACATTGCGTGCTCGGCTCGCTCCTTCTCGTCGGTACGGAGGTCGGTTTCGAGACGGTCGTCTTCGCGCTCGGTCGCCCCCCGCGGTCGGGTACCTGCGATCGGTTCCGTGCGGAGATGGCTCCCGTCGCGTTCGAGCAGCAGTTCCGGGCTCGCGCTGACGAGATCCACGCCCGGAAATTCGAGCAGGGCGGAGTACGGCGCCGGATTCACCTCCCGGAGCGCGTCGAAGGCCGCGACGGGGTGGACAGCCGCGGGGGCGCGCAGGCGCTGGGAGATGTTCGCCTGGAATGTGTCACCGTCGCGGATGTACTGTTTGACTCGCCGGACGCGCTCGGCGAAGGCCTCGCGGCCGCAGTCGCTCTCGAACTCGGCAGTCGAGGCTTCGACGGGGGG
>Ga0207753_1000398_pt1 | contig 17053 bp, 14 predicted proteins | sample PonA233FremontCA_2_FD_187273 | JGI IMG/M metagenome (GOLD analysis project Ga0207753, IMG submission 187273) | Salt pond sediment microbial community from Fremont, CA, USA - Pond A23 Sediment 3 (SPAdes) | ecosystem: Environmental > Aquatic > Non-marine Saline and Alkaline > Saline | place: USA... | reverse complement strand
CAGCGACGAGGATCGTATCGAGCGTCTTCGATCTCACAGCTGTATCACGGTTCCGACAACAGAAAACGCCCTGATCGGGATACTGCACGGCTAGTACGACATCATTCAGACACCCAGTTGAGTGCCGTATCACGCTGACTGAGGTAGTCTCTGTCGTCACACCGACGATATGTCGTTCCGTTCGACAAGGCTTGTAAGCGCTTTTGAGCAGATTCGGTGCCAGCAATAAGGGGAGCTGAATCGTATGTGCCGTCATCGAGATCTGAGAGTCGTGGCACCGTCCGAGTCTTGATTCCCAATGTGCTTGGGGTAGCCAAATAAGCCTCTGGTTCCGAGACCGATGTTGTGGATGATCCCATCCCGGTTGGCTGCCGGCTTTCAACGGATGTGTAGTCGACCTCAACGCGGGTAAGAGCACGCTGAACCGCGTGGTCACGCTCACGGGCGAGTCGTGAGTGATCGCTGTTCCACACGACTTGTTCGGCTCCGCTCGTCTCAGCAATGCGAGCCACGGCCTCGGTCGGGTCTCCGTGCTGTATCACGATGTCACTGCCATGGTCTCGGTACCAGTCTCGAAGCGTGCGAAGAGAACCGAGCATGAATGCAACTCCCAAGGCGTCGGCACGTGACAGAATAGCAGTATCCAGCACGAATAGCGGTACCACGCAGCTATCGTTCCGTTTCGCAACGGTGAGGGCAGCCGACAACGCCGGATTAGGACTCGGCTGAAGATTACGACGGTGCCAATGCAACTGCATATATACGCACAATAACTCCCGAGTCAGAAAGGTTATCTGATCCTCACACGAGAAGGACTCAGTCCCGATCCGGCCTCAAGCGGTCGTTATCCAGTGGGACTTCTGTCTCGCCGTCTACCGGCCACTCCAAGAGAGTGACGAGACTGCTGAGCTGCTCGTCATTATGGTCGCCGGCGGCTCGGAAAGAGTGCCCTCGTCCGCGAGGCAATTCGGGATCGGGATGACGCTGTCTACTGGCAGGCGGCTGAGGAAACACCAGCAGCACAGCTCACTAACTTCGTCGACACGGCTAGCGATACGTTCCCCTTACGGGAGGATATCCAGCGTGACTGGGAGGCCCTCTTACGAGCACTGAGTCGTGAGGATGCGATTGGTGTCCTCGATGAGTTCCCCTACTTAGTTGAGTCAGATGACGCACTCCCCTCGAAAGTGCAGCGTGTCTGGGATCTGCATCTCCAAGAGACAGAGATGACACTCGTTCTCGTGGGCTCTTCGATCAGCATCATGGAAGAGAAGGTCCTCGCTGGCGGCAGTCCGCTGTACGGTCGTCGAACCGCAACGATCGACTTACCTCCCCTCTCGTTGGCTGATGCACGTGAACTCTATTCAGCCGAGAACGCTGACGAAACAATCCAGTCGTGGGGTGTGTTCGGGGGGACTCCTTACTATCTCCAGGCACTGTCTCCCGAGTCGACGCTTCCTGCAAATATTCGGTCAGTTATTCTTTCCGAACACGGGATTCATCACAACGAACCGGAATTCTTCCTCCGTACGGAGTTCGGAATTCAGGAGCCACGCATCCGGTGTGCGGACTACAAAATTAGTTACAGAGGGTTCTTTTAAATGAATATACTGACATTTCTTCTGTGTCAACGGTGGTTCGACTTGGAGTACAGGGTTGCTATGCGAGCGGAACTGGAACTCTTGGAGCCGCTGACTCCGAATGCGCAGACAACCATGTGGACTGTTCTATGACACGCTATCAAGGAGCAAACGGCGTCAGCCGTGAGCGAGTAGGGTAGTTCACTCCAGCATGGTGGACTCATGTGTTTGTTATCTGTGCGGTAAACTATACATCCGATCGACGTGCAAACAACAGGATCGTGACGAACAACGACACTACTGCTGCCCCCACGCCGAAGCCAGGGAGGGAGTCGGCGGTCGACTCGGTAGCGGCGTTCGGATCAGTGACTTGAATCTCGCCAGTCAGGACGTCGTTGACGCGGACCTGATAGGTGTCGGCCTGTTCGAACTCGTGGTCGAAGATCGTCGCCCGCTGGCCGCCTGAGGCAATCGTTAGCACGTCTTCAGCGACGACCTCGCTGTCGACCAGCAGTTGGGTTGTGAAGGTGCCGTCGGCACCCCCAGTGTTGGTGACGATAGCTTCAACCTGAATCGAGTCGTTCAGCGTAATCTGTTGGACGTCGACGAGGGTGTCGCTGATCTCGAACTGGGCGCGTTTGATCCCGGCAGCGAACTGCGAGAAGCCGGGGGTCGTCCCGCGGAACCGTACGTAGTCGTCGGTCTCTCCGAGGATCTCGGTGTCGAGTTCCTCCCACTCGTCGGTTTCGGGAACGTAGTGGTAGAGCGCGACGTTTTCGGGGTCAGCGGCGTCAGTTTCGAGATCCGCCTTGCGAACACGGAACGTAATTCGGCCCTCGGTGACTTGGTCGTCCTCAAGATTGTCGGTGACTTGGATGTAGCCCGCGGCTTGGGTGCCGTCGTCCCGCCGGAACTCGCTGGCATCGTTGCTCGGAGGACTGCGGCTCTGGCGGATCTCGACTTCGGCATCAACGTCCTCGCTAACGTCGATCTCGACGCGCTCGATTTCGGCCTGTGAGACTGGCGGTGGTGGCGGTCGGTTGGGGTCGTCAGCGGCGGCCTCCCGGCCAGTTGCACCGAGGCCGGTTGCGTCGCCATCAGTTGCCCCATCGTTAGTGGGCTGGTCGGTCCCGTCATCCGTGGGTTCGTCGGCGGACTCCTCGCCCTCACCGGTCGACTCCTCACCTTCGCCGGTCGATTCTTCGGTGTCGACCAACTCGCTGCCATCGTTTATTGGTGGATGCGTGATTTCAAGCGTTGACCCGCCACGGACCGAAGCCGAAGCTGACGAGACCCGAACCGTGTCTTCGGGTTGGTTGCTGGTGTCGGCCGACTCGTCTTCAGCCAGCTCGTCGGCCGTCTCGTCGTCTTCGCTGACCGTTTGCTCTTCAGCAGTCACGGTTGTCGCATCGTCATCCGTGCTGTCATCGCTACCGCTGCTACCGCCGCCAGTGCTCCCACTGCTGGATTCTTCGCCGGAATCGCCGGTCTCTTCGCCCTCACTACTCGAAGCTGCAATGTCGACACTCCCGGAGGAGTAGTGCGGGGTAAGCGTGAGACGAATCCCCTGTGCTGATTGCTGTGTAGCTGGTTGTACCGATTCGCCGATCGCTTCCACAGCGAGGTTGCTCGGATCAGCAACTCCCCACTCGGTGAGAAGCGTGCTCGGGAGGAACGCATCGAAGTAGCCGACGTTTTCGTCTCCACTGGCAGTCAAGTGTGGTCCCGACACGTCCAGGCTTAGTTGTGGGTCACCCGACTCCGTTGTCGTGACCTGCGGTGAGCCGAACTCTTGGGCGTCGGTTGCCAGTACGGTCCCGTTGTAGGCGTTTCGCGTCGACTGAGCCGAAATGAACGACATCTCGTCGATGGCCAGATCAACGACCGCAGTGTAGCTTTCGTCGGCCTGATCGTTCCCATCGGTCGGCCACGGACCGGGGTTCGTCGCGCTCAACCGCGAGGAGATGAGCTGGAGGTCTCCCGGCGTGACACGAATGCTCACGTTCGTCGTTCCGTCCGGATTCGCAGTCGTCGACCACGAGATGTTCCGCCCGGTCCCGAGGAGGAGTCGTGGTTCGTAACCGTCGATGGTTGCATTGATTTCGAACTCCGTCGTCGCGTTGACGCCCAGATCGCTCAACTCAGTCCGGTTCTGTATCGATTCACCGCTGTCGTCCGAGTCACGGAGTTGGACCTGAAGCAGTCCACCAGTCACGTAGACGTTAGAATCGATACTTCCGATCGAACCAGGACCGGAGAGAATGCGAACCCGAGTACTGTTGGTATAGACGGTTGCCTGTCTGAGTTGGTCACTCCCTGCGTCATTGCCTGCTGAATTGGTTGCGTTCCGAAGGATTGCGCTGTAAGTACCCGTCTCTGTCGGGGTGTAGCTGTACCCGTATATGTAGCTGGTTCCTGTGGTGAAAGCGGGGCCGATATCGGTGAGATCGAGTGTCTCAACGACCGTTCCGGACTCGTTTTCGATGTCAATAGCTGCTGATGAAAGCGCCTCGTCGGTTGTTAGTGAAAGGTACGTCTCTTTCGTATCTATTACAGAGAACGTATAAGACTCGATTGTGGGTGCTGTATCCGGAGGGGCTAGATACGCGTTGAGATAACTTCGGGTTGCTCCTTCGTTAACCGTCACAACAGTCGCCGTCGATTGTGACTCATTGCCGCCGTACCACTGTGTCGCATAATCGTTTGAGGACGATGCGAACTTCAGTTTCAGATCTACGGACCCACCAGACGCATCAATATCCGAGACGTTGTAGGTCCCATAGAATTGGGTCGTCGTAGTGGCTGCCGGTACGAAATGAGAACCGTTGTAACGGTAAACCGTCACATCGATACCCGACAGTGGGCTCTCGGACGAATCGTACACCCGTCCTTGGATGTCCGCAGTGGCTGGACTGCTGACGCCGGGATCTGACTCCAAGTACGGGTTGCATGTGACATTACCCACACACTGTCCCGATAGAGGACCGGTCGACTGTCCCCACCAGTTGTCGGTGGCATCGCCGAAGGGGGATGGCCCGTCAAGGGCGTAGATACCTGCGTCGGAGTTGCCCGTGATACTCGTGTTGTTGACGATCCACGATCCACTCGTGCGCTCGGCGTCAATGCCTGCGCCAGGGGGATCGGGAAAATCGGTTGCGCCGTTGTTCTCGATTACGGAGTCCAGAATCTGCCAGTCGCCACTATTGTCGAGCAAAAAAACACCGTCATGGCCGTTGCCGCTAATCGTCACGTTATCGATGAGGAACGAACTCGCTGTGTTGCTGTCGTAGACGCCGTCCTCGTTGTTATTCAGGACGAGACTGTCCCGGAGCGTCCAATTACCCCCGGTTCCCGCCGCGAACCCGAATTTCAGATTCTCGGAGAGATTCGCTTGCTCGACGACACCCGCATCACCGTTGGGGACACTGATTCCGCTAAAGTCGTTATTCATCGCCGTGTGGTTGGTGATCAACCAGCCGCTCCCCGAGTTAGTTACCTCTATTCCGTCTTCGGAGCTGTCACCATTGTCGTTCGTGACCGAATCTCGAATCGTCCACGCACCCATCTGCTGTCCGATACGAATCCCGTATGCGCCGTTGTCCGAGGCGTTCGCACCATCGATCACCCAGTCGACGTTCGACGTCGCAAAGTTCCCGACCTCGATTCCCTCGTCGCCGTTCCCGGTCGCAGTGACGTTTGTGAGCGTCCACGCCGCGTCTGTTGCCGATGAGATATCGATGCCGTCCTCGTCGTTGTTTCGAACGACGACGTTCTGGATCGTCCAACCGCCAGCAATCCCGTCTCGCACCGATCCGAACTCGCCGGCGTCCTCACTATTCCCTTCATCGGGAGCTGCGCCGACGCCGATCCCGTCGCCGTAACGCTCTACGGTGAAGCCGTCGATAGTCAGTCCTGTCGAGACGTTTCGATCCACATAGATCCCCGTACTATCGATCCCGAACGACGACCCATTGAGTGTCGCCCCGTTCGGCGCGACCAGCGTGATCTCCGTGTCGACGGTGAGAGTCTCGGTATAGGTTCCTGGCTGGACCTCCACGGTGTCGCTGTCGCTGGTCGCATTGAGTGCATCCTGAATAGCGGGGTAGTCCGCGGACCCGCTCTGGTTGACCACGTATGTCGTGCCAGCCGCCGCTGCAGGAGCGGCAGTCATAATTAAAAGACCAGCAAGGACGAACAGAGAAACGATAAGACCCGCATACACGTCGCGCATTTATTCACCCTCTTGCGTAGGGTTCTGTGGCATTGGTTTCGAACTGGGCTCTTTTCTCATAGCCATTTTAAACACCAATTATATATTAATTTACCCTATTCACATATGCAAACTGGAACGCAAACGGATGGTATACTCGCTGAACTAACTGAGATGACAGATATTGTTATTGACAGCAAAGGCTGCTGGAGTCGATTCGACGGGGTCAAAAGCAAAAATCAGATGTTCGAACGTCTACTGTCGCAGAAGATAATACGTACAAATATACCTCTAGACGTGTACGGTCAAAATAAGTAGTAGGTACGGAACGCCACATGACTGAAAAATTAACTGATACCCCGACCGTTCTCATCGTCGACGACGAACAGGAAGTCGCAGACGTCTACGCGTTTCGACTCAAACGAAGCTACGATGTTCGCACCGCCTACGGCGGCCAGCAGGCCGTCGACGCGGTCGACGACAACGTCGACGTCGTCCTCTTAGACCGCCGGATGCCGGAGATGTCGGGCGACGAGGTTCTCGAGGAGATCCGGGCCGACGGCTACGACTGCCGGGTCATCATGACGACCGCGGTTGAACCCGAGTTCGAGATCATCGAGATGCCGTTCGACGACTACCTCTGTAAACCGATCGAGCAGGCGACGCTCACCGAGGCCCTCGACAAACAGCTCACGGCCAAGCAGTACGACGCGACCGTCAGCGACCTCTTCCGGGCGACCTCGAAGCTCTCGGTGCTGGAGGCCGAAAGGACTGCCGAAGAGCTCGAAGACTCCGCGGAGTACCAGCAGCTCAAGCAGCTGACCGACGAGGCCCGAAGCGATGCCGACGGGCTGGTCGACGATCTGGACGATTTCGAATCCGCATTCAAATCGATCGACCGTTCGTCAGGCTGACGAGTGGTCGAACGCGAACTGTGCCCCACCGTCCGGACCGTCGGTGAGCGAGACTGTCCAGCCGTGAGCGGCGGCGATATCGCTGACGATAGAGAGACCGAGACCGGTCGTCCCGTTGCCGGTTGAGACACCGGCCTCGAACACTTCGTCGCGCCGGTCGGATGGAATACCGGGCCCGTCGTCGGCGACGACGAACCCTCCGCCGGTCGACTCGACGGAGATTGAAACGTTGGTCCCGACGTGTTCGACACTATTGCGGAACAGGTTCTCGAACAGAGTCCGGAGCCGTTCGCGATCAGCAGTAATTGGTCCCAGTTCGGCGTCGATGTCGAGCGTTGCTGCGGGTGCGTCGACAGTCTCCCACGCCTCGCTGACGACCGCTGCGAGGTCGACCGGTTCGGTCTCGCTGATCGTCCGGCCGCTTCTCGCCAGCGTCAGCACGTCCTCGACGAGTTCCCTGATCCGGGTGTGGGCGGCCTCGGTTTTCTCGAAATGGATCTCGTCGCCGGTCTCGCGGGCGGCCATTAGTCGACTCTGGGCGACCTCAAGGGGGTTCCGGAGGTCGTGTGAGACGGTCCGGGCGAACCCTTCGAGGCGGTCGTTATCGGCTTCAAGAGCCCGCCGACGCTCGACGGTGGCCGAGACGTCCGTCAGGAGTAGGTAGCCGCCGTCGTCGGTGTCGATCTGGCGGATGGCGTAGTGGCTGTCTCCAGCCCCGGTCACCACGACTTCGGCGGTCAGTCCGGTCGGCACCGCGTCGGTGTCCGTGTGGCCCGCGCCGTTGTCGGAGTCGTCCGTGTCTGTGCTGGGGTCGTCCTCGTCGCTGTCGGGGACGGCTTCTCCAGCCTCGGATTCGAGTTCGCCGACGTCAACGTCGATCCCGACCGCAGTGAGGGCCGCTTCGACTGGCTCCTCGACTAGCTCGTCGGCGTCGACCGAAAACTGCCGCACAAAGGCGGGATTGACCGCCGTGACGGTGGGCCTGTCGCCCTCGCGATACCGGACGACTGGATCGGGATACGAGGCGAAGAAGTCGCTCATGTCGAGGCCTCCGTGGCGTCCTCGCTGTCATCAGCCGCCGGACCGGCCTCGCCCGGTGTGTCGAAAACGAGCGAGACTGCGTTGCCGCCGAGGGCCGACTCGTCGAACAGGAGTTCGCCCGCGGATTTGTCGACAAGCCAGTAAACGAGCCACAGCCCTAATCCACTGCCATGTTCGAGGGCGGTCTCACGGCCTGTCGTCAGCACGTTGATTTCTTGATCCGGGATCGCTGGCCCGTTGTCGGCGACCGTCAGCCGGATGCGGTCGTCAGTCCCAGTCGCCTCGACTGGTGCTCTGTCCTCGACTGCGCCGACTGCCTCGCCCCCATCGGCGGCCATCTCGCCGACGACAGCCGTCTCGTGGGCGTCGACCGCCTCGCCGTCGACGGTTTCGATACGCACCTCGATGGCGGGGTCGGGGCTGGTGTTGTGCTCGGCGGCGTTCTCACAGACGTTCTCGACGGCCATTGCGACCGTAGTGAGGCCGAGTACTTCGGCCCGCTCGGGCGTCGACACCGTCACGTCGACCTTGGGATACTCCTCGCGGAGGTCCGCAACCGCAGAGTCGACGATCCCGGTGAGGTCGACCGTCGTTAGCCCGTCTTCGACGCTCTGGAAAGCCTGTTCGATCTTCCCGGCTTTCGTTCCGAGTTTGGTCAGTCCCCGGCCCATCGAGGTGATCTTGTCGGCAGCCATCTCCACGTCGGGATCGTCAACCAGTTCGGGGAGCATATCGGCGTAGTTGATGATAACTGCCATGTCGTTCCGGAGGTTGTGCCTGAGCACGCGGTTGAGGACCTCCAGACGCTGTTCGCGCTCTTTGATGGCGTCCTCGCGCCGCTTGATCCCAGCCGTGAGTTCGTTGAACCCCGTCGAGATGCGCTCCCACTCGTCGGTCGCTGCAAGAGCAAGACGGTGTTCGTACAGCCCCTTGCGGACCGCTTGGAACCCCGACAGCAGGCGGTCGGTCTGTGAGAGATTGACGCGGTACTCCCAGACCCCGAGGCCGATGATCGACATGAGGACGATCCACAGGCTCGCCACCTGGACGATAGCCATGAACTGGAGTTCGGACTCCAGGCTCGCCCGGTCGCGTTGAACCCGGACTGTCCAGTCGGTCGACTCGACGGGCGCGACCGCCGACAGCGCGGTCGAGCGGTCGAAGTCGGCGGTCGACGAACTGAGCAGCTCGCCGCCGGAGGCGACCGACACCGTCTGGACCGACGTTTTAAGTGGTTCAGTCGCCCGGAAAACGGTGAACCGATTCAGTTTGATGGCGGCCGAAAACACGCCGACGACGCGCTCGTTTTCGAAGATCGGTGCGCTGACGACGAGGATGTACTCGCCGGAGTCGGTGACTTCGATGGGCTCGCTGACTGTCGTCTCTCCCTCAATGGCTCCCTGAATGTAGGGTTCGTCGCTGAGGTCCGAACCGATGGTCGACTGTTTGACTGCGTCGGTCACGTCTCCGCGAAAGTCGACGACGGTGCCGTTGGCCCACAGCAGTTGGGCCGCATAAAACCGGGAGTTTTCCAGGAAGGGATCGATAGTCCGGGCGGTCCGGTCGAAGTCCGAAGCGGTCGGCTGCGAGGCGACGAAGCCGACCCGGTCGCGCCGCTCGGCGAGATCGGTCTCGATCTGGCCGGCGACAGTTGCGGCCGTCTCGTCGACGTTCTGTTGGCCGCGGTCGATGGCGTTCTGTTTGGTGAACTCGAAACTCCCGTAGACGACCCCACCGATGACGACCGTAATGGCGAGCAACACCACGGCGAGTGTGGTTCGGAGCTTCATCTACCGCACTCCGGCGCTTCCAGCGGCCGCACCCGGTGGCTGGCAACGAGCCCACGGACTCCGCGGTCGCCCAACTCGTGTCTCGGTTCGACTCATTGGCCGGGATTCATCACCGTCCCTGATAAGTGTCACCGGTCGGTTCGGGCCGCGATCACGGCTCAAACCGCGCGGCCTCGTTTCCCCACGGGACGAACTCCTCATTCGACATACCCTCGTTCGACAAGCAGTTCGGCGTTCTGAACACTCGTGCCGACGCTCCCGCGGCCGACGTCGCTTGCCACACAGTGGAACTGCACTCCGTTTGCAGTCGGTTCGACGCCACCGATGCCGATGCCTGCGCCTCCTCCGAGGGTAGTATCGAGTCGTGGCTGTGGCCGCTCCGGGTCCAGAAAGACCGTCAGCGGTTGGGCGGGCCCACTGGGGAGGCCGCTGCCCGCACAGTCACGGAAAGCCGCCTCGACGTCGGCCGCCGTCTGCTCTTCGGTGGTCGACACCCAGACGTCGAGCAGAGAGCTCCCGAGGGTTGGGACCCGACTACACGACGTCGAAAGTTCGAGTGCCGCCGGTGACAGCTCTGCGCCATCGACTGTCCCGAGGAGTTTTCGGGGTTCGGTTTCGAGTCGCCCCGACGCCCCAGGGATGTGTGGCACGACGTTGTTCAACATGGTCATCGAGCCGACTGCTTCGTCGTGACTCCCGGAGGCCGACCGAAGGGCCGACACCGTGACGGCAGTCACATCGTCGACACCGAGGGCTGCCAGCGGAATCGAGAGCATCGCCGTCCCGAGCGAGGGGGCTTTGACCAGTGCGCCGTCCCACTTCCGCCCCTCGCGCTGATGGGCGAGCAGCGACAGGTGGTCCGGGTTGAGTTCGGGAACGATCAGTGGGACGTCGGGGGCGAGTCGTTCGTTCGGCGAGACCGACGAGACGACAAAGCCGGCCTCGGCAAAAGTCGGCTCGATGGCCTCAGCTTGCCCCTTAGGAAGCGCCGAAAACAGGAGGCTGACCTCCTCTGAGATCGCCTCGGGGAGCGTCTCCGAAAGCTGGAGTGCCAGCGTCGACGCCGAGAGCGACTCGCCGTCGCCCACATTAGCGACTGAGCCGTAGCTGGCCCCCACCTCGTCGCCGGTCGTCGTAAGCGACGCGACCGTGAACTCGCTATGTGCATCCAGTACCCTGACGAGCTGTCGACCCTTGTGAGTAGTCGCCCCGACGACGCCGACGCTGACAGACATAGCCGCGTATTCAGGTGACCACGAGATAAAGATATTGACGCCCATGACTGTGATGAATGCTTGTGACTGTCACGACCGCTCGTCAGTTGTTGTCAGGGTCGGGAGCCGCAGCTCAGGCAGTCACCAGGATCGCCCCGAAGACGGTGGCGCTGGCGACGAGGAGGAGGTAGTTGGTTTGCGAGGGGGCTTCGATCTCGTGGTTGAGCGTATTGAACAGGATCGCCCCGGCTAGCAGCGCGGCGACGAGGGCGATGTCGGCGTTGATCTGGAGGAAGACGCCCGCAATCGCGCCCCCAGCGATTCCGGTGACGACGACCCACCGGCCGACCGAGAGATAACGGTCGCCGTGGTGTTCGAGCAGCCCGAAGTCAGTGAGCAGGAAATGGACGCCGAGAGCGAGGAAAAACAGGCTCACGTGGGCGGCCTCGATGAAGACATGGTGGTGGGCGAGTTTGTAGCCGACCAGGAAGTTGTACAGCGCGAACATCCCGATATGGGTCCAGAAGACCACCGGCTCGGTCGGCCGGGCGGCCCGCGTGCGGCCGTCGACGACCGTTTCGATCCCGTAGTAGGCGAGAAAGCCACCCAAGACGACGACGTAGATGTGCTCGCCGAGGGCCGCACCGAGTCCCGCACCGGAGTCGGCGGCGATCTCGGCTAACTCGACGATCCCCGGCAAGAGTTCGAGAAAGACGAAGGCGATGACAATCCCGCTGACGACCGAGAGCCACCGCCGATCCTCTTCGTCGCCCGGTTGGAGCCACCGCGGCAGGAGGTGGATCAGTATCAGCCCGGTGGTCAGCCCCCCCACGAACAGCGGATCAGTGGTCGACGGTGTCGTACGTAGTAGTCCGTTTACTGCCCAGTTCATTCAGCGAGATATCCAGTCAGCCTGAATAAATACGTCGAGTAGTGACAAGATACGTACATTCACTCACGGATGTAGACTTTTACACCACCGATAAACATTACTCAGCAGCCGCCATTGTGGCAGGAATGAGTCAGTCGGCCACACCGATCCACGTCGGTCGAAACGTATCGTTGTACTCCCCCGATGGCGTCCCGGCCAACTGTATAACGGTCTGGCTGTGGAACACGACCCCGCTTTCGGCCCGGCTGTTGCTCACTACCCACCAGTGGGACCACATCCGGACCGCGGGCTTGTTCGACATCGGTAACCTCGACCTCGCTGCTGAGTTCTCTTTTGTCGACTCGCTCCTCGTTGACCTCGAAGCCGCCGACTCGTCGCTGCCGACCGACGCACGAACTCTTAAAAAAGAGTTCGCTGACCCCAACAACCCGCTTCGGCTAACCGAGTTCTGGACCGCGACGGGCGTCCGGGACCACGACTCGGCGGCCACCTCGACGGCTGCCGACGAGGCTGCCACAGCGGCCGACGCCCCGCGAGTGAGCAATGTGGGAATCTCGATGCAGCAGTCACGACTCCCACCGACTCCCGAGGCCGCAACCCCGACCGACGACTCTGCCACAGAACCATCCGACTGGGAGAACCTCACCGACCCACTGGCTCATGTGGCCGCCGACCTGACCACCGAGAACCGACCGTTTGAGGCCAGCGTGGACGGCACCAGCCTCTCGCTGACTGCGACGGTCGACCACGCGACGTGGCCGGTCAGCATCGAAGACACAACCGGTGGCAGCGGTCCCGATGCCGACACCGAGGGGCCGTGTCTCATCTGCTCGGTTGTTCCCGACCGCCTCGGTGAGCGCCGCCAGGCGGCCCTCCGGCCGGCGCTCGACGCTTACACCGAGACGTTGAACCGCGGGGGGTTCGTCGTCGAAGCGGCCAACGAGGGTGGTTTTGATGTTGAGTTCCGAACGCCGTTCGACCCACGGTCGGAGCCGACAAGCGACGCGCTGACCGAAAACGTCACCGCCCTCGCTGAGTGGTTCGACCGACTCGCAGTCTGACTGTTTTTCAGAACAAACGCGAGGGTTTTAGACCGGTGGGGCGTGGGAACCAGTACGAACCCATCGTCCATGTCATGCAAGCTCGATAGGATCGCCGACGAGTACGGGCTCACGTCGATCGACGACGAACTCCGGGGGGCGAAGGCCGACGGGGCCAGCCTTCGGGACCTCGAAACGCTGGTCAACCACCGCCTCCTGAAGCAGGCGTTCCTGGATGCTGGAAGCCCGCTGCTCCCCGGCGAGGTCGACACGCTCTACGAGCTGTTGACCGACGCGGAGGTCTCGGGGGGAACCGAGGTCCAACTCCGCAACCGGCTCGAAACCGAAGGGATCGACGCCGACACACTGGTGGCCGATTTCGTGAGCTATCAGACGGTACGGACCCACCTCCGGGAGTGTCTTGAGGTCGACACCGGTCGCGACCAACAGGTCGCGGTCGACAGCGAGCGAAAGACGGTCTTCGGAATCCTCGGCCGGACCGAACGGATCGTCCAGGATAGCGTCGACCGACTCGCGACCGCCGACGAACTTGATACGGGCCCCCTAGATGTCTCGGTGACTGCGCGTGTCACCTGTGAGTCCTGTGGCCACAGTTACTCGCTGGACGAACTCCTCTCCCGACGGGCGTGTGCGTGTGGTGACCACCCGCTCGCCGACGAGTAGTGGCTCTACGGCCGTATATCAATTTAGGCTACATGTACCGCTATAGACAACACTATCATATATAAGGACAGTAATAGGAAAGTATGTCAAACGCCCTCCTAAGTAGTATAGGGGTCACGGTGCGGAACCTCGGCGGTATCGACGCTGCCGGGCTGTCACTTCATCAGGGCGTCAACGTCTTTTTCGGCGAGAACGCGTCCAACCGGTCGTCGCTGTTTTCGGCGATTGCTGGCGCGCTGGGTGCCCGTGTTCCCACACCCAAAACCGATACGCAATCGAGCCTCGTGCGGCTGGAGCACGGCGACGCCGAGTACGTGGTCGACATCGACCGCAGCGACGGAACCCGACAGGTCACCGCCCACACGCTCACAACGCGGACGGCGCTCTGTGATCACTTCGTCCGCCTGCTTGAAGACAACCCCCTGCGGCAGAGCGTCGAGCGGATGGATGAGGTCGAGCTGTACGAACTGCTGATGGAGCCCGTCGACACCGCTGAGATCGAGAGCCAGATCGACCGCGCCAAAACCGAGCGTGGGCGAGTCGACAAACAGCTCTCCCACTACGACGACCTCCAGAGCCGCCTGCCGTCGCTCCGAACTACTCGCGAACAACTCCGCGAGGAGCGCGACGAGGTGGCCGAAGAGATCGACTCGGTACAGGCAGAGCTCGAAGACCGCAGCCAGTCGACGACCCAAACCGACGACCAGCAGTTCAGCGAGTTGGAGTCGAAACGCGACCGCTATCGGGATCTCACCGCCACCCTCCGGACCCAACAGGAGGCCCTCGACAGCCTCAAAGACGAACGTCAGGCGGTCGAGGAGGAACTGGCCGACCAAACCGACGGTCACGACGTGGAGAGTGTCGACGACGCCAAGGCACGGATCGACGACAGGCGCGGGCGGAAACGCCAGCTTGCGAACACGATCCAGCTCCTCCAAACGGTTATCGAAGCCGGGCGCAAAACCACCCAGCAGTCGGCTGACCTCTTCGACACCGCGACCGACGGCAGTCGCGCGAGCAACACTGCCCGCGACCATGAAAGCGAGACAGACCACGGCCACGTCACCGACACGCTGACCCAGTCGACCGAGGCGATGGCCTGCCTCACCTGTGGGAGCACCGTCACACCGGAAGACATCGAGGGACAGATTACCGAACTCCAGTCGATCATCGCGGACAAGCGCGACGAACAGCAGGCGCTCGACGAGGAGATCGCCTCGCTCGAAGCCACGCGCGACCGTATTCAGACCGAACGCGACCGGATCGACCGGCTCCACCGCCGGGCCGAGCAACTCGACACCGAGATCGACGAGACGGAGGCGACAATCGAGAGCCTACAGGCCGACAGAGCCGACCTGGACATCGAGATCGACGCCCTCGAAGCCGCTGTCGCCCAACACGAACACGACGCGGACAGCGCCCAACAGGAGCTCCAGGACCGACTCACCGACCTCGAAGTCGACCGCGGCCGGATCGAGGGGCGGTTCGAGGACGTCACCGCCGAGATCACCGAGATCGAGTCGGCGGTCGCCAACCGCGACGAACTCGAAGCCCGGCGGGACAAACTCACCAGTCGGCTGGAGGCCCTCCGCAACCGGATCTACGATGTCGAACGCGAGACGGTCGACACGATCAACACCGTGATGGACGAGGTCATCACCGAGTTGGCCTTCGAGAACATCAGCCGTGTGTGGGTCGAACGTCACGTCCAGACCGACAATCAAAAAGCCCGTGCCGACGGCTTCGACCTCCACATCGTCAGAACGACCGACGAGGGGGCGGCCTACGAGGACACCGTCGGCACGCTGAGTACCAGCGAGCGGGAGGTCATCGGGATCGTCCTCGGCGTCGCGGGCTACATCGTCCACGACGTCCACGAGACGGTGCCGTTCCTCCTGCTCGATGCCATCGAATCCATCGATGCCGAACGCACCGCCAGCCTGCTGTCGTACCTCTCGGAGTACGCCGACTACCTGCTTGCCACAGCCCATCCCGAAGACCGCGGGGCGTTCCCCTCGTCGGTCCGGTCGCTCGAAATCAGCGACGCACTCGACTAGTGCACCGATTCGGGCGTCCCGGCCGCCTGGCTCGGCTGCTGTTGTGTTGCGGCATTGATACAGGTCACTAGTCGGTCGTACGAACTCTGACAGACCGACACCGACGCGTGGTCGGTGACCCCCGCCGTGAAGGCTGCCTCCAGCAGCTCCGGCGACAGATTGTCCGCAAAGAGGATTACGGGGAGTTTAGGAGACGCCCGTCGGATATCGCGGGTCAACGCGATGCCGTCGGAGCCCGCCAGCGCGTACCCGCTGAGCACACAGTCGACCCGTTCCTCGTCGAGCGTTGCCAACGCGGTCGTAACATCCGTCGTCGCCGTCACCTCGATCCCCTCGTAGTCGCCCAACAGCCCTGCCCGTACCGCGAGTGCCGCCTCGTTGTCGTAAACAAACAGTACCCGGATCGATTGCGTCATGGCACTACCCACTCAAACATGTTATATAAATCTATAACCTACAGTTGAAGCGAGAATACTGTCGGATATATCCACGAACAATCGCATTTGTTTGCAACTATGCACCGCACCTGCGCTTGAAGTAGATATTCGGTCGACTATCGCCGGTAGTCGCTACGGCCACGCCGACCGGCTCCTCCCGTCTCCGACTCTGCTCGCAGGGGTTGGCCTGCGATACATCCATATAGACTCCCGAAGACATATGCCCATGACTGGGCGACGACAGCAGCAGGTGGGGACGGAGCTCAAGGGACCACTGAGCAGGGGTTCACCGGGGGCAACCGAATGACGAGTCACGCGGCGGTCGCCGACGCCAGCGATACGCTGGTCGACCTCCTGCGGACCGAGATCGCGACCGACGACAACGAGTTGGGGATCACCCCCAACCAGATCGCGCTGGCGGCCCCCGACGACGTGAGCGAAGGCTCCGAGATCCTGATCTCGGTGCTTCTCCACAAGATCGGCAAGGACCCCGCGCTCAACAACCGATCGCGGGTCAACACCGGCAACAACACCTACCAGGACCCGCCGTTGGCGCTGGAGCTCCAGTACCTCATCACCGCCTACCCACCGGCCGATCTGACGAGCGTCGCCGAGCGGATGCAGGCCCAACAGACCCTGCTGGGCCGGGTGCTCCAGACGATGTACGACGCCGCCGTCCTGAGCGCCGACCACCTCTCGGGGTCGCTCCACGAGACGGCCGCGCTTAAATGCACCATCAACGAGGAGAAAACCGACCGCATCGAGGAGTGGTGGCGCTCGGTCGCGTCGGGCCCGATTCAGCCGTCGGTCGTGTACGACGTCGGCCCCGTCTTCATCCAGTCGACCACGTCGGAGGAGGTCAGCCGGGTCCAGGAACGCGAGATCAACGTCGAGCGAAAGGCCCGCGACTGAGTGTCAAATACCGTATGATATAACATTCCATTGGATGTTATTCTTGGTGCCGAATACTGACTGAGATATATAAATATAGACCCTTCATTTATTCTAAATTAGTTTGAAATAAAAATAGTATTAAATACCGGTGGCTGGAACGGGGATTCAGTACACCCACGGTGGGGTACGGATACGAATGCCAGAATACCTATCACCAGGTGTTTACGTCGAAGAGACTTCCAGCGGGGCGAAGTCGGTCGAAGGCGCAAGCACTAGCACAGCCGGTTTCCTCGGACAGAC
>Ga0207753_1000396_pt1 | contig 17206 bp, 12 predicted proteins | sample PonA233FremontCA_2_FD_187273 | JGI IMG/M metagenome (GOLD analysis project Ga0207753, IMG submission 187273) | Salt pond sediment microbial community from Fremont, CA, USA - Pond A23 Sediment 3 (SPAdes) | ecosystem: Environmental > Aquatic > Non-marine Saline and Alkaline > Saline | place: USA... | reverse complement strand
GGTGGAGGTATGTGGGTTCGATCGGAGTACGCGGGTGAACTCGCCGTGCTCTCGACGTGGCTGTGTTCGCTGTTACCGTGGGCAGTCACCTACGGCGAGGCAGAGGTCCTCGCACAGGAGACGAGTGTCTGGATTTTCTGGTTCCTTCCCCGCCGATTCCTCTTCCTTCCGAGTATCGAATTCGAGAGCGGGAGCGGCGTCCCGAACTGGGTCTGGGAGTTTCTCACCTCCGAGGTCGGGCTCTACGGCGGCGAAACCTACGGGGCACTGTTCTGGGCTGCCGGCACGCTCCTGTTTCTCGCGGCGCTCGTGTTCAGCCTGCTGTACTACGTCGCGGAGGAGCGAATCGAAGCACTCCGATTCGACCCAGTCCGGGTGCTCGGCGCCCTCCTGCTCGTCTCCGGCGCGCTGCTTTTCGTCACGTTCGGTGGCCTCTTTCGTGACCATCCCGGCGTGACGGTGCCAGTCGGCGTGCTCTTCCAGTTCGTCTTCGGTGTCCTCTTGCTGAAAACCGAGCGGGTCGACCGGGCGTGAACGGGACCACTGCCGGGCGGCTATCGTCGTCCAGTTTTCATTTCTAGTTCCCACCGGGTGCCATTTAAGTAGTTGGCTGCGTTAGCAGCCTATTAACCGCGCGAACAGGCCGGCAGGCTGTCAGAGGCAATCTATGGCAAAACAGGAACCGGACGAGGGTGGCAGAGAACTCGGGAGTGTCGACGGAGCGCACAGTGGACTCCGTGGCTGGCTCTCACAGACAGCACGCGCGCTGACTGGCTCGAACATCGCTGTCACGGATTACGACCCGAAGCGCCACGACCGCCTCGTTTCCTTCGACGGACTCGACGGCTACGAGGAGATCGAGCGCTACTGGGTCAACGCCCCCTTCGCGTTCGTCTCGATCAACTACAACCCCGCAGAGACCGAACATCTCTACCACGTCGTCGAACCCCAGCTCTCCGAGTTCGAACAGGAGTTACTGGATCGACTCTTCGAGGACATCCGTGGCCCGTTGCTGTACCGTGAGACCGTCGCCGAGAACCCGGAAGCCGCGCTCCGGGAAGAGCTGACCGACCGCCTGGAGGAGTACGGCGTCACGATCAGCGACGAGACGTTCTACCGGCTGCTGTACTACCTCCACCGGTCCTTTCAGGGGTATGGCAAACTCGACCCCCTGATGTACGATCCACACATCGAGGATATCTCCTGCGATGGGCCGAACATCCCCGTTTTCGTCTACCACGACGATTACACCGACATCGAGACGACGGTCCGCTACGAACGCGGCGAACTCGCCGATTTCGTCATCCAGCTCGCACAGCGGTCGGGTCGGCACGTCTCGGTCTCCGATCCGGTCGTCTCGACGACACTGCCCGACGGCTCACGGATCGAACTCGCACTCGGCGAAGAGGTGACGCCGAAAGGCTCCGCGTTCACGATCCGGAAGTACGCCGACGAGCCGTTCACGCCGATCGATCTGCTGGAATACGGCACCGTCAACCGGAAGCTGCTCGCCTTCATGTGGCTGGCGATCGAGAACAACCGCTCTCTGATCTTCGCTGGCGGGACCGCAGCCGGCAAGACCACGTCGATGAACGCGATGTCGATGTTCATCCCGCCGCGGGCGAAGGTGCTCACGATCGAGGACACCCGGGAGCTCTCCCTGTATCACGACAACTGGCTCTCCTCGGTCACCCGCGAACGGATGGGCGATTCCGACATCACGATGTACGATCTGCTCCGGTCGGCACTCCGCCACCGTCCCGAGTTCATCGTCGTCGGCGAGGTCCGGGGCGAGGAGGCGATCACGCTCTTCCAGGCGATGAACACCGGCCACACGACCTTCTCGACGATGCACGCCGACAGCGTCCAGACGGTAATCAACCGGCTGGAAAACGAACCGATCAACGTCCCGAGGCCGATGGTCACCTCGCTGGATATCCTCTGGGTGCAGGTGCTGGGGCGGTCGGGCGAGGAGCGCGTCCGGCGGGCGAAAACCATCGCCGAGATCGAGGGGATCGACCAGCGGACCGGCGAACTCGACTACTCGAACACCTACTCCTGGAACTCGACGGGCGATAGCTTCTCGGAGAACAACTCCGAGTTGCTCGAAGAGATCCGCGAGGAGCGCGGGTGGACTCAGTCCGAGTTACTCACAGAACTCCGGAATCGCAGACGATTCCTCGAGTACCTGCAGGAAAACGGCGTCAACGACTACCGCCGGTTTACGGCGATGGTCAACAAGTACTACGCGGACTCGGAGGCCGTCATGGATCGGATCGAACAGAACGATATCAGCGTCGACACCGGAGGGTAATCCCGTCGTATGAACGCGATCTGGGCGGTTCCGCCACTGCTCCCGGTGTTGATCACCGTCGTCTATCTGGCCGCGAAGAGCAACGACCGGCTCGACCGGTCGCTCAACCGAATCGCACGTGTGCTCTTCGGACAGTTTATCTCGGAGAACAGCGAGCGCGAGCGCCGGCTCGAAGCCGCCTACATCAACACGACCTACCGGACCTACGCGGCGAAGACGCTGCTTTTCACGCTGCTTGCCCTCGTGGCCGGCGTCGTCGCCGGGGGGTATCTCGTCGCCGGCGTGCTCGCGGTGTTCGAGCCACTCGTTCGCGCACTCGCCGGCCTCCCCCGGACGATCACTCGCCCGTTCGGCATTCGACCTGACTACATCTTCGTGATTTCCTCGCAGGCGCGGCTGTTCGTCACCGTCGCTGGCGGATTCGTCATCGGCGTCGTGTCGGCACTGTTCGCGTACGTCTTTCGCTGGCAGCTCCCGGCGAGTACGGCCACCGTCCGTGCCCGCGGGATCGAGGAAGGGCTGCCCCGGACGACCGCGTTCATGTACGCACTCGCGCGTGGCGGGATGGAGTTCCCGGAGATTCTCCGCACACTCGCCCGGAACAGAGACGTCTACGGTGAGGCGGCAAACGAGATGAGCGTCACCGTCCGCGAGATGGATCTGTTCGGCCGGGATATGATCACCGCCTTGCGGCGGATGGCCAGCCGGACCCCCAGCGAGCAGTTCAAGACGTTCGCGGAGAACACGACGAGTATCCTCCAGAGCGGGAGCGATCTCCCCGCCTTTTTCAGCGACCAGTACGAGCGCTTTCGCGACGAACAGGAAGAGCGCCAGGAAGAGATTCTGGAACTGCTCGCGACGATCGCGGAGGCGTACGTCACCGTGCTCGTCGCGGGGATGCTCTTTCTCGTCACGATCTTGCTCGTCTTCGGGCTGTTGATCGCGGATACGCTCCTCTTTTTGATGCTTTTGATCTACCTGATGATCCCGCTCGGGAACGCAGGGTTCGGGCTCGTCCTCCAGCAGAAACTCGACGAACTCGGTATCGCACAGAAAAGCGGGGCGAACCTGCTGTCGCATCTCTCCGTCTCGACGCCAGTTCGAGCCAGCCCACCGACGGAGCGACGCCGCTCCGATGGCGGGTTCCCCGACGAACGCGAGCAGGAGAACCGCCGGATGCTCGCCCTCTACGACAGGGTGAGCCGGCTCAAACACTGGCTCCGGGACCCGCTCCGGACCTTCCTCTGGAATCCGACGAAACTGTTCTGGGTGACCGTTCCGATCGCAGCCGCCGTCTTTCTGTTTCGGCTCCCCACGGCGTTTCAGGCCGAAGGAATCGCGATTCGAACCTTCGACGATCTCGTCATCCAGTCGTCGCTTTTCGTCCTCGTCACCTACGCCATCGTCCGGGTGTACTACAAACGACGGATCGACCGGATCGAGGCCGCGACGCCGGAACTGCTCCAGCGACTCGCGAGCCTGAACGAGGCGGGGATGTCCGTCGTGGAAGGACTCGACCGCCTCCGGGAGAGCGATCTCGGTGTGCTCTCCCCGGAGATTGACCGGATCTGGCGGGATATCCAGTTCGGCTCGAACGTGGACGACTCCCTGGTCAGATTCGGTCGGCGCGTCCGCACACTCGCTGTGACCCGTGTCGTGACGCTGCTGGCGAACGCGATGCGGGCGAGCGGCGATCTGGGGCCGGTGTTGCGCGTCGCGGCCGAGCAGGCCAGAGCCGAGGTCAAGCTGAAACGCCAGCGCAGCCAGAAGATGATGACCTACCTCGTCGTCATCTACGTCTCCTTTTTCGTCTTCCTGGTGATCGTGATGGCGGTCAACGAGGTCCTCGTCCCGAGTCTCCCCGAGGCCGTCCCGACGCCGGACGAGGGGGCTGCCGCCCGGATCCCCGGCGGTGCCAGTGCCTTCTCCCAGCTCGGGAACGTCAACAAGGCCGCCTACTCGCTGGTCTTCTTCCACGCAGCGATGATCCAGGCACTCTTTGCCGGATTCATCGCCGGCCAGCTCGGCGAAGGCTCGGTCCGGGATGGGGCGAAGCACGCGGCGATCATGGTGACCATCGCCTACGTCGTCTTCTTGCTCCTCAGTTCACCGGTCGCCTCGATCGCGATCGCAGACACCGATACCGACGGTCGGAGTTTCGAGGTACAGGAAGTCTCACTCTCCGAGAGCGGGTTCATCGCCGTCTACGATTCCGACGGCGTCGAAGGTGAACTGCTCGGCCACTCCGGGTATCTCGCGCCCGGCACCCACCGGAACGTGGTGATCACCCTGCAGGAAGACAGCATTACACGTGATCAATCGATCCGGATCGTCGCCCACCGGGACAACGGGAACGAACAGTTCGACTTCCGCCCCGGCGTGAGTCGGACCGACCGGCCGTACCCATCACTCGGGCAGGCCGACCAGCCCGGTGTCGAAGTCGAGGCGACGCTCAACCAGACTGCCGCTGCCTCCTTCTGACAGGCCGGCGACGGTTCCCGCCCCATCATTGATTTATACCACGGAGTGGTATCTTCGACTATGATGCGACAGCGGGCACCAGTGACACCACCAGTCGTGCTGACGATCGCCGGCAGCGACTCCGGCGGTGGCGCGGGGATACAGGCCGATCTGAAGACGATCGAGGCGGGCGGTGGCTTCGGCACCAGTGCGATCACCAGTGTGACCGCACAGCACACCCGGGGTGTCGAGAGCACGCATCTCCTCCCGACCGCGGAGATCGAAGCCCAGTGCGATGCAGTCCGCTCGGATTTCGACGTCGCCGCGGTGAAGACGGGGATGCTCGCCACCCGCGAGGTTGTCGAACTCGTCACCGACCAGCTGGCCGACCTCGACGCACCGGCCGTCGTCGATCCGGTGATGGTCGCAACCTCCGGTGATCGACTGCTCGACGAGGGCGCGGAAGCCGCCTACGAGGACCTCGCGAGGGAGGCGACGCTGATCACGCCGAACGCGGACGAAGCGACCGTCCTCACCGGGATCGAAATCGAGTCGACCGCCGACGCCGAGCGGGCCGGCCAACAGCTGGTCGCCGAGGGTGTCGAGGCAGCACTCATCAAGGGTGGCCACGTCCCCGGTGAGGCGGTCACGGATCTGCTCGTCACCGAGGCAGGCGTCGAGACGATCAGCCACCCGCGAGTCGATACCGAGGCGACGCACGGCTCCGGTTGTATGCTCTCGGCTGCGATCGCGACGCGTCTCGCTCACGGCGACCACCTCTCCGAGGCGGTCCGCTCCGGCATCGATCTGCTTGGCCGCGCGGTCCGGTACGGGATCGACGTCGGCGAGGGCCCCGGATCGGTCCATCACACGGTGGCAGCCAGAAACGACGCCGCACGCGAGCCGACCGCGGAGGCGGTTACGGGCATCGTCCGGCAACTCGTCGAGGCGGATGTCTCGCCGCTCGTCCCGGAAGTCGGGACGAACGTCGTCGGTGCAACGCCACACGCCGAAACGCCCGCGGAGTGTGCTGCAGTCGAGGGCCGAATCGGTCGGACGCTCGACGGTGTTGCACCGACCGGTGGCGTCCGGTTCGGTGCGTCGAGTCACGTCGCTCGCTTCCTGCTCGCGGCCAGAGAGTACGAACCGAACCTCCGGTTCGCGCTCAACTGCCGGTTCGACGACGAAATCGAGACGGCACTCGACTCGCTCGACTGGCCGGTCGGCTCCTACGACCGCGAGAACGAGCCCGACCCGGTGAGATCGGAAGAAAAACAGACGATGCAGTGGGGTGCAGCCCAGGCCTTCGAAGGCGAAAACCGACCGCCGGTTGCGGTGTTCGACCGGGGCAGCCACGGCAAGGAACCGATCACGAAACTGCTCGCGACCGATCCGGCGACGCTCGTCGACCGGACGACGACGCTGCTGGAAACGTTCGGATCCGAGTGATACCGCTGCAGTCTGTCGATAGGTGTCTGATTTCGCTGCGAACTCGACAGTTTATTTGCTCCCGAGCAGGTTGTCGGTTCCGCAACATCCTTGCCAGTGGCCGTGATTCCCCAGCCGATCAGTACAATAGCTTTAAGTAAAATAGAGATCAACTTGATGTCATGTTTGGTCGCGGTCGGTCACTGGGTAGACGGCTACGCAGTGTTATCATTGCTTCGGTAGCTATCGCCCTGGCTGCGGTTGTAGAAGAGATCAAACAGCCGTACTATTACAAGATAAAGAGTTACTACTACGAGTACAAGGTGCGCCGGACTGCAGAGGAGACGGAACCTGGGTTGTACGTCAGAGGCAAAGCAGTGGTCAATTCGAACACGAAACTCGGCAAGAACACGCATTTCCACGGGATAATGATTCACGATCATGGACCGGTCACGATCGGTGATAACTTCCATGCCGGAGAGGGATGTAACATACTGACCGAGAATCACACCTACGATACCGGAGATGCGATCCCGTACGGTGATACCAATAGACACGAGCCCGTCGAAATCGGCGACAACGTGTGGTTCGGGATGGACGTCACTGTTCTCCCCGGTGTTACGATCGGAGAAGGCGCGATAATCCAGGCGGGATCGACCGTCGTCGACGACATCCCGAAAGGAGCGATTGCAGGGGGTCACCCGGCAGAGACGTTCGACTACAGGGATATGGATCACTACGACAGACTCAAAGCCGACGGAAAGTTCAACTGACGCCGGCGGTCGGACCGACAGCCCCGGCGTTCGCGCGTGAAGAAGTTCCAGTCCACCCAGGGACGGACCGTTCGATACCCGGAAACCCGGAAGCGACCGCCTCTTGCTTATCCCCCATCCATCCGACTGCCTCCACATGGCACAGACCGACTCCATTGCAACAGGAACTCTCACACCACAGCTGCCGGAGCTCGATGCAGGCCTCGTCCTGCTCGACCTCGACGGCGCCGTCGAGCGTGCCGTCCACGCGCTTGCCGTCGATCACGTCCTCCAGTCCGGCGGCGGCGCCTGCTGGATCGATCCGGGAACGAACGCACAGACCGACCCGCTCGTCGAGCTCGCACCCTCCGACCGCATCCTCGACCGGATTACCGTCGCTCGGGGGTTCACCGCGTTCCAGCATCTGGAACTGCTCCGCTCGCTTCCGGAATTCTGTACAGCGGAGACCGAACTGATCGTCGTTCCGGCGGTCGACCGCTACTACCGGGCGGACGGGCTGCTCGCAGACGAGGGCCGGGAGATGCTGCTCTCGGGCACCGCTACCCTCGCAGGGATCGCCAGAGAGCAGGGAATCCCGGTCGTGCTCACCCGGGCCGTTGCTGACGAGTTCAGCCAGCCAGTCGCGGCTGCCGCCGACCGGACGATCGCCTGCGAGCGGACGGCGTTCGGTCCGCGCTTTCGGACAGAGGGCGAGGAGACACTGGTCTACCCGGTCGACGGCGGCCGGTGGGTGCAGACGACGATCAGCTTCTGGGAGCGGATTCTCGCGGTCCGCGCGTCCGCCGCCAGCGAGCAGCCGCAGCCGGAGGTGACTGCGCGTGGGGCGAACTAACCCGACCTACCGGGATCGACTCGACAGCCTCGAACGGGAGTGGCAGCCGTACCGCCGCGGGCTGCGCGTCAGCGAGCAAACCCAGTTCGATCAGCTGTTCGAACACGGTCGGACGTACGCGCACGCGGCGGGCCATCTGAACCACCCGAATCCGGAGATCCCGTTTCTCCTCTCCGTGCTGCTCGCCCAGCAACGCCAGCTCGCGGAGTTGACCAGCCGTCTGAACGAACTGGCCAGCCGGCTCGACGAACTGGAAGCGGACACCAGCCATGGCGTTCAAAATTGAGTTCGACGACGGCGTCGCCGTCGAGTGGACGGCGACAGAGACGGGCCTTCGCGTCACCGAAACCGACTACACACCGACGATGTACGCGAACGCGGATGCCTCGACGCTCGACGACCTCGCGGCCGAACTGAAAGCCCACGGTGACGTCGTCGGGACGGGCCGCGAGCGCTTCCGGCCGGCGTTTCGGCGCGAGCCAACGACGATGCTCAGGATCGACGTCGCGTCGATCGACCGCATCCGCCCGCTCGCCGGCTGGCTCCGGCGCTCCCGTCGGCCCGGCGAGATCCGACTGTTCAACGTCGACTTCTCGCCGCAGTTCCGGTACTGCCTCGAAGCAGGGGTCGAGCCAGTTCCCGAGCGACCGCTTCGCGTGCTCGAACTGACTCATCCCGGCCCCGGCGCACCGACAGCGCCCGTCGAACAGTTGCAGGTCGACGGGGAGAGGGTTTCCGCCGGGCCTGCGGACCTTCTCGCACGACTCCAGGAGCGGCTAGACGCCACCGATCCGGACGTACTCGTGCTCTCGACGGGGGAGCTCGTCCCGGCGCTGTTCGAAACGGCCGAGACGGTCGAGCAGTCGGTCCAGCTCGGCCGCCGCGGTGGCTACGAGCAACTCGCCAGCGCGTCGACGTACGAGAGCTACGGGCAGGTCGGCCACTCGCCGGCCCGGTACGACGTGCCCGGCCGGGTGCTCGTCGACCGCTCGAACACGTTTTTCTACAGCGAGACGAATCTCGATGGCTGTCTCGATCTGGTCGCGCGCTCCCAGAAACCCCTTCAGGAGCTATCCTGGGCGTCGATCGGCAACGTCCTGACGGCGATCCAGATCCGCGAAGCGCTGGACCGGGGGGTGCTCGTCCCCTGGAAGAGCTGGCGCCACGAGTTCCCGAAGACGATGCGCCAGCTCCACGAGGCCGACCGCGGTGGCTTCACGTTCGCGCCAGACGTCGGTGTCCACGAGGACGTCCACGAACTGGATTTCTCGTCGCTGTACCCCAACATCATCCGCACACGGAATATTAGCCCGGAGACGATCCGCTGTGACTGCCACGACCGGGCGGACGTGCCGGAACTGGGCTACAGCATCTGCGACGAACCCGGCTATCTCCCGGACGTGCTGGGGCCGATCATCGGCGACCGCGACGCGATCAAAGCCGAGATCGAGAGAACTGACGATCCCGAACGGGAAGCCGCCCTGGAGGGGCAGTCGGCGGCGCTGAAGTGGATTCTCGTCTCCTGTTTCGGCTACCAGGGCTTCTCGAACGCGAAGTTCGGCCGCATCGAGTGCCACGAGGCGATCAACGCCTACGCCCGCGAGATCATTCTGGACGGGAAGGAGGAACTCGAGGCGGCGGGCTGGCAGGTCGTCCACGGCATCGTCGACAGCCTCTGGGTGACCGCCCGCGAGGGTGCCGAGCAGACATCGCTCGATGCTGTCACCGCCGCGGTGACCGACAAGACGAAGGTTAGACTCGAACACGAGGCGGTCTACGACTGGATCGCGTTCGTCCCGCTTCGCAACAGCGAGAGCGGTGCGCTGACGAAGTACTTCGGCCGGCGGCGCGATGGCAGCTACAAATATCGCGGGATCGAGTGTCGCCAGCGCAGCACAGCACCGTTCGTCGCCGACTGCCAGCATGCACTGATCGAGTCCTTCGACCGGACGCGCGACCCCGAGGCCGTCTGTGCGGAACTCGCCCGCTGGATCGACAGACTCGACGCTGGCGCTGTCGATCCGGACCGACTCGCAGTCACCAGCCGCACGTCGAAAGAACTCGACGAGTACGACCAGCGAACGCGGACGACCGCCGCACTCGAACGCCGACTGGCGGCGGGCTACGATCAGTTCCCCGGCCAGGACGTCTGCTACGTCGTCGTCGACGACTCGAAAGCGGGCCGTGACCGGGTTCGGCTCGCACACGAGGCGGGCAGCGACTACGACAGCGCATTCTATCGAGAACGCCTCCTCCGCGCGGCGGAATCTGTGCTCTCGCCGGTCGGCTGGCGCGTCGCCGATATCGCGGAACAGCTCGACGACCGTGAGGCGGCGACGCTCGGTCGATTCAGAACGTGAGTTGCGGCTCGGGGCTTAGTAGCCCAGCTGTTCGCGGACGAGTACGACCGTCGTTCGGCCCTCGTCGAGTTCCTGACGGAAGATGAGCTGTTTCGCGATGGCGCTCTCGACGCCGTAGGCCTCCTGGGCGCGTTCGTTCTCCAGCGGGTAGGCAACGGATTCGAGGCGGTCGAGTGCGTCCGAAAGTGTCGGGACGATCTTGTTCACGCCGCTGACGATGACGACGTTGCCGGCGGCGAAGGGGTAGGCGCCGATCCGACTGCCAGAGCGATCGGCCGCGACGAGTTCGCCCGTCGCCGCGATTGCGTTGATGCCACCGAGGAAGTAATCGGCCGTCTGGGAGTCGCGGCGAGCAGCCTGCCGTTTCGCGTCGTCGTCGATGCTCCAGATCTGGTCGGGGAGACTCTCCCACTCGTGGTCGCCCTCGGAGAGATACTCGACGAACCCGATCTCTTCGAGCGTCGTCGAGTGACCGTTCATCACGGAGGACTCGGCCGGGATGTGCGACTGTATCGTCTCCAGCGCGTCTGCAGGCGAGTCGACGACGACGACGTCGAACCCGTTCGCTTCGAGATTTTCGACGGCCTCGTCGATGGTTTCCTCGTCCGGCTGTTCGTCCAGTTCGCTCGCTACGTCGGTATCGTCGATGAACTCTGATTTCTGAGACATTGTGGTGAAATTGTCGACAGTTGATACTGGGGCGGATCGGTGTTAAGCGCTCCTGGACACCGATGTCTGGTAGTTACACCGGTGATACTACTGTGAATTATCCAGCCGAAACGAAGGTGACATCGGTGATAGCTCGAAGTAAAGTAGCCATAGCACCTCTAGTCGATAATGACAGATCCAACCCCGACACCGGGCATTCACCACGTCACCTGTATCGCTGGCGACCCACAGCAGAACATGGATTTCTGGGTCGAGGTGCTCGGCCTCCGACTCGTCAAACGTTCGATCAACCAGGACGACCCCAGCACGTACCATTTCTTCTTCGCCGACGCCGAGGGGACGCCCGGCACGAGCATGACCTTCTTCCCGTGGGAGGATCTCTCCCCGGGCAAGGTGGGTTCGGGACAGGTCTCCCGCACGGCCTTCCGTGTCCCGGCGGGCAGTCTCGACTACTGGGAGGACCGCTTCGAGGAGTTCGGTGTCGAGTACGACGACCGGGTCGAACGGTTCGGCGAAACCGTGCTCCCGTTCCGCGACCCCGACGGACTCCCGGTCGAACTCGTCGCAGTCGAGATTCCCGACGACGAGCCCACGGTCCCGTGGACGGAGTTCGTTCCCGAGGAAAGGGCGATCCGTGGCTTCCACTCGGTGACGCTGTGGCTCGCTGACCCCCAGCAGACCGAGGACTTGCTCCGGACGATGGGACTCGAAGAGGTCGGGACAGAGCAAGCGCAGGGCGACACGCCGGGCGACGAGCGCACTCGCTTTGCGGCGACTGGCTCCGTCGGGAAGTACGTCGACGTGCTGCCGACGATTCAGGGCGGACGGCAGGGTCACGGCACGGTGCATCACGTCGCCTTCCAGACGCCGACCGACGAGGACCAGCAGGCGATGCGCGATGCCGTCCAGTCGAAGGGACTGCGCCCGACGGCACAGATCGACCGCCACTGGTTTCGATCTGTCTACTTCCGGGAGTTCAACGGTATTCTCTTCGAACTCGCGACGAAAGATCCGGGCTACACGAGCGACGAATCGCTGGACGAACTCGGCGAGCGGCTCGTTCTCCCCGGGGAGTTCGAGGGTCAACGCGAGGGGATCGAGGCCGGCCTGACCGACGTGACGATCCCCCGTGCCGAACCGATCGAGAGCGACGACTAGTCTTTTGTTGTATTGGCGCTGGTAAGTTGCTGGATGGCGATAAAATCGAGCTTCGTCTATCAGTTCACACAGTAAAAGTGAATAAATTTAATATGCAAAAAGGATAACTTATTGGTGATGAGCAAGTCCAATCAAGACTGGTGGCCTGACTTGCTGGACTTGGCCCCACTCGACCAGAACGCACAGCAGTACCCTCTCGGTGAAGATTTCGATTATGCAGAGGAGTTTCAGAAACTCGACTTGGAAGCGGTGAAAACGGACCTGGAGGAGCTGATGACCGACTCCAGGGACTGGTGGCCCGCTGACTACGGCCACTACGGTCCGCTCTTTATCCGGATGGCTTGGCACAGTGCCGGAACCTACCGTACCACCGACGGTCGCGGTGGTGCATCCGGTGGTACCCAGCGATTCGAGCCGCTGGGAAGTTGGCCGGACAACGCCAACCTCGACAAGGCACGACGCCTGCTGTGGCCAATCAAACAGAAATACGGTCGACAGCTCTCGTGGGCAGACCTCATCGTCCTGGCCGGCAACGTCGCCATGGAGTCGATGGGCTTCGAGACGTTCGGTTTCGCGGGTGGCCGCACAGATGCCTTCCAGCCCGACGAGGGCGTCGACTGGGGTCCCGAACAGAAGATGGAGTCGTGGGACCGTTTCGACGAGGACGACGAGCTCGCCGACCACCTCGGCGCGACAGTTATGGGACTCATCTACGTCAACCCCGAAGGACCCGAGGGCGAGCCTGACCCCGAGTGGTCGGCCCAGCGTATCCGCCAGTCCTTTAGCCGGATGGCGATGAACGACAAAGAGACTGCGGCACTCATCGCTGGCGGGCACACCTTTGGAAAGGTCCACGGCGCCGACGACCCGGAGGAGTATGTCGGCCCCGACCCTGCGTCTGCCCCCATCGAGAACATGGGGCTTGGCTGGGAGAGCGACTACGGGTCCGGAAAAGGCGACGATACCATCACCAGCGGCATTGAGGGCCCCTGGAACGCCACACCGAAGATGTGGGACCTGTCCTACGTCAACAATCTGTTGGACTACGAGTGGGAACCCGAGAAAGGCCCAGGCGGCGCCTGGCAGTGGACGCCGACAGCGAAGAGCAAAATCGAGGACGCGCCTGCCGCCCACGACCCCGACGACACGCAGACACCGATGATGCTGACGACTGACATCGCCCTGAAGAAAGACCCCGACTACCGCGAGGTCATAGAGGAGTTCCAGGACGACCCCATGGAGTTTCTGGACGCCTTCGCGCGGGCCTGGTACAAACTCATTCACAGGGACATGGGGCCACCCGAGCGGTTCCTCGGCCCCGAAGTCCCCGAGGAGACGATGATCTGGCAGGACCCGCTACCGGACCGCGACTTCGCACCCATCGGCGACGACGCAGCCGAGTTGCTCAAAGCGGAGATTCTCGATTCGGACCTCTCGTGCTCACAGCTCGTCAAGACTGCCTGGGCCTCCGCATCGACCTACCGTGACAGCGACAAGCGCGGCGGCGCAAACGGCGCCCGCATCCGACTGGAACCCCAGCGTAGCTGGGAGGTCAACGAGCCGGACCAGCTGGAGATGGTCCTCTCGACGCTCGAAGAAATCAAGACGGAATTCAACGAGTCACGCTCCGATGGCACGACCGTCTCGCTTGCTGATATCATCGTTCTGGGCGGCAACGCAGCCATCGAGCAGTCCGCGGCCGACGCCGGGTACGATATCTCCGTGCCATTCGAACCGGGTCGCGTCGACGCCGAACCGGAGTGGACAGACGAGGACTCTTTCGAGGCACTGAAACCCGCAGCTGACGGCTTCCGGAACTACGTCGGCGAGGAGTTCGAGAACCTCGACCGCAAGCCAGAAGAACAACTGGTCGACATGGCGGACCTCCTGAATCTCACTCCCGAAGAGATGACGGTGCTGGTCGGCGGACTGCGCCAGCTTGGTGCAACCTATCAGGAAACTGACTTGGGCGTACTCACTGACGAGCCCGGTGTGTTGGCCACTGATTTTTTCGACAACCTGCTCAGCATGGACTACGAGTGGAAGGAAGCCGACGACGAGTACGTCTACGAGGGGTACGACCGCGAGACGGGCGAACAGGTCTGGGAGGCGAGTCGTTTCGACCTCATCTTCGGGTCGAACTCGCGTCTACGGGCCATCGCCGAAATGTACGCCGCCGAGGACGGTGAAAAAGAGTTCGTCGAAGACTTCACCGACGCCTGGCACAAAGTCATGACCGCGGACCGTTTCGACCTAGAGTAGTAATTGTAGGAAGAACTAGTCAGATTATACCAGCAAGAACGTCCCTCAGAGGCGTCGAATACGAGGATTTCCATTCTCAACGAACCACCCCGCAACTCATACCGGCGAAAGCGGCTTTTCTCGTCGCCCAGAAGATGAGGTATGCGCGCAGCGGTGTTCCGCTGCCCCGGCGAGATGAGATTGAAAAGCGACCGAAACCCGAAGTCGAGTCACCACGCGAGGCGGTCATTCGGGTTACCCACACCGCGGTCTGTGGCTCCGATCTCTGGTTTTACCGCGGCGAGAGCGACCGCGAGGTCGGCTCCCGTGTCGGCCACGAGCCGATGGGAATCGTGGAATCCGTCGGCTCTGCAGTCCGGTCGGTCGAGCCGGGTGACCGGGTGTTCGCGCCATTCCTCATCAGCTGCGGCCGGTGCGAATTCTGCCGCAAGGGACTGCACACCTCCTGTGTCAACGGTAAATCCTGGAACGGCGCACAGGCCGAGTACCTCCACGTCTCCGAAGCCGACGGCACGCTCGTCCGGGTGCCGGATCGCTACGCCAACGACGAGTCGGCGCTGGAAGCACTGCTTCCCCTGACGGACGTGATGGGGACGGGCCACCACGCCGCCATCAGTGCGGGCGTCGACGCAGGCGACACCTGCATCGTCGTCGGCGACGGTGCCGTCGGCCTCTGTGCCGTCCTGGCGGCCCGCCGGCTGGGAGCCGAGCGCATCGTCGCGATGGGACACCACGAGGACCGACTCGAACTCGCGGAAGAGTTCGGAGCGACCGAGACGATTGCAGAACGCGGCGAGGAAGCAATCGAGCGAGCGCGGGAGTTGACCTACGGCGGCGCGAACCACGTCATGGAGTGTGTCGGCGCGGCGTCGGCGATGGAGACGGCAATCGAGGTCTGCCGACCGGGTGGAACCGTGGGCTACGTCGGCGTCCCACACGGCGTCGATGCCGCTGGGCTGGAACTGTACTCGCTGTTCGGCGAAAACATCACGCTCCGCGGCGGGATCGCACCGGTGCGAGCGTACGCCGACGACCTGATGGCCGACGTGCTCGGCGGGACACTCGATCCGTCACAGATCTTCACGAAAACAGTCGATCCCGCCGGCGTTCCCGAGGGCTACCGTGCGATGGACCAGCGGGAGGCGATCAAAGTGATGGCCCGACTCTAGCGGCCGGCCGCTCGATCCGCATCGGACTCGTCTTCGAGGCGATCCGCGTAGATGACGCCACGCTCCCCGTCGAGCGTGATGACCCGTCCGTCCTCGATTTCCCCGGGGACGCTCGCGTTGCTGATCATCGGAATTTCGAGTTCCCGGGCGACGATCGCTGCGTACCCCGTCATTCCTTCGTGGGCATCGACGATCCCGGAGACTTTCGAGAGGTCGCCGGTGAACTCGCCGTCGAAGGATTCCGGGACTGCGACGATCGAGCCGTCCGGAATCTCCGACAGATCGCCGTCCGAGACCCGGTGGAGTGGGCCGGTCGCGAAACCGGAGACGACCGAGCGACCGGCAGCGAGTCGTTCGGAGGCGACGTGGACTTTCAGCATGTCGGCCGTGTCGTAGCCGCCGTGGTCGGTCATCATCCCGGAGAGGACGACGACCGTATCACCGCTTTCGGCGCTCCCTGCGTCCAGTGCCGACTGGACCGTGTTCCGGATCAGCGAGTCGGTGTCGTCGACGTACTCGACCTTCCGGGGGATAATCCCCCAGGCGAGTGTCAGTTGTCGTTTCACACGCTCTGTCGGCGTCGCCGCGACGACAGGGATGCCCGGGCGGTACTTCGCGGCTTTCCGTGCCGTGTAGCCGGACTCACTCGCGACGGTGATGGCGGATGCACCGGTGTCACGGGCCAGATACCGGGCGGAGCGAGCGAGCGCATCGGTGCGCGTCTCGCCTGCTGGCGGTACTCGCTGTTCGAGCGTCTCGGCGTACTCGTCGCTCTGTTCGACGTCCCGGACGATCCGATCCATCGTTGCGACGACTTCGGAGGGGTGATCACCGATCGCCGTCTCACCCGAGAGCATGACGGCGTCGGTCCCGTCGAGGACGGCGTTCGCGACGTCGGAGGCCTCCGCACGGGTCGGACGGCGGTTGTGGATCATCGAATCCAGCATCTCCGTCGCCGTGATGACCGGCACACCACCGCGCTGACATTTCCGGATGATCTGTTTCTGGATGATCGGCACGTCCTCCAGCGGGATCTCGACGCCGAGATCCCCTCGCGCGACCATGATCCCGTCGGCGGCGTCGATGATCTCGTCGATGTTCTCGACGGCCTCGACGCGTTCGATCTTCGCGATGATCGGGATGTTCGCGTCGCGGTCTTCCAGTTCTGCACCGATCTCGTAGATATCGTCCGCAGAACTGACGAAACTCGCCGCCATGAAGTCGACGTTTTTGTCTGCCGCCACGTCCATCTCCTTGCGGTCGTTCTCCGTCACCGGCGGCAGGCCGAGATCGACACCGGGGACGTTCACGCCCTTCCGGCTCTCGAGTTTCCCGCCGGTCTCGAACCGTGCGTACACCGTCTCACCGTCGACCCTGGTCACGGTCGCTTCGAGACGTCCGTCGTCGAGCAAGATCGTGTCGCCGGCCTCGGCCGCGGAGAGATCCTTCGAGACACCGACCTGCTCGGGTGTCGTTTCCCCGCCCGCGACGAACGGAACCTCGTCACCCTCGTCGAAGACGGTCCCCTCGTCGGACTCTGCGGTCCGGATCTCGGGGCCTGGCATGTCGTGCATGATACCGATCGGCGTGCCGATCTCTTCGTCGACGGATCGGATGCGGTCGATGAGTTCGCGGCGCTGTTGCGGTGAGCCGTGGCTGGCGTTGAGTCGGGCGACGGACATGCCGCTGTTTGCCAGCGAGGCGATCGATTCCCTGTCGTCCGAGGCAGGGCCGAGCGTGCAGACGATCTTCGCACGTCGGCTCACTGTCTACCCTCCAAC
>Ga0207753_1000395_pt1 | contig 17223 bp, 22 predicted proteins | sample PonA233FremontCA_2_FD_187273 | JGI IMG/M metagenome (GOLD analysis project Ga0207753, IMG submission 187273) | Salt pond sediment microbial community from Fremont, CA, USA - Pond A23 Sediment 3 (SPAdes) | ecosystem: Environmental > Aquatic > Non-marine Saline and Alkaline > Saline | place: USA... | reverse complement strand
GTGACGGGACTCCCGCGAGTGTCGCGAGCGGGAGTACGTCACGGGAGTGAGCGAAGCGAACGGACGTGACGGGATTCGAACCCGCGCTCTAGGGGTTAGGAACCCCTCGCCCTGATCCACTAGGCCACACGTCCAGCCGGGAGAATCAGAGAGGGTCGGCCGCGGGACGCGGTGCGGAGGAAGTGCCGGGTGGGCGCGCGGATCAGTTCGTTTCGGTGGAGGCCTCTTTGGCGGTCGTCGCCTCGGAGTCGGCGTCGGTGACGACCTCCTCGCCGTCCTCGTCGCCCTCGCCTTCGATCTCGCTGAGCTCGTCTTCGATCTCCTCACGGCCGCGCTTGAACTCGCCCATCGCCTGCCCCGTCGATCGGGCGAGCTTCGGGATCTTGTTGGCGCCGAACAGAAGCACCAGGATGAGCAAGACGACGAGCACCTCCGGGCCGCCCGGCAGTCCCGGGAACAGTGGGGTGATGGTTCCGAACATCGCTACCAGCATCTAACCCAGTCCCGACTATAGGCTTTTTGCCTTCCGCACCCACCCGTAGCCAAGTGGGTGGCTTCGGGATCGCAGCCGGTAGCAAGCTGGGCTGAACGGGCTGCGACGCCGACCGTCGCCGGGGCGGCGCCGCCGTCCGTCGAAGGCAAGTTTGAATCCGTGGCCGTACCCACCCGAGGTATGGTCACAGTCGGCGACGACGCCCCGGATTTCACCGCTCCGCTCGCGGACGGCTCGGTCGGATCGTTCACCCTCTCGGCACACCTCGACGAGGCGCCGCTGGTGCTCGCGTTCTTCCCGGCGGCGTTCACGCCCACCTGCACCGCCGAGATGTGTACGTTCCGCGACCGGATGGCGGAGTTCGAGGCGCTCGACGCGGCGGTCTACGGGATCAGCATCGACCTCCCGTTCACGCTCGACGAGTTCCGCCGGCAACACGACCTGAACTTCGGACTCCTCAGCGACGCCAATCGGGAGCTGGTCACCGCCTACGGCGTGGCGATGGACGGCGCGTGGCACGGGATCCGCGACGCCGCGAAACGCGCGGTGTTCGTCGTCGACGGCAACGGGACGGTGACGTACACCTGGGTCGGCGACGATCCCGGAGCCGAACCCGACTACGACGCGGTCGCCCGGGCGGCCGACGACGCGCGGTCGTGACGCGCTCGGCGTCCGCGCCGGCCGGAACAACCCGAGATACTTACCCGTTCCTCGGGTACCCACGAGTATGCGCAACTCCCCCGGTAACGGCGGCCGCGAGTACGACCCCGAGACCGAACACGACTTCCCCGACGACCGGCTGAACCAGACGTTACCGCTTCTCCGGTCGGACCCGGAGATCACGACGTATCTGGAGGCACAGAACGTCAACGCCGTCGCCCGGAAGGGCTACAACGACCACGGCACCAAGCACGTCGAGATCGTGCGAAACCGGGCGCTGTGCCTCTACGACATCCTGAAGCGCGGCGGCGTGGCGTTCAACGGCGCGTCCCAGCAGGGCCTCACAGAAGCCGACGAGCCGGTGATCGTGGTCTTGGCGGCCACGCTTCACGATATCGGCCACGTGGTCCACCGCGACGACCACGTCTACTACTCGATCCCGCTCGCGGCCGACCTCCTCGACCGGTTACTGCCGGAACTCGGGTTCTACGACGCGGGGGAGGCGGTCCGGATGAAGGGCGAAGTACTCCACGCCATCCTGTGTCACCACACCGCGGAGGACCCACTCACCACGGAGGCGGGCGTGATCCGGGTCGCCGACGCGCTGGACATGGAGCGCGGCCGCTCGCGGATCCCCTACGAGGAGGGTGGCCGCGGGATCAACACCCTGTCGAGTCAGGCCATCGAGAACGTCTCGATCCGCCCCGGCGACGACAGGCCGGTGCTCGTGGAGATCGAGATGACGAACGCCGCGGGCGTCTACCAGGTCGACAACCTCCTGAAGGCGAAGCTCGATGCGTCGGGACTCGAAGACCACGTCCGGATCGTGGCGGTCAACACGAAGGGAGACGACTCGCTCGTCGAGCGGATCGAGCTGTGACCCCGGTCGTCGAGCGGATCGAACCGTGACCCCGGTCGTCACTCCCCGACCGACTCGACCTCGCCCAGCCCCGAGAGCGTGAGCTCGCCGCCGAGCGTCCGGTTGGGGTACGGGATGTTGATGCCCTCCTCGTCGAACCGGCGCTTCACGGTTTGGACGTACTCCGCGCGCGTGCGGACGAAGTCGGAGCGGCTCGGATCGCCGATCCAGACCCGCGAGGTGAGCGTCACCGAAGAGTCACCGAGTTCGGTCAGCCGAACGGTGGGTTCCGGGTCCTCGAGGATGCCCTCGTGGTTGCGAGCCTCCTCGAGGATGATGTCGGTGGCCGTCTCGATGTCGTCGTCGTAGCCGATCCCGAACGGGACCTGCACCCTGAGCTGGCCCTTCGCGACGGGGTTCTTGATCACGCCGTCGGTGAGCTGCGAGTTCGGGACCGTCAGCAGTTCGTTGTCGAAGGTCTTGATCCGCGTCACCCGGAAGCTGATGTCCTCGACGATCCCGGAGTTGCCGTCCCACTGGATCCAGTCGCCGATCCTGAACGGCTTGTCGGTGTAGATGAAGATGCCGGAGACGAAGTTCTTCAGCACGTCCTGCATCGCGAAGCCGATCGCCAGCGTCGCCGCGGCGGCGATGGTTGCGAGCGACCGGAGGAAGTCGGGGAACCCGGCCGCGCCGAACGCCACGGTGATCCCGACGAACGCGACGATCACGACGAGCAGCCGTCGGATCGGCCGCCTGGCGTGTGCTTCCAACTCCCGCGAGATCATCATACGGTTGATGATCGGGATGAGGACGTTCCGCCCGACCAGGTAGATCACGGCGAACACCGCGACGAACGCGAGGATCTGCCCGAGAAGCCCCGCGACCGTGTCGGGGAGCCCGAGCCCCGCGAGGAACCGGGTGATCGACCCGCTCAGCCCCACGCCGACCTGGAGTGCCGCCCCGGTCATCGGTACAGAACTCCCGTGTTCCCCCTGGTCTCGACGACCTGGGCGTCGGCACGCGCCGCGAGGTCGGCCGCGAGTTCCTCGACGGTCGTCCCGGCCTGTGCCGCTCGGAGGAACTTCACTTTGATCAGTTCCCGGTCGGAAAGCTGGTCGGCCGCTTCCTCGACGACGGGGTCGACGCCCCCCTTGCCGACCCACAGCGTCACGTCGAGGTCGTGGGCCCGCTTCCGCAGCTCCTGTCGTTCCATACCCGCGTGATACGGCACCATCCGGTTTGAAACTTGAGATTTTGGTCGTCGTCTCCGGCCAAGATCGTGGGGGCGCCCCTACGCGTCGTGGTAGGGATACCGCCCGGTCGCGCCGCAGACGAGACACCGGACCGTCACGTGACCCGACTGGAGCCGGACTCGGGCGGTCGCCCCGGGGCGGAGGTACGCGTCGCAGTCGTTGCAGCTGAACCGCCGGAACCGCCGCGGGAGGCTGACCCGGTGACGCTCGCCGATCCGGCGGGCGAGCCGGACGTACTCCCGGGCGCGGTCGACGTCGCCGTCGGCGGTCGCTTCCCGGGCGAGGTCGTGCAGCCGTGCGATCCGCTCGGCCGGGATGCCCATACCGGAGGGGGTTCGGGCAGCGTCAAAGACGTTCCGAACCCGACGCCGGGGCGGTCGGCGTGCCGCCGGAAGCGACATACTCTAATCCGGTGGCGTCGAACCGGCTCGGACGTGGCTCTCCGCGCGCTCAACTACCTCGAACTCCACTCCCGACTCTCCCGCAGCGGCATCGGGACGGCGGCCGACCAGCAGCGGGCGGCGCTCGATCGCACCGACGTCGAGGTCGTGACGTCGCCGTGGCGCGGTGGCGGCCCGGCCGCCGGACTCCGCTCGCTCGCCACCGGCGGGAGGCTGTTCCGCGAGTACGACCTCGCCCACTGCAACCTGATCGGGCCGGGGTCGCTCGCGGTGGCGCGACACGCCGTCCGCAACGACATCCCGCTGATCCTCCACACCCACGTCACCCGCGAGGACTTCGCGGAGTCGTTCCGCGGGTCGACCACGATCGCGCCCGCGCTCGGTCGGTATCTGCGGTGGTTTTACTCGCAGGCGGATCTGGTGCTGTGTCCCTCCGCGTACACCAAGCAGGTCCTGGAGTCGTACCCGGTCGACGCCCCGATCCGACCGATCACGAACGGGGTCGACGTCGACGCCCTCTCGGGATTCGAAGGACTGCGCGAGGCGTACCGCGATCGGTACGACCTCTCGGGGACGGTCGTGTTCCTCGTGGGCAACGTCTTCGAGCGGAAGGGGCTCTCGACGTTCTGTCGGGTCGCGGAGGCGACGCCCTACGACTTCGCGTGGTTCGGGCCGTACGACACCGGCCCGCACGCCTCGAAATCGGTACGCCGGTGGACCGCCGACCCCCCCGACAACGTCACCTTCACCGGGTGGGTCGACGACGTCCGCGGCGCGTACGGCGCGGGCGACGTCTACCTCTTCCCCACGAAAAACGAGAATCAGGGGATCGCGGTTCTGGAGGCGATGGCGTGCGGGAAGGCGGTGATCCTCCGGGACATTCCGGTGTTCGAGGAGTTCTACACCCACGGCCACGACTGTCTCAAGTGCGACACGGCGGCGGAGTTCCGCGAGGCGGTCGAGCGGCTCGCGGGCGACCCCGACCTCCGGGAGCGGCTGGGCGGGAACGCCCGCGAGACCGCGGCCGACCACAGCCTCGACCGCGTCGGCGACGCGCTCGCGGCGACCTACCGGGAGGTCCGCGACGCGAAGCGGGCCGGGCGGCCGGTCGAGATCGGCGGGTGACCTCCAACCTCGATCGTGTCGGCGTCGTCGGGAGCGCCGGCCGCACCCCTCCGCGATCCGCAACTGATTAACGACGCCTCCGTAAATCACGCCCGATGGCTCCCGCCTCGGTCGCTGCCTTCACCGACACCTACCTCCCGACGGTCAACGGCGTCTCCTACACGATCCGGACGTGGCGCGACCGGTGGGACGACCGCGGCGGGCGGATGGACGTGGTCTACCCCGGGAACGACGACTACGACCCGGACGCCGGCGAGTATCCGGTTCGGAGCCTACCGTTCCCCATGTACGAGGGGTTCCGGCTCGGGGTCCCGAGCGTCCCCGACGCCGTCGACGACGTCGATCTGGTCCACGCACACACGCCGTTCGCAGTCGGGCTCGGCGGCGCGCGGCTGGCCCGCCGGGCCGAGGTCCCGTTCGTCGCGTCGTACCACACTCCGACCGCGGAGTACGCGGCGTATCTCACCTCCCATTCCGGAGTCGAGCGACGGATCGAGCGGGTCGCGGAGCGGTACGAGCGGTGGTTCCTGTCGCGGGCCGACGCGGTCGTCTGCCCGAGCGAGGAGACGCGAGCCCGGGTCGGTCGGACCGTCAACACGGAGACGGTCGTGGTTCCCAACGGGGTCGACACGGAGTTTTTCGCCCCGGCCGACGGCGACGCGTTCCGAGAGCGCTACGACCTCCCGAGCGGCCCGCTGCTCGGGTACACCGGCCGCCACGGCTACGAGAAGAACCTCCCGGAGTTCCTGCGCGCGGCGGTCGGCGTGGACGCGACCGTCGTGATCGGCGGCGACGGCCCCGCACGCGAGGACCTGGAGGCGCTCGCGGCCGATCTCGGGCTCGACGCCCGCTTTCTCGGCTTCCTCCCCCGGGAGGACCTCCCCGGCTTCTACACCGCGCTCGACGCGTTCGTGTTCCCGAGCCCCGTCGAAACCCAGGGACTCGTCGCGCTGGAGGCAGCGGCCTGCGGAACGCCGGTGGTCGGCGTCGACGCGGGCGCGCTCTCGGACACGGTCGATGACGGCGTCACCGGCTACCACTACGCCCACGGCGACGTCGAGGGGTGTCGCGACGCGATCCGGCGCGTCCTCGACGAACGGGCGGCGCTGTCGGCGTCGTGTCTGGAGCGCCGCGACGCGGTGAGCGTCGAGCACGCGGTCGAGCGTCTCGCACCGCTCTACGATCGCGTGCTCGACGAGAACGTGTCGGCGTCGGTGACCCACGACTGAAGTCGTGGGCTTGTCAGTGGACTCCCCTTCCGCCGAAACGGGATCGGAGGCGTGATCGGCCTCGCGGGAGCGCTAGTCGTCGATGTCTTCGACGGCCTGCGCAATCCGCTGGAGCTGTCGGGTCGCGTCTCTGACCTCGTCGCGGAGCTGTCGGACCTCCCTCACGAGCTCCTCGTTGTCGCTACTCTCCTCGGCGCCCCCGGGGCCGCCACCGCCGCCCATCCCCGGTGGGCCGCCACCACCGCCCATTCCGGGTGGACCGCCGCCGCCACCGCCCATCATACCGCTCATCATCTGTGCGAAGGGGTTGCCGCCGCCACCGCCGGGGCCGCCCGGCCCGCCACCCATCATCTCCTCCGGATCGGGGCGACCGCCCTCCTCGCCCTCCTCGGCGCGTCGCTCCCGGATCTCCTCGACGCGCTCGCGGAAGGACTTCTCCTCGTCGTCAGTGCTGGATCCGTCTCCGTCCGCGCCGGCATCGGTCGGTTCGTCGGCGTCGGTCGGTTCGTCGGCGTCGGTTCCGGCCGCGTCGTCTGGGTCGTCCGACATACCGCGGCGTACACTCTCACCCCGCAAATGGCTGTTGGTCGCCGGCGTCGGCGAACGGGTCGCGGCGCGCCCGGCGTTCGACGCGCGCCCCGCGTTCGACACGCTCCCGGCGGACGGCAAGCGCGGGACGGTTCCGGTCGGCGGGTGGCGCGTCGCAGTCGCGACGACGAATGGGTGGTGGGAGTCGCGCGGCGGACTGGCTACGCGATCGCGGAGCCGTCGCTCTCCTCGGGTTCGGAGTGGGTCATGTGCTCGATGACGTCGTGGAGCGTCACGTCGTTGATGAGGACGATGTCGCCGACGGCCCGGACCCACCGGTACGGGAGGATCACGCCCTTCTTCGCTCCGACGACGTCCGAGAAGAGTTCGTCGTTGAGCTGTGTGAGCGCCAGTCCGGTCACGGCACGCCGTTCGGTGAGATCGAGCCGGACGTCCGCGACCTCGCCGACGAAGACGCCCTCGTTCGAGTACACCTCGCGCCCCACGAGTGTCGTTATCTTCTGGGGTGTGTCGTCCATAGTCCGGACGTCGGGAGCGTCCGTCTTAATTGTTCGCAGCCGACGGCTACGTCGGAGGCACGGGACCGCCCGGATCGGCTGACGGGCGTCTGACGCTGCCGGGGCGGCGGCGTCCCGGCGCCGACCAGTCCCGCCCGCGACGGCGGCCCGCCGGCGATGGATCGGCAGGCCGTGTTCACCCGGCGTCGAACTCCGCGTCGGTCACACGGACGGTCACCGTCTCCGGGACGTCCCGGAGGTCGTAGTCGGGCACCGTGCCGTCGGGTCGGCGGGTGACGTACATCGGTTCGACAACCCGACCGTCGGCGACGCCGTAGACCGCGAGGTGGTCGCCGGTCCCCTCGGGGTCGACGTCGCCGTCGCGGATCGCCGCGGCCAGCGACCGGCTCAGCCACTCCGCCGTGGAGACGCTGGGCTCGCGCACCAGCGCGAGGTCGACGAACCGCACGAGATACCAGTTGAGATCGTTGCACAGCGACACCGCCGCGCCCAGGCTCACCGTGTCGACCGCGAGCGAGTTCTCGAAGGGCGCGTGGCGCTCGTAGGTCGACAGCGCCTCGCGTGCCGTCTCCCGGGAGAGCAGTTCGTACTGCACGTCGACGTCCTCGGAGCCGAGCAGACAGACCCGCGTCACGGTCGTAGTGGGGTCGGTGGCGACAAGTCGGTTGCGGTGAGGTCGGCGACGGATCAGTTGCGGTGAGGTCGGTGGCGGATCGACCGTGGCGTGTCGGTCCGGCGGGCTACCGGTGTTCCACGTCGTCGAGCCACGCGTTCGCACACGCGTCGTCACAGAAGGAGAGGAGCCGGCGCTCGCGCGTCAGCTTCGTGGCGTCGACGCCGGAGCGCTCACGATCGAGTTCGACCTGGTAGTGGGGGCGCCCGCGGTCGACGGCGTCGCCACACGTGGGACACTCCTCGGTGGCGGCATCCCACTCGGCGCGGGAGACGACCTGTCTCACGGTCCACTCCGACCCTGGCGTCGGCGGGGAGGAGCTGCACGTCTTTGACATTGACAGTTCGTACGTCCCGTAGGTATGTAAACCCATTTTGACCCGTTCGTTCATACATATCCTGAACGATCGTCATCGTTCGCGCGGGAGATACCGATGGTTCGTTCGATTCCTTCCGGGGTGTGACTCACAGGGGAACGATCTCGGCGTCTCGTCCCGCCTCGCGGGCCGCATCAAGCAGGTCGTCGGGTTCGGCGTCCGCCACCGCCGACCGCGTCGCGGCCGTCTCGGGGTGCGGGGGAGCGATCCGTTCACACCCCACCGGAACCGTCGACCCGTCGTAGGTTCCGAGCGCCCGGGCTTCGGCCACGATGTCGGCTTTGTCCGCCGAGAGCAGCGGCCGGTGGACCGGCCGCGAGGCCGCGGCGTCCGTGACCGCGAGGTTCGCGCCCGTCTGGCTCGACTTCTGGCCCGCCGCTTCGCCGGTGGCGAGGCCGTGTGCCGCCGCCCGGTCGGCGACCCCGTCGGCGGCCGAGAGCATCACCCGCCGAAGCGACAGCATCCGGGTGTCGTGAGTGGCGGCCACGACACGCTCCACCAGCGGGCCGCCGTCGACGACGCGGGGACGCAGATCCGCCCGCGGGGCCCGCGCGGCGAGCGTCCCGACGGCGTCGATCGCCCGTGCCCGGTGGTCGGCGCCGCCGTACTCCCCGAGATCGACGTAGACCGGAACGACGGCGAATCCCCGCCGGAGCAGCCGCCACGCCGCCACCGGGGAGTCGATGCCGCCGCTCACGAGCGCGACGACGCGGCCCTGCGAGCCGACCGGCAGGCCGCCCGGCCCGTCGATCCGGTCGACGGAGACGAACGCCGCGGCCTCGCGTGCCTCGATCCGGTAGGTCCGGTCCGGATCGTCGAGGTCGACGCCCGCGCCCGTCACCTCGCCCACGACGCGGCCGACCTCGCGTTTCACCTCGTCGTTCGAGAAGCCGTGTGCGTCGGCGGGACCGATCCGGTCGCTGTCGACGGCGTAGGTCTCGTCTCTCCGGTGCGACGCCGTCGCCGCGAGCCGCCGGGCGGCACCGGTGAGAGACGGCAGCCGCGGGTCGGTCGCGACCGCCGGACGCGCGAACCCGACGCCCGGGACGGTTGCGGCGGTCCGCGCCGCCGCCTCCGGGCGGTCCGTCCGGAGGACGATGCGCGACCACGGCTGCTCGACGTCCGCGTCGATGCCCGCGGCGTCGAGCGCGGCGGCGACGTCGGCAGCGACCCGGTCGGCCATCCTCGCGCGGACGCCGCCGCTCTTCGCGCCGAAGTCGCCGTGGCCGAGCAGGACCGCGTTCGCGGGAGCGGCCGGATCGGGCCGGGGTGTCGGTGACACGCTCGTCACCCACCTTCGACCGCGGGACGAATCACGCTGTCGGCGCGGGACGGAGCCGCCGACGGGCGGTCGGCGGCATCAGAACGTCGTGAGCTCGCCGTCGATGACGCGCCTGGTGATGTCGGACACGTCCGCCAGCCGGTCGTCGACGCGGGCGCGGATCTCCGGCTCGATCTCCGCGAGGTCGACGCCCGGCTGCGTGATCACTTTGGCGTCGGCGACGTGGGGCTCGTCGATCGGCCGTCCGATCTGTGAGAGCAGCCTGATCTGGAGGTCGCGGATGCCGTCGACGTCGGCCACGACCGCCTCGGCGACGTCCGTCGAGAGCAGGTTGTAGATCTTTCCGATGTGGTTGACGGGGTTCTTCCCCGAGGTCGCCTCCATGCTCATCGGGCGGTTCGGGGTGATGAGCCCGTTGGCGCGGTTCCCGCGACCGACGGAGCCGTCGTCGCCCATCTCGGCGCTGGTGCCCGTGACCGTGAGGTAGATCGACTCCGCCTCGTAGTCGTCGGCGGTGTTGACGTCGACGTGGACCTCGCGATCGGTCAGGGCCTCCGCTGCGTCGGTGGTGAACCCCCGGACCCGCTCTACGGCGTCGTCGTAGGCGCCGAGGTCCGCGATGTGGGCGTCGATCATGGCCGCCGCCACGGTGATGTCGATCCGGTCGCCCTCGCGTTTTCCCATCACCTTCACGTCGGGGCCGAGTTCGGGGTGGTCGCCGGCGTAGCTTCCGTTGAGCTCCCGTTCGACCGTGAGCACGATCTCCTCGGTCTCCGTCAGCGGTGCGTGGCCGACGCCGTAGGAGGTGTCGTTGGCCATCGGGACCTCCGCCCCGTCCTCGCCGAAGACCCCCTGGAGGTCACCGGACCCCTCGCCCAGCCGGGTGTCGATCACGATGTCGGAGCCGACGTCGAGCTCGGGGATCCGCTGGTTCAGGTACTCGCGGGCGGCGTCCAGCGCGGTGACGTCCACGGGGAGCTTCCGGCCGTCGTACTCGGTCGTGGCCCGGCCGACGATGAGCACGTAGATGGGTTCGACGATCTCGCCGCCGCCGTACCGCGGCGCGGACTCCCCCGCGACGAGCTGCGTCTCGTCGGTGTTGTAGTGGAGGACCTTCCCCACGCGGTCGAGATAGAGCTGCGAGAGCGCCTGCGAGACGCTCTCGGCGATCCCGTCACAGATGGAATCGGGATGTCCGATCCCCTTCCGTTCGACGATCTCGACTCCCTGATCCTCGGTTGCGGTCCGCTCGGCTGCCTCGACGGTGATGTTCCGATCAGTCATTGCACGGCGGTTCTCCCCCGCCGGTGCTATAACTTGCGGAACTGTTTCCACCGCGTATCATTACCTGGAAGCATTCCTGGCCGTGACGGATCACTCCGTACCGTCGAGGAGGAGTCCGAGATACGAGGTCCGGATCTGGTCGTCGGGGTCGAGCCCGAGATCCCGGAGGACGGGTTTCGCCCCCTCCCGCACGTCGGCCACGTCCTCGCTTGCAGCCGCCTCGGCTTCGATCTCGACGAACGCTCCGAGCCCGTCGACGCGATCCAGCGAGACGGTGTACCCCTCGACAGCGAAGAACGTTCGATCCTTCTTTACGGTCGCTGCCGGCTCGAAGCCCAGCCCGTCGAGGATGGCCGCGGCGGCGTCGCCGTCGGCGACCGTGGTTTCGCGTTCCTCGCGCGTCTTCGACGCCGCCTCGATCAGCGGCCCCTTGTACGTGAGTTCCGTCGTCGCGGTCGGCTGTCCGTCCCCACTCGGCCCGTCGGCAGGTCCAGACTGGGCCGGGCTCCCCTCCGCACTCGATCCGTCGGCAGGTCCGGACCGCGCCGGGTTCCCCTCCGCACTCGGCCCGTCGACCGGCTCTCGCGTCTCCCGGCGGAGCCGGAGCGCCTCGTCGGTCTCGGCGAAGTCCCGGTGCGGCGCGTCGTAGTAGGTGTCCACCTGGCGGACGCGCACGTCGGCCGACGCGCCGGCGTCGTCGAGCGCCGCTCGGACCGCCTCGTGGTCGGCCCGGAGTTTGAGTTCCACCTCGTACATACCGGTCGGTCGGTCGGTCGACTCAAAAGCGATCCGTTCTTTCCGACACCCCCCGCCGCGACCCGAAACGTGATTCTTAAGAGTCGCACGGGAGACAGTCACGGTATGAGTGACGAACAGCGGGCCGACGCCGACGACTCGCCGGGAGACGGCGACGACGAGATGAACGCACACGACGACGCCGCCACCGACGACTCCGCCGGAGACGTCGCCGAGGACGCCGTCGCGGACGGCGACTTCGTCCGGCTCTCCTACACCCTCCGGACGGTCGAAGACGACACGGTCGTCGACACGACCGACGCCGAGATCGCCGAGGACGCCGAGATCGACACCGACGAGTACGAGTTCGAGCCGCGCATCATCGTGATCGGCGCCGGCCACGTCTTCGAGAGCGTCGACGAGACGCTGATCGGGAAGTCGGTCGGCGACGCCGGCACGGTCGAGGTCAGCGCCGCGGAGGCGTTCGGCGAGTACGACGACGACGAGGTTCGGACCATCTCCGCCAACAAGATCGACGAGGAGAACCGCTACCCCGGCGCGCAGGTCCAGATCGACGGCGAGCAGGGTCGGATCATCACGGTCGTGAGCGGGCGCGCCCGCGTGGACTTCAACCACCCGCTGGCCGGCGAGGACCTCGAATACGAGTACGAGATCCTCGACCTCGTCGACGACCGCGAGGAGCAGGCGAAGAGCCTGCTCGGGATGTACCTCCAGGAGTCTCCCGACGTCTGGATCGAGACCGACGTCGAGGAGGAAGAACAGGTCGTCGAAACCGACGACGACGAGGACGGCGATGTCGAGACCGAACTCGAAACCGTCGAGGTCGAGAAGGAGACGCTGTACATCGAGGCGACCCAGGGGATGACCATGAACCAGCAGTGGATGTTCTCGAAGCAGCAGATCGCCCAGGACGTGATGGACCGGCTCGACCTCGACCGGGTCATCGTCCAGGAGACCATCGACGGCTCCGGCGGGATGATGGGCGGCCTCGGCGGGATGATGGGCGGCGCCGGCGGCGCCGCGCCCGAGGACATCGAGGACGCCATCGAGGACGTCGACGTCGACGCCGACGAGCTGGCGGAGGAACTCGACGCCGACCTCGACGAGTAACGCCGCCACCACGGGCGCCCGCGTCCGTCGCACACCCGGCCGGAGATCCGACCGCGACCGGCGCTCCTTGCTCCCGACTGACGACCCCTTCTCTCGACGATCTCTCTTTCCCGAGGACCCCCTGCCCCCGACGACGCTCGCGACGCGCGGACCGACCTACGCGATGTCGCGGCTGGTGTCGACCGTGACGCGGTCGCCGAGCCGGAGCTTGATCGTCTCCTCGGGCGGACGGCCGCCGCGGAACTTCGGCACCGCGAGCCGGTTCTCGATCTCCGACCCGTCGATCCGAGTCCGGAGGTCGAAGACGACGTCGGCCATGTGCTTCGTGAATCCCCTGTTTTCGGGCACCGTATCGCCCTTCATCCCGTGGACGACCGCCAGCCCGCCGGTGTTGACCATGTGCGTCTGGAGCTCGTTGAGGAACTGCCGGTACCGGGCGGGTTCGGTCTCCTCCAGCACGTCGACCGCGTCGATGATGAGGTTCGCGCCCTCCGGGAGGTCGCGGATGAACCGGTTTGCGGTGTCGAGCGGGGCGTTGCCGCCGACGTCCCGAAGCGTCGGCTCCCCTGCGGGGAGGGTCGCGCGGTCGATGGCGTCCCGAACCGCCTGATCCGACCTGATCGTGGTGAGATACAGCGTCGCGCGGACGCCGGCGAGCTCGTAGAGGAACAGCTCCGACTGGCTGGCGGGGTCCGCGGCGAGGAGCACGATGCTCCCCGGCGGGATCCCGCCGTCGAGTTGGCGGTCGAGGATGTCGACGCCGGTCGAGAGCCGTCCCGTCACGTACGATCGTTCGGCGCCGACCGGCTTAGGCTTTCTGTCGCCTCGTGACCGCCCGCGCGACCCGCCGATACGCCCGTCGAACCCCGCCGTCGTCCAGCGGATCCGCCGCCTCGGGTACCGTCGCCACCACCGGACAACCGAGCAGATCCTCGACTCCGGGAGGCGTGAGACGCGCGCGGGTCACCACTCCACCGGCCACCGACGTGCCGACCGCGCGGGCCATCGCCGCCGTCTTCGCGGCGTCGCGGAGGCCGGCGACGCACGCGGTCGACACCACGAGCACGCGATCCGCAACGCGGAGCGGGACGGTCGCGTCCGGCCCCGCACCGGCCGGGCAGTCCACCACGGCGAGCCCCGATTCGCCGTCCTCGCGCAGGCGACGGAGTAGCCCGCCGATGCCGTCCGGGGCGTCCCGCGGGGCGGGGACGATCCGGGTGCCCGTCGGATCGAACGGGTCGGGATGGCCGTGGTCGCCGGGTGGCGGGTCGCGGGGGACGCCCGCGAGCCCGTGGAGGTTCGGGAGGTCGCAGTCGGCATCGACGGCGAGCGTCGGGCCGTCGATCGCGCGAGCCACACCCAGCGTCGTGGTCGTCTTTCCGCTGCCGCCCTTCCCGCCGGCGATCGCGAGCATACCGGGCGTGGCCCCGGCTTCGTATTTCAACGCTCGGCGGGCGCGCTCCGAAGCCGAGGCGGGAGCTGGAGCCGAGAATCACACACGTGTCACGTCGGCCGTGAGATCGAATTCACGACGCGCTCGGGCGTGGTACGGTCGGGTTACGCGACGTGCGCTTTGATCGTGTGGAGAAACGCCTCCGTAACTATGTGGCGTCCCGACGCGTGGGGCGTATGGGTCGTTTCCCGGTCGAAACGGTGCGTGGCGTGCTCTACGCAGCCGTGCTGCTCGCGATCGGCGTCGACTTCCTCGGCCACGCCACGAACCTGCTGCACCTGAACCTGCGGGCACTTCGGTTCGGATTTCGGGGCGTCGAGTACGGAACGCCCATGTACGAGCTGGTTGCGACCGTCTACTGGGGCTTCGTGTTCGTGTTGTTGCTGTTCGCCATCGTGTTTTCGGAGGCAAACTTCGAGGTATGACCGTCGGGCGGCGCGTAGTCCGAACGCTGCTTCGAGGGCCGACCGCCCCCGACCGCGCGTCCCGGTGCCGTCCGATGCCGTCGCGTTAATCCTGACAGCAGCCGCCGGCCTCGCCGCCGAAGTCGACCGCGAGCGGCTCGGAGATGGCTTCGTTCACGGCTTCGAGCCGATCCTGTAGCCGCTCCTGGGCGTCGAGGTAGGACGCCATCTTCGGCATCGCGTGGAGGTGCTCCTGTGCGGATTTGACCTCACGGAGGAGCTCCTCGGTCGCGCCGCCGGTCTGTCGGGCCTGCATGTACCGATCCCGGACCTGGTGGAACTCCGCGATCCGTGCCTGGACCTCGTCGTCGGCCTCGACCGCCGCCTTCGCCTCCTCGAAGGCCTCGTACTCCGGCGTTTCCGCGATCGCGTCGCCGAGGTCGTTGCCGAGTTCCTCGAGTCGGTCTGTCTGGACACTCATTGGCTGCAGTTGGACCGCGACCGGTTTCAAGCTGCCGGAGAGCGTCCGCTTGCGCCGGCTCCGCCCCTAAATCGTGGGCGGTCGCCGGCGCTCCGCCGGGTCGGAACCGCCGGGGTTATGCACCTCGCTGGACTATCGGTCTGCAATGAGTCAAGACGCCACGACGGAGGGAGACCTCCGAAACACCGGACTGTCGCTGCGGCACGATCGGGAGTGGGACTACGAACTCGACCGCATCGTCGACGAGGTCGAAGAGCGCGACGCCGACCGGGTCGGCCTCCAGTTCCCCGAGGGGCTGAAGCGACGCGGCCCCGCAGTCGCCGACGACCTCCGCGCGCTGTGTGACGACGACGTGACGTTCCTCCTCTCCGGGCAGCCGTGTTACGGCGCGTGCGACCTCGACACCTACCTCATGCGCCGGACCGACGTGTTCGTCCACTTCGGCCACTCTCCCATGAAGGAGTCCGACAAGATCATCTACGTCCCCCTGTTCTCCAACGTCGACCCGTTCCCGATCCTCGAGGAGGCCGTCGACGACCTCCCCGAAGACGACGTGGGGCTTGTGACGACCGCCCAACACATGAACCGCTTCGACGAGATGGTGGAGTGGCTGGAGACCCGCGGCTACGACGTCCACACCCGCCGCGGCGACGACCGGCTCACCCACGAGGGGCAGGTGCTCGGGTGTAACTACGCCTCCGCCGACATCGACGCCGACCAGGTGCTCTACGTCGGCGGCGGGAAGTTCCATCCGCTGGGGCTCGCCATGGAGCACCCCGACAAACGGGTGTTGATCGCCGACCCCGTCAACAACGTGGTGACCGTCGCCGACACCGAGAAGTTCCTGAAACAGCGCTACGGCGCGGTCCACCGCGCGATGGACGCCGAGAAGTGGGGCGTGATCTTCTGCACCAAGATCGGCCAGGGCCGGATGGACGTCGCGGAGTCGATCATCGAGGACAACGACGACGCCTACCTCATCACGATGGACGAGGTCACCCCCGACCGCCTCCGGAACTTCGACATGGACGCGTTCGTCAACACCGGATGCCCGCGGATCACCACCGACGACGGCCCGCAGTTCCACAAGCCGATGCTCACCCCCGGCGAGTACCGGATCGCGGTCGGCGACGAACCCCTCGACTCGCTGTCGTTCGACACGTTCCACGGCACCTGGTGAGCCGATCGGCCGAACCCGTCTACTCCTCGCCGTCCACGGCCCGCTCGACGTGGCCGACCGCCTCCGCCGCCGTCTCGACAGCCTCGACGTGGTCGGCGTCGTGCGTGCCGATCCCGGCGGTCGGACGGTCGTAGACCGCCGCGTATCCGAGTTCCGAGAGCGTCCCCCCGCCGCCGTCGACCGCGATCACGGCGTCGCCGTTCATGACCACCAGGGCGTTCCGAGCGTGGCCCAACCCGGTCGCGATCGGCTCCGCGACGTGGGGATTGGCGTCGTCGGGGTCGGCCGACGAGAGGATCCCGATCGTGTGGCCGCCGGCGCCGGCCGCCCCGCGGCACGCCGCCTCCATCACGCCGCCGTAACCGCCGCAGACGACCGTGTGGTCGCGCTCCGCGAGGCGCTCGCCGACCGCCCTGGCGGTCTCGGCTTCGGAGTCGGTGACGGTGCTGCCGCCGATGACGCTGACGCGCATACGGACGGGTCGTGAGGGCCCGGTGTAGCCGTTTCGGACTCCGGGTTCACCGGTCGTCGACCGGCGTCCCGTCGGGTCGCTTCGCGCCCTCGGAGTCGTGGACGACGACGCCGTCAGCGTCCGCAGGCTCGTACCCGTCGCGGACCGCGATCGCCTCCTCCAGTTCCCGAACCGCACGCTCCCGCAGCGTCGCCGCCAACTCCTCGGCCTCCGCCCGCGAGATGTCGCGGCCGAGCCCCTCGCACTCGTGGGCGCGAACCATCCCCTCGCCGTCGACGGAACCGTCCGCGGCGGGTCCGTCCGCCCGCGGGACCTCCGGTCCCGCGCTGTCGACCACCGCTCCCATCGGCTGGGTCGTGCCGCCGAGAGCGACGCTGAACGGGTACGTGGCGCAGATCAGCGGGCGGTCGTCGTGGACGGTGCAACCACCCGTGCCGTCGGTCTCCTCGTAGAACGTGCAGTCGCCGCAGTCGTCGACCTGAAGCGCCCACTCGAAGGTCTCGCCCTCCGGCCCCTCGGCCCCCTCGGAGACGCCGTACGGCATCGGGCGGGCGGCGTCGCGCCAGTCGTAGTCGGCGTCTCCGATATCGGAGTCGGGGTCGCCAGCGTCCGGGTCGGTGTTTCCTGCGTCCGAGTCGGTGTCGCCAGCGTCCGAGTCGGCG
>Ga0207753_1000393_pt1 | contig 17313 bp, 23 predicted proteins | sample PonA233FremontCA_2_FD_187273 | JGI IMG/M metagenome (GOLD analysis project Ga0207753, IMG submission 187273) | Salt pond sediment microbial community from Fremont, CA, USA - Pond A23 Sediment 3 (SPAdes) | ecosystem: Environmental > Aquatic > Non-marine Saline and Alkaline > Saline | place: USA... | reverse complement strand
GTCTCCAATACTTCAACATTTTGTAGTTGCCAATTCGAAATACCAGATCTGGCAAAAGCGTTCGTACAAGACTCACGCCCTACATCTTGCAGACCGTTAGAGAAGCATCGATAGAGTATCACGTGTGGCGTGCTGGATATAGCGGGTACAGTCAGCACCGTCCATCGACGGAGATGCACCTCCGCAATTTCGTTGGCGCTCAAGAGGCAACGAGAGTGCTACTGTACTGCCTCCTCGATGGCGTTGACGAATTCTTCCGGGTGTTGAGAACCGAGAAGCACACTACGCTCGTTCGTCCGTTCGATCCAGACCCCCCGATTACCACGTACGTTGTAAGCAAGCTTCCCGGGTGCCCCAGCGGATTCCCCACCCACCGAACTCTCGAATTGGCCTGTACTGTTTGGCCTCGTATCGTTCGATCTTTGCCCACGGGATTCGACGGAAGGATCGATGAAGCGGCCACATTTTGAGATAGATGCCGTCAGCTCTCACTTCGGTCTTGAGACAAAGACTGTATACGAGTCCAGCAACCGCGCCGCGGATACCGAGTCCGACCCACGAAATGGGTCTCAATACGAGCATCAGAAGCGCGATACTTCCGAGAAGTGCCCAAATCCATAACTGGCGAAACCGCTGGATTTCACGGAAGAGAGAACGTTCTCCATATGTAAGTGATACCCGAGTACCGCTATTCAGTACTGGGCTTGGTGGACTTCGATAGAAGACTGAGACAGGTACACACTGTGTCTGCAGCGACCAGCCGTTCTTTGTTCAGCGAATCTGGTGTACGTGATCTAAGGTCACTGCGCTCTGGTTTCCGCCTGAGAAGGTGAGTAGGTTGAACGGAAGAGTGTACAGATACGTGCTTCGTGAGTTACGCTTCCTGTTGGTCCCAAAAGAGCCCGAATGCAGCACCGAGGGCCATACCGACTCCGATTCCGAGACCGATATTGTCTATCGCCGCCCCTACGCCGACACCGAGTGCAACACCGATGCCAACACCGAGTGCCACTCCCTGCCCCGTCGTTTCTGAATCAGACACGGTGGGAAGGAGAGTCCGAACAGAGTATAACCTTATCCTCCGCCACTCCCATTCGTCGGGACCAGTCTCCTGTGACCGACTCATGCTCCGTATCTCGCAACGTCGCGGCGAACTATTCAGCTCTTGCCAGAAGCGCCGTGACCGATACAGAGGATAAGTTTAGCAATCGGCCTGTATCCCGCGAACAGAAACCGTACTTAAGGGTTTATAAATATTCGTACAGATGTGGTTGTATGGAAAACGCTCCAAGAACAGTGATTGCAAGGAATCGTCCCACCTCAGGGGTCATTTTAATTGGTTTACTACTCGTGATCAGCGGGCTTTTTACTCAAGATTCACTGGGTGTGAATCTGATTGTCATTGGTTTAGGTGTCGCGCTCCTTCTTGCTGGAGTTTCATACATTGCAACGAAAGGAAAGGGGCGGCTGGCTCTCACCAATGCGTTCGTTTCACTGGTTGCTGCACAGTTACTTGCGTTCGATAGCGTGATTCGGTGGGTTGGGGGATTCGCAGTTGTGATTGTGGGTATGTCGATTGTATATAGTCGATTGTAGCAAGGACCGTTCTCTGACGCCTCGTTGGAGATAACCGATTGAAATGGATTCCAATCAGATGTAATACTGCACTCGTGCGCTATATGGTCAATCTCCTCATGATAGTATGCTTAGAGGGCTTCAGGGGAGTGACCGATACATCTTCTACATGCAGCAGTCAGTTTGTGGCAGTTACTGGTAAAAGGGAATTCGATAGTGGTGAACAGAGGGCGCGATTCAGCCATTGCCAGGAGCGGTCTGTAGCGAAACCGGGTTGCGAGATGAGATATTGAACCCTCGCTTGGTCTTGGGATATTGTGGCTCAAACGACTGTTTGTGTCTACGGCTCACTTATGTGGCGCCCACTGATCTATTGATTGATGACACAGCGACTCATTCTAATTGTTATTGTCGCGTCAGTTGTCCTTGCAGGGTGTGCCGGCCTACAGGGGACGGACACGCCAACAGATGACGCGACTGAAGTTGAGATCGATCAGATTCCCGGCGTTTCGAATGGAACACTAACTGATGCAGAGAGCCTCGTTGCGGTGAACAGCGACGCTCTCGCCGACACTGGCGGGGAAATTAGTGTCGTCTATGATGGGCCCGACGTCAACAGTGAGTCGATATTGACAGTCGGGGCGGATGGGACATCCCACCGTTCGACAACGGTATCAGACGGTCCCGATCAATCGGGGACCCTTGACACGTATAGTAACGAGACGGCGACGTATGTCCGGATGCAGTCCGACGGCGAGACCCGCTACCGTGTCGTTGATCCGGAAGGAGAAGCGTTCGACAGAGTCAACGCATCGCTCACAGCCTATCTTGCTGCCGGAGAGTTCACAGTCTCTAACGACGCTACTGATCCAACAACAGCCGTGTTCACCGCAGATAGCTTTAGCGGCTTAGATGATAGTGGATTCCTCGACGATGCGAATTCGGTGAGCGCGCGACTCGTCGTGAATCAGTCCGGACAGATCCAGAACCTCACGGTGACGGGCGAACAGCGCAGTGAAACTGTCACCTTCACCTACGAACTGCGTCAGTCGACCGTTGAGCGGGCGGTTGCCCCCAGGTGGGTTGGTGAGATCCCGCCAGCTGCAGCACTTCAGCCTGAACTCTCTGTCGATGTCGAGAACGACTCCTACTTTCGCATCGAACACACTGGTGGTGACGCGGTTCCGCAAAATGCCACACTCGAAGTGGCAACTGACAATGCAAGCGGCACCGTCACGTTCGGTTCCGCACTGGAGGCAGGCGAGACCAGATACGCCTACGTTTCAGCGGGCAACGGGTCGCTCGTATTGACGGATGAACCGCCGGCTGCCGACACAGCAAGAACACTCACCAGTCCTGCTTCCATCGAAATCAGGGTCGGTGAGACGACTCTACACAGTGGAAGCATGGCGTGGGGCTCCGAATCCGCCAGTGAAGGGACGACGAGTGGTTCCAGTGGTGGATCGTGAACAATAACGACGACTGATCCCACTCCAGCCGTGCAGTTACAATATCTCTACGCCAGGTAATTCTCCCGTATGAAAGCTCCTATTGAATCCAGACGACAGCCACAGTTTGGAGCAAAATTATCCCGTTCAATCTCATAAGCATTTTACAACGGGCTTCCTGGCGGTTATCTCCCTACATTAGTTTATTTTCGGCGGCGCTGGTGGATTCGTCCCTGACTACGGCCGAAGCAATGTGGACATGTTATTTATAATATTAGTATGGGAATAAGAACTACCATAATTAATATAAAATAGGGCTGTACGGTCAATCACCACTTGGTGATATTGTCCTATCGCTGTCTATCAGTTTTATCTATTGAATGAGTTTGGACAGCACACTAGCGGTGTCGGTCCACTTCTATAGGTGTTCTTCAAACTCGGTCAGCATTACCATGATCGATATGAAACAGACTGGTCCGAAGAATAGCAGTAGCAAGACACCAGAAAAATCGTTATCTGTGGCAAAATTACCGAAAGTAATTATCCCCCACAATGTGAGAAGGCCACTAATCAACGAAAGTGGAACTGTTACACAGAGAACCAACAGTGATTTATGTTTTGTTTTCATTATAATAATCCGGACCAACCAGCGCACGCCGGATGGTTACTGAATGTCAACCAGTCATATTCGTCTTGTGGTTCTGGGCCTGTTAGCGCAGACCCTATTTTGCCCTCGCCGATAAGATTACTCCCGATACCTACAGACTGCCCGCCGTGTAAGACAGCGCATAGTCACCAGAGACGAGTTCCTAGGCGGGCTGGTCGGCCAGTGCGTCCACCAAGACCCGACAGTAATCTGGAATATCCTCGACGACACGTCCCCAGACGATGTTGTCGTCGCGGAACGCGGGTTCGTCGACCCAGGTCGCGCCGGCGTTTACGAGGTCGTCTTTGATGCCGAGCGATCCGGTCGCATCTGAGCCTTCGACGATGCCTGCGGAAATGCCAACCAACCCGGCGTGGCAGATCATCCCGACGATTTTGTCGTCCTCGTAGACGTCCCGGACGAGGTCAAGTACCGACTGGTCACGGCGAATCTTGTCGGGCGTCCAGCCGCCGGGGACCAGAACTGCGTCAACCGCTGCAGGGTCGACCTCCTCGGCCGCGACTTCGGTTTCGGCGGTGAGTCCACCGCTTTTTCCCGTATACTCCACGCCAGCCTCTTTGCCGACGACATCAATCTGTGCCCCTTCCTCTTTGATACGCATGTAGACGGCCCAGAACTCCAGGTCCTCGAATCCAGGTCCGACCAACATGGCGATTCGTTTGTCTTCCAGTGTCATGTCGGATCACCGTTGGGTACGAACAGACGATCCGGACGTGCGTCGTCCACGTCGATCCCGTCCGGTCGATGCCCAACCGTACATTGGAATAACCGCTATGACGGCATAATGGTTATTTCAGCCTGACGAGGAAGTGGCCTACAAATTAGTTCACCACTGACAGATTCATGCGATGATACGGTCGTTACCGAACTCGCCGTAGAAGGGGATCACGAACGGAACTGCTATCAGGAACCCCAAGACAATCGGAACGAGAACACCAGACATCTCGCTGAACCCAACACCTAAATCCTGTCAACGGGAACGTCAACGTGACAATGGGTACCGCGAATGAGCAGATCCGCGTCAGCGAGACAGTAAAACGTGAACTGGAGAACCGGCGTCGGGAGGGTGAGTCATTCAACGACGTGCTTGAACGTATTCTCGACGAAGACCGCGACCTCCTCGCTGGTTTCGGAGCCTTCAAAGGAACCGACCGAGGCGAGACAATGCGTGACGTTCATAAGCGCGGTAAGGAGAAGTCTCGTAGCCGGATATCTACAATGGCTGAGAGTCGAAGTGACGAATGAAGGTTCTTGATGCGTCGTTCCTTATCGACTACGGGAACAAGGTGGATGCAGCCGCTGAGTACCTGCTTGCCAACTCTGACGAACAATTCTACATCCCGGCTCCGGTCTACACCGAGTACCTCCTTGGAACCGTTCACAGTAGTGCTTCAACTGACATTGCGGATGCCCGCGCGGAGCTGAGATGGGCCAATGTTGTCGAGACAGACGAGACAACCGCAGTGACCGCAGCCAAGATCGCTGACGAGATCGGACCGCAAGGGCCAAACCTCACTGCTGTTGACGCGATCGTGGCCGCCGTCACGCGCGAATTAAGTGCTTCACTTGTGTCGTCGGATAGTGACCTCACTCATCCAGAGACACAGAGGGTCGTCGAAGTTGAAGAGTATCAGAACTGATCCCCATCATTCAAATCCAGCAGTACACTCCCGATCACGACTACAAGTTCTTCAGATTTCTTCGCTAATCGTTACCTCTATATCAGTCGTCAATGGAGGGAACCTCGAACTCCCCCTCCGAAGCAGCATCCCCCGTGCCAGCAGGTCCACGGACATCGCCTTCGTGCCACGTCCCACGCCGGAACCAGAGCCACGCAATCGTCGCACCGGCGATGTTGGGGACGAAGAAGGCAATCCAGATGCCACGAACGCCGAAAAGAGCGTCGCCGAACGGGATCGGCAGTCGGTACTGTGAAGCGATGTAGGCGATGGGAAGTCTGATCCCGGCCAATGTCACCACAGAAATAGCGGCAGCGATGAGGGTCTTTCCCGCGCCCCGGAACCCACCTGTAAAGGCCCGCATGATGCCAATGAAGCCAAAGGAAAGAGATACATATCGGAGGAAGGTTGCCCCCTCGGCAACGACGACTGGGTCGTCACTGAATACCGCGACGATGGGCTGTGGAACGAGGAAGATAGCCATCCCCATCAGCCCGAGCACAACGAACAGACCCTTCGCCGCCAGGTAGTTGGCCTGTTCGGCGCGGTCGTACTTTCCCGCACCGATGTTCTGCCCGCTCATGGTCTCGACTCCACGCGCCACGGCGATGGCCGGCAAGAAGATGACCGAAAAGACGCGGGTTCCGATACCGAACGCAGCGACGACAGTGGTTGAGAACAGCCCGACCACGATCAGGAGGGCATTGATCGACAGGGCGCGGCTGGTTCCCTCAACGCTGGCTGGTAGACCGATCTCCATCAACAGGATTGCAACATCAGACCGAGTTTCATCACCCAAGATGGGACATCTTTGCGAATTCTGAAGGCCCAGTCCATACGTAACAGTCAAACGTCCGATTGTTCTCTTTCTCTGCCCGTTGCTCACATTGAAACTGATGTCCTGATTTAAATATGCCACGATCAAAATACCACAAACAATGGGTGTACCACAGCAATACGAGATTGCCGCCCTCAATCTCTCTGGCAGCCAGTATACTGTCGAACAGACAGGGACAGATGAGAACTTCCAACCCGAGTATGAGGCCAGAGACATCACTGGTGAGACAATCTTCCGCTGCACCCACCAGATGTACGAGGGGAACGATACCTTCCCTTTCCTCGACACTGATGGGACTGAATTGTTTACTGTCGAGGCCAGCGGTAATTGGGACATCGCCGGCGACTATCTGCTCACGGATAGCCAGACTGGGGAAGAGCTCGTCGTTCTGGACAATGATTTTTCACTCTTCCAAGACACGTGGCGAATCCGCGACGCCAAGGACGAGTCGCTTCTCGCCGAGATCACCTCACGTGGCACACTCTTCTCTGTGGCTCGAAAGGTCCTCCCAGTGGGCCAGTGGATCGGACACAAGTTCGACATAACTGATGCGGACGGCGCTGCTGTTGGAACCATCGAAAGCGGGTTCGCCGTATTTGACCAGTATGAAATCACGATTAGCGATAGCAGTTCGGTACCAATCGACCCGATCGTGGCGGGGACAGTCGTTATCGATGCAATTCAGGGAAACTGACGGGGATTCCCATACTCCCAGATGTTCGACTGACTCTCCCGTCTTTCCGCGGTTGTGCTAAACCATCCAGTGAATCGGACTCAGTTTGAATTTGAATACATTCTTTATTTCGATCGATTTTTTCACCTGTTCTTCGAACAGATGGCCGTGCAAGATATGCGCTGTGTATGTAGCAGAACTGCTAAAACATATCAAATATCAAGTATTTCAACAAGGCCGAACAAATGTATCCGAAAGTACACTACTATCGTTTAGCTATATTTTAGGCTAACTAATTTTCGGCACCATTGTCACTCTCGCAGAGCAATATCGAATCCACTATCCGTTTCGACCCTCGGTCAGAGTCTCGTCTATCCTGCCGATCTGAGTCACTCGTTATCCCAAATCGAGTCGCTGGAATCGGAGATAGCCGACGGTGGCCGGCACGACCAGCCAGACCGCGAGCACGACGAGGCCGACCCAGTCTTCCAGAAAGACAGCATCCGATTCCGGAAACGTCGTGAGATCTGTGAATTCGGGAACCAGTGCCCGCGCTGCAAACTCGAAGGCAGTCGATGGGTTCAGCAGGGCGGCAAACTGGATCCAGTCGGGTAGTCCACCCGGGGGGAGTTCAGAGCCGACCGTCGCCAACTGCAGACCAAGCATGGCAACATCCCAAAGCAATAGAAACAGCGCGTACAGCCCCGTCATCACTGCTAGCGCTTTCTGCCGTGAGGACATGAACACGGACGTTCCGATTCCGACGCCGACGGCATCGCCGATAGTACCGAGGGCACAGCTGACAGCGATGGCGACGGCGTGGCGAACTATCTGGATACGGACAGTGACGGGGACGGCATCGGCGACGATGTCGAAGGATCCAATGACTCTGACGGAGATGGACAGCCGAACTATCTGGACACCGACGCAGACGACGACGGCATTCCAGACAATACCGAGGGAACCGACGACGCGGACGGTAATGGCACCGTTAACTACCGCGACACGGACGCTGACGGTGATGGCATTGACGACAGTACCGAAGGGACGACCGACACCGACGGCGACGGTGACGGAGACTATCTCGACACAGATAGTGACAACGACGGTATCCCAGACTCAGTCGAAGGGACTGGTGATGCCGACGACGATGGCACGGCGAACTATCTCGACACTGATGCAGATGGTGACAGTATCCCAGACTCGACGGAGGGAACGACCGACACCGACGGTGACGGCGTCGCGAACTACTTGGACCCGAGAGACGACTCAGATTCGGAGACGGGAGATCAGGATACGCCTCAGCCCGAAATTGGCGTGGAGCGAAATCGAGCACAGTTTGGTAACGTCTCGGTTGGAGAGACACAGATACGGAGCATCGTAGTCAAGAACCTGCTAACGTCGAACCGGTCGCTCGTGGTCAGCAGGACCCTGATTACCGGAAGGGAACCCGGTGAGTTCAGCATCGTCAACGACAGTGGCGCACCGTTTACGCTCGCACCAGGTGAGCGCAAGCGGATAGACGTCCAGTTCAGCCCGCAGACTCCTGGCGAAAAACAAGCACAGCTCCGGATAATCAGCAATGCAGAAGTCTCTCAAATCGACGTGTGGCTCTCGAATACGGGCGCGTATCTCGTCGTGCAGGAGGTTGGTATCGACAGAGACAGTGAGGATAGGTCTGTCAATATCGACGGAACGCTCATTCGCGAAAACAGCACGTATACAGTCAACGTTTCACGATCGACTCTTGGGTCACGGCCAGCGAAGATTTCGGAGACGAACATGACTGTAACTCGGGCGGGCAACTTCAGTATGAACATCACCCACTCCGCAAACCCGCTTCGGGCAGGCACCGAAATCGCAACACCGGAACGAACGGCTCTCCAGTATGTCTCAGTTGACTACAACGTCCCGAGCCAGACATTCAACGAAACCTCGTTCGTATTCACCGTCGACAAGTCGAGACTGCCAGCGGACACCACGCCCGACGAGATAGCCTTCGAGCGCTACTCTGAAGGACAATGGCGCGAGCAGGATGTGAGACTGATCGGGGAATCAGATAGCAGCTATCGGTTCCATGCCAGCACGAGCGGCTATGAACAGTTCGTTATCACTGCCCCGAATATCAACGAGACTAACGGTGAGGTCGGCGAGCCTACGGGTTCAGACAGCGATGGCAACCGAACGGACGCCGACGACGGTAACGGCGGGCAGGCGGACTGTGAACTGTTCGGCGTCGACCTCGGGTCGTTTATTATCTGCTGGTACTGGTGGCTCCTCGCGGCCGGTATTGAACTATTGCTAGTCTTGTACCGAAGCAGGCACCGAGGGATGTTGGGCTTCCTCTTCAGCAGGAGGGGTGGAACCGACCGAAGCGACACTGGAGTGGTGGAGATGAGTGAGCATCTTCCCGAGTCTTCGGATGGTCATCTGTGGGGTGCTCGACTCGCTATTGCCGGTCTGATGGTAGCCATTCTGACGCTGTCAGTAGCGTCCGTCGGGTTTTCGTTCGCTAGTCCGCTGTACTGGGTCGGCATCGTAATATCGATCGGCGGAACCGTCGGGGCCGTTGTGAATGGCACACAGAATTCGACTATCTGGTACGGAGCCGGTGTCGCTTCAGCAATGATCGGAGTGCTCATCATCGGCTACGGCGTTCAAAACGGGATACTCTTGGCTCTCGTACCGGGCGGACTCATGCTGGTTGCTGGTGCCATCGGAGTATATTTGACATAACCCTCCATACGGGCTGACAACACGTCCATGTCGGATTGGTCTCGTTAATGACGGCTTTTGATGTCTAAAAATGCTGTCGGTGGTCGAGACGACGTCGCCGCCCCAGAAAGGGGTGGCGGCTTCGCCAATCACTCGACTGACTCAGCGCTCGGATGGATTGGATTTGACGGTCAACTAAATACCGCCCCTTCGTTCACCCCGGGTTTCACGAGGCTCTGTGCCGATCCGTACGTCTCACGGCTATTACCGGCCGACCACGCCCGTTTCGTCGTCACACATAGAGATTTTTGGCGCAGACGTAAAAAAGCTCACCTTAATTATCAGAAGTATGGTGGAATCTTAAGTCCATTAATCACAAGTTTTAGCGCCTGAAATATGGTTGTGCTGTCAGTAGATATTTCAGACTGATAGTATGCCTTGTTAAACCCTTGGATTTCATAGATTGGTGTTCATACTGGTGGCTGTAAAAGACTGAAGCATTTCGACCCCACGCGGGGTCGAATATCTTTACGAATTTACAGCCACCAGTATCAGCGATACGAACTTCGCCATGATGAGAATCCAGCTGACAGTCTGCCGCGCTGACTACCGGATACGAACAGCAACCGTGATGCTCGAGAGTTGCCGTCCATAGTTGGAGTCTTTGACGCAACCAAAGTACAGGCACGAGTCGGACCTGATCAACTGGTTGTTATTCCGGTTCTCAATGAAATCATCGCCGATCCCGGAACACACGTTGATGTAATCCCTCTACCGGGTGACGATGATACAGTTCCAGTGGTGGTGAAAAAACTCTGTTTGGTGAGTAGGAAATTCTTTTTTACTGAATAGCTCGTATAAGATACAATCAACAGGGCACTCTACTGGAATGAGCGATTACGTATTCTTACGTTCATGTAAGGTTGTAACAACAAACAACAGGACCGTAATATTAACTGCGGTAATTTGGCCAGATCGTTCTTCTTCCAATACGATATCGCTTAACTCAAGCACAATTGAGAAATCGAATGCAAACGAAGGCGTTGAAGAAGAAACATCAATATCGCGCCGCTCATGGCTCAAATCACTCGGGATAGCCTCTGTCTTCATCTTAGAAACAGGGGCGGCCACTGCGACATCAGACGGATACGGCGAAGGTGGGTACGGCGAAGGCGGATACGGTGATCCCACTGATAGTCTGACGGTTACGACCGATGGAGTCAGTGATGTCGGCGAAACGAGCGCAACTCTCGACGGATCGCTGACTGATCTAGGTGGTGACTCCTTTGCAGATGTCTTCTTTGAGTACCGGAAAACCAGTGTTACCACTTGGAGTACTACCGCTACGCAGACGCTTTTTTCGACGGGCAGTTTCGGTGCTTCTATCTCGGGTCTCGACGATGGCGTTGATTACGAGTTCAGGGCTGTGGCGTCGGCAAGCGACGGGGATTCGGATACCGGATCGATTACTGGTTTCACCACCTTAGAGCACTCAATTAGCGTTTCGACCGATGGAGCGACGGATGTCGCTGGGACGAGTGTAACCCTCAACGGCTCTGTGACGAATCTTGGCAACGAAAGTTCAGTCGATGTGTACTTCGAGTATCGTGAAATCGGAAGCAGCGGATGGAACACGACAAGCACACAACCACTCACCTCGACCCGAAGTTTTAGCGAGACTCCGACCAGCCTGTCGACCGGTACAGATTACGAATTTAGAGCAGTCGCCCTGGCTAGCGATGGTGATACTGCTACCGGAAGCTCGGATACGTTTAGCACGTCATCCGCAGAAAACGACCCGGTCATTGAATGATTCGATGTTTCCGAAGCCGGCTCGCCGAACCCCCACGCGGAAATTATTGTTGTGTGGAAAGTGTTAGATACCGATGGAGATTTAGCTTCCGTTGAAATCGATGTCTCCGATTCTAATGGGACGGTTCAAGGCGTAATTTGGACGCTCTCCGGAACAACTGCCTCTGATATTGATGAGTTCAAAATCAAGCACCGGGGTGGCGAAGTCTACGATGTAACGCTTCGCGTGGCGGACAGTGCAGGCAACGCTGTCAGTGATACGAAATCAGTGTCATCTTGATGTGATCGATCTCCCTCTACTCGTGACCGCTTCTAGGGATTCACGGAGCGTCTTCCAGGGTGTATCGTAGTACTGGTAGATGGCACCCGAAACCGAGTTGCTGCTCCGTACCGAATTCCGACAGCCGAACACTTAATTCAGTATCCTCCGTGCACTTGCCCACGAGCGGTGAACTCCGAACGAAATCGCTGGCATGGCTGGTGTGGAGGCTGGGTCGCTGGTCACCTACCTCCAGAAGCTTCGTCGACTCCGCCTCGTCGAACGCCACATTCCAGTCACCGAATCACCAACGAGCTCGAAGCGCGGTCGGTATCGGATTGCTGCGCCGTTGTTCCGGTTCTGGTTCCGGTTCGTCTATGGCAATCAAGACCAGCTTCGCATGCTCGGCGACGATGCATACGACGAAATCGTCGCACCCGGTCTTGCGGATTACGTCAGCCCGCTGTTCAAGCGACTCTGCCAGCGAGCGCTCCGCTCTGGAACGACGCCCCAGTCCGGATCGTCACAGCAGTCTGTTGTGTCACTCATAGCTGATCACACCACGTACGTGTGTCCGCTCTCACATTCCACGCCTCGTCCGACGTCGATCGACGGGCCACGCGTCGCTGTGGTTTCGTTTATCGTCGCCTGCTCACCGTCGACGATATCTGCGCCGCAGACGCGGCAGGTTGTCAGCTCGTCCTCCGATTCCTCGCTACCGTCGTGAGTGTCTGTTCGAGACATCTCACTTCCCCTCACTGGCGTGGACCTGCTGCTGGCCTCGAGACGAGCGCCGCCGGCGCTCGTCTTTTCTCCACCTCTCTGTCCCGGGGGTGCGCCTCGGCGCACCGGCTCTATGCTCACCAGCCTCACGCCTGTCTCATGTTCTTGATATATCATCGCGCTTCGACACTCTTGGGGGGTCCTCCCCCTGGCTACTATCCGAAGGGCCATCCGGCCCGTAGAGTTCTCCCCCTTCCAACCATCTAGCCTGTCTATCCCCCCCTTCATTACTGGAGGCTAGGCAGGATAGACACCCCCCAAAATAACCCTTTCACAGATTCTAAGAGTTTTAGAGAACCGTATCCTGCATTAGATTGTGTCGGGCAAGAATTACTTATTCTCCTTCGTGTAAGATAACGATCCCAATGGGTTATTACACACTGTGACGAATTTTGTCGTATTAGGCCCTGAAATAATGCTTACACACAATATCCGTCTAAATATTACCACTGGTGATTCCACCCTGATAAGAGAAAAAGAAACGCTCACAGAAAATTAGAGAGGCTCCGACACAATCTCTATGATATTTGTAATAATACAGTTAAACAGCAACATTACCCGGGTTTTCTGGAATATTTGACCCCCTCAAATGGCATGAAAAAACCCTCTCAACACAGTATACAAATTCTAAGATAGTTTGCGGTAGTATTCGGGAAATACGCGGTACTGATCGAGGGGGAGTTTCGAGGGGGATACAATCGTATACATTTCTAAACGATTTACGCAAAAGAAAGTCTCTATACTAATATCAGAGGCTCCGACACAATCTCTGACTGTTTTATCGATCTCGCGAGATTGGGCAAAACGAGACGAAGAGAATTGGAGAGTTAACCGCTATCTGATTTGTCTGCTTTCGTAAACTATGTCGATTTACAGGGTGGAGTTGTCTGTGTCTGGGAGCGACTCAAAGTGTTGCTCTGGGAAGGGCAATGACCCGTAAATTGTGTGGTCACATTTGGTCTGTCCGATGCAGTAGGTGTCGATATTTTTGTTGCCACAGTTCGGACTCCCGAATTCGCTAACATCGTTTTGCCTGAACTCGTAGCGAACCTGGTACTCTGTCGTCTCCTCGTCGTACCAGGGGTATCGACCATCGAAGAACTCCTTGACATCTTTCAGCACTTTCTCCTTATTGAACTCTCCCGATTCAGCATCGTACCAGGGAGGCATCCACATGATCATACGGACAAGGGTGAACAGCTCCCATCGAAGTGAATCGCCATCGGTACAGCCGCTACTACGACCTTGCAGTTTCTCGTCCAAGTTTTTGATACAGGGAAGTTGCAGGAGGTTTTCGATTTCGTTGATTTCGAGGTCTCCAGATCCAGTGGAGAAGGAATATATATTTGGAAGCCGTTCATCTGTTTCTTCAATCTCGATTTTCTCTTTTAACTCCCGAAGCTCACGCGCAATAGAGTGTTTATTTTTAGTATTTAACTGCTCTAATTCAGTCGCAATCCAGTTTTCAGTGGGCTCATACGATTCGATCGCTTCCAGTATCTGGACGCTGGATCGGTCTTCATCTTCATCAGCTTCGGATCGGACGGCAGCACGAATGGCCTTCACAGTTTGCTCTTCTGGGTCGTAATTGTCGTAGAGATGTTCTTTGTGACCGTTATTCTGCCAGAATTCGATCCGGTTGTGGATCCGACTGTTTTGTTGAGGATCCAGTCAATGTTCTTCTTATTAAGTCGCTCCTCGGCGATCTCAAGATGATAGTCGAAGAGTGCCTGACCGTACTTCTCTCTGAAATCATTCCAGAGCTTTGCCGTTGGGACGTAGACGCAATTGTTTTCGAAAATGACGTCGAGTTCTTCTGTGTTCTCAGCCCCAGTTTCGTTATCGTAGTAGAGGACCTCTGGAGTGGGTCCAGACATCGGAATTTCCATACACGCTCGTTTTTCACCAGTCTCTGGGTCAGTGATCTTTTCGAATCCGGTGACTGTTTGAGCTGGTCGCACCCCGTATTCGTCTTTCGGTGGCTCCTACATCTCGTGGGCGACGTCAAGAAAAATGTCGTGTTTGACCTCGATGTCGACGTCGACGGTCTCTCTCGCTACTTTCAAAACCATATCCGCGAAGTCTTCTCGAAGGTATTCGAGGGGTTTGATATTGTCCGTGTAGCCGGCCTCAACGAGGTTTTCGAAGGTGGGGTGATACTTGACAGCGATCCCAGCGAACGTGTGAAGTAGCGCGATTTCGCTCGGGAGTGTCAGCCGGAACATTCTATTGTGGTGAGCGAACGCGCTGGGTTTGGAATCTCTCGACGGCCCTGGACATCGTCGTTCACCGTGAGGACGCGGAGGAGGTTGTCATTATCGAAGGTCGCGCAGAGCGAATCGACGACAAAACGGCAGATGAGACGTTACTCGAACGGATCGATTCGGCCTACGAGCAGAAATACAACGTTCGACATGGAACGCCGTTTTATGCCGTCCGGCCGGATGTCGTGTTCGCGTGGAGTGACTTCCCAGCTGATGCGACACGTTGGGAATTCGGGAATAATTGACGACGATTCGTCTCGTCGTCAGCGCGTAGCTCGAATAGAATTCGTAATGACGGAAAGTGGAACACCGCGCCCGACGCATCTCAAACTATTCGTCCCGGACTGTTGTACCTACTAACTGAACGTCGTCGAACTCAGGGTGCAGAATCCTCGTTCTCGTCGGGTTCGAGCCGGATACGATTCACACTAGTGAGTTCGTCGTACGCCCGATCACTGGAGATGATGCTACCACCGGAGAGCGCCGCGTGGAACGCATCGAACGTATTCAGCCCTTCGTCGATATTCTCCGAGGCCTGATACACCACATTTGGATCGCCATCGTACGTCGCCAGTTCGAGAATCGCCGTCACGGCACGTTCGCGGTCGAAGGCGAACCGCTCTTCGACGAGGAACAGCTCGATGAACGTAGCCAGCGACACCTCAAGCTCGTTCTCATATTTGTCGAGGAGGGACTCGGCTCGCTCGGCCAGCCAGTCGTCGTCCTTCAGTAGCGCCAGCCAGAAGTCGAGATCAGCGTACATGTTCACCAGCCTGCTCGCGTGCCTCCTCTCGAGCCGCTTCTTCGAGATCATCGATCGACGCTTCGCGAAGCTCATCGGAAGCCGCCGCGCGTAGTTCCTCTAGTGGATCGTCGGGGATCGGCACCAATTTAATACCGCTATCCAGCTCGACGAGGCGGAACTTCTCGCCGTAGCGGTCGCGTACCTCCTTCGGAATAGTCACACGCCCACGCTCGTCAGTTCGTACTTCTCCACTCATGTCCGTAACGAGGTAGTGGGAATATTTAATTGTTATTCCCACTTTTATCTCTAAGATAGGTGGTAATTTGTAGATTAGTGGCTCAACGCGTTTCGCAACTATTCCTCCCGGTCTGTTGTGCCTATTAACTAATTCGCAATACTGACCCTCGTTTGGCGGGTATCTACGGATCAGGTAGATTTCCTCGAGGCATCTTCTCCGTCGCTTCGAGGGTCCCTTGTTTCTTTTTTCAGCCAACTTAGTAAAGATCAACAACTGGTAGAGGCGCTCTGCTCGTGTTCTGATCGTTCCCTCGCTCTAGCCGAGGCCGTACTCTTCGGAAACCTGTTCCATCACAGCCTTGTTTTTGAATTCGTCACTTGGAACGCGATTACAGTATGCTTGCACGAGAGGTATCTCAAGCAAATTATCTTGCAGTAACTCGCGCTGCTTACGTTGACTCGTCGTCGTCAGCGTGCGACCCGTTTCCGTCGTGGTGAACCCGCCCCCACGCTCAGTTTGCGCGACCTCAAGTGCGTACGCCGTGGTGAGTATTTTCTGCGTATATCGTTCCGAGTAATCGAGCCGGTCGGCCAACTCTGCGCGAGTATTGACTTCGTCCATAGCACACAGCGCCTCGATGACTTTCTGCGGAGGGACACGGGGATTGTTCGCTTTACTATTACTTTCCAGAGGATGCTGGGATTGTGAGGTTGCTTCCTCAACTCCGCCAAGATCAAGACGGTGAATCCACCGAGCATAGACTGCCCCATATTGCCTGAATGTCTCTTCTTTTGCGGCCCCAGATTCAGTTTTAAAGCTAACAACCCGGCCAACTTCCTCAATGTCGCCCCTCCGTTCTCAAGCCGATCAAGTACCTCTGCCACACCGGGAAGGTCGACACAACGTTCTTCGAGAACACCCTCGTCTCCAAGCTGAACGATTCGTCGAGCCTCATCTGTGGCTTCATACTCGTCGCCCTCTTTCTCGATTAATCCGAGATACAGAGGATCGTGAATCTTCGTTACGGCAGTCTTGGGAGTGACTCCAAGTTCCTCGGCGATTTGTTCCTTGGACTTATTTCCACTGATGACCGCTTTGAGTACGTCAAGCGTGTTCTCGGGCGGTTTGTACAATCTCGGTTTTGGCGAGGAACTCATTCCGTATCACCTTCCTTTTTGACTGCGTGCTCAAGTCTCTCCAGTGCATCAGGGAGATTCTCCACGACCAGCCGGTGGCTGCTTCTACTCTCTCTCGTGGCGAGACCGGCTCCCCGGAGATTTTGTAGATAGTCACGAATCGTGCGCTCCTTCCGGTCGATCCGCCTATCGCAGCTCTTCGTCCAAGACCGGCGTCAGCTGCTCATGGAACTCTGCCAGCCTATCGACGGCCCATTCTTTGAGTTCCTCGTCCTCTAGAGCGTCGTCCAATCGGCCGACCTCGCGTTTGACGTAGAGCCGTGTGTACCCACTGGTGCCGTACTCTTCAGAGTGGATCTCCTCGGGGACGTCCAGCGGGCGGTCTTCGATCGCATCGTTCACACGATCCGGGTCGCCGGAGGCGATCGCCTGCGCGAACTCGGTTTTGCTTGAACGTATCGAACTCCTTGATCGAACAACG
>Ga0207753_1000392_pt1 | contig 17338 bp, 22 predicted proteins | sample PonA233FremontCA_2_FD_187273 | JGI IMG/M metagenome (GOLD analysis project Ga0207753, IMG submission 187273) | Salt pond sediment microbial community from Fremont, CA, USA - Pond A23 Sediment 3 (SPAdes) | ecosystem: Environmental > Aquatic > Non-marine Saline and Alkaline > Saline | place: USA... | reverse complement strand
GGTGGAGTGGGGCGCGACCGGACCGACGCCTGCGGACGACGAGACGGCCGATGCCGCCGACCCGGTCCGGAACGGGATCCCGAACATCGACCCATCGCCCGACGCCGACCCCGAACCCGAGGCGTCACCGTCGGCCTCCGAGACCGGGCGGTCCGACGGCGACGACAACCCGGACGCGGCGGGCGGCGAGGACCGCGACGCGGGCGGCGACGGCGGGGTGCCGACCGACGAACCCGACGAGTTCAGGACGGTGATGCGGCTCCTCGGCAACCGGGAGTTCCCGGTCGACCGCGGCGCCATCGTGGAACTCGCCGCGAGCGCGTACGAACTCGACGACGCACACGTCCACCGGTGTCTCGATTACGCCGTCGACCGTGGGGTGCTCGACGACGACGGCGGGACGCTCCGGCGGGGGTGAGCGGTCGGGGTCCCGATCGGCGCGCCGACACCGCCGGCGCATCCGACACCGATCCCTCCGGCGACGGCTACAACTCGCCTTTCGTGCTCGGCGTGTCGCTCCGGCGCGGGTCGAGCCGCGTGGCGTCGTCCAGCGCCCGGGCGAGCGTCTTGAACAGCGCCTCGACCTCGTGGTGGGCGTTGGCGCCGTCGACCTCGGCGTGAAGCGTCAACCCGGCGTGCATCGCCAGCGAGTACGCGAAGTGCCGGGCCATATCGCTGGTGAATTCCCCCACCGACGCCTGGGAGAAGTCGCCGTCGAATCCGAAGTGCGGCCGGCCGCTCACGTCGACCACGACGCCCGCGACCGCCTCGTCCAGCGGCACCCGGCGGTCGGCGTAGCGGACGATCCCGCGCTTCTCCCCCAGCGCCTCGTCGAACGCCTCCCCGAGGACGATCGCGACGTCCTCGACGGTGTGGTGGTCGTCGATCTCCAGGTCGCCGTCGCACCGCACCGTCAGGTCGAACAGGCCGTGCTTCGCGAACGACTCGAGCATGTGGTCGAAGAAGCCGATCCCGGTGTCGACCGCGGCGTCGCCGTCGCCGTCGATCGCGAGCGTGAGGTCGATCGTCGTCTCGGCGGTCTCCCGGGAGACGGCGGCCGCACGGTCGGTGCCCCGCCCGTCGGTCCCGGCGGCGTCGCCGGAGCTACCGTCTGCGTCAGTCATACCAGCGATATCGATGCGCGCGCCTATGATGGTTGTGCCTCCCGGACGGGGGCCGTTCAGACGAGAAGCTGGATGTCGGCGTCGGCCATGTCTTGGAGGGCGGTGGCGGCGCCGACGCCGGTGGTGACGCCGTCGTAAAAGTCGTCTTCGTCGTAGTCCATCAGATCGATGGTCATCTGACAGGCCTGAAACTCCACGCCCATGTCCAGACTCGTCTCGAGGAGTTCCTCGACTGTGGCCGTGTCGTTGTCGGCGATCCGCTTCTCCATCATCCGCGTCGTCACGCGATCCATCCCGGGAAGCGCGGCGACGGCGTTCGGCACCGGCATGTTGGGATTGCCGACGGAGCTGAGCTTGAGGTTCTTCGAGCGCTCCTCGTGGAGGATGTCCAGCCCCCAGAACGTGTGGAAGACGGTCACCTCGTAGCCGAACGCGGCCGCGGTGCTCGCCAGGATGAGCGGTGGATACGCCATGTCGAGCGTCCCCTTCGTGGCGATGATGCTCATCCGCTTGTGGCCGTCCTCGCTGGTGGCGTCGGCGAGCGCGTCCTCGAGCTCGTCGACGCGTGCAGCCAGCTCCGCACGCGAGGGCGCGTCGTCGACCGGCGCGTCAGGTGTATCCGTGCTCATCGTCACTCCGTCTTGCGAACGTAGTGTCTGTACACGTCGTCACCTTCCTCCTGGTCCACGAGCTCGACGCCCCCGGTGCCGGCCGCCCACCCGTCGATGTCGCTCATACTCCCGGGGTCGGTCGCCACCACTTCGAGGATCGCACCTTCGGCGAGGTCGTCGACGGCGGCCTTCGTCTTCACCACTGGCATGGGGCACGATGCACCTGTCACGTCGAGCGTCTCCGTAATGTCGAATTCAGTATTCATTGGTCGTCTGCTCCGGTAGTCCGTATTGGAGCTATCGCACAATACCCGCCCACCGACTAAAACATTGTCGTTTCTTGTGAATACTACTAACTACTGTCGTCGGATAAGATGGGTGTGGATATCGGTCGGGCCGGTTTGTCGGCGTTTTGGCCGGCTTTTCGGGGCTGTGCGTCGCCACCAGTATTGTATATCCGAGGAACTACTATGCAAATACTTTTGTGCGTCCGCCCGGTAGAAACGAGTGCAACACATGAACGCTGACGACTTTCCGACCCCGGACGTCGACGTCGAATCCGTCGACCCGGCATCGCTCAAGCACCGCATCGACGCCGGCGAGACGGTAACTCTCCTCGACACTCGGATGGAATCCGAATACGAGAAGTGGCGGATCGACGGCGAGACCGTCACGTCGATCAACCTTCCGTACTTCGAGTTCCTCGACGACGACGTCGACGACGACGTGCTCGCACAGGTGCCCGACGACCGTACCGTCACCGTCGTCTGCGCGAAAGGCGGCGCCAGCGAGTACGTCGCGGGCACGCTCGCGGAGCACGGCTACGACGTCAACCACCTCGAGGACGGAATGAACGGGTGGGCGGGAATCTACGAGGCCGTCGAAGTCGACGGCTACGACGGGGCAGGAACGCTCCTGCAGTACCAGCGCCCGTCCTCGGGGTGTCTCGGTTACCTCCTGTACGACGACGGCGAGGCTGCGGTCATCGACCCGCTGCGAGCCTTCACCGACCGCTACCTCGACGACGCCGATGACCTCGGCGTCGACCTACGGTACGCGTTCGACACACACGTCCACGCCGACCACATCTCCGGGGTACGCGACCTCGATCAGGCCGGCGCCGAGGGCGTCATCCCCGAACCCGCGGTCGACCGCGGCATCACGTACGCCGCAGAACCGGGTTCCACGAGCCCTGATTCGGAGGCTCGACACGACGCCGACGGCCTGAGGACCGTCGCGGACGGTGACACCTTCCAGGTCGGCGACGCCACCATTGAGGCAGTCTACACCCCCGGACACACCACCGGGATGACGTCGTACCTCGTCGACGAGAGCCTGCTCGCGACCGGTGACGGCCTCTTCGTCGAGAGCGTCGCCCGCCCCGACCTCGAAGAGGGCGACGAGGGGGCGCCGGACGCCGCCCGGACGCTCTACGAGTCGTTGCAAGAGCGCGTGCTGACGCTGCCCGACGACACGCTCGTCGGTGGCGCACACTTCAGCGACGCCGCCGACCCCGCGGCCGACGGCACGTATACGGCGCCGATCGGCCAACTCGTCGCGGAGATGGACGCGCTCACGATGGACGAACGGGACTTCGTCGACGTGGTCCTCTCGGATATGCCGCCGCGGCCGGCTAACTACGAGGACATCATCGCGACGAACCTCGGGCAGCACGCCGTCGACGACGAGGAGGCGTTCACGCTGGAACTCGGGCCGAACAACTGTGCCGCCAGCCAGGACTCGCTCGCGGGTGACTAACCACGCCGATGGCAACTGACCCAGTGCTGCTCCAAGCGGTCGCCGACCTGTTCCCCAACGGAATCAGTCGCTACGCCGTCGGCGGGCTGTTGGTCGGGCTCGGGACCGTGCTGATCTACGTCGGAACGGGCATCCCGGCCGGGGCGAGCACGTTCCTGGAGTCGACGCTGTCGTACGTTTCCGACCAGTCACGGTTCCAGCGGTACGTCGGTTCGCGAGACTGGCGGCTGGTGTTCACCGCCGGCATCGTCCTCGGCGGCCTGGCGTTCGCCGCGACGGTGCAGTCCGGCGCGATTACGAGTTCGCTGTATCAGCCCGGGACGACCGGCCGACTGTACGAGGTCGGCGGGGTGACGCTGTGGATGACCGAGGTCCAACCTTGGCGGCTGTTCCTGGGCGGGATCCTGGTCGGCGTCGGCACCCGCATCGGGAAGGGGTGTACCTCGGGCCACGGCGTCTGCGGGGTCGGGTCGGCGTCGAAGACCTCGGTGATCGGAGTCGTGACGTTCCTGGCGGTGGCGATCGGAACGGCGCAGGTCGTCGCCGCGTTGGGGGTGAGCCCGTGACGGCAGACCACGGATCGGGCCACCCACCCCGAACCGGAGGGAGCGACGCGTGAGCTCCGACCGCCACCCGCTGTTCAAACCGCTGATCTTCGTCGGCGGGCTGGTCTTCGGGTTCGGGCTCGGGTTCAGCCACATGGCGCGGCCGGAGGTCGTGATAAACTTCCTGACGTTCACGGATCTGGGGCTGCCGTTCGTGATGTTCGGCGCGGCGATCGTCTCAGGAGTCGCGTTCGCGACGGTGCCCCGCATCCGGGATGCCGCGCCGCTCACGGGCGACTCCTACGAGCGGCGGCTGAAGCCGTTCGATCGAAACGTCCTCGTCGGCGGCGCCGTCTTCGGCGTCGGCTGGGGGCTGTCCGGCATCTGTCCGGGCGCGGCGTACGCGAGCCTCGGCGTCGGCAACGTCACCATCCTCTGGGCGCTCGCCGGGATGTTCCTCGGCGCGTACGCGCAGGGGTACTGGCGGAGCCGAGCGACGGCGCGTGATACCGCCGCGACGGGCGCGGACTAACCTCCCGTATGGATCCCGCTCTCGTCGTCCTCTTCGTCGGTGCAGCGCTCGCCAGCCTGTTCATGGCGTGGGTCATCGGCGCCGGGTCGAGCGGCGCGACACCGTTTGCCCCGGCCGTCGGCGCCAACGCGCTCCCGACGATGCGCGCCGCGTTTCTGGTGGGCCTCTTCGGGTTCGTCGGCGCCGTCACGCAGGGTGGAAACGTGTCCGAAACCGTCGGGAGTGGGCTCGTCGGCGGTCCGAGCCTCCCCGTTGCCGGCGTGATCCTGGTGCTGGCGCTCGGTGCCGGACTGATGGCGATCGGCATCCGGACGGGGTACCCGATCGCGACCGCGTTCACCGTGACCGGTGCAGTCATCGGCGTGGGGCTCGCACTCGGCGGGACGCCGGTGTGGCCGAAGTATCGACAGATCGCTGCGGTCTGGGTGCTGACACCGGTCGTCGGCGGGGGACTCGCGTTCGGGATCGCGAGCGTGCTTCCGCGCCCCGGCGCCCCCGAGCGGTGTTGTGTGCCTCTGCTCGCCGGTATCGTCGGCGCCGTCCTCGTGAACGTCGAGTTCGGCTTCCTCAGTCCGGGTGGCGCTCCCGGCGCCGTCAGGGCCGTCGTGCAGCGCGCGCTCGGCGTCGACGGTCTCGTCTCGGCGGCCGCGATCACCGGGGGTGCAGCGGTCGCTGTCGCGGTCGTCGTGTGGTGGGACGTCGGCCGCGACGAACACGCGGGTCTACGGCACGTGTTACTCGCGCTCGGCTCGCTGGTCGCGTTTTCCGCCGGCGGGAGCCAGGTCGGACTCGCCGTCGGGCCGCTGCTGCCGCTCCTCGACGAGATCGGGGTGGTTTCGACGTTCGCGGTGCTCGTTGGCGGCGGTCTGGGGATGCTCGTCGGGTCGTGGACGGGCGCGCCGCGGATGATCAAGTCGCTCGCCCGGGACTACTCGTCGCTCGGACCGCGACGCTCGATCTCGGCGCTCGTTCCGTCGTTCCTGATCGCACAGCTGGCGGTCCTGCTTGGCGTCCCGATCTCGTTCAACGAGATCGTCGTCAGCGCGATCATCGGGAGCGGTGCCGCCGTCGGGGGACGGAATGCGGTGGACGGACGGAAAATCCTCGTGACGGTGGGCGCGTGGGCGGGGTCGTTCGGGCTCTCGTTCGTGCTCGCGTACGCCGCCGCGTTCCTGTTGCTGTGACCGGTGACGTATCACCCACCACGCGAAATGGACGTCCCGGCCTCCGGGCGTCGACTCGTTCGCCGTTCCACCCGGAATCGCTCGCCGCGCGCGGCTCGTTGCTCGCGCGGGACGTTTGGCGTCGAGCGCCGACGACGCAGTCGCGCTCGATTCGCGCGGCCGGTCGGCAGTCGGACCACACGCCGGCCGCGTACGGAGGTGAACGGAGGCCCACGAGCGTGCTACGTTACCGATAGGTTATGGGTACTCCACCTGAGGTTACCTGAATATAGTATTGTACAACAACCCCAAAACCGTTAAATCCCCTAACCGGGTAGTGTCTACCGAGCAGAAATGTGTAAACACCGAACTACTGCGTACGGGAGTCGAAGGGGGCATCGATGGCGGGACTGACGGTCCCCACGTGGGACCCGGAGACGGCCGTGCTTATCGGCACGATCCTGCTGGAGGCGATCGCGCTGTACGTGGGCTACGGCGGTCTCGAACGGGTGTTCGGGTCCCGTCTGATGCAGTTCCTGGTCGGAGGTGACGCGGATGCTCGGTAGCCTTCTCGACGGGCTCGGAATCCTGGGGACGAGTCCGGAGATGCTGGCTCTGTTCGTCGGGTTCGGCCTCGTCGTCGGGGTTCTGTTCGGATTCTTCGGTATGGGCGGGTCGTTTCTCGTCACCCCCGCCCTGCTGATGCTGGACTATCCGGCGCCCGTTGCGGTCGGGAGCGGGATGGCATTCGTCTTCGGGACAGCCGTCATCGCGACGTTGAAACACCACGACCTCGGGCAGGTCGACTACAAACTCGGCGTGATCATGATCACCGGAACCACGGTCGGCATCGAGGCCGGCCGCGCCAGCGTCTATCACCTCGAGTCTCTGGGACTTGCCGGCGGGGTCATCAGCGTCGCGTACGTCGTCTTGCTCGGCGGCGTCGGGGCGGTCGTGACTCGTGACGCGCTGAAAAACGACGGGAGCGGTGGCATCGACCACGAGGCGGCGGATCAGGACCTCAGCAGGTACGAAACGCCTGAAATCGCGAAGACGATCCAACAGACGGTTCGGATTCCGCCGATGGTGACGCTCCGGGGCGACGTCCGCGTTTCCGTGTGGGTCATCACGGCCGTTGCGTTCGCGACCGGCCTCCTGTCCGGATTCCTCGGCGTGGGTGGCGGGTTCATCCGGATGCCCGCCATGATCTACGCGATCGGCGTCCCGGTGCCCGTCGCCGTCGGCACCGACCTCTTCGAGATCGTCTTCTCCGGCGGGCTCGGGAGCTACCTCTACGGACAGGGCGGCGGCGTGGATCTCGGCATCGTCGTCCCGCTGCTGTTCGGGAGCGCACTCGGTGCGCGCGTCGGGTCCGCCGCGACCGCCGTCGTCGACGCCGACAGCATCAAGATCTACTTCGGCGGGATGCTGTTGATCGGCGCCATCGCGGTGGCTATCGGCGAGGTTGGTGCCTACGTCGGCAGTCCGACCCTCGAACTGCTCGGACTCGTGCTCGTCATCGGCGCGGCGGTCGTCGTCGCCGTCGCGATTCTCTACACGACGATCGCTTCGCTTCGCGAGACGGGTCGCCAGGAGATGACGGCCGCGGACTGACCCGCTCCGCCATCAACCCGCTTTTCGGCGGGACGTGTCGGTCTCCCCGGTGGAAGCGTCCGGAGCGCCGGGCGGGTGCCTGCGCGCCACTCCCGTACCGGTTCAGTTTGGAATTGTGAAAACCACACACAAATATTTTACCGGCGCAGCGTCTATTCGCCAGTGATAGCAATGCCGGATTCGATGTCCGAACAGCTCCGTCGGGACATGGCGTGCGAGGGGCTACTGGAGTGTTTTCACGGACTCAAGGAACTCGACAAGGAGTGCTTCCGGGTGCTGGTCGGGGCCGAAGACCCGCTGACCGTCGACGAGATCGCCGACGCGGTCGACCGCGAGCGCTCGACCGCCTACCGCGCGGTCCAGCGGCTGCTCCAGGCCGGGGTCATCGGGAAAGACCAGGTCAACTACGACCAGGGCGGCTACTACCACGTCTACTCGCCGACCGACTCCTCCGAGATCGCCGACGACATGCAGCGGCTGCTCAACGACTGGTACGCGAAGATGGGTCAGCGCATCCGGGAGTTCGAGGCCACGTACGAACGCTCCGAGACCGGGGTCCCTTCGACCGACCGCTGAGTTTCTGCGCCGCCGCCGACGTGCTCGCGGGTGACGATGGAGTCCGTCAGCGGCCGCCTCGGCCGTCGTCGACCACCGATCAGGCGGGAGAGGCCCGTCCCGAGGCCTCGTCCCCGGGAGTCCGAACGCCGTCGGGGCCACGCGCCGGTGGTCACGGAGGGCGTCAACGGTTCCGTTTCGAGTTCCCGGGCGGCTTGTCGTTGGCCGCTCTGAACTCCAGAAAGTCGTCGTACTGATCGACCACGACGGTGGTATCCGCCCGTGGCTTCGCAGTGCAGAGAAGCACGTATCCAGCCTCGCGATCCTCGTCGTAGTACCGGCGCGCGTTCGGGTGGGCAACGTCGCCGTCGACGAGGCGGGCGGCACAGGTCGTACACCAGCCCTGCTGGCAGTCGGCCGGGAGCCACACCCCCGCCGAACGCGCGGCCGCGAGGACCGTCTCGTCCGGGCGGACTTCGATTTCGGTCGTGTTGCCCGCCCCGTCCACCGACGACTCCTCGGGGACGACGATGGTGACGGTCCACGTGTCGGTCGACGATCGTGTCATAACAGGGAGTCGGGGGAAGGGATTAGCAGCGCCGACGACCGGAATCAGGCCGAGTCGTTGAACGGATTGTTCTTGGTGTAGGGCGCGTCGCCGGGTTCGCCGCGAGCGAAGTGACCGGCGGGGTTGATCTCGCCGTCGCGTTCCTTGCTCAGTAGCTCGATGAACCAGGCTTCGTGGTCCATCTCCTCGTTGAGGATCCGCTGGGCCATGTCGTACGTCCGCGGGTCGGCCTCCCGAGTCATGTCGCAGATCTCGCTCCAGGTCCGAATCGCACACCGCTCAGCCTCCAGCAACACCTCCAGGATGTCTTCGACCTCGAGGTCGCTGGTATCGAAGCCGCCGGCGTCGTCCATCGGCGTCGGTACCTCGGCGTCCGGGCAGGAGGCACGATCCGCGAAATCGCGGATGTCGTTCGGCAGCGATCCCTCCAGCTCGTAGACCCGTGGCACGACGAGCTCGAAGTGTGCGCGATCTTCGAGACGCGCGTCTTCGGTAATCTCCTTGTAGTCTTCCTCACCCGCGAGGTGCATCCGGAGGTTCGTGTAGTAGTAGTACGTCGTGAACTCCGCGCCGATGGCGTCGACCAGCTTCTCCCGAAGCTCTTCGGGATCGACGCCGCGCTCACGAATGACCTCCGCGCCGACACGCGTGCTCGTGTCTCCCGGTTCGACAGCGCCACTTGCGTGTGTCTTCTCTTCGGACATCGCAGTTCGTTCTATTCCGGGAAACGAAATGAGACTTGGTTTGTCACAAGACAATTTTTCCGATACGAAAAGATTCTGCAACAGTTCTGTGAACCGCCGTGCCTCCGCACGGCGCACACGGACGGGTCTCACTCGACTGTCGGGCGTCGGGGACGAGCCGTATCGGGTCGAACGTCCGACGAGCGGCCGAGTCGTGCCCGAACCGTCGGCTCGGGACTCATAGCGTTTACTCTCACTATTTACCGGTGATCGTCGACATCGGTACGGGCGCTCACCGGTAAGAGACGAGAGTACACACTATCACAGCAGCCCAAGAGGCAGCCAACGGCTTCAGGTGTGCGAGGAGTCCGACACGTCGGCTTCGATCGGGACGCCGATCATGTTCCCCCACTCCGTCCACGACCCGTCGTAGTTCCGAACGTGGTCGTATCCGAGTAGCTCCGTGAGGACGAACCACGTCACGGACGACCGCTCGCCGATCCGGCAGTAGACGATGATCTCGTCGTCGGGGGTGATCCCGCGCGACTCGTAGACCGCGCGGAGCTCGTCCGGCGGCTTGAACCGCCCGTCCGGGCGGACGTTCTCGGCCCAGAAGACGTTCACCGCCTCGGGGATGTGCCCGCCGCGAACGGCGCCCTCGTCGGTGCCCGGTGGCGTCGCGATCTCGCCGCGAAACTCCTCAGGCAGGCGGACGTCGACGAACACCGTCTCGGTGTCGAGTGCCGCACACACGTCGTCGCGGTAGGCTCGGACGTCCGATCCGGCCGGGCGATCGAGCGTCGTCCCGTACGTGACAGTCGGAGGATCGACCGGGTCCGTCGAGACCGGGCGGTCGCGTTCGAGCCAGGACTCGCGGCCGCCGTCCATGATCCGAACGTCCGGGTGTCCGTAGCGGGTGAGTTGCCAGTACAGGTGGGTCGCAAACCAGTTGGCGTTGTCGCCGTAGACGACGACCGTCGTCTCCTCGGTGATCCCACAACCACCCAGAAACGACCGCAGTTCCTCGGGGCCGAGGATGTCGTGAGCGTCCGCCGACCGGAGTTCCTCCCGCCAGTCGACGCAGACGGCGCCGGGAGCGTGGCCGCTCTCGTAGAACGCGGTGTTGACGTCGACCTCGAGCAACCTCGCGTCGGTTCCGTCGGTGCCGAACTGGTCGAGCCGCGCTTCGACCCAGTCGGGGCTAACGAGCACGTCCGTGGGGTACGGTGAGTCGATCGGTTCCTCAGCTTCCGGTCGTGTCCCGGCGTCCGAGGGGTCATCGGGGGTCATCGTTGTCGGGTGGTAAACCGTTTTGCTAGTTCCGCCGTCGCGCGCCGAAGGCGATACGACACGGTCGAGCGGGGAACGTCGAGTTCGTCGGCAAGCTCGTCGAGTGTCACCTGCCGGGGCGTCTCGAAGTAGCCACGTTCGACAGCCACCGTCAGGGTCTTGCGTTGTTCGGCACGGATGTCGGTCCGCTGAAGCAGGCCGCTCTCCCAGTTGTCGACTTCCGTCAGGTGTTCGAACGAGAACGACAGCCCGTCACCGAGCTTCGCAGACAGCGTGTCGTACAGGTATCCCACCTTCGAGTCGTCCTGCAGAAGCACCCGCCACTGGACCGTATCGCCCGTACGCGTCTGCTCGAAGAGCACACCGCCGTCGACGTACTTCGCCACGAGCAACGGGACGGCGTCGCAGAAGTCCACGTCGGACACGTAGGTGTACGCGACGCGGCGTCGGTGCTCGTCGGTCAGGAGGCTGGTGGTTCGGGTGGAACGGCACTCCCGGCCGCTGATCGACTCTCTGTCGACGGACTCGTCGAAGAGCAGCTCGTCGACGGCTGTGAGGGCCTCCGGATCACCCGTCACCGACTCGAGGGTCCACAGTTCGCCGGGGTCGAGACACGAGTAGATCGCCTCCGACCGGAGGGACTCGCGATCGATGAACAGGTCGACGTACTCGTCGGAACCGGGCTCGTACGTTATCTCGAAGCTGAAGTCGTACATTTGGGCCTGAAGTCGTGTGTCGGGAGTCGCCGCACGGTCGATCTTGGGCGCTCCGTGCGCCGGGGTCGCATCGCGGGTCCGTCGCGGATTGGCTCTCGACAACCCGGACGGTATGACTCTGCCGTACTTATCTCTCTCGTATGCGGCTCTCACAGTCCACCACGGGCGTGCTGACGGCACTGCGAAGCCGGCTGCTGGTGCCCGCCGCCGTCGCGTTCGGTGCCGGAGTCGGCGGCGTCGCCTTCGGGCTCTCACACGACGACGTCGTCACCGCGCTGGGGGCGTTGCTGTTCGTGCCGAGCGGGCTACTCCTGTTGGGGATCGTCGCCAAACGCCACGGCGTCGGTCCGTTCGCGTCGTCGGGGCGCCGACCGAACTGACCGCCCCCGGCCGCCCCCTGCACCCGAGCCCCGCGTCTGTCGGCGTCCTGTCCGGCCGGCGGCGTCCGGACGGCTGCGCGATGGGCGGCGGTCGCGCGTGTCCACACGCCGATCACGGGGTACCCCGCATCCGTGTCGTGACGAGTCGGTCGACGTTGTAGAGCAGCACCGCGACCGACGCGAGCACCGTCCCGAGGTAGACGATGAGTTGCGGCGGGCCGGACGCGATCCCGCCGAGTGCGGCACCGGCGAACCCGACGACGAGCAACTCCGCCCACGTGATCAGCACGCGTGAGAGGAGGCGGCTGTCGGCTCGAGCCACGGAACCCGCGGTATCGACGTCGTCGCGCACGTCAGTACGCCTCCTCGGCCGTGATGGGCCCGCTGAACGCGGTGTACAGGACGACGAAGTACGTCGCGACAAGCGGGAGCAACAGCGCGGCGCCGATCGACATCAGGTTCAGCGGGAGCGTCGACACGATCGCTTCCGTAACAGTCAGCCCCGCGGCCGGATCGACACGCGGGTACATGACGACCGCGACGAGCGTCACCAGCCCGTAGGTCAACCCCGCGGCCGACGCGAGTGCCGCGAGGTTCGCGCCGCGTCGAAGCGCGACGGCGTAGCCCGCTGCGAGTGCGATCGAGGCGACGACCAGCGCGACCACGGGCGCCGACAGCAGTGCGTCAGCCCCGGCGGGGAGACGGACCGCGAGCGTTCCCAGCGTCGCGACGACGAGGAGGAGGTACGCCACGACCGCGCCGCGTCCGATCCGGCGCACGGACGCCGGAAGCGCCGACTCGGCCTTCAACCGCAGGAACGCCGCGCCGGAGACGACGGTCAGTGCCGTGACGGTCGCACCGACGACGACGCCGACGAGCGTGACCGACCGGGGACTCCCCACGAGCCAGTTGCCCGCGAACGCGCCGAGGAGGAACGGCGCCAGGACGCTCCCGGCGGCGAACGACCGGCCCCACCAGCGCTGCCACCGCGCGTCGTGACGCTGCTCGTACATTTCAGGGGCGAGCCCGCGTAAGATGAGCGCGCCGAGGATGCCGAACATGAGCAGATAGTGGCGGCTGAACAGCCCGGCGTACACCGACGGGAAGGCGGCGAACAGCGCGCCGCCGAAGACGACGAGCCAGACCTCGTTGCCGTCCCAGAACGGGCCGATCGCCGACAGCACCGTCTCACGCGCCGTCTCGTCGTCGAGCGTCGCGAAGATGGCGCCGGACCCGAAGTCGAAGCCGTCGAGGAACAGGAACGTTCCCAGCAGGGCGAAGATCAGGGCGAACCACGCCTCCGCGAGCGGGAGGTCGAAGAGTGGCCCCGCCGCGAGAGACTCGACGTTAATCATCCCCGGCGACCCCCGGAGCAGGCGTCTCGTCGGCGTCCTGACCGTGGGGGACCGAGTCCAGGTCGGCCTCGCCCGGCGGCCCGCCACGGATGATCTGTGCGACGACGTAGGTGTACAGTGCGAGAATAGCGCCGTAGACGCCGACGAACCCGACGAGCGTCGTCAGTGCCTCGGTTCCGGTGAGACCGGGTGAGACGCCCGCGCTCGTCTTGAGGATCCCCTGTATCACCCACGGCTGTCTGCCGACTTCCGTGACCACCCACCCGAGCTCGACCGCGAGTATCCCCAGGAGACTGGACGCCATGAGCGCCGCGTGGAGCAAGCCGTCCTCGAACAGGTCGCCGGTGAACCACCGGTAGCCGCCCCAGAACGCCAGCAGTATGAACCAGAACCCCATCCCCACCATGGCCCGGAACGACCAGAACACGACCGCAACCGGCGGCGCCGCCGACTCGAAGGAGTTCAGCCCCCGGATCTCGGCCGTGGGATCCCCTCCGCTGGCGAGCCACGACGCACCACCGGGGATGCCGATCCCGAACAGCTCCTTGGCGCGTGGGTTGGTGAGCTGGCTCAGGTCAGTGGGGATCGCGAAGATGTATTCGGGAACGTACGCCTCGGTGTCCCAGACGGCCTCCATGGCGGCGAACTTCTGCGGTTGCGTCTCGTAGACGTGGCGCGCGTACAGATCCCCCTGAACCGCTTGGAGCGGCGCAGTGATCAGCAGCGCCACGATCGCGATCTTGAGCGTTGTCTCCCAGAACGCGACGTTCTCCACGGGGTACTCCCAGACGTGGTGCCGGTAGACGTAGTACGCGGCGACGCCGGCCATGAACAGTGCGACCGACTCGACGGCGGCGTTCTGCATGTGGACGAACATGTACGGGAATCGCGGATTGAGGTACGCCGCGATCGGATCAGTGAGGTGGACGATCGTCCGGCCGTTCTCGGCGACGACCTCGTAGCCACGGGGCGTCTGCATCCACGAGTTCGCGATGAGGATCCACACGGCCGAGAGCCAGGTTCCCAGCCCGACGGCGACGCTGGAGACGAGATACAGCCGGTCGGAGACGCGCTCGCGGCCGAAGACGAAGACCCCGAGGAAGGTGGCTTCGAGCATGAACGCCATCATCCCCTCGACGGCCAACGGACCGCCGAAGAGCTCGCCCGCGGCCGTGGAGAACGCCGCGAAGTTGGTCCCGAACTCGAATTCCAGGACGATCCCCGTGACGGTGCCGACGACGAACGAGATGGCGAAGATCTTGGTCCAAAACCGGCGTAACTGTTCGTACACCGGGTCGCCGCCCCGGACGTCCCTCCACGTGAAGTAGATCAAGAAGGGGGCAAGGCCCATACTCATCACCGGGAAGATGATGTGAACCATCGTCGTTAGCGCGAACTGGAGCCTGCTTGCGATCACTGGGTCGATCATTGTACGTCGGTTGGGGGAGTGGTGGTCGTCTCGCTGTGGTGGGTTGACGGGAGTGCACCCTCGGTGCGACAGGAGCAGCTACTACCTGCGCAGGATTAACGCCCCGTTTGGCGCAGGACAACCCGAATCGGCTGTGGCAGGAGTCCACGCCGCACGCTCCAGACCGGGTGTTGTCCTGCGCCAACTGGATCCTTTGGATCGTGCGACCGCTACGGTCGCGTATGGAGACGCGTCACGCCGTCTTGTCGCTCGTCACGGTGGTTTCCCTCGTGATGGGGGTCCGCGCCGTCGTCGCCGGGGTCAACGGCGACGTCGGCACGGTCGGTCGACAGCTCGCCGTTGGCGGGATCGTCCTCGGGTTCGGCGTCGCCCTGTACCGGAACTGGGAGGCGGTCGGGGCGGGATGAGCGGTGGCTGACACGTCGGTGGCGACCTGCGGGGCGGGAGCCCTGCCGGCAGCCGCCCGCGACGTCGTACCGAGCCGGGGGGTCACCGCGGCACACGGCGGCTTGGTGCGCGAGGTGGCCCGTCTCGACCCTCCAACCCGCCGCGTCCGGTGCTGCTTCGCGGGTCGTTCGACGTACTCCCCCGCCGCGGCCACCCCAGTCTGCCCGGAGCAACGGACGGCGGGCGCGAGCGCACCGACCGACGCCGCCGCACTCGGGCGCCGGCCGCCGTCCGGCGACCGAACGTGCCACGCCGTGGGCGCGTGACCGGGCGTTGTACCCGAGCATCGGTCGCCACCCACCCGGACGGGCGCTGACCGGTACTTTGTTACAGTAATCCGTACGAGTCGTCACCTATGCGCGTCGCCGTGCCCAACAAGGGCCGTCTCCACGAGCCGAGCGTCGACCTCCTCGAACGCGCCGGGCTCCCGATCGAGAGCACGGCCGACCGGAAGCTCTACGCCGACACCGTCGACCCCGACGTGAGCGTCCTGTTCGCCCGCGCGGCCGACATCCCCGAGTACGTCAGCGACGGCGCCGCCGCGGTCGGGATCACCGGCCGGGATCAGGTCGTCGAGTCCGGCGTCGACCTGACGGAGTTGGTCGACCTGGCGTTCGGGCGGTGCCGGCTCGTGTTGGCCGCACCCGAGGGCGGCGCGGTCGCCACGCCCGCGGATCTGGCGGGCGGCAGCGTCGCGACCGAGTTCCCCCGGATCACCCGCGAGTACCTCGATCGCGAGGGCGTCGACGCCGACGTGGTGGAGGTCACGGGCGCGACCGAGCTCACGCCGCACGTGGATATGGCCGACGCCATCGTGGACATCACCTCCACCGGAACCACCCTCCGCATGAACCGGCTCGCCGTCGTTGACGAGGTCCTGCAGTCGTCGGTCCGGCTCTACGCCCACCCAGACCACGCCGCGGACGCGAAGGTCCAACAGCTCGTGACCGCCTGCGAGTCGGTGCTGGCCGCGGAGGACAAGCGGTACGTCATGATGAACGCGCCAGAAGGGCGGCTCGACGAGATCCGCGAGGTCATCCCCGGACTCGACGGCCCGACGGTGATGGACGTCGCGGGCGACGACACCGTGGCGGTCCACGTCGTGATCGACGAGCGCGACGTCTTCGAGACGGTCGCCGAGCTGAAGTCGGTCGGTGCCTCCGGAATCCTGGTCACCGAGATCGAGCGGCTCGTGGAGTAGCCGTACACGCAGGGCGGTATACGAGCCGATAGCACCGAGTAACGGTTCGATTCTTGTGATACTCGTTCGAGGGACCACGTTACAGGACGTTCGGGGTCGACGAGCGCGAGGTCTTCGAGGCCGTCGACGAGGACGACGCCTCCGGAATCCTGGTCACCGGGATCGACCGGCTGGTGGCGCGACTACCCCGGCGCGCTGGTCGCGAGCGCCCAGATCCCGAAGACGATCGTGCCGAGGATGACGCTGACGACGAAGTGGATGAACGTGATGTACGCCGCGAGTCGGGTCGACTGGTCGTAGAGCGCCCGGACCGCGACCCCGTCGAGCAGGACCGCGGCCGCGAACCCCGCCGCGATCAGGAGCGACGTGTCGGCGGCGAACGTCGCCACCACCGTGCTGATCGCGGCCGGGATCGGCCCGACCACGAACGCGTTGCGGACGGGCACGTCGCCGAGGACGTTCCGGGCGGCGATGTGGGCCGTGACCGACAGAAACAGCGCGAACGAGGCGAACGTTCCGGCGACCGCGAGCGGCCCCTCGGGGGCGGATTGGAGCGACAGAAACATGGAGACGCCGCAGCCTCACCCCTCGAGCAGGCCGAGTTCGTCCAGCCGAGAGACGATCACGTCCACCGCCTCGCGGGCGTCGTCGGGCGCTTTGCCGCCGGTGATGACGAGCTTCCCGGAGCCGAACAGCAGCGCGACCACCGACGGCTCGTCGAGCCGGTAGACCAAGCCGGGGAACTGCTCGGGTTCGTACTCGATGTTCTCCAGCCCGAGCCCGATCGCGATGGCGTTGAGGTTGAGATTTTCGCCGAGATCCGCTGACGTGACGATGTTCTGCACCGTGATCTCGGGGTCGTCGGCCACCGGGATCTTCAGATCCCGGAGCTTCTCGAAGACGATGTGGAGGCTCTCGTGCACGTCGTCGGTCGACTTCGCGCCGGTACAGACGATCTTGCCCGACCGGAAGATGAGCGCCGCCGACTTGGGCTCCTGGGTCCGGTAGACTAAGCCGGGGAACTGCTCGGGGTCGTAATCGGCGCCCTCAAGATCCATCGCGACGCTCTGGAGGTCGAGTTCCTGGCCGATCCCGGTGGAGGCGACGACGTTTTCGATGTTGATCGTGTCCTTCGGATCGCTCATATATCGACTTAAATGACGTATTTAAGGTTTAAAAAGATTGGTGCGGCGAAGCCGACACTCTGATTGTGGCCGCTCCCCAGATCCGAGCGTGTACTGTCTGGAGTTCGCGGGCGAGGCGGCCGACGAGGCGATGGCGGCGCTGGAGGCCGAGCGCGCCGCCGCCTCCGCGGTCGAACGGGTCGCCCCGGGGCTCGCGACCGCCCGCGGCCTCCGGCCGGGTCG
>Ga0207753_1000391_pt1 | contig 17354 bp, 15 predicted proteins | sample PonA233FremontCA_2_FD_187273 | JGI IMG/M metagenome (GOLD analysis project Ga0207753, IMG submission 187273) | Salt pond sediment microbial community from Fremont, CA, USA - Pond A23 Sediment 3 (SPAdes) | ecosystem: Environmental > Aquatic > Non-marine Saline and Alkaline > Saline | place: USA... | reverse complement strand
CGTCGCGACAGCGCGAGCAGATGCAGCGGCTCCGTACCTGGAACGAGCGGTTCCGGACCAGGGACTCAAAGGAGCGCAACCTCAAGCAGGCGCTCGGCGAGATCGACCGCATGGCCTCCGCGCTCGGGCTTCCCGAGAACGTCCGCGAGACCGCCTCCGTGATCTATCGCCGCGCGCTCGACGAGGACCTCCTGCCCGGCCGTTCCATCGAGGGTGTCGCGACCGCGGCGCTGTACGCCGCCGCGCGGCAGGCCGGCACGCCGCGGTCGCTCGACGAGATCGAGCGGGTCTCCCGGGTGGAGAAGATGGAGCTCACCCGGACGTACCGGTACGTCGTCCGCGAGCTCAAGCTGGAGGTCGAGCCAGCCGACCCCGCGCAGTACGTTCCCCGGTTCGCGTCGGACCTCGACCTCTCCGACGAGGCCGAGCGCCGGGCGCGGGAGCTGCTCGAGAGCGCGAAACGCGCCGCGATCCACTCGGGGAAGTCGCCGGTCGGCCTCGCCGCGGCCGCGGTCTACGCCGCGGCGCTTCTCACAAACGAGAAGGTGACCCAGAACCAGGTCAGCGAGGTCGCGGACGTCTCGGAGGTCACCATCCGGAACCGGTACAAGGAGCTGCTGGAGGCGGCCGACGCCGGGATGGCGGCCTAATCCACGAGGTTTAATCCGCGGCGCGCGAACCCTCCGCGTATGGCCGGCCAGTCCAAGGGATCTCGGAAGCGACCGTGGCTCGCGGCGCTGCTCGGGACGCTCGCGACCGGGCTCGGACACTTCTACCTCCGACGATGGAAACGCGGGCTGGGGTGGTTCGTCGCCGCGGTCGCGGTGTCGGCGGTGTTCGTCCCGCCCGAGGCCGCCCGCGCACTGCTCGAGGGGTCGGGCGGCGACTTCGGCACGCTCGCGCCGCTTCTCGCGGTCGGCCTCGCCAGCGTCGCCGACGCGTACGTCCTGGCCCGGCTTCGCCAGCGGGAGGCGCACGGCCGAGCCGGGAGCGCGACGCCATCGGACCCTTCGACCGGGGAGACGGCGACGGCCGCCGCAGGCAGTGACGCCGGGACCGACCCGACACCCGAGTCGAGCGCGGAGTGCCCGGAGTGTGGAAGGGAACTGGATCCGGACCTCGACTTCTGTCCGTGGTGCACGACCCGGCTGACCGGCGGGGAAAACGAGTGACCGGGAGCGCGAGAGTCGCCCGACGCAGCCGGGCGATGGCGGCTCCTACTCCCGGGGGAACCCGCTGAATTCGTCGACCGGCATCACCGAGTAGTCGACGCTGAGGGTGTCCTTCGTGGCACGGATCTTCCCCACGAACGTGGAGATGTCCGCCAGCCTGCCTTCGAGCACGAACAGCTCCATACACTGGTGCTCACCCACGTGGCTGTGGAAGTTCGACGCCACGAGCGACTCGTGTTCGTGTCGCAGCTTCATCATCCGTTCCTCCACGTTCGTGGTCTCGTAATCGAAGACCACGGTCACGACGGCCATGAGCGCCCTGTCTTCGAGACGCTTGTCCTCGAACTCCCCCAACAGGTTTCGGGACGCCTCACGGACGACCTCGCTCCGACCGGTGTAGCCGTGCTCCTCGGCGAAGGTGTCGATCCGGTCGACCAACGCTTCGGGCATCGAGACGCTCACGACAGTCATATATTACGTGTGAGGCTCGCGAATAGTAACTCCTCCCAAATCGGGGCCCGGGACGGGCGTCGGCGACCCGCGAACGGAGTCGCGGGGCTGCACGTCCCGGATGGCTCGTCCGAACCGACCCGGCCGCCCCGAGCGTACCGGCTCCACGGTCGTCTCCGGCCCCGACTCGACGGTGATGGTGGGCTGGACGGCGGCTCGGACTGCGGTCCACCGGCCGGCACGGAGGGCGTGCCGGATCCGGTCACTGCCGCGCGGCCACCTGCACAGCCGGTCGTAGCGGCTACTGGCGGGCCGAGCGCAGCACACACTCCTCGACGAGTCACCGGCACCGGCCTCGAACTGTACGGCGTGATCCGAGCTGCGTCGGTCGCGTGTCTCGATGCGGGGCCGGGAGCCACCACGTGACCGTCTCGAACGGTATACAGTTGCTGCCGTCCCGACAGCGACGTCGCCGACGCGACCGCCAAGATCGTTCCCCGGCACGTTCGAGTGGCAGCGCATTCCGCTTTGGGCACCCGAGAGACCGTGGATCGAGGCGGCGCGATCGGTGTGGGATTGGGCGGCGTGTTCACCGCGTCTCCGCGGAATCACGTCGAATACCCGAGACCGGTCGGGTGAGCGGCTGAAAACCCACCAAACGGCGCCTGTCCGGCGGCGTCACGGAAGAAACGGTTAACTCAGACGATCGCGACCGTACTGTATGGTATCCCGGTTTCTCGAACTGTTCGAGGGTCTCTCCGCGCTCGAAGCGACACTCGCGGTGATCGTGGTTTCGATCGCCGCTGCGATCGGTATGGAGTTCATCTTCCTGCGACTCGCGTATCGCTACGTCACGACCACGGAGACCGAATACGATAACATCATGATCTCGTCGCTCCGTCCGCCTCTCGTCGTGACTGCTGCGCTTCTCGGCGTGTTCGTACTCACCCACGTCCCCGTGGTTCGTGCATCGGTCGTGTTCGAACCACAGCTGCTCGACGACCTGCTCGGTCGGCCGACGCTCTCGATCATCGTCCTCGTCTGGGCGTACGGAGCCAATACGGTGGTCAATCGGCTGGTGGCCGCGGTCAACGCCGAGGGCGGTCGGTTCGATTTCGCCCCCGTGTTCTCGAACGTGTGGACGCTGGCGGTCCTCCTCAGTGCGGTGGGCACGCTGCTTTGGGTCTGGGGAATCGAGATCACGCCGCTCTTGGGCGCGGCCGGCGTCGCCGGAATCGCCGTCGGGTTCGCCGCGAGAGACACGGTTGCGAACTTCTTCGGCGGGATCGCGCTCTATTTCGACGACACCTACAAACTGGGCGACTACATCGTTCTCGACGACGGAAGCGCGGGCACCGTGATCAAAGTCGGGGTCCGATCGACGACGTTACTTACCCGTGACGAGGTCGTGGTCACGGTCCCGAACGCGACGCTCAACGCCTCCAAAGTGACCAACGAATCGGCACCACAGCGCCGCCGGCGCGTCCGCATTCCCATCGGCGTCGCCTACGGGACTGACATCGACGCCTTCGAGCAGCTCGCTATCGAGACGATGCTGTCGGAGTCGATAGTGCTCGATTCGCCGAAACCACGCGCCAGGCTCCGGTCGTTCGGCGATTCCGCACTCCAATACGAACTGCTCTGCTGGGTGAGCGGCCCGACCCGTCGTCGCCGAGCGCAACACAACCTCAACCGCGCGCTCTACAAGGAGCTGAACGACGCTGGCATCGAGATTCCGTATCCGAAGCGAGACGTGACGCTCACCCGACCACGTGGCGAGGGCGACGGCGCTGTCTCGGCCGATTCGGTCGGCAGTACGCCGGCGGCTGGTGGTTCCGGCGCCGGTGTGAGTGAAGACTGAGCCGGGATACCGCCTCCCGGGTCTCAACTGGTGGTTTACATTCCGGTAAGACAACCCCCTATGTAGATGACGAGAAACGCGGATCGTCGAATCGAGAACCTGCAGGACGGCGTCACCGCTCTCGGTTATCATTCGAGCGGTAACAGGATGCCGCCTCCCGGATTTGAACCGGGGACAGCTCGATCTTCAGTCGAGTGCTCTCCCAGTCTGAGCTAAGGCGGCGCGCACTCGGGAGGATGCCGAGTGCATCAAAAAGGGTTTCGATACCCCCGGAGTCGACCGGTCGATCCGGCTTCCGAACGCGCGGCACGGCGACGCACCACCGGTGGCGGGACCGGCGTCTGCAACCTACTGCTCCCCCGCGGGAACCGGGCGCAGGCCCCCCGTCCCGTGTCGTCCGCGCCGGGACGGTCGATCCCCCTTCCGGGGCGCCGTCGCCGACGACCCGGCGGATGCGACTCCGTCGGCCGCGATCCGCCGGCAGCGGCTACGCCGCCCGCCCCTGCCCGGTCACGTAGATCCCCACGAGCACCACCGCCCCGCCGACCACCGTGATCGTCTCGGGGGCCTCCCCGAGCAGAACGAGCGCCAGCAGCGTGCTCCCGACGGGCTCGCCTAGGAGCGAGACGCTCACGACGCTGGACTCGACGTACTTCAGCGCCCAGTTGATGACCGTGTGGCCCACCATCCCCGGGAGCAGCGCCATGGCGAGGAACAGCCCCCACTCGACCCGGGGATACCCCAGCAGCGCCGCGTCGGTGCCGACCGCGAGCCCGCCGAGCGCGACGGTACACACCGCGTAGACAACGAACGTGTAGGCGAAAAGCGGGAGCCGTTGGCGGAGTGACCGCCCCGTGAGGACGTAGACGCCGGCCAACACCGCCCCGGCGAGCGCGAGCGCGTTCCCGTAGAACTGCCCGGGCGTCGCCGCCACCGCCGTCCGGAGCGACGCGACGACGTCGCCGCCCGCCCGCAGGGGACCGACGACGAGCGGGCCCACGGACATGCCGACCGCGCCGGTCAGCGCGACGGCCATCCCGCCGAGTATCCGTGGGGTGAGCCGCTCGTCGAGGAGGAGCGCCGCGCCGACCGCGACGAACACCGGCTGGGTGGTGACGAGCGTGACCGACGCCGCGACCGAGGTCCACACGAGACTCTCGAACCACGCCGCGAAGTGGGCCGCGAGCGCCAGTCCCGCGACGGTCGCGAGCGCGAGGTCGGTCCGCGAGACGGCGCGGAACCCTTCGAGGTCGCGGACCGCGAACGGCGCGACCGCGGCGGTCATGAACAGCACGCGGTAGAACGCCTTCACCACGCTCGGCGCTCCGCTCCACCGGATGAAGATCGCGCTCGTGCTGATCGCGGCGACGGCGAGGACGACCCCGACCATCGGATCCGTGCGGTCCTCCACGGCGGCGATCCAGCGGTGCACACTGGGGGTCGCCGCCCGACGGTGGTAAAATCACGGTACGGGGCCCACTCCGGAACGTCGATCCTCAGTGTCTCCGGAACGCGCCACGTCTCCGACTCGGACCGACTCGGTGCGCTCGCAAGCGCACCGACCGGCCCCTCGCCGTCGCGTCGGAATACAAGCTTGAGGCGGGCTCGACGTCACCGGGGGACCTCGACCCGCGCAAAAACTATGCCCGCCTCAGATGAACTACGGGCGTATGACGCACCGGGCCTCACGACGAACGATGCTCAAAGCGGGGGTCGGGGGACTCGTATCCCTCCCACTCGTCGGCCAGGTGACCGCGCAATCGGAGCGCTCGTTCACCACGTACGAAGCCGAGTTCGTTCGGAAGCACGCAGCACTCAGAGTCGGCCTCTATACCAAGTTTGCCGATCGGTTCAGGCTGACGGACGAGCTATTGCTGGACCAGTTTCGAGACAGTTTGCCACTGGGTGGACCGGCCAATCTGCGGGACGTTAGCCTGCGAGAGCAGTATCTCTTCATGGCCGACCTTGCCACGAAAGGGATCGTCGGCTCAGCGTTGACGTTGCAGTGGTACAGCGAAACGGAGGCAGTATCGCGAATTTCGCGAACCTACGATCAGGGGATCATCGCCGATGGACGGGCCTCAGCGTACGGTATGAACCGGTCGGCGAGCAGTGACGCTGCGGCGGAGAACGAACGCCTCGCGAATCGTGCTGTAGACGTAGCCACGGCAGCCAGGTCGTATCAGTCCAATCGGTCTGTAGCGAATGCCACCCGCGTCTCGGAAACGCTCGCTCGCGAACGCACTGCCCTGAACTCGAATACGGATACGATTCAGGAGTGGACCACGATCGACCCACGAGATTATGCGGTGGCGCCCGAGGGGCCTGAGACGGTACAGCAAGTCGCCCAGTCAAACCAAGCTGCCGTGAACGGATTCAAACAAATCCTACAGGAGCACGAACGAGCCGTCGACGCTACAGGGACCGAACTAGTAGTTCCGAAGTTTATCGACGCGTACGAGAGTAATCTCGCCTTCGTTGATGAAGTGGTCCCCGAATCGCTCCGTGGCGTTCTCTTTGGGGACACTCTCAACCTGTACTTCATGAACGAATCCGGATCAACGACGATCGAGAACGTCGATTTCGCGATCTCAGTTTCAACCGGTTCAAACGGGACGATCCAGTCCTATGCACTGCTCCCACAGGATAACGTAGATGCACACGTCTACACGACTGAGGAGACGATCCGAACCATCGCCACGGCCGATCAGCCGGGGAGTGCTGCTCAAGCGGCCCTCAACGATGACCGGATTACGATCGAAGGGAAAGGCCTCACGAACGACATCAAATACGGAAGCTCCGTCTGGTTCGCAGAGAACGGCGGCGACCTCGCAGGTGGAATCTCAGATACGATCGACGACACCGTTGACGGCGTTACCGATGCTGCCGGTGAACTGACCGAAGGCGTCAGTGATTGGTTCTAGTAGAAATTGAACATATTGCCATCGGGCTCCGTCTCATCGCTCACCTACAGTAACCGGTCAACGTTTAGCGAATACATATACGAGGCCGTATTCAACGAGACGTATGAGCGGTCGAGATCCCGGAGATTCCGGGTGGTTCAGATACGCCGATCCAACCGACATCGACGCGGCGGCGACTGTAATAAACGAGGAGACGGCCGAACAGCCCCAAGACTGGCCGGCCGAGGCGGTCCGCGCGGGGATCGTCGAAAGCGAGGACGACTACTACGAGGCCTTGCACGCGGCAACAGTCCACGCGACGCGGGAGGCCGTCCGGGAGCGTGAAACGTCGACGGAGCAGCAGCTACACCACAGCATTTCAGCCATGGACGACGCCGAACGCACCGCCAACGAGCTCGCCGAGCGCGCCGTCGAGTGGGCCGGATCGCTGGCCGGCGGCGACGGTCGGGAACCGCCCGCCGACGGGATCGACGGCGCCCGCGCGGTCGCGGCGTGGACGCCCGAGACGCCCGCCGAGGAGCGCGTCGTGTCGCTTGCGGAGCGCGTGGTCGACCTCGACGCCGAACGCGCCGCCCTGCGGTCGTTCGTCGAGTCGCACGCCCCGACGGTCGCGCCGAACCTCGCGGCGATGGCCGGTCCCGTGCTCGCGGTGCGGCTGCTCTCGCTCGCTGGCGGGCTGGAGTCGCTGGCGAGAAAGCCCGCGGGGACCGTCCAGGTCCTCGGGGCGGAGGACGCGCTGTTCGCACACCTCGAAGGGCGCGGCCCCTCGCCGAAACACGGCGTCATCTTCACCCACGAGTACGTCCGCGGCACCCCGCCCGACGACCGCGGGTCGGCCGCCCGGGCGCTCGCGGGGAAGCTCGCGATCGCCGCCCGGATCGACCACTACAGCGGGGCGTTCAAACAGTCCGTCCACGACGACCTCGACGACCGGATGGCGACCATCCGCGACCGGGAGGGCGGGGAATGACCCCGGCTCCGACCGCGACCGCCGACCTGCCGCCCGGGATCCAGCGGCGGCGCTTCGACGGTCGGGAGCGGTTCGCCACCCGCGGGGAGCGGGTTTACGGCGAGCCCCGGGACGAGGAAGGGTGGCGGGCGTGGGACGCGGGCCGGTCGAAGCTCGGTGCGATGCTCGAACTCGGGATGGACCCCGGATTCGACGGTGACGACGGCGTCCTCTACCTCGGGGCGGCGTCGGGGACGACCGTCTCCCACGTCGCGGACTTCGCGGGGCCGACCTACGCCGTCGAGTTCGCGCCGCGGCCGACTCGGGATCTCCTCACCGTCGCCGACGCCCGGCCCACCCTCTTTCCCCTGCTGAAGGACGCGCGAGCACCCGAGACCTACGCCCACGTCGTGGAGGCCGGGCTCGACTACGTCGTGCAGGACGTCGCGACGCGGGGGCAGGCCACCGTGGCGCTCCGGAACCGCCGGTTCCTCGCGCCCGACGGCCGGCTGGTGGCCGCGATCAAGGCTCGCAGCGAGGACGTGCTCGCCGATCCCGACGACGTCTTCGCGGACGCGCTCGACGACCTCCGTGCGGGGTACGAGATCCTCGACACTCGCCGGCTGGACCGGTTCCACGACGATCACCTCGCGGTCGTCGCCCAGCCCCGTCCCGACGACGTGTTGTAACCGACGCCACCCACCGTGCCGACGTGTCGTAATCGACGCCACCCACCGCGCCGACGTGTCGCAGTCGAGCCGGCCACCGTGCCGACGCGTCCTCGACAGTTCGATCCGTCGGTTCCCCCCTCGATTTGGCGACCCCTCACCGTGGCCCGCGACATATTTAATCGGCCGCCGCAAACCACGGGGCGATGGAGCTAGGGTCGGCTGACGCCTTCGACCGGATGGGCACACTCGGCGTCGAGGAGGAGTTCTACATCGTCGACCGGAACGCACGGCCGACGTCCGGAATCTCGGATCTCGTCTACGATCACCCGCCGACGGGGATCCTCGAAGGTCGACTCGATCACGAGCTGTTCCAGTGTACGATCGAGACCCAGACCCCGCAGATCGACGACGTCGGGTCGGCCGGAGAGGTCGTCCGGGAGGTCCGGGAGGCGCTCGTGGCGCACGCCGCCGACCACGGCTACCGGATCGCCGCCGCGGGGCTGCACCCCACCGCGAAGTGGCGGGAACTCGACCACGCAACCAAGCCCCGGTACCGCTCGCAACTCGACCGGATCCAGTACCCACAGCACCGAAACACCACCTCCGGCCTCCACGTCCACGTCGGCGTCGACGACGCCGACAAGGCGGTGTGGATCGCCAACGAGCTCCGGTGGTACCTCCCCCCGCTGCTCGCGCTGTCGGCCAACTCCCCCTTCTGGTGCGGGTTCGACACCGGGCTGGCCTCCGCGCGGGCGAAGATCTTCGAGGCGCTGCCAAACACCGGGATGCCGACCAGATTCGAGGATTTCGCCGCCTACGACGGCTTCGAGCGCCGGATGGCGGAACTCGGGGCGATCGAGGACCGCGGCGAGCTCTGGTACGACGTCCGCCCGCACACGACCCACGGCACCGTGGAGGTCCGAACGCCCGACACACAGACCGATCCCGACGCGACCGCCGCGTTCGTCGAGTACGTCCACGCGTTGGTGACGGACCTCGCGGCCGGATACGAGGACGGGAGGTCGCCGGCCGGCCTCAGGCGGGAGTTTCTCGACGCCAACAAGTGGCGCGCGATGCGCTACGGCCGCGACGCGGCGTTCGTCACGCCCGACGCCGACGACACCGTCACGCTCGGAGAGTTCGTCGCCGCCGAAACCGACCGGCTGGGCGTCGACGGCCTCGCCCACCTGCTGGAGGCCGAGAGCGGCGCAGCGCGACAGCGACGGATCCGCCGGGAGGAAGGGTTCGACGCACTGTGTGAGGCGCTCTGTCTGGACTGAGGCTGATCGCTCCCGATTCTACCAGCGAGGCTGTCCCTCCGATGGCGAATCCTTTTGCCCGCCGGGTTCTGACCTTCCGAATAGAACACGATGGTTCCCGAAACGCCGTCCGACGATCACGACGAGGACCGGACCGACCGGACACCCGGCGAAGATCGGACCGACCGGACACCCGACGAGGACCGAATCGGCACCGACGTCCGCGACGGCGAGGGAGCCGACGACGGCTCCGACGTCGGCGCTCGCCGACGGCTGGAGCAGGAGGCCGACCGGGCCGTCGCGGAGTTCGACGAGGGGCTCGTCGACCTGCTGGCGTGGCTGCTCGACACCGAAACCCGCGCCCGGATCTACGTCTACCTGCGACAACGGCCGGGGTCGACCAGCGAGGAGGTCGCCGACGGCACGGGGCTGTACCCCAGCACCGTCCGAGAGGCACTCGCAGACCTCGCGGAGGAGGAGACCGTCACGCGACGGAAGCGCGAACACGACGGCGCGGGGAACAACCCCTACGAGTACGCCGCGATCGCGCCGAGCGACCTGGTCCGAGCCGCCTCCGAACGGGTCCAATCGGAGCTGAACACCGTGTTCAACCTGGACAGTCGTCTCGGCGGCGACGACACCGAAGACGGGTCCCACGACGCGGCCGGTCCCGTCACCATCACCGTCGACGAGGAGCGGACGGCCGCGCACGCGTCGGACGACGGTAGCGAGCGACCCGGCGAGTCCGAGGAGGATGTGAATTCCGCGGACGGCGACGCCGACGACCCCGTGGCGTAGCGGTTCGCCCGCAGGATCGTTCGGCGCCACGCCGTAGCCCCGCCACTTCCGCGCCATTTTTAGTGCTGCCCGGGAGAGATACCTGCAATGACCGGGCCTTGGACGGAGTGGGACCACGTGCTGAAGGTGGACCCGGACAAAGACCTCGTGGACGGCGAGACGTTCGAGGACGTCTGCCGCACGGGGACCGACGCCATCGAGATCGGGGGCACGCTCGACGTCACCACCGAAAAGATGCAGCGGGTCGTCGACGCGTGTTCCACACACGACGTCCCGCTGTACCAGGAGCCGTCGAACCCCGGCGTCGTGATCGAGTCGGAGGCGCTCGACGGGTACCTCGTCCCGACGGTGTTCAACGCCGACTCCTCGTTTTGGGTCACCGGCGCCCACAAGGAGTGGGTCCGGATCGACGGCCCGCTCGACTGGGACCGCACGACGACCGAGGCGTACATCGTGTTGAACCCCGAGGCGTCGGTCGCGGAACTCACCGAGGCCAACACCCAACAGACCGCGGCCGACGTGGCCTCCTTCGCCGCAGTCGCAGAGCGCATGTTCGGCCAGGAGATCATCTACATCGAATACTCCGGGACGTTCGGCGATCCCGAGAAGGTGGCCGCCGCGCGCGACGCCCTCCAGGAGTCGACGCTGTTCTACGGCGGGGGGATCCGTGACTACGACGCCGCCTACGAGATGGGCAAACACGCGGACACGATCGTCGTGGGGGACCTCCTTCACGACGAGGGCGTCGACGCGGTCCGGGAGACCGTCGAGGGAGTCAACGACGCCCACGCCGGGACCGTCGTCGAGTAGAGTACCGCCGACCGACGCCCCCGGCTGGTCGTCCCGTCGCTCCCGGGTTACCGCACCGGTTCCGGTGCCCGCCCGCCCTCCGCTCGAACGGGGCTCTCGCGTCCGATGTCGGCGGCGACTCCGCCGATCGCCCGATCCGTCCGCCGCGTCGCGACGACCTGCCCCACCAGCCGCCCCGCGACGACGACGCCGACCGACACCGCCACGGCGGCCAGCACGCCGCCGACGGCCGGGATCGCGGTGAGCCCGAACCCGACGAACCAGACCGTCCCCGTCACCGCCCCGAGCGCGGCAGAAAGCCTGATTCCGGCCCCCGACCGGCAGAGCTGCCACCACGAAATCACGGGGTCGTCACTCCCGAGTGCGAGCGTGGCGATCCCGACGACCGCACCGTGCCACGTCGTCGCCGCGAGCACCCCGACCCCGACGCCGAGTGCCGGCCCGGCCGCGACTGTGGCTCCGCCCCCGACCACGTCCCCACCGGCGACGAGTGCGACGACGGGGAGCGCGGCGCCCGCGACGACCGCGCTCCCGCGTAGACCGGCGACGCACAGGATCGTCCAGTCGTCGAACCCGGACACCCGCGTCACGGGGTCGCGCGCGGCAGTGACGACGTACCCGACGAGCAGTACTCCGACGACCGGGACCCGTGCGGCGACCAGCGCCAGCAGTGCTCCGACGGCGATGGTCCCCACCGGGTCGGACGCCCCCATCGGTGCCTGACGGCCGTCGCCGGCGGCGGCCGCTACGTTCCGCCCGGCGTCGACCAGGGCGTCGGCTGCGGTCTGTCGCTGCATCGATCCGGAGTGACCGCGTTCCCGCATTTGAACCCTCGGCCCGAACCGCCCGTTTTTAAGATCGGGCGGTCGGAAGCATACGTATGAACGACAGAACATACACGGCCGACGTCGAGCCGGCGGAGACGGTCACCGTCGCCGGCTGGGTCCACGAGATTCGCGACCTGGGCGGCATCGCCTTTCTGATCCTGCGGGACGCCACGGGGAAGATCCAAGTCAAGTTCGAGAAAGACGAGATGGACGACGACCTGGTCGAGACCGGGCTGGACGTCCCCCGCGAGAGCGTTGTGGCCGTCTCCGGAGACGCCGAGGAGGAACCGCGCGCGCCGACGGGGATCGAGATCACTCCCGACTCGGTCGAGGTGCTCGCCGAGTCCGACACGCAGCTCCCGCTCGACCCCTCCGGGAAGGTCGACGCCGACCTCTCGACCCGGCTCGATAACCGGACGCTCGACCTCCGGAAGGAGGAGGTGAAGGCGATCTTCGAGATTCGCGCGGAAGTCCTGCGCTCGGTCCGCGACGCCTTCCGCGATCTGGGGTGTACGGAGATCAACACGCCGAAGATCGTCGCCACCGGCACCGAGGGCGGGACCGAGCTGTTCCCGATCACGTACTTCGGCGAGGAGGCGTTCATGAACCAGTCGCCGCAGCTGTTCAAGCAGCTGATGATCGGCTCCGGGCTGGAGCGCGTCTTCGAGATCGGGCCGATCTTCCGGGCGGAGGAACACAACACGCCGCGACACCTCAACGAGGCGACCATGATCGACTTCGAGTCGGCGTTTTTCGACCACACGGAGGCGATGGACGCGTGCGAGCACGTCGTCAGGAGCGCCTACGAGGGCGTCGCCGAGAACTGTCACCGACAGCTCGAACTTCTCGGGCTCGCGGACGCCTTCGAGCCCCCGGCGGAGGCGTTTCCCCGACTCACCTACCAGGAGGCCATCGAACGCATCAACGCGACGGGCGAGCTCGACGAACAGTTGGTGTGGGGCGACGACCTCCCCACGGAGGGCGAGCGCGCGCTCGGCGACGACGTCGGCTCCCACTACTTCATCACCGACTGGCCGAGCGAGATCAAGCCCTTCTACATCAAGGATCACGACGACGACGACCAGCTCTCGACGGGCTTCGACATGATGCATCCGGTGATGGAGTTGGTCTCCGGCGGCCAGCGCGAACACCGGTACGACCATCTGGTCGGGGGCTTCGAGCAGCAGGGGCTCGACCCCGACCAGTTCGAGTATTACACCAAGATGTTCCGGTACGGGATGCCGCCACACGCCGGATGGGGGCTGGGCGTCGAGCGGCTGGTGATGACGATGCTCGGGCTGGAGAACATCCGGGAGGCCGTGTTGTTCCCGCGAGACAGGCAACGTCTGAGCCCGTAGGTCGAAGACGCCCCTGTCGAGCGGGAATGGCGAGCAAACCTCCGATTTGCGAGTGAATTCCCGCGGGACCGACGGCGGCTGTCGCCGTAGGCCGAGACCGTCACCACCGAGCGGTGACGGAAGCCGTGGGCACCCTCACCCGCGAACCGCGTCCGATTTAACGCGGGCCGCGCAACCGACGCTCGATGACAGACGAGGCGGCGGCGTTCGTCCCCGGTCACCTCACCGGCTTCTTCAGCGCGCACCCGGACGACGACCCCGCGATCGCGGGCTCCCGCGGTGCCGGCGTGACGCTGTCGCACGGCGTCGACGTGCGGGTCGAGCCCGGTGCTCGCGTCGGAGGGAGCCCGGCGAGCATCACGCTGAACGACGAGTGCGTCGCCGTCGACGCGGTCGCGGGCGTCCGCGACGCGCTCGACGCGGCCGACGCCGCGGTGGTCGCGGAGACGCCGCTGCCGCTCGGGGCGGGCTTCGGCGTTTCCGGCGCGTTAGCGCTCGGCGTCGCCTACGGGATCAACGCGGTCTACTGCCGCCGCCGAACCGAGAACGAGCTGGTCGCGATCGCCCACCGCGCCGAGGTTGAGGCGGGGACGGGACTCGGCGACGTGGTGGCCCAGGCTCGGGGCGGGGTGCCGATCCGGCTGGATCCGGGCGGTCCCGGTCACGGCCGGCTCGACGCCGTCCCCGCGGCCCCACGGGTCGAGTACGTGACGTTCGGGTCGGTCTCGACCGAGGCGGTGCTCTCCGGCGACACGACCCGGCTGACCGCCGCCGGCGAGCGCGCGCTCGCGAGCCTTCGAGAGGATCCGACCCCGCCCCGGCTGGTCGCGCTCTCCCGGCAGTTCGCCCGCGAGGCGGGCCTCCTGACCGACCGCGTCGCCGAGGTCGTCGCGGCCGTCAGGCGCGAGGGCGGCGACGCCGCGATGGCGATGCTCGGAGACACGACCTTCGCGTTCGGGACCGACCTCTCGGAGGCAGGGTACGACCCCGAGGTGTGCGCGGTCCACCCCGGCGGCGCGACGCTTCGGGAGCCGGACCGGTAGCGCGGCCGCGAGTTCGTGACGGGGCGGGCGCGAACCGGCCGGCTTTTGGTTCGGCTTCCCGGACACCGAACATGACCGAGATCGAGGTGCCGGAGAGCCACCCCCGGTACCAGTCGCTCCTCACCCGACACCGGATCGAGGCGGGCGTCGAGCGCGGCATCACGAGCCAACAGGGGCTCATCGCCGAGGGCCGCGGCGAGGCGTTCGACTACCTCCTGGGCGAGCGGACCATCCCCTCGGCCGACGACGCCGCCCGCGCGGCCGCCGCGCTCCTGCTGCTCGCGGAGCGGCCCGTGCTCTCGGTCAACGGCAACGTCGCCGCCTTGGTCCCCGAAGCGACGCTCGACCTCGCCGTCGCCGTCGACGCCGACGTCGAGGTGAACCTCTTCAACCGCACCGACGAGCGGATGCGGGCGATCGCCGCGCACCTCCGAGCGCACGGCGCCGACGAGGCTGACGTCCCGATCCGGGGGCTGGAGGCCGACGCCCGGATCCCCGGGCTCGATCACGAGCGCGGAAAAGTCGACGCCCACGGGATCGGCGCGGCGGACGTCGTGCTCGTTCCCTTGGAGGACGGTGACCGGGCCGAGGCGCTCGCCGCGATGGGTAAGTCCGAGGTCGTGATCGATCTGAACCCGCTGTCGCGCTCGGCGCGGTCGGCCGCGGTCCCGATCGTCGACAACGTCGTCCGTGCGGTGCCGAACGTCACCGCACACGCCCGGGAGCTGTCTGGCGCGCCGCGGGCCGACCTGGAGGCGATCCTCCGGGCGTTCGATGCCGACGACGCGCTGTCGACCGCGGAGGATGCGATCCGGTCGGGCGAGCTGGCGTGAGCGGGCGGAGAGACCGAATCGCGCGCCGGTCGGGGGGTAGTGGCGAACAGTCGGCACTCGGGGTCGCTCCCGCGCCGGCGTGCCGAGCACTCGCTTCCCGGCGCGGGGCCGTCGTCAGCGCACACGCCCGCTGGTCCCGGGTTGGTATATGAACTCTCGGCCGGTCCCGGGTTGGTACGTGAACTCTCGGCCGGGAGCGTCGACCGCGGCGACCCGCGACGCCGTCACTCCTCCCGCAACTCCGCTTCGACGAGCGCCTCGTTGAGGTCCTCGCGCACGAACTCGCCGGTTTCTCTGTCCATCGCGGTGGTCACCACGCGGTTCTCCTGGACGCTGGAGCCGTCCCGGAGGAGGAGCCGGAGGTTGCCGTTGTCGCCGGCGCGGGTCACCTTCGCGCGGAGCCCCGTCCGGGATCCGGTGCCGCCGGCGTCGATCGGCCCGGGGACGATCTTCTTCACGTGGGGGTGGTCCGCGACGACGCCGATGGCCCGTCGGCCGGAACGCCCCCCGATGAGCGTGGAGTGTGAGCCGCCGAGCTTCTTTCTGGGCGCCGTCTCGACCACCTCGAGAGAGCGCTCGCCGCGACGGTCGAGGACGCGCTCGACGGGATCGTCGGCCGCGACCCGGTAGAACTCGTGGTGGAGTTGGGCGCGGGCCTCCCGGAGCACCTCGCGGTCGCCCGCGGCGAACACGGTTTCGGGCCGCTTCCGTCGGATCTCGTCGGCGACGCGCCCGGCGAAGTTCCGGAGCTCGACCGTCTCGGCCTCGGGATCGTCCTCGGGGACGGTGGTCAGCGCCGTCTCCCCCACCACCGTCTCGCCGTCCACCATCGTCAGCTCCGCGCGGGCGCGCTCGAAGGCGACGACGACGGCGTCGCAGTTTCCGGTGTTGCAGACCAGACAGTAATCGCCGGGGCGTTCGAGCGGGCTCCCGCACCGACGACACTCCATGGCGGACGCAGACGACGGACGGACAAAAGCGCGGCCATACGTCCCGCTACAGTTCGCTCGGCGGCACCTTCAGATACTCCCGGAGCAGCACCGTGGCGTACGATCCCGACGGCAACGAAAACGAGAGGTCGTACGCGTCGTTCGCGGGGTCGGCGTCGACGCCCACGCGGGTCCGGAGCAGGACGGCTCGCCGCGTCCCCGTGGAGTGGAACTCGCCGGGCAGATCGAAGTCGGCCGGAGCGAGGCCGAGGTCGTCGAGGACCGTCCGCTCGATCTCGCCGGGCTCCCCCTCGGCCAGGTCGGTTTCGGTGCCGACGAGCGGCGCGGTCACGAACGCCCGGCCGCGGTCGCAGTGGCGCGCCATCACGTCGACGCGGCGGTCGGTCGCGACCCCCGTCCGGTCGGTGTCGGGGCGGTACAGGCCGTCGGGGGCGTCGCCGTCGGCGAAACACACCACGTCGCCCTCGACGGGGCGGGCGAGCGGGAGCCCCCGACGGAGCCGCTCGCTCACGATCCGGTTGAAGACGTACGACTGCGCGGCGTTGACGAACAGCCGCTGGAGGTTCGTCGGCACCGCCTCCAGGGCGTCCTGCCAGTCGGCCCGGGTCTCCCCGCCGGTCTCCGCCAGCCGGTGGAGCATCGACCGCTCGAACCGGAGCGCGCCCGGCATCCGCTCGGCCGCCGCCGCCCAGTCGGGGTCGTCGGTCGCGGCCTGGTCGTCGACGAACCCTCTGGCCGCCCGGGTCGCGGCGGGTTCCGCGTCGGCGGGGTTCCCGACGTACTCCAAGACCGCCTCGCGCCACGCTCCGCGAGCGAGACACAGCCCGACCTCGTGGGTGACCGGCCGGCGGCTCCCGAACCGCTGGTGGCCGAAGTAGTTCGGGACCGCGGCGACGCGCCCCGCGGCCGCCGCGTCGTCGTCGCCGTCGTCGCCCCCGACCGCCAACGCCGCCGTGATCTCCGCCACGGTCCGGGGGTCGGCGTCGCTGACGCGGATCCGGAAGGCGTTGCCGGCCAGGTCGCCGAAGTACAGCCCCCGGCCGACCCGCCCCAGCACCTCGATCTCGGCGTCGGCGACCTCCGGGAGGTCGTCGGGGTCGACGTTCGCGAGGCTGAACAGCTGCGTCGTGACCGCGTACTTGTCCTTGGTCCCCGCCCACGACACCCGTTCGCGGCTGATCCCGAGCGCGTCCGAGATCCGGCGGGCGAAGTCGTTGGTGTCCCACTCCCGGAGCGTCGCCCGTACGAGCAGGTGGGGGTAGTCGCCCCGATCCGCCGACGCCGGTTCGGGGGTGACGGCCTCCAGCTCGCGCACCCGGAAGTCCTCGGGACGCACCCGGAGCCGTCCCCCGGTGCCCTCGACGTCGCTCCGGTAGTACTCGATCCCGACACGGCGCTCCTGGGGGTGGGCTCTGCGCATCCGATCACGTCGGGCTACCGGCTCGCGGG